>Ga0247774_1000006_pt1 | contig 109595 bp, 87 predicted proteins | sample UWRJL001104B6_FD_179933 | JGI IMG/M metagenome (GOLD analysis project Ga0247774, IMG submission 179933) | Plant litter microbial communities from Arlington Agricultural Research Station in Wisconsin, United States - UWRJ-L001-104B-6 | ecosystem: Environmental > Terrestrial > Plant litter >...
CTGCGCTTGCTTGCTTGTGTCTTGATTTTCTAAAGTGTTCCTGTTTCAACTCCATATTTTGGAGTTTCAACTCTGTGCTTCGGGGGCGTACAGCCGTCCACATCAGATTACAGCTGTCCTTTTGACACTAGACTGGCCATCGCGGTTCGCACCCCCAAACCTAGGGTACCCACTCATAGACGGGGGGGATCGGAACCGGTCCACCTGCCATCCTTGCCATCTACCACGGAACTAATACGTCCTTCTTGACTTCATGACCCCCTCCTAAATTATTCCCTCATTTCTCGTCCTTCGACACAAGCAATGGTCCAACGCAACGATGATTGTGGAAAACGTCGTCGAGTGGTTGTTGCCGCTCCCCGAAGCCGCCGCTGACACAGGCTCGACAACTTGGACTCTCGGCCTCGGCTCTGTAACGCTTTCATACTTTGTAGTCCGTAGGTTCATCCGATGGCGACGATTGAGCCACATCCAGCGCCGGTTTTGGCGTCGCTAACCGACTTCTGGCTCATTCGGTTGGTTTACAAGGGTGGAATGTTTGAAGGACTGGGCAGTGTCTGTAAGAAGTATGGTATGTCTTTTCTACTCCTCTTGGACGATTCGCCGCACCAAGATTAATGCTCAACATATCAACGGGGCAGGCCCTGTGGCGCGTATCGCACCAAACTATGTTGTCGTGGGCGACCCACGGAGATTCGCCGAATGTGGGCCGTGCGCTCTCCGTTCGATCGCTCCGAATTTTGGAAGGGATTCCAACTGGACCCTCCAAATGACTGCACGCTCTCCATACGAGACAATGATCTCCACACCATTCTGAGATCAAAATTGGCGCCCGGGGTAGGATATTTTTCATACATCAAGCTGGTTGGGACGATATAATCTCCAATGTGAAACTGACGAGCGGTACTGGAAAAGTATAGCGGAAAGGACGTCGAAGGGGTCCACGAAGCTATCGACGACGGCATTGCTCGTTTCATCCGCCTCATCGAGGAGAAGTACTTATCGACGGAGACCGACTATCGTTCAGTTGACTTCTCTAAAAAGACCAACTGTCTCAAACTGGACATTATCTCGAAAATTGCCTTTGGGAAGGAATTCGGCTTTATCGACGCGGACGACGACCTGTACGAGTATGTCGCAAGAAGCGGGCATCAGTTCCCATGATGAGCCTAATTGGGTTGCTTCCAGGGTTGCTTCACTTGCTGCAATCTCCCATTTTCAAAACTGTACTGCCGTCACCTACGGATACGACAGGCTTTGGAAGGATTATGGGGTTTGTATTCCCTTATCTGCCTGGGCCGTCGATTGTGTTATCGAGTACTGCTAACGCTGCGTTAGAATGGCCAAAGCGATTGTGGCCGAGAGATATGGCGAAAAGAAGATTGAGCGGAGGGACATGCTAGGTAGCTTTCTTGAACACGGCCTTAGCCAAAAAGAAGCAGAAGCGGAATCGCTAGTTCAAATGTAAGCCGCAAATTGTACACCTGGCCTGTAAGGGAAATGCTAACCACATCCCTCACTCTAGTTTTGCAGGGTCTGACACAACAGCCGGTGCGCTCCGGACCATCCTTCTCCACATCATCACTAGCCACACCGTCTGCTCAACCCTCCTCGCCGAAATTGACCACGTCGTCCGCAACGGAACTATCTCCTCTCCCATCAAGGACGAAGAGGCCCGTAAGATGCCTTACCTCCAAGCCTGTATCAAGGAAGGCTTCCGCTACTGGCCGCCAGTTACCGGCCTCCTCCGCGATTTTCCGAGTCCGACGCCACTGTGTGTGGCGTCCGCATTCCCGCGAAGACGGACATTGCGTGGAGCGCGTGGGCTGTGATGCGCAACGAGGAAGTGTTTGGGCCGGATGCGGAAATGTACCGCCCGGATAGATGGCTCAACATCGAACCTGGGAAGCTTATGGAGATGGACAATACCGTAGGACTATGTTTTAGGCAGGGGAGGTGGGGGTGTCTCGGACGGCCAATTGCGCAGATTGAGCTGAACAAGATGATTGTTGAAGTACGTTTTTTTTTCGATTGAGTATAAATTCAGTCCTCTTAATTTGTCGAATACAGGATTTTGCTAACTAGAAGTGCCAGCTTCTTCGCCGATACGACTTTGCCATTGTTAATGTGGCTCATCCGGCGGATTACCAGTTTCAAGGTCTCATGATGATGTAGAACTTCAACATGCGAATATCCCGTCGATCTGCACCTACGTAACTTATTTTTTCGCTGGTTTTCTTGTCTATTGTTGCTTTTCTCTAAAGAAATTTGCTATACGAATTCCGAGCCTTCAATCCTACAGAGGCCTTTTAGTATTACCTGTAATTATCTACAAGAACCTGCCGGAAGCTTGCTGGTGATTTCAATATTGTGTGTTCACGAATAAACCAACCCAGACGGTCATTCCTGCTGGAATCTCGCTTTATACTTTCTCTTTAATTGCAAGAAACTGTTTACTGACGCTCAAGCTATTCGAAATGTTTTTGATGATCACAAGAATAGTAGAATCTTTAACTTAATTTTACTCGCGGATAAGATGGCGCTGTACTAGGTGTTGATGGTTCTTGGCTCACTGAATCCGGCTTCGCGCAATCTGGGATCAAAGGGACCGAAATTACGGTCACCAGGTCATTTTCACCAACAAGATCGGATAACAATATTGCCATCCAAACGTACCATGTTATTTACCGCAAGGCTAAAATGGACGATATATTCTGGGTCATGATATCGCCATACCTAGCCACAGGGCTGCAGACCTATCATCGCCCGAGAACCTGGTGGTACAGACCTGAGGTGGGACAGTCAACCCAGAAAGCGCTTGGTAGTTGCCACCACATGTACGTCGCGGAACACGAACGAAAGGGTCGCACAAGGATTGACAATATATATATTCTATTCTATTTCCGTCCAAGTTAAATTGCAGTTAATTGATGATATTTCTTCAATGAATCATCCTACGGCAGAGTTATTTCAGCCTTTAAATACCCCGCGCTCCCCTAGCATTAACTTGTCATCAAAATCGAGGTAGCACCCATCCACTATCGACTTTCCTCCACGCTCTTGGTTGGAAATAGCAACCCACCTCGCAATGAGGCTTCTTCCGTCGCTTATTACTTGCCTCGAAGGCTGGCTACTGATCACAACGCCTGTGTTCGGAGACGATATAAAGCTACCTGATGAAGATGGCGTGCAGGTCATCTCCGCTACCTGAAGTGGCACCGGCTGCCCCGAGGACACGGTCTCAGTCAAGGCCACAGAATCAAGGCCCGACTGGCGCGTCCGGATCAACCCGGACTCGGAATCAACCGACGAATACGTTGAATACGAGGTACCCTACAGCGATATTGAAGTCACTTTCGATAGCTTCAACGTCTTCATCGGGTCGGACATCGCGCCTGCGGTCAGCAGGAAGGACTGTACTCTCCTCCTTGAGCTCGCGCCACCAGCGGGCTGGCAGTTCGGCCTCGATTCGGTCACCTGGTTCAACGGGGTGATGCTGGAAAGGGGCGTCAAGCACGACATGTCGGCCGTCGCGTCCTTCAAGGCCGGGGAGGAGTGGGGGCCAAGCATGGAATTTTCGACCGACTCGGGCGAGCCGCTACCCGAGGGCACGTACAATTTCGCCTACGCCGTGAATGTCACCCGGATGAACAAGGTGCCCCTGTACTCAAAGTGTGGGGTCGAGGACGAGACGCTGAGGGTTAAGGTGGAGGCGTGGTTGACATCCGAGGTAGAGGAGAGTTATGGAACCAATTTTGTCCCCGAGGAGTTGTCATTCAAGATGGATCTTGGGCTATCTTGGAAAGAATGCTAGAGCCCTAGAAATGAAATTTGAGAAACGCATAAGCAATAAGTGTAATTTGGCTAGGTTAGGACGGGTGGGCACCATGAAGATTATAATTAAATTTGTGTCGAAAGGCTGATAATGCTCACATTCGACATCTCCGCAAGCCTAACATCGAGCTTTCAAGGCAGATATTAGAGGTTCGTAGGAAACTTCTTATGGACTATGAACGCCTTGAGCGAAGTGTAGTCAGCGCCTTATTAGCTTGTTCTGCAAGGCCGGTGTTAGTGACTTCCATGATGGTATTGGCGGCGTCCTCCCACTAATCACATGGATTAAAATGGCACAGGCTCGTTCTGGGTACTGGCCTTCCAGTACCTTGATTGGCTGGTACAATGCTCCTTCTCCTAGTTTTCCTATAGAAGCCCATGACGAAGTTGTTTGAAAAGAAGATCGAATACCAAGTAAATTAAAGATTTTTTTGTTATACTTATTAAAAATATCAGGATGCATTCAATTAGCGAGGAAAATGAATACAAGCGTACAGTCAGCTATCCAAAGCGTAACTCTTAGAATACTCTCGGTCACTCCAAGCGCTTTAGGGCCATTTTATTGGTGACAACCCATGTATCCGACCATTGAATTTGAGGATATCAAATCAATCGAGGGTGTTGGGTTAATTAAAAAAAAAAAAAAAAAAAAAGAGGTGTTGCGTCACTTGGCCTGCTGGCTCCACACTATCACGGTTCAACAAGTCCAGTTCGCTACCGGGCCTATGCTACCCATGGACACTGACCCAGGATGCTACTCAACACAGAGTCTTCATGTGGTAATGGGAATTTCAAACACATTTCATCTTGTTACTAACTGAGATGAATGGACTAAAAGAAAGCTAATTGTACGAATTAGTGATACGGATGACGCAGGGCGGATTTATAAGAGTCTGGAGTCAAAACTTGTGCGCAGATGGTCTCGGGAGAAAAAGTCTTACACAAAAACAGCACAATGCGCCCCAGAATGTTGCCCTCAGCAATTTCCATAGGTAGCCATAGTTCCGAGGTGCCGCTGCTTTAGCCAGAGCTGTCGTGATCCCGGTATGTGCCGGTGCTTCACAGCCCGGGAGCCTCGTTTTTGGCCACCTCGGCCAAAGGTGCCATTTGATGAACGAGTAAAGCCCTCTTGGGAAATTTTCGAGAACGCATTTTGGGGCAAATATATTATAGAACTACCTGAACAGCACCGGCCCAAGGAGTGCGTTCGTAACTAGCTAGGAGAGTTATGCCAAGACGTTAAACTTAGAGAAAGAATGAAAAGGAGACAAAAGAGTAGGTGATGGAATCGTGAATTCCATTCCGGTATCAAATGTCGGGCAGCAATTGAGCAGCACGCAGCGCGCAGTGACCGTGAATTCGTGATGCTCGGCCGAGGTAATGAAACCGAGTACCAATGTTAGACAAATTATGGTCTTTTTCGTGGTATTCTGTTGATGATGTCGAGTCTAGGTTTCTACGGTGATTGGCAGCTTAAATTCATGCTAGACTGACTGAGAGTATCCTCCTCCTCCCTCTCCATTTTTAATGTAATTAAACTAAGAGAGCGGAGCGGGTTAGCTCGACAGGAATTTGGAATATAGAGAATGTACAAGGACACAGCATAGACCGATCTCGAGTCATTCTATACCCCGGGAAGCCGCCGAAAACCCACGCAACATCAAGTGTACGACCGACTCAAACTCCGCCTCTTTGATATGATGTCGACAAATCATACTCGTCCTCATAACCTGGAAGAGCATTTTAAATCCGCAGGAGGCAGCTGGTCCCAAAACTACGGGGAAATACGTCTCCGTTATTCCATCATTTAGAAAGCCGGAGATGCCATTTCAATCATACCAGGTCTCCTAAAGGGACTTGACTCTCTTTTTGAGCGTGCATCCGTGTCTTGGTTGCGAACAAGCTATCGACAATCTCTGCAAGCATCAGATCACTTCCTTTTGAGCCCATGAGACCAATTGCGGCCGGAAGCTGTTCTATTCTCCTAGTAATTTTGGACTGGTACGGCGTTGTGCCAACTACTTTTGGTTAGCATATGGTGAACCTACAATGCATTGGACTTGGGAAAGTCATGAAGAAATGAGGCATAAAGCGTATTGCTTACAATACTGCGCCAATGCTCAAGCCTGGACTTACCTGGAATGATAAGTTCTGGAGCTTCGGCATATGGCCCAATATTATAAAAGAAGAAGCCGAAGCCGGTAAACTCCTGTGGTCCTTCTCGGTACTGATCACGGTATGATGGATTACCAGTTGTCCATGGTAGGACCATAACTGTGCTGGAGTAACCGTCTTCATCACTAGGCGGCATAACCTGCTCATAGAACCAATTTCGGTATATGCCAATGAGCCTCAGGGCCTCAGCTTGCTTCTCTGGTGTGATTGTCGGGAGATAGTCTCTTTGGTTCCCAATTAGGAACAGTCCTTAGAAGCGGGTGAGAAGGGGGGGGGGGGTTCAATTCAACTGCTGACCTCTTGAATCTCAGCTCAGGATTCAGGACAGGGGTGTTGCCAACTTCAGCTTCGTACTCGGCAACAAAATTTCTTAAGAATCCTGTCCACTGGTCGGGGTTTGCTCCCCATTCAAAGGCATGTGCGAAATATTGTTCAAGCGGCATGTCCACTTTTTCGGGGTTGGTTCGTAGCCAAAGCTCTCCAAGGTTTATTGGGGTTCGCTTTACTCCCAGAAACCTCTCAAGGTCCTCGACAAACCCGCTGAAAACCTTTTGGCTTTCCAAGTCTGCCACGGGCCAGTAGTCACTTGGATAGAGGATCTTCTTTGGTTTCTTAAGGCAAGCAAGAGTGTTAACCTTGCGACGTTGGGTTCTTGGACTTTGCTCGACTCACCTTAACCAGTGTGCCTTCAGCAGACGAGTTTCCATACAAAGCTTGAGTAAGTGCCTTGAATTCTGAAGGGGTCCTCGCAAAACCGCCAATTGTGTCAAATATGCTGGACGTAGTTAGGAAATGATACCGATCCATCGGGCACGTCGATTCTACTGCACTTACGGGCTATACGGAATAATGCCTTCGAAGCTTGCTGCCCCAAGTGATGGTCTCATCCCAAAAATTCCCTGAGCTGCTGCTGGGGCACGAATACTCCCGAGTGCTTGCGGAGACACATCAGCAAACCGACGAAGAGCCTGTATGTAGGCGAGCTAAAACCCACTATCGGTACCAAGGGAAAAGTCGAGCCAGTCATAGGCTGCAACTGCAACCGCGCTACCGGCACTGCTGCCGCTAGTGGTCAAATACCCGTCCCCACGTGGGTTGAAAGGAGCATGGTAGTCAATCCAGTCGGCAGTGGGCCACTCTGAGTCAGCAAATTGTGTCGTTTTTAGCTTCCCTACAACGACAAACCCAAGATCTACTAGCTTCTGAACTGTTTCCGCACTAGCCTCCTTGGCGGGATAGAACGAGGTATAAGCACGGGACGAGCCGCCAGTCTTCATTCCCTTTAGGTCTATGATGTCTTTGAGTCCCAAACGCAAACCGGCGAAGGGCTTTTTAGCGGTTCGATTGAAATAGAGACGGGATGGAACGGCAACGGTTAAGGACGATGGATATTGATCCCCATAAGCCGCAACATCGAGCGGCCGAAAGCTTGCAGAAAACTTGTCAGCAAAATAAATGCTGCGTCTGAGTCGAATACGTACGTGTTAGTCTCTCTCGCTGGAACAGTAGCGACGATGAAAGCACCAGCCGTATCAGGATATAGTCGATAAGCCTGATGTATTAAGCCATAGTGGAGAAAGTAAGGCCCTTGAGGGAGAGCTTGGGTCCCGTTACTGTCGAAGCGGTGCAAATACACATTCTGGGTTCCGAACTGTCTAAGGAAGGACTCCATTCTGCCCGGGAGTTCGTAGTCGACGTCCTCTGTCTGAATTATTACCGATGACATGAAATTGATTGACCACACATCATCGAACCGCGCAAACCCGTCCAGAGTGTCTTGAATATAATCCGCGCCGGCAGGTGGCACGTCGAGAGTCAAGATGGTACATGGCTCGGCAACTTGTCCAACTCCTACATAACTTGGAAGCGAGAAGCTATTCTAAAGAACCATTAGTGGATTAGGTACAGTCGGGCAATTGAATGGTCGAAAACTAGCCGCATCGATCGGATGGAGGTAATACGCCACCTCCCCAAAGCGAGCCACAGTCGACACAACTTTCTCTGCCATACTACGGCCGCAATCGGAGCAGAGGAGACTAATCGCGAAAAATCGATACATAAGTGCTAACTCTTTCCGTCACGCGCCAGGCCAAGTTGTAGGGTTGTCGATTTAAATATTATTTAGGATGCTGTTTTGCGACACAGCAGGGGAGTGTCTCACTGTTTATTTCAGTCGCATGAATGCGACCTCCTCCTCCTCCTCCTCCCCCCCCCCTCTCGTAAATTGGTGCTGCATAAGTGAAAATTTCACATTCAGCCTGCACTGGTAAATTGCATCAAGGCAAATTTTCTTCGAAAAATACTCCTAAATAATTAAATGTGTAATTTTTTTTGGATTGAATTCATAAGATCAAATTATCCTACTACTAAATAGCGACTTAACTTGGTATTTTATATTTTTATATATATTTACTAAATAAAAGCTATTTTATTCAGTTAAACCTGTTATCCTTGAATGACCATATCTTTCTCCAAGCAAAAAGCAAATTGCCAAAGGCCTCCTTCTCATGTGGACATAATTTCCCGCATCATTTATATTAACGCCCGGTCGGGCACACAGCCCGCCCAATCATGCTCAGATACGGCAGCTCGGGTGATTAGGCACTGATGCTGTGTAGCACACATGCGGAACATCCCTACATGCGGGGATGCCAATATCTAACTTTTATGATAGTCTGCCCTGAGGCCCCATTTTGGGCCAGCTTCTCGTTTTCAGGCCACACCAAAGCGCCCAACCCGTCGACATGAGTGTGAATGTGGCCATCGAGCAGTCTTCACAGGGTGTTTCAGGGAGAGACAGCGAAGAGTTAGCCCACCACCGCAGCTCTGCGTTGGAACGACTGGAAATCCCCTCCATCTCCACGGATCTAGGCCTCAAGTGGGAGCTCGACAAGTATGAACCAAAAAGGTGCGAGGCCGGTGTCTTTTATATGAAACCTGACGAGCTCTACGACGTTGAAAAGCCATATTTCATGAATATACCCATCGACCCTGCTTGGCCCCCGGCAATCAAGCAGACCAATGTTAGGTACACGCGAAAAACGATTATTGTGTGTGATATTCGTGGGCATGTCGACGAGTTCACCCTCGACCGTCAAGGCTTCCAACTGCGTAGCTTCGAGACTCGGCTTGTTTACGACGACTTTGCCTCAACAGACTCTATTGTATCTCGATACTACCAGGAGGTCAAGGACTTCCTCCTGAACTGTACTGGTGCCTCAGACGTCCTTCCATTTGACTTTCAGGTGGGTTCACGAATGAACCCCGAGCAGAGTTTGAAGCGTAGCACACTAAGCAATGAATTTACAAAGGTTCGTCGCACTGATCCCAGCTTGCCAGTTGGATCTAGAGGTGCACCCGGTAGGGCGCAACCATTTGGAGCAGTTCATGGTGGTAAGGTACACACCAAGAAAAACCCAAGGGAGACACGCTACATCATAGCGACACGGGTGTAATTTACAATTGAAGTTGCTAATATTCGGTACAAGATCAAACCGCAAAAGCAGCAATTCGCAGACTTCACTACTTTCATTCAGATTATGCCAGTCAGTATGCTGGGAGAAGATTCCAGATTGTGAAGTGAGTAAATTACCGTTGCCTCTGAACGCACGACCATCAGGGACACATCTACTGATAGAAGTCCTAGTGTGTGGAAGCCACTTCGTGGCCCTGTCTACGACTCTCCTCTTGCTCTAGGTGACTACCGGACTGTCCAAGACGACGATCGCGTCCCTTGCGATATTATCTTTCCTGACTACCTTGGCGAGACTTACAACTTCTGGCCCAATCCACGCCACCGATTCTACTACATTGATAGACAGATGGAGAATGAGGCATGGATGATAAAGTGCTTTGATTCGGAAACTGCGAAAGATCCCCGCATCGCGCAATGTAAGAGCTCGCGGTGAACTTGGCGTACTATAAATTCAGGATAGAAAGACTGCTGACTCCACGGTAATTCTTGCTAGTTACTCCGCACGTTTCTTTCAATTGTTCGACGACTGGGGGTGTTTTCGTTCCGAGGGAGAGCATTGAGGTCAGAGCATTCGTGTTTTATTGAACCGGGCCATCTTCAGATCACTCGATTCGGCCTAGCACTGCAAGTTCTCTGCTCAAGAATTATTGCGTCGACGAAAGTACGGTTTATAAGAGAAGAAAAAGACTGTTATGCTTCTATTGTTGTCTCATCATATCGTGTGGTCTGGGATTGTCTTGTTTTCAATATACTTCGATCGTATGTCTGGTGCAAGAATCCTTATTAAATTTCGAGCAAATGAAATATCCTTGTCTTCAGCCCCGGTCGGTAAAAGTCTAGCTAACATTCCTTCTCATCCAACTTGGCGACTTCTAACCCCCTTCCGCCACAGTGGAACATATTTTCTGCAATATGAAGGATTAAGTCAGCCAGAGCCACCTAAATTGGTGCATAATGACGGATATTTCACATACGCAGCCTCCCGGCTGGTCCTGACAGAACTGACATCCACCGTAGTCCTTCGTACAAGGTTTGTCAACTTCACCTTGGAAGATGTTGACCCACTCATACCAAGGTTTTTCATTCGGTCGGCTCTCATCGCGTTTCCAGGTGAGCCACGGTTTGGCTTTAATTTCATCCTCCGTGAATGCCTGGCCTGGAGAGGGTGGCCAATATGCCCTCCAAGGCTGAAATGACGGACCTCTCTCTGGTACGCCGTCGATATCCCAGGCCAGGGCGTCGGGCCGCATGTTGGGCTTTTCCGCGGAAGAGTCCTTCGATTCCATCTCGCGCTTTTGTGTACAGTTGGCTTGCCACGTCAAAAGCAAGGCTGTCGCTGGTAGGGTGCGGACTGGACCATATATGACGGTTTGTTGTCCTCGACTGCGGACATATCGAGCTGATCGCGTCAGACCGGCCAACTTAAAAGAAACAACAGTATTCGATCGATATGATGCAGTGAACCCTTGTATTTATAATGAAATTTGCAAATAGATTCGACCGGCAACTAATCAATGTGACCCGTGGCCGGAAAATGTCGCCCGCCATCGAATTCGACATTTGCCGCCGTTGGCGCGGTGTTATATCCATGTACGTTGACGTTCCACAGCAGGGTGACGGCACTCAGCCCACAACCACACGCACAGATGTCACTTGCAGGGCACAGGGAGAAATAAAATTATCTGGTCACTTGAAGCTTGCCAATACCGTCATAGGGCTTGCCTTGTGCTTTCTAGGCTGTCGAATGTTGTGTTGCTGCCCAGTCGGGCTAGTCCGCAACCCAGGGCGTCTGCCAGAGCCCCAGCGTGACGCTCTAAGCTAAGTTGGCATCACATGCTACATTGTAGGCATATATTGTGTTTGGCCGCTTGCTGCCAAAAAATTTTTCGGACGGGGGTGACCGACTGGTGGCATCAAGCCGAAGATGAGTGAAAGTACTCATCTCAATGGATCCAGTGTCGCTCGCCTCATCCACCATCACTTTTATCACGGTTGTTGCAGCTTTAATTGGCGCGACCGCTAAGGCTTTAAATGCAGCCAAAGCCTTGGAAGATCTGCAGAAGGATTTTCGTTACATTACCCGTTCATTGGCAGATTCGATAGTCACACTGGAGCGACTGGAGAACCTGAACCGCTCGATCGCTCGACTGAACTCCGAAGAGCTGAGAAATCTCAATATTCCAACAAGACAACTTCAATCCCACCTCGAAATAACCGATAACCTTAGTAGATGTCTTGAAACGCAGTTTTTGGGACTAAAAAGCCGTTCCCGGATTTTTAAGAGTTCTTTGAGGGAAACGCTGCGGCCTGGCTCAAAGAGTGAGCTGCAAAAATGTTGGGATCAATTCAAAGATTCCCAGCAGTGTCTTTCGCTGAGTTTGAACATACTTCAATCGTTTGTTCCGATATACATAATCATTGAATACGGATGCGATAGTTTCGGCACTGACAATGTCGTAGATACACCAACCTATCGAACTTTTCCAACATCACAAAACTCGCCGATGTCTCCGACCATCAATTCTCCAGACTACACGAAAGGCTTGACTTGACGTCGCAAATTTTAAGCTCCGTATATGAAGGGGTTGAAACCACTCCAGAAGATGTCGATAACTTGGGAGACGCATTCAATGATACCAGGGGGAATATTAGGCGGATAAAACAAACGGTTTCCCAAACTAGCGACAATGTCAACGGCCTTTGCAAAACTCTTCAGGCCATTGACAAGACCATTCGGACCGCCGGGGAATCGATAAAACTACCCCTACAAAAGTCTTGGTTTGGCACACCGTACACTAGAAACCGCGGTTTCATAGGGAGAGCGTCATTAATGAGTCAGATGGCGAAAGTTCTCTTGCCCGAAAGATCCTGTCAGACATATAACAGCGCTCAGCCCCTCGATAGCAGAGTCTTTTCTCTCAGTGGATTACCTGGAGTTGGAAAGTCACAGGTCGCGATTGAGTTCAGCTACCAGCACCAGAGCGACTTTACGCATATCTACTGGATATCAGCTGACAGTCTAGAGAAGTTCGAGCAAGGCTATTCCCATATTGCAAAGTCATTGGGGCTCACGAGTACTATTGCCGTTGAAGACACTGAAAAAATACTCCATTTGGCCCGAATTTGGCTAAGAAATCCCCCCGAAGGAATGTCTTTGATTCTTTTACACGGCATACCCAACTCGGCGTGCTAATACTGTGGAACAGGCACCAGATGGCTCCTGATTATTGACAATGTTGATGATTTTGACTTGCTGAAGCAATATCTGCAAGATTTCCAGCGCGGCTCAGTCCTTATCACCAGCAGGAGGACCATTCAATCGCTATCCACGCTCGGCCCTTCCAGCCAAGGCGTAAGGTTGCTGCCTTTCACGCCGCCGGAAGGTCTTGAGATGGTTAAAAAGCGCCTTGAAGGTCGCATCCCTGGAGCTTTCAATGACTCCCTGGCTTTGAATCTAGCCAAACGACTGGCTTTCTTTCCACTCTACATGGACCAGGTCTCGTCCTTTATCGAGTCGACAAAGATGGCACTGGACCAGTTCGATCAAATATGTCCAGGAATCAGCGATGATGAGTTACAATGCCTCTCCCCTGACAGTCTGTGGCATTCGTCAAGTGTAGCTCAAGCAATTGAGGCTCCAATCGTCATGAAATTGGACCGCGAAACCCGAAGAGTTTTGGCCACGATATCGTTCTTCGACCCCGACCAGATTCCAGAGAAGTTGTTGATTTCCGCAACCGGAGAAGTCCCAGTTCTTTCGACTGCATTCCGGAGTAAGCAAGTCCTTCTATCCCTGGCCAGATACTCGCTCATCTACCTCGATGTTGGCGAAATAAGGCAAGATCGATGCATATCACTGCACCGGCTTGTTCGAGATGCCGCCCTTCGACTTGAGCCAAACCCCCAAGCCATCTTTGATGATGCGGTGAAGCTCCTGCGAGACAGATTCCCTTTGCATGGCCTGGCTCGAGATCACATGGTTGAACAATGGGACGAATGTGAGACCTTCCAACCTCACGTTCTAGCCCTCCACCGGCAGTATCAAGAGATAAAAGCCAAGGAATGCTTGCAAGCGTCGTTTGATTTCATCGAGCTTGTATACAGTTGTGCGTGGTATGTGTTAACCGGCTGAATCCAGTCAAAAGCTCCTACAGATATAGCCAGAGTTGTTCTAACAGGATACACCTACAAGGTATCTCTGTGAACGTGGTCGATTCAATATCAGCGAGACCCTAATCACCAGCATCCACGACGCGTATCTGGACCTGACGCAAGGTGATCAACCGATCCCTGCCTTTCTTGCAGATATCTACACCGTGCAGCTATTCTTTCACAACGAAACACGCCATGGCGAAAGCCTAGTAAATCTAGCTACCAAAGCTATGAGAATCCGTGAAGATGCAGTCGTGACGGGCGCAATGGATGAAGACCACCCAAATCGGGCAAACGGGTTCATGAATCTTGGCGTAGTCCTAGCGGAGAGAGAGCCTTGGGAGGCAATCAAGATGCATTCAATTGCGCTTGATATAAGGAGAAGAACAACCAAGTATGAAGCCGACCAGCTGCATGGACTAGCCTTGAACTTGCTCAACATTGGGAGATGTTGGTGGATGGTCCACCGACTTGAAGAAGCGGCATCCTGTTTTCAGGAGTGTTTGGCCTTAATGAAATCCCGCGAGGCGCTTATCAACAAGAGATTTCCTTTGTAAGTCTTCTTTCCGAAAGATCGAGGGTGGAGATGGGGGGCTTGAGCGATATATTAACCCGAGTGCACAGAACCGCCTGGGCAATGGCTGCACTTGGGCTTGTACTGATAGATCAGCAACAGCCCACCTCGGCAATCCAGATTCTGCAGGAGAGCCTCGAGCTTCACAGGCAGACAATGGGTGAGGGTCACAGAAAAACATTGTCATGCACGTACAGGGTCGCATGGCTTTGCCACAAACTTGGAGAGTTTCGGAGATCAGAGTACGTGAGATTTCTTTCACGCATGTACAGAGCTTTCAATTGGATCTAATCAAGTCAAACACAGGCAACTTCTAGAACTCTGTTTGGATGCTTATGGTGGTATGCAAGAGATTCCAAAGGCAGAAATTGCACGGACCAAGTTCAAGCTCGCCCAAGTACTCAAAGATAAAGGGGTAAGCAAGGGAAAGCACGTCAAGCTAGAAGCGGAGGCACGCGGTTGGCTTCTAGAGGTCACAGGACAGAATGTCGAGGGAAGTTTTGGCGAGGCAGACTATGACAGGCCAATAGCTTACTTTCTCCGGTAGTCAGAGATATATTCACACGGCTAACGGATACCACTGCAATCCCAGGGTTGGCCAGCAATGCATTGGCACCACAGCATCCCCGCTGCTTGGGAGAGGAGGAAAAGGGGGTATGCCAAATGGGAGGAGGGGAAGAAGGAAGGAAGGAAGGAAGGATCAGAGTTTAGAGTGCTTCAATTGTAGGACTTACCATTGACTTCAATACGATACCATTGCGACTACGCTGCTCCGTCCCCCTCCACTCTACGAAAGACCCCTTTGGGGCAACACAGGCCTGACAGGGATGCGGTCTAAGCACTGGAGGCGTAAGATACTAAGGTCACTTCTAGGGAGGCATAGAATACTATAATAGCAACGGACAAAGAGCTTTATTAGCTTGCGGTTTGAGATAAACAGAACAAAGTTCCCCATTGCTGTTGTGCGCTTTAGAGCGCTAACGATATAAGCAAATTACCAATGCCAAACCTCTACCGAGAAAGCCTCAATATCTTAATTAGGATCTATAGAGTCACTATCACTGCATTCTCTTTAAATTTCGCGGCTTCAGCAATCAAACCAGTGTTCACCCGAAATATTCCGGCGGCAGCATCATTCACCTCAAAGCCGCTTCTCCCTCCTAATGGGCAACTCGGGCCTCGGCCGCTTTCCGGGCCCTACGATCTTTCCTCTGCTCACGACAGGCATACCAGCAACACGCCCCGATGCACGCCAGGATGGCAACGCCGAGGATGGGAACGCCGATCATGATGAAGTTGAGTAGCGGCTTGGACCATTGAGCGCCTTCCTGGTGCCGCTCATCGCTACCTTTCTGGCACTCCTGCTCGCTCTCCTCACCGGGCACCCACGTCACCAGCGCCTCCCTGCACGTGAGCTGCGGCGGCGTCGGGGACAGCGTCGCCGCGTCGGACGACGCCCAGGCAACGCGCCAGGCGTTGTGAACCTGCATACCTGCACTGAACATGTCTGATCCGGCTGTTGTTACTGTTGCTTGGGGCGTCGCGGTGGCGGGGACTGTTTTGAAACAGGCCGGGCTAACGATGTTCTCTATCGAAAGATCTCCGATCGGCCAGTCAAGCGTGTAGCCGCTATATAAAAATAGGTTAGTTTCATAAGTTAATTGCTTTAAAATTGGCATGGCATTGAGCGTCATCATAGCTCAACCACACGCCTACGAGAGTTGAAGGACAAGGAAAAAAAAAAAAAAATTCAACCGGGAGAGGAACATACCGATCGCAGCAGTGTGCTGTCGACAGAGTCGATGATACTCTAGAGAGACTGTACGCGGTCCAGTCGCTTGGACAAACGGCCGGGCTAAAGGAGAAGGAGCTCTTGCCGGGTCCGCTATCCCATCCCGGCGGCTGGCAGCTGGAAAACCGCTCATCTGCCTGATCCGACACCAGAAAAGGTACCGTGATTATCTCGTCCGCCCAGTAGAATTCTGAGACGAGGCTTGTCGTGCTGAAGGGAATGTTGGCGCAAGATGACGCGTATGCGAAAGGCGTGGTCAGCGCCGTAGACGCTGTGAGCGACATGTCTAACTAGGGGCGCAAAGGGAAAATACTGCAATAGAGGAAAGGCAATGCGTTTTTGCGGGGTGATCTATGGGAAGACCCTGGAATTGCACGAACTGGCAGTTGGGCGACAACTTATACCGACGTTGGTCGCGTTAGTAACTCGGATATCCGCTGAAAATGTGGGCTGTGAGGCGCGGCGAGGCAGTGCTATTTTTTAGAGAATTTCAATGCGAGCAGGAGCTAACATTGCTTCGTTATATTATCCGGTACATCTGGTAGGCCACGCTCCCTGGCTGCTGGAAGCTGCAGTACTCGACTAATTTCGGAGCAGCGCATGTGCCTCCCATGTGCCTCAACAGTGAATACCACTTCCGAATTCCCACTAGCACCTCGTTTCACGTCATTCATTGTTTGCGGCGCGCGACTTAGGTGGTCAAGTCGTCAACTGAATCCGCGTGGTAGCTAAATTCTAGCGATCACGAAAGTGTTCAGAGGACAATAGGGACAACAGTGACATCGCTTGGGGATCTGGTCGGCGAGTCAGCATTGATTGAAAGCCGAGATAACTTGACCTAAAGCAGCAGAGGCAATGGTCGCCGCTGAGCACTTCTGGGTTTTCAGCATCGTCGTCGGAGTATTCGGATCAACGCAGAGGTCTTTTCCGTCCTAATTTTGCGTGGTGCGATTTCAAGTTATATTTAATGTCGTCTATTTGTGCAGGCTGTTATGTCACCGCTGGGGGTTAATGGGGTATCGCTCGGCATCTGTTAACTAGAGAGCCCGATACTGCATTGTCCAGATGAAACGCGCAGTGCTTTAGGATACGGCACTCGCGGTTCTCGCCAGCTCTCGAGCTAAAAGATCAATCCAGCCCGGAACATGCACCGATTGACATCTGAAGGGGGTGCCTACAGATGGGGAATGTCGCCAACGGGCGCCGCGATGGTCAGGGTCCAGTCGCCGCGCCGTATTTTAGCTAGCAGCTGCGGTGGGGCGCAGGGCAGTTTTTTGCCGCGAAAGGCAACGAATACGGCAAAGTAGGCAGGTTTTGCTGGTCAGAGCCAACGCCTCTGGTATCCTGACGTACTCTACGATCTCCGAGCATTAGACGCGCCGCTCAACTGGGCCGCCGTCGATGTTTCAATGTCGAGGGAGATGAGTAGTTTACCAACATGAAGGCGCATAGGGCTCGTGTCGCACAGGAGATACCGACAAGCACGCTGAATAAGAGACCCGAGATTTGCCTCGACGCGAATAGCAGACCTTCGCGATTGGTCGGCCGTGGACGACAAGGGTGTCTTCACTGTGCTCCCGTAGTCCCTGGGCACAAGAGTCTGTCGCGCCGCCATGTCCAATGTTGGGACGAAAACGCCGCCCCCTCGTGAAATGCTCGGACGGACGTCTGCACTAAATGTTTGGATAGTCTTCTTCCTACCTCGCATTGCGAGAAGGCTTTTACACAGATACAAAATTATATAACTCCTGATCCCTAGCCGGCATATCGCGGTATGTTACAAGGTATCCCATGATGCTTTGTAGGTGTTATTGCGTACTCTCTTTAGTGACCTGAGCACTCAACTCAGCCGACATTCCTTTACAGCTTACAGCTTACCTATCAATTGTCACTCTTTTATCTTGTCATTCTTTACCGTCATGAGGCCAGTAGCCGTACGGTCCATTGCGGCCTCGCTTGTATTGGGAGGCAGCCTTGTACAAGCTGCTATCAATGTCAACGGTAGTCGGGTCATCGCCCCCCTGACCAAGGACGACCCTTCTCCCATCGATGACCCCACCACGTATAAGCCGGATCAGCACGCCTGTCCCCTGATCTGCAAGGACTATTCCAACCAGCACAGCTGGATTCCCTACAACTCTGCTGACCGTCTCCACCGCTGCAAAGAGCCTATGCTCCTGGGCTTTTCCGTCAACCAGCCCCTGGACGACCCGACCACCCGGGTCCTGATCCGTGCCTGTACGGTCGAGGGATCTGGTAAAGCACGCCGGGCCATTGCTGTCGAGTCGACCGAGGCGGCGGCCGCTGCCCCGATGGCGAATCCCAAAAAGGACAAGACTCTCTACGATGATAGGCTCGATGCCGCGTTGGCATGCTCCGCTGCCGGCTCCGAGGTTGAGGCTAGTCTGGAAGTTGCCGTGGCCGCCGGTGGCCGAGAAAAGGTCGATGGGATTGAAGCAGGTGATGTGGTGGTTCTGCTTGCCGGCATGCAGAAGTTCTTCGAGGACAAAGACAACTGTGACGAGAATTTCCTGTTCGCTCGTCACAAAGACACCGTCGCCAGCATATACATTGGCGACAATCTTGGCAAGGCCACCGTGGAGTCGGCGATCGAGGCTTTGACTAGTCGGATCGCCAAAGACACCGCGTCGCCTTCCAAGAGCCTCGTTGCCCAGCTCTGCGGAAACGGCACACTGGCTGAGGGAGGGTTCGGTATTGCTATCGACACCACGGGCGATCTCGATGTTGTCCAGAAGATTGCCAGGGAGTGGAGCTACGGTGAATGCGCGTCGGATGCGAAACTCCAGTCAGCTGGAGACAGGGTTTCTGTCAAGGTGTTCAAGATTGTCGATGAGCCGAGGGCTACGCCCGAAACCACTCTCTCAAACAGTACCGCAACAAATACCTCTGGGTCTGGCAGCGTCGAGACTACCACCGAGCTCAACACGCCCGAGTCCGGCGGCCCTGTCGTGGAGTCCGATAATCCTGGTTCCAATAGTACTGCCTCCAACAATACCCAGGCCGCCACTACCCAGTCCGCTGGCACTGAGTCTGCTAGTTCTGAGTCCAAAAGCGGTGAGTCCACCGGTGCTGAGCCGGCCGGAATCCGCGGCAGCCGCATCATGAGGAGGAATAAGTACAACAGCCGCAGCTTGCCTCTCCAGAAGCGCGCTACTTGCCGCACGCATGAGGTTAAGTTTGGCCAAGACTGCCCGAAGCTCGCTTCCGTCTGCGGCGTCTCGCCCGATGACTTCACCAAGTTTAACTCGTTCCGGAAGGACATGTGCGCGACCCTCCGGGAGGGCGACATCGTCTGCTGCTCTGCCGGGGACCCCCCGCCGAAGCCTGAGCCGCCCAAGAAGAACGCCGACGGCACGTGCGCATCGCACCTCATCGCCAAGGGAGACACGTGCGCGTCGTTAGCTACCAAGTTCGGTGTCACCGATAAGGACTTGGAGAAGTGGAACGCGGGCAAGACATGGGCGTGGACCGACTGCCCCGGAATGATGGAAGGATACACCATGTGCATCAGCGACGGCCTACCGCCTATGCCGGCGCCGCAGGAGGGTGTCGCGTGTGGGCCTATGGTTAAGGACACGAAACGCCCTTCTGATCCTAACACGTCGCTGGCCGACCTTAACCCGTGCCCGCTTAAAGCTTGCTGCAGCAACTGGGGCTTCTGCGGGCCTTTCGAGCAGCATTGCGCCGTCCACACACCCAAGGGCGCCGGCCCAGGGGCGACCGAAAAGGGATTTCAGAACACCTGTATCTCTAACTGCGGCCAAGACATTAAGAAGAACTCGGAAGCACCCAAGCAATTTAGCCGCATTGGCTACTACGAGTCATATAACCTCGAGCGCGAGTGCCTACACCTACACGCCAAAAACGCAAATACGGACGGTAGCTACACGCATTTGCACTGGGCCTTTGCCGAGATCGACCCCCAGACGTGGAAACCTGTTATCAAGGACCCCAACGGCCAGTGGAAGGACTTCAAATCGCTACCAGTCAAGCGCATCCTTTCTTTCGGCGGCTGGGCCTACTCGACGGAGTCAGCGACCTTCAACATCATCCGCCAGGCTATCCTTACCAACCACGAAACTTTTGTTAGCAGGTTGGTCGAGTTTGCCAATAATGAGGGCATTGATGGCATTGATATTGACTTAGAGTATCCCGGTGTATGTTCTTATATTTCTAGGTACTCCTGCCAGCTCTTATAACTGACACGACGTTTGGATATATAGGCCCCGGATATCTTTGCCAACGGACAAGCTATTGGCCAGAAGGGCGATGGTGCCGCGTACCTTAGGTTTCTCACTACTCTGAAACAGAAGCTCGGTCCCGAAAAGTCGGTATCCATTGCAGCGCCGGCGTCATACTGGTACCTAAAGGCATTCCCGATCGACAGCATGGCTCAAGTTATTGACTATATTGTCTATATGACATACGACCTACACGGCCAGTGGGACTATGACAACCCGAATGCATATGAAAATTGTGATTCGGGTAAATGTATCCGAAGCCATGGTAAGTGGGATCCAGGTACTAATACAATTAGTATCAATATACAGGATACTATTTGCTAACCTGTAAACCGCTTGTTAGTTAACTTAACGGAAACACGAAATTCGCTCTCAATTAGTACGCTATGCTTCCCCTTTAGCTACTGTTTAAGTAGAAGGTTCCTAACCCCGGTTCATAGTCACTAAGGCCGGCGTGCCTAATAATAAGATCTTCGTTGGCGAAGCCAGCTACGGGAGATCCTTCCACATGGCCAAGGATGGCTGCTGGGAGCCCATGTGTGAGTTTACGGGAGCCCGGAACAAATCGGACGCACATCCTGGCCGGTGCACAAAGGAGGGTGGCTACCTTGCGTACGCAGAGATCGACGAGATCATTAGCAAGGGAGAAGGAAAGACCCTCCACGATGGCGGGTCAAACACCGATATCCTCTTATACAAAGGTTTGTTAATACCCCTTCTCTACTCCCCGCCCATATTCAGTGGATGCTAATTACAGGCTGGATTACAGGGGACTATGTCGCCTACACCACTCCTAAGACCAAGGAAACCCGACGAAGTGACTGGAAGAAGCTGAACTTTGCCGGCACCGTCGACTGGGCCGTTGACCTGCAGTCATTCACTAGAGACGACCTTGACGCTGTCGACCCGAACGATACGTGCGATAAGTATAAGCCTGTCTTCAGTAATGAAAATATGCCACAGGGCTCATTTACGCCCTCGTGGGCCACTGCACCTGAAAATGCGGCCCATAGCGGCAAACAGTACATCACTATCGGTACGCAGTTTTCCTCCCATTTTGGCTGTAAATATATACTGACTATTCCAATGCTCCAGTGAACCTTACTCCCTACCGTTTTGTCAAGACGTACCAGCATTCCTACCAGTTTGATGCTTTTGATTTTGACGACATCCCCTCGGGCAAGGCACGACAAAACACGATGCACTACACAGAGAAAGTAGTCGGAAACGAAGTAGACACAAATGGAGAGGCCTACTACCAGCTGGAAGGCACGAACAAGAAGTTTGAGATTCGAGGGACTACCCACATCCCGGACAACTACCCCCGCCGGACCGTTGTGGATCTCACGGGCATGGGTCTCGGCCAGAGAGAGTACAACGACCCGGAGCAAGAGGTGCCCGTTACCCTGGTCATAACGGGCAGCGAGGAATACGGCTACATTGCCTCACACAAGTTTGGCGCCAACAACTGGATGCACGAGTTACACGACGTCATTGGGGACCGCCAGCTCCGCCACGTCGTTATGCCCGGCTCCCATGACGCCGGCATGAGCATGATCGGCGACAGCCTCAAGGAGGGTTGGAACGCGCTGGGTACCTCTAGCAACTCGCAGAACCAAGACCTCAACATCTACGATCAACTCCGCGTCGGCTCGCGCTACTTCGACTTGCGCGTCGCAAGCGCTTACGGCGGTCCTTTCTTCGCCGCCCACGTCAACGACGAGAAGTCGAAGACTCCCGTTGGCGCTACGGGGGAGAAGCTCGACGACATCATCGCCGGAATCAACAAATTCATGGCGGAGAGCCCCGGTGAGGTCGTCATTCTCTGGGTCAAGTACATGGTCGACCTCAACTCCAATGTCCCCGCGGGTGCCGGCCGCTACTGGGACGAGAAGAAGACGCAGTCCTTCTACTCCAAAATGGAGGGGATCAAGAACCGATGTACCAACTTGCCTGACAAAAAGTTCGACAGACTGCCGGCCAAGACGTTCATGGATCAGAACAACGGGGGCGGCTGCGTCCTCATCATCACCGACGGCACACTAAGCGATGGAATCTCCCAGGACAAGCCCAGCTCTGGAATCTACTACAAGAGTCACATGGACCGCGACGACCACTGGGCCGAGAAGGAAACTGTCGAGGACCTCGCGAAGAACCAAGTGGACCACATGCTGAGCAAGAAGCGCACGAACGCCGACGACAGCTCTGCCGACCCGTTCCTCATCATGCAGTGGCTTGTAACGCCCGACGCCCTCACATCAACTCTCGATACCTCGCTAGGCATCTTCGCCATGATGTACTCCAACCCGGCGTTGTACTGGAACGCCTTCAACGCCATGTCGCCCGACTACTGGCCTACCGTCATCATGCAGGACTACGTTGGCCTGGTACTCAACAAGGAGAACAAGTTCCCCTCGGATCTGAGCGCCGAGCTGCGCGTCCTCTGCATGGGCCTCAACCTCTACATGGTCAGCCAGAACTGCAAGGTCAGCAAGCGCGGCAACCCCCTGCTCAAGAAGCAGGGCGGGCTCCAGCCCGCGCTCGCGGCCGGCTTGGCTGTCAACTCAAACCGCTTGCACCAGCACTCGAACGCTACCTCCGCCGCTCGCCCGTTCCCGATGAAGTTTCACGGCGTCGTCTATGCCAACGGTACCATCGACGAGGCGCCGCGTCCCAAGTTCCACTTGGGCCGTTGCAAGACGCTCAAAGCCGGTACCATCTTCATGAACGGTACAAAATTGGAGGTAGACACGCCGAATCCCGACTTTGACGCCGAATTCTGAAGTGGGTGAGACGGCTGAGTGCTCTGTCGTGGTAGATTGAATGTAACCGGAGGCTTCCACCCCCCATATCTGCTTTCAATCGCGCTGCAGGCTCGAATTCCTTGTTTTGGTTCGCTATGGTGTACTAATTTATGGCGGTAACGCTTGGCTCGGCTGCGTGATTGGATATTCAATGTTTGAATATGGAAAGGGTACCGCGGTAAAACCCGAAGAGAAGTTTGTTTGGGGAGACAATTTCCCAAAAGAAGGACTCGGCACCGAGTATTCGTGAAATAGGGTTGGGAAAACAAGGATACGCGTACCAGAACCGAGCCAATAAATTTTGTAGGAAGCGGACAAGAAAATTTGGTAGTCAAAGACCAATGTGTGTTTATCTTTCCCTTCCGTAAATGCTTTTTTGTTCTTTGTTGATTAACTAGCCCTACACGGCGAAGGTCGTAACGCACGGCTTGTGAAGCTATTCGAAGGGTTTGACGCCTTTGCATACGTGAAGTGTACCAGGACGTGCGACTACGCTGGAAAGGATGAGGTTATAGATGCAGCCAAAGATGCAGAGCAGGATTCCACGGTCAATTGCGCGAAGCCTATTCACGTATAGGCATGCGTTGGAACTATGCCAAAGGTCCTAACCCGATGAAAGGGCCTATGGGCAGGGGATTCGTTGCAGGTGTGACCCGCCTTGGCGGCCAACTTTTTGGGGCCACCCCTCCATTTTAGCATGTAGTGAGCTTCGATAAAAAAGTCATTACTAGCTATCTTGCATAGAGCTCTCAAGGACGCCTCTACAGGACGATCAATTTCTGGCGGCGCGACCTAGATCGAGCAATCTCGTTGTCATTCATTTTGCAGTTTTGTCGTACCAAGTTTCACCCCGTCGGAAACACTTTGCGCCGGGTACCTACCTGCTAGGTAAGCAGTGTGCTGACCGTTGAAATATTAGCGCATTGACGCTCCATCCCTTACATATGAGCGGTCCAGTCAGACGGGGTTCTAAGCAGCAGGTCGCACGGGGCTTCCGCCTAGTGGTTTGTGCAACCATCAACATGCCGTGCTGCCATGGGCGGTGGGCTGGCGGCGGCTCCCGACGCCGGCATTGTCCTTCGATTTACCCAGACGTCCTTGCAAGTGGTTACGGCATTGACGGTTTTGCCCTTGGCCGGCCCATCCAAACGAGATATTGAATACGCAGTAGCGGCACCAGTTGAAGGCCAAAACAGGTTTAAACAGATATTGGTTCAGTTTTGATGTGTTACTAAACCATGGCGGGGTCACTTGTTGTCTAGTAGCGTTTGAGAGACAAAATCCTACTTCTACCGCGCAGTAAAAACTGCGGTAAAGTGAAGGAAGCGGGTTTAAGGCGGGTTTAGGCGGGGCACTTTTGAGGAAAATACCAAGATGGTGGTTGGGGACTGATGTGAATATAAACTTACCTGTAAGAGTTGCATAAGCGAGGTGGTACCAACGTTTTTGGGATTACACTTGGTCAGACTTCGCCCGTTAAGCACTGCTAGAGAGCATCATATTCACTACAGATTCTCTCGCATTTCAAGTGCGATATGCTAACAATAATACCACATTACTAATTCTCTAGATAGGTGCCTGACAGGCAACCACAGCACTGTCCTTCATCTGGCAGGCGCCATGCCAATTGATATATTCAACAAGCATGAAAGGGACAGGAGAGCACGAGTCTGATACGAGACTAGTTTATTGTGATACCTGACGCTGATGTTGCATCATGCTGTCGATTCTATTAACATGAAGGCGACATGGGGTCTCATTGTGGAGACTGGACAACCAAAACTTGATCGGTGAACAAGAAGGCGATGTTGAATCGTAATATCAAGACATGAACCAAATGCATCCTCCAACCCGCACCGTATCCGAACCTTTCCTACTTCCGCAGACGTCCAGTCGTGATTTTGAGACATTCTTTAAGTTTGGCATTCACCCCGACAGCCGCGGCAACCTTCACATGTGGGGAAGACGCCATCGAACGGCTCGGTTGTCGGCGGGCCATCACAGCAGACCATAATCGGGTGACAATTGATGCATCTCGGCGCGACGTTTGGGCAGCAGGGAACCTGCCTCTTTGCAAGCGTTCCGGGTGCATCGGATGGCATAGCGGCTGTCAGTGGCAACACCGTGAGGAAGAATGCGATGACGTGCATGGCGACTTTGTGTCCTTCGTTAAGGTTTGGAGCTGTGTATAGATTTTTTTGCTCTGGCTGTAAATAATCAAAATAGTCGATGCGGTTGACTGGAGAATCTTGTTGCGTGAATTGAAGAGGACGAAGAGGACAGCTCTGGCTCTTATAATAAGTACTTTTTTGGGCACATTTATCTCTAATTCGCTGCTACTACTCAGTCGTCATGTGGCTACGCGTTGCTCCGAATATCCGGGTTTCTGCTTGAACGATACGGCAGGAGTACTGGAGCATATGCTGATGCTTGGTACTTGAGTGATAAATATAAACAAGTGGGGGCGTGCCACGGCTAGTTGGTCTCACTAGTAGTTCTGAACTAATACTTTGCCATCTTACATCCGTGCCGCCTCCGCACATTCTTGGATGCTACTTCGGTGGTCTTGCCGTTGGGTGCTAAGCCTTCGGATCCCCTCTACCATGTGCGTTTGGGTGGGGATCGGCGAGCCGAAGGAAGCGCTCCTTTTTGCCCTGCAACTCTATCTCATCCAGTGTTCCCGAACGATATCGGCGACTTGCGACTAGTTGTGAACTATAGAGTCAGCCAGTAGAAATGGACTATGAGTATGCGCAGCTAGACGTGGGGAGTAAACCTGGCTGTGCAAATGGAAGGAGCGGTGATGCCAATGCCGACACTACTACCTACTTATTACACAAACCTTTTACTGTTAGCCGGAGGCACAGGTGTCGACAGGGTATGAAGACTCTTTGACATCTTGTTGAACGTTTGCAATGAAAGGCTTTCTGAAGCCAAGTCCGGCACGGAGCAGTAATCTGTCCGGCCCGGAGAATTTTGCCCGTTTTTGGCAATGAATTCTGTTCCGCGTGTCAGAAAGCATCCCAATGCCAAGACCCGCCCACCGGGGCTAGATTCTTTCGTGCGCGACACACCAGCACAAGTTATGTGATTCAGCCACTATCCTAGCCGAAAGATTCTCCTCCCATTGCGGCTACAGACCTGAAGCCGCGCTTTAGTAATAAGGTAAATGAAGTTAGGGAGGGGGTGGTTAAGTTGTTGTGCAGGACTATGTAATGGGATTACCTGAGACGGACGTCGTAGAGGACCGAGACGGACAGCAGAACCCTGTGCGTTAGCCGAGATTATACCGAAGTAGCGGCAAAATAGGAGAATCATTCCAGTAGTAGATATTATGGATTGCGCCCTTTTTGCCCTTTTTATCCTTGTCTTTGGGCTGCAAGCAGTGTCGGCAGCGCTATCAGCTATATGAAGACTACTATTCTCCTCACACTTAGGGGAAGGACTAGGCAACTGGAAGCTGGTGAATATGTTTTAACTCCGCCTCGAACGAAGCGTTTATTTTATTCCTCGTTCCCCACCCAAGACTTGCCGAAATGTGCTGTGAACCCCTCATCTGCAGCCGCTAGCAGAAACTGCATGTAGCCGGCCCCCCCGACCCGAAGAATCATGTTGTAGTTCTCCTCATTGGGATAGAAGGCCCAGCAGCCGTCGTCCGACTCATCAAACTTAGCCGGCTCCACCATCTCGAGCGTAAAGGAATGCACTGGAGACTTAGATGGGTCGACTAAGTGACGGGAAATTGCCCAACTTTGTATGTCGCCTGATGTGGCATAGTCAGCTACGGCGGTGACTGCTCTCATGGCCTTCCCGTAGGTGTAGTTGTAGACAGCGTTCATTGTGCTGCATGTCTGGCTGGCAATGAATAGCTCCGTCTTCCAGGCGTCGACCGGCCAGTACTCGCGGTACTGGTACTCGCCGTAGTCGACGCGGTACCCTCGCTTGCCGTCATACGTCGAGTTCATAAAGTTCATTTCCGGGTCGTCGTGCTGGAGCAAGTCGTCCCCTACGCCCAAGTAATAGTCACTGCCAAAGCCGTGCACGTCCATGTGGAAATTGACGTTGGTGGCGAGCTCGTCGAAAACCCAACGCATGTTGCGGGCCCCAGGCTCGGAGAATGGCTTCGTTCCGTGGTACGTTCCGGTCTCGGGGTTGGTCGACGCTAGGGAGCCGTCGATGCTTGGGGCGAATTTCTTCTCAAAGTCCCAGAGCCAATCAAAGTCGCGGTTGAGGTCGACACCCTTGGAAGCCGTGGGATTACGATTCCCGCGCCAGCACTCGTTCGTCTGCCGGTCGTGTTGGATTCCATCCGGGTTCGCATTAGGCATAAACGCAATGCCGGCGCCCAAAGCCTTTTTCACCTGGGCATGGCTAAACTTAGCACCGTTGTAAGCCAAACCGGTCCCCTCGCGGTTCGCCAATAGGAGGTCAGCTAGGAAATATATAATGCTGTCGGCGAGGCCGCGCTCTCGCCCGTGCATCTGGCCCGTAAAGAATGTACGGACATCGTCGATGGGACCATTAGATACAACAGCCGCGTACATTGTGCGGTTCTCCCATGTCTTCTCTGGGGCTTCCACTACTCTGATACCGAATTCGTTGGCAAGGGCATCAACAGCCGAGCGCATCTCCTGAATATTCATCATGGTCGATATAATGATTCCGTCGGGCTGGGTTCCTAGGCCGCGCGGTGCCTTCTTTCCACTTTCCCACCGGTCGCCGTCGCCGACGGGCATCAGAACCCATGAAGGAGGTGCGGCCACTTCACCCTCTTGTCGTCGGACTTTGCGGGTCTTGGGCGTGTCCTGGGCCGAGGGACGCAGGCACGCCTCGACGGCTGCAGCTAATAAAAAAAGTTTACTCCACATATCACGCCTTGTAAGCGTCAGGTCCTCGGGTTTTGAGGCATGTCTAGCAGAAAGGAATCCGCAGCGTCCTCCCAAGCCCTTTTATCAACTCCACGTAAGGGCAGTGCGGGTATAATAGTCCGGTTTATTTCATACAGGCTCAATCACAGCCGTGGCGTAGCCAGAAGATGTTAACACCTTGGTTATGCCTTCGAAATGAAATTCTTCGTTTGCGGGGTCTGCGCTTGTACGGCCTTTCGATGCCCCGGCTAAAGTGCGCGTAAGCTCGTGTAACAATAGCGCAGTTGGATGCCAAAGTACCTGTCTGGGTCTAGGGATTATGAGATGGCGACCAATGGATGGTATTTTCCCGACTCTCGATGTTGGTTCGTCAACCAGCAAAATCTACGTGCCACAAATCAGGTGATCAATGCATGCATGGCATCTAAAACTATGCCTACAATTAATTAGCTACAAGCAAGTAGAAATTTAAGGAAAGCGTCATGCGAAGTTGGCTCTTTGAACACCGAAATGATATTGAGCCTGGCGTAGATGCTATGGCAAATTGAAGCAAACCTGATTCTCGTAGTTGACGACATCATACATTCCCTCGCCTCGAAGAAATTTTTTGCGAACATAACACAGTTCTAATGGCCGAAAGATTATGTGGTAATGGTAGACTTAGTCCTGCACCTGCAGGAACGGTTGGAAAGAGGGGTTGATCGTCAGTGTCCGATTTACAAATTGCAACATCGACCACAAGAGATCTAGCGACCGTGTAAATCGCCTGCCTACCCAATTCAGCCCTAGCATAGTTAGTCCCACTTAGGGTGAATTGCAAAGATGCGGGCATTATCAGCAGTGTCAACACTCACAGGGAGTTTAAGTTATGTCTGATAGACTTACTCATTTGCAATGCACTCCTATTCTACTTTGATATGCTGATAACCACTGTCGGCATGGGAACTGTTCTATTGTCGGACGGGACCAATCGAGTCTGGAACGTAATTACCTGCTATTTGACGGGGGACTGAAACACCGAAGGATTCTAGCGAGCCATTGGCATGATGTATTGTTAATAGGTGTCTAATCTGTACCCTCCGCATTTCTCCAGTGCAAGCAAACTTCCCACGGCCTCCCAGCTCGCTTGATCCCAGACTTCTGAATCCTTTAACGACCGGGACATGTCTCTCGAAAAGAGTATCCACTTTAGCTGCCTGAAGACCTCGACTGTTAGTGGCATGACGGCAAATCTGGCCGGTGTGACGAATAGGACAGTTGTGCAAACGGATGGCTCGGGGGAAGAGGAATTTTCTCGTGGTGCGGAGCAGGGGGGATCTCGAGCGCGGCAGGATTGAGGACAGGGCGGTGCGGAGTTTTTTGTGGGGAAGAAATTACGGCAGGTTTTCACGCTGTATGGTTGAGGGGTAGGGCTGACGTGAGTGTTTTACCGGGAGAATGCTGCCGCGGGTGAATCGAGTGACAGATCCGTTGGGGGTGGTTTGAGGAGGCAGAGTATTCTGAGAATGAGGTGTCTTGCTGCCGTTCCTGAGATACCTTGGGACGAGATAGCGCTTGTCGTTGAACTGAGATGGAACTCATCAGTTGCCAATGGCCGAATCCTTTCCCTCACATGCAGAGCCGTGCCCTAGATACATAGAAGCAGCGGTTGAGTCAAGGGGACGAGCATGAGCCTGCTCTCTGTTTTCATCAATAGAAATTGTGAAAGCTACAATCCATGTACTTCATGGCACTAAACTGTGATTGACGACACACAATCGCAGATAAGAGTACAGGATGATAAAGCTCTCTGTCTAGGATTTGATTAATGCGGTAGTACGGGGTTACGTTAGCTAAAGGAGACTGCAACAACCACATCAGGGTGGCATTGCACTCAACCATATCATAGCTACCTTCGTACTGCTTCAATTTATGTCTATTAGGTACCCAATCTCCCGACTTCCATAATATCCGCCGTCTCATACCGAATAATAAACTGAGACGAATCTAGTTACTGCTTGCTTTTGGCTCTGTTGAAGGCGTAGATTACGCGTTCAAGCCACAAAACTTTGGCTGACCGTATCTCATTTGTCCCTAGATTGTCCCTAGATACCAAGGGGCCACAGTCAGCCTCATTGGTGGGTTCCGTATGCAACTATTTGATTTGTCTCCCGCCGCTTTAGCCACCAGCGAAGGGTAAGGATTCCTATGAGAGTAAGTACTACCACGGTAATTGTGAGACCAATAACCGCGCCAGTCTGGAGTGTTTCATCCATCATAAAGAGCCGCAAAATGGCTTCTTATCGAGCCCGATTTGCTTGCTGGGGTTGCGGCTGGTTGGAATTGTGTCGCATGTGGTGGTTGTTCAAAGGCCCGTTTCGTTGGACAGTGAGAGCGCGGAGTAGTCTAATTGGGGGTCAACGTCAACAGTTTAAATATGTACTTAAAATGGAAGAGGCATACCATTCAATATCTCAGTAACCTCGGATTTTGCACTCCTTTTGTTATGCAAGGCTCGGATTTTTTATTGTTGATGCCCGGCAACTTTGTCCTTGTTCGGTTGCTGCTTTCACAATGCCATTCTATTGTTCATTTTATAATAGAGGGTCAAGGAGCTAATTCAAAAGATTGGGGTGTTTTTTTCATTGGTCTTCCAAATTTGCGTATTGCCCACAAAGATTCACTGGGAACATATTTTCCGCATTCATAGCAATGAACAATGTCAATTATTGAAATGTTAGCTGGTCCCGGACCAGTGCTTCTAGAGCCTCGTTGACCAGGCTGGCATATGCACTGTCTCATTCAGTCATTGTCTCAGCTCCATAGCTTATAGGACTTGCACCTAAAGTGTCTGGATTTGCAAAAAAAAAAAGAAAGAAAAGAAAGGGGGGGGGGGGGGCAGCCACACATATCTAATTTCGAATCACTAGGCGTCTCTTCACCGATGCCTAGAGTAGTAGCCAAGTTTAGTGTTTGTTGGACGATACGCCGCTAGGGCATTGCTTTTCCGCATGTGAAGCATCTAGACCCTGCCATGACACACACACCAATCGAACATGCTGCGCCAGTTCCAACATAGCGTTAAGCCTTACCTTCCGGTGCCAACGCCCTACTTTGCTGCATCTGATACGGCCCGGGAGTTTGTTGGACGCCACACTGCTAGGGCATATGCACCAAAAGGAACTCACTCTTTTGAGGCATAGCCCAACGCGGTCTAAATTCATTAACAGAGTTTTAGTCTGTTGGTACTAGTACGGGACATTTACCGGGAAATATCAATTAATTAACTAGCGCGGCGTAGCATATAACTCGTCTCCACTTATCCCCCTATAGCTAGCTAAGCAAAGCGGCGGAACGGTGTGCCGCTTCATTGTAGTTCAGCTTTAATCTTATCCCGCATTTCTGCCTCCTAGGACCAACGCGACAGGATAGACGCCACTGAAAATTGATACTAAAACTAAATGCGTCCGCTAGATTCGCGGCGATCCCCGAACTGTCGTATTTGTTGGCGATCAGGTGAGTCCGAATTTCCTTGGTTTCATGCACCCTCATCAACCTGGCGGCCCTGGATGTGTTGCTACTGCGGTGACTGCGGTGCTAACTAGGGATAATAGATTACTAACGCTGGTAGTCTTCTATACAATCTCTGCCTTACTTACAGGCGTTTCAATCAGGCTCTGACCCTATTTTGTATGGAAGTTTTACAATTTGCGGCTGGCAATACCACCGGTTGCGGGAGCCGAGAATAGTCGATGATAAAATTGAACGTGATGAGCTCGTCAGAACCAACAGGTCCAAAACCGATATACCAAGCGCAGTCGAATACTTCCAGATTAGCCTCGGGAGACAGGTCTCCGAACGTTGTAAGACCAACAGTCGGGACTTAGAATCAGCGATATTCCAGGACTACGAAGAAGCCTACGAATATGTCGTCGTATTTAACACGGATCCGAGGCTACTGAGTTAGTTGAAGCATACGTGCAAGTTCGGGGCAGGCCACATACGAAAGTTGCCTGGTGCACTGCCACTACACAGCCGTCGCGACACCGAAGCGTCGGTTGCGACACGGTATCATCGCCAAATTTGGCTATTCGTCGCATATATTATTCTAGAAGCATAGAGCACCTAAGCGAGGCGAATGGCATGGGGCTTAGACATAGATCTTGTAACTACAGCTGGGCAATAACGACTGGGCCGGGATTCCAGCATAACTTGCTTATAAGCGTCCAAAGTACTTAACTGACCCCGCCGGTACATCTGCGTCCCGCTCTCCTTAGACGGAAGTCGATCGCCTCTAGCGCGCCACAACCTACTAGTTATCTACACGTTAGAAAAATCAACCCTTACGACTGAACCCAACCGATCAAGACATGGCCGACAAGCTTTCCATGTCCGAAGCTAGCAGCGTCTACAAGCCGACACTCGTCCTCGACGAGGACGGCTATCCGGTCGACGAGGTTCCCGTCGCCAACGAGTCAGAAAAATCCTACTTCTACTATGAAACCAAAGTCGTCGACAAGATGCCGGAACAAAGAGCGGCCAAGACGGAGGACACTACCTCGAAGCTAGGCAAGCTTAAGGAGATGCTTACCGGCCCCGCCATTAAAGGTTACGAGAAGACCCCTAAGCGCGAGGGCAGGTTTTACCACGTCGACGAGCAAGGGCGCGTGATCGAGACGAGAGTGACCCGAGTCCACGTCTCCCTGGACGCCAATGCATTCAGTGGGCTTCTGTGAATTGTCGTCGGCTAGCAGCTGTGAATGGGTTGTAGTCGTGCATATCCGAAGACACCAGCGAAGGAGGGCAGAAGAGGCGGAGTGGTCGGATAGGGGCTGACGATTATAATCCGTAAATGCCGTGTAGGTGAGAGCAAATAGAATGAAACCGAATCTTTGATGTTGCTAGTTCCTAGGTATTGTGAGTCTGTACTGAAGTGAGCATCGATGACCAATGTCATCATGGTTCCCGCGTTTGATAGCCACCATGACATATGTGGAAAAAAACATTTGGTTATTGAGGGGTACCGCAGCTGCTGGCCTATAATTAGCAGAATCATCATCAGTGGATTGCGGATTGTGCTAGGCGTAGGCCAGAGCTGCGGGGAAGCGGGTGGGCACAAGACCTTTCATCTCTTCGCATTCTCCTCGAGCCAGAGCCAACTTAGGACGAACATACGGGGTCCGGACTTATTATTTCCACTTATCTGGCTGCTGCCCGCACATTTCGGGGATTTCTGCGGTCATTTTGGTGGTGGGCATAAGTGGGTTACGTGAGGTAAGGAATTTCGTGCCGGTTCGTTCGCCACCGATAAACATGGCCGTCTACCTCCAGGATATTTGGGAGATGGCAGGCTTCAGTTTCTGACCTGAATGAAGACCTACCTTTCGTCGCGGACTGCCCGCAGTAAATTGTGAAGCATCTGCAACCCTGCACTTAACCCCAACCCTAGCATTCAGCATTGTCAAGCATACTTGATCACCTTCGTCATTACCTCGTGGCACCACCCGTTACATGCGGACATATAACTTAGAGGTTTAAAAACCTAATACTGCGTAGCTATGTGGAAAGCTAGAAGAGTACTTCAAACCGTAGTTCCGAGAGTTGGACCAAAATATAGGCCCGCAAAAAGGGGGCGTGGCACTTTCAACCTAGTAGGTGGCTAAAAAAGCCTCCGGTGGCTGTGTAACCGACACATACCTGGCTCACCGACGGCTCAGGCAAAAGTAGCCGCGGCTCAGGAAGGAGGACGAAATGGAAATTGCTGAGGGCAATCGGTACGAAATGCAAGAAGCTGTTGCCTCGGTAGACAGGCTCTATACGCTTCGGATCTTAGACTATCGGCCACCGTCCCTGCGATAGCCCCCAACGAGAACATTCCGCCGCATATTATTGACAGAGGGGAAAATTCTCATTACATCGGCAACATCTACCGGCCACTGAAAGAGAAAGAGAAAGGTTGGGAAATTGAGGTGGAACAGTTGAAGTCATACAATCATTTGGCTGAATCGTCGCTAAGGACCGAGGCTGGGCATGACGAGTCGGAACTCAACACGGACTCATCGTCGCTATTACCCCCTGGCTCCCTATCCGATGCCGGTGGCGTCCCCCTCTCGAGGACGGGCCCAAACTCCAACTCGATGCTGATTTTGCGGTGCTGCTCATATGCCAACGTCAAAAAGTAGCGGGCAGTGTGCATCCGGCAGTCGACGATGAATAGGGCCCCGACGATCGCCGGGGAAGACTTAAGAGATGGATGCTCTTCCGCGATCTGAAAGAGGCGGTTTCCTGTCTCTTGGATGGTGGTTGTCATTGCCCGGATCAGCGCCATTTGCGCAGAAACTTGCTGTCGGAGGGTGCGAAGAAAGTCATCAGGGAACGTGATGCCATGTATATTTCTGAGTGTGTTGTCGACGCTGTACCGGTTGTTGCTAATGATTTGGCGGTCGACATGAAAGGAGCGGTCGAGTCGGTAGAGGATGGTCGGAATTTCGGAGAGGGGATCCATTCAGTCCCTGGTTATGACCTAAGTTATTATTGTTACTCAATCAGTGAAAGTTGATTTCACGGCGGACCGTGAACAATGGAATCAGTAGGAACGCTTCTGTCGTGTGCAGCAGCAACAGCTTAAATTTCGAGATGACCCAGGGAGCGAAGGTTGAAATTTTCTAGAGAAGTGATTAGATTCTCAATATATCTATCTAGATCCTTGCAGTGAGTCGACCTGTTCAGCGGCTTGTTCTTACTTGCCGACAGCTGATATAACAAAACAATTTCCAAAACAGCACACGACATATGCAAAAGCTTTCATTGAAATCTGACAACCTCTAAAAGCACAGGAGGCTGACTCTTGAATTGAAGTTCGAGAGACGCTGAAACTTCTGCTATATGAGGGACTTCCTCTGGCGCCTTAGCCTTCTGATAACGTCATAGAATGTCTTTTCGACATTAAGATATTGGCAATGGCCTCCCTTTCAGCATTTGTGTCACTTGAGTGAGAGCATTGGGGGGTGATTCTTTGACCAGAGCATGGCGCGCCGCCGAGAATCGTCCCATCCGCTTCGGAAGAGACCTCCGATGTTTATCCCCAGGAAGGAAGATGAGACGTTACGCTTCTTTGCTCATTTACCTTTCCGTCGATTCTCGATTCTTCTTATAGTAGACAGAGACTTCCATGTTAATCGACACCTGATAACGGGCAATCAGTGCATTTCGGATCTAGCGTATCTGACGGTTAAATCCATCATCTCGTTCATTCATTAACCTATTCCGGTTCCCCTTTTGACTTCCTTTTCTCTACCGCGCTGCAGGCCTCTTGATCAAAGGGGTGACCTCCTGCAAGTGCCCAAGTGTCGGGATTGTTGGCCTTCTCCTGTTCGCAATGCTATCCCGTTTGGGGAGTTTGGGTTTTTAGGATTTCTACTCGCCGAAGAAGCAGGGAGTATGTCCGATAGTATTAAAATAAATCAAAGAAGCCGTTGACCTGGCAAATTCGCATACCTACCCGACATTAGGGCTGAAGGACGGCCGAGCGCAGTGATTGGTGCCCTCTCGGCAACCGTAATTGAGGCACCTTCGATACCTGGTCCGCTGCCCGGACCCGGATCCGGAGCCGAACTTCTGGAGCAGCAGTAAAAGTTGGAATTATGTACTGCAGCCGAGGAGCGGCATGAGAAAGCCGTTGTGTGGGATGACCCGCATCGGGTTGTGGACTCGATGCATCCACCATTTCAGCAAAAAGCCACTTCGTTATTTGGTGGGCACCACTGCCGACCTCATATATCTATGTATGGAGAGATTCTGGAAGCTTGGGCTGGATCAATATATATTCATAATATTTGGAGATGGTCCCCTCCGAGAATTAACTCCTTTCTTAGGGATAATATTCGAGGAAAAATGATGGTGGCTCAGCATTGAATATTTTTGGACGAAGACCTTTTTCTCTATATTATAACATGCTCTCGGCTTAGGACAACTTGTTATGGTGTCTCCTATTTAGCTGGCTGCGCAGATCTTGAGCATTTAAAGAGGCGTTTGTTCCCGGAATAGGTCGAACATTCTCTTCGCGCGACCTACGAAACTACTGCCTTAGAAGATTTCCATGCTGACCGCCCGAATTTTTCAACAATGAGATCCATTGCCCTCTATTTCCTCCCTGTCCTGGCTTCGGCCTGGAAGTCCTGCAAAATGACAGGCTCAGGAGACGTCATCGGCCGGAGCTGCGCCTCCCGTGACTGTGACGACATGGGGCACTGGCAGCCAGGTTATCAGGCAAAGTACGATTGCGTCTGGCACGGCGGTGAAGTTATTGATGGATCTCCGAGGTACGAGCCACTTACATTGCCACCAAATCTTATATTACATTTGCGAAACTAAGACTTGTCACTAATTTCCATTGCCTAGCACATGGGCTTGGTCGAATGATATGGGATGCTTCATTCGCGCCAATAGACTCGATACCAACTGCTGTGCTAGTAAGTTCCCGTTGTTACCTAGTGGAATAGAACAGGATCGGGGTTAAATTTCAATAGGCTGTCTCCCTGCGTGCGAGGTATGCAGTGACGATGACTGTGGTGGCTCAGGATGTGGAGGCGATGTAGGGGACTGTAACTCAGGGGATTGTTAATGGTCAGACATGGGAGTGCATGGAAAAGAGCAGCCTGGACTCTAAATATAAGATCCAGCAGCCTTTGTTATCATTTTATGCTGAGCTGTTCGCTATGAGCCTGATTTTTCTTGTTATCAATAGGGAGCGCGTATCTAGCCTCCAAGAATCAGCTCCTCAGCCTCCAAAATTCAACTTCCATAAGGGTGTCCTGCTTAGCGTGCAACGTATATACTAAGGGATGTACCTTCTTGGAAAACTAACAATTAATGCCCCGCGTATCGTAACAACTAAAATTATATACTCTATAATACAAGCTCGTCTATCTCGGTGTCATCGAGCTCGTAGTCTGTATAGTCGTCTCTACCTTCGCCTGACAGAATAACCATGCATGAGGCTTCTTTCGTTCGCTACGTGTTATCGTTATCTGTGATGCTTGATACATCGCCCTGGGCACTACTAGTATTATCAGTAGCAACGGCATCGCTGGGCTACTCGTCCCCAATAGCCGAAGGCTCCTCAGAATCATCCCTTTGCCTGACAGACCTCGCAGACGCTTGAGGAGCTCTGTGCCAGGATTGTAGGTATCTTCGCCCTGTTCTTGTATGCGATTGATACTAGCTCTTGTGGAACTTGCCCCCGTAGGCGGCTCAATTTATTCGAATTCGGAAGGGCCTCGTCGGTTACTATTGTTGCCGTAGCCCATCGGTAGCGACCTAACCTCCCCAACACGATCGCGCCGCCCCAGTTCAGCGTCCCCTCCGGCAGCGCGTGGACGCCTGCCGGCTCCGCTCAACACATTGACACTTTGATCCCTAACCAGCCCGGCGCCTCTTCCGGGATTTTGTCCTTCCAGCGGGGAAATCCACCCGTTCATGCTGACTGCTTGTCCTGTCGTCAAACGAGAACCCTTTCAACAACGTAAACACTAATATCGCGACACTGTATTCAGTTCAACAATAAGAAGGCAGCCATCAAAAACTCGCACGCCACCGCGCCGAAGAGTCCCGCCATGCAGGGCATCAACTTCCATATCCACGGATTTGCGGGCCTAGTCAACATCATCATGAGTACATGAGGCTTTTCGGGTGAGTGAATCGGCCTCTGATTGCCGAATGTAACCGAGCAGACCCGCAGTGTGACAGTAGCAAGGCTGCTAGAAGATGATCCCGTAGATAAGTAGTACCGTCGCAGTGTAAATGAGAAATCGACGGCGCTTCTCCGCCGCCGCTTCCTTGGCTGCGATCGGTCACATATTTTCTACTTGGTCCCAGGCAAAATTTTGTATGCAGTCAAGGTAACCAACAAGGGCCCAGCTAGACCCCGCCACAGTGCTCATTTAGCTATATACAATATTCCATAATCTAGAAGAGTATATGCATTCCATTTGCCTTCTTTAGAGCTTTTATTCTAGCCATTATTGTTTCTATAAGCCTTAAAAAAATAATTCTAGAATAGCTTCCTATATCTCTTTAACTACCTTTTAATAAAAGAATCGGGATATCTCTTAATTCCAATTCTCTGTTTAAAATATTTGCAATATAGAGCCTAGTATCATAAAGGTTTGGTTATAATGAAGACAAAGTTAGCTATATAGTGAGAATATGATTTGCATCGAATAGGCCTCTACTATAATATAATCCCATTCTTTCTTCCAGAAAAGGCAAGGTTCTTTGCTATATTTTATAGAAAAATATCCCCAAAATATCCAGCCGCTTTTTCATTGGATTTTTCGATAATGCAAGTTAGGTTGTATACTTTATCTCGACGGCGTATGATATAGGTTTTGCGATGACGTTCTGTCGTAATCTGGGCTTCGTCTGACCAAAGGACTTGCTTTCAATCCTAAAGGTTCCTGTTGATACGCTTGTTGGCTATAGCGAGGCGTTGGAGACGGGTCTTCTCTGTAACTGGAAGTTTCCGTAGAGCAGAGTGTCGTTCGGATCCGTTTTGATGAAAGGCGTATCGAATGGCATATTCAGAAACGTCCCAGCCAAGGGCATTAGGAAGCTGACGATAGGCCATGCGCTGTGCTTCTTTGGATGAATAGATGACCTTAATTAGCTCTTAGATTTGAGCTGCTGTTGGGAGAGGTAGGCGTCCGGATCTACGGGCAGGCGTCGCTTGACCCGTTTGACAGGTATACTGAATCTGACGCCATGTTGCGCCGGTTTTTCTGCGATTTATCGAGAGACCAGCCGATAGAACAAAGAGTCATGATTTGCAGTCGTTCGTTACGGTTAAGGTCCAAGGCCTTGAAAGGCTTGTCGAGGTCCTTGATATCAGTCATGCTGATGCTGATGCTGATGTTGATGTTGATGTTTTGATGTGGATGCTAGTATTCGGTACTCGCACTATGTAGGGGTTGAGGCGGACCCTTGTCTGTTATCTAAGCTATATACAAAATCTTTGCCCGGAACCAAGTACTTTGAGTCAAGCATCACGTCAATCCTGCACGGCATCAAACTCGTGGCCGACCAGACGCTGGATGGTGTGTTGGTGAGCACGCTATAAATGATGGAGGGGAACTCTCACTGCGCTTTAGTTACCTTATTGGCTCATTAGGGGCTGCCCGGGTTACTTGTGTGTGTTCGTCCTGGCTGAGGCGATTGGAATGGGCCTCTCATTTCTTTTAATAGCTGTAATTGTATCGAAGCTACAGAGATGCTAACGAAGCGCGAGCATTGAGTTGAGTATATGTTGACTCAAGTCTAATTATATGAGAGGTATTAGAGGAAACAAGAATGATATCCAATACGAATATATCAAGATTTAAGACAAGCTGAATAAACGAGCATTCGAAATTACTAGGGTTGAAGTTAGGGAGTCGGGTAGTGATCTGGCTTTACCACAAATGAGCGATTGAAAAGGCAATTCATTCGATAAGGACATCGTGATGTGGGGTGTGGGTAGGCTCGGCAGCTGATGGTCTTAGAATCTGCGTGGGGACGAAGCCAAGTTTAGCTAGGTCGGATACTCCCAAATCTCGTCGGGTATGAATCTCGTCAACACCCCCTTGGTTGTGTTTGCAAGGCGTTTTCCTCGATCTCGTGTTGGTGGGGTACGGTTGTCAGTGTATCAGTAGAATTGTTAAGGGTACAACTGACATGTATTTCTCAAAATGTCTAGTAGTCTGCGGAGCAGATATCTCGGCCTTATGTACAACCGTACCGTGTCCTGTTAAATCCGTCCTATCAGGCCACATTTGATCTGTCTCGCCCAATCTGAAGGTCCTGATTCCTACAGGCCTTTGTACCCTGCAGCCGTTGGCTCGGTCCTCGCAAACAACCTCCCAGCTCCTGCCTGTCCAGCTTGGACTCTTCATAACTATTCAGAGAACTTCAGCTAGCCTCTATGCCTACAAATGCCAACACCCTAGTCGTTCTTACTACCCTGAAGGTCGGATTTTGGCACCCAGACCACTAAACAGGAGGGGTGTCGTCCAGAAGAAATGAAAGAAACGAAGTTCTATTGAAGTCTATGGAAATCAACGAGAGCAACATGAGTTACCCAAAAGAAGAGAACAAGAGTACTGACGAAACAAACAGGAGAGCGACCAGCGCGACCGAGAATAAAAATAATGAAATGGTACGTGTCTACGGCTTCCTAGTAAGGCCTCTCTCCTTCGCTGAACAATATTGTTAGTGGTATGCGCTTTGTTATTAACCAACCCTTTGGATTTAGACTTACTAGTTCCCAACAGGATCATATCGAGCAACGACGAACTGGCCTCCCCTACCATCGTCGGCCACTGCTATGCCAACCCGTTGCGTGTTCCTCCACATGACCTGGGCTATCATGAAGGTTAGGAGCGAAAGGCGTAAGACCAAAAAAAATGGCACGCTTTCATCGATCACCTGGGCAGGAAAGGCCAGGACTCACTGTAATGCCCATACGACATGAAATCCCCCTCACCAATGGCCTGGCCCCAGTAGTTAGATGCTTCATTTATCCAAGCCTGGGAAGCCTGAGCCAAAGAGTCTCCCGACGTCCACGGCTGCCAGTACAGGTTCTCGCCGCCTCCCGTCGAGTGCTCCAGGCCGCCCACACCGCGAAGGTAGTTGGCCCAGTCCTGCGCGTCGCGCGCCAGGCCCTCGTCCCACCATAGACCTGGTACGCCCTTGCCGGCACGGGCCTGATTGTGGAGGTCCAACGCCTGCTGCTGGTCTCCATCCAGGGCAACCACACAGCTGCTGAGGATTACTGTACCGGCCAAGACCGAAGTGAGGATGAATCGCATCTTGAATGGGATTAATTAGAGTGGTAACGACTGAAAAATATTGATCACAAGACTGTGCTAAAACTTAGGGTTTTCAAGGCGCTGTGCTGTTGCTTAGGATTTAACGGTGAGCCAGGGCGTCAAGTAGAGCTTTATATATAATACTCTTAGTAGAAAGAGCACGAGCCATGTGGTAGTAAGTGTTGTTATTAATCAAAAGGCTCTTGAAGATGCCAGGTGCTGTAAGTATATGCCGAAACTCATTATCTACATGTAGCATATTGATGAGCTGTTGGTTGTGTAAACGGTGCTGACATCTGGGCATAGGATAAATGTGCTTGTTGGCGACGATTCCTCGTGAAGTCTTTAATATTTGCATTGTTCGGGATGTTCATACATATGGTGCTGCGAGTAAGGCATGTTTCGATTTTTCCAACATTCACGTTCACAAACCGTATGACAGGTCCAAAACCCTTATTGATCCGATTCCGTATTGGCTTGAACATCAGACTGAACTATTCTTTGCCGCACCAGAGGAGGAGGCGTCGTATCTCTTATTAAGAGATCGGATGACTATCTGCATGCGTGTTATAAGTTCTACCTTAAGAAGTTGTCCAGATTTGACAGGCCAATATATAGCGCAGTCTGCGACCTACGTTAGGTATCAATTGAGGCGCAAATGTTCGAGCTTAATCTCTAACAGTAAGCTCTCAGCGGCACTGCCCAGGCCGGTTACTTCCTCAGTTGGGTCTACTGTGAAAGCTCGACAATTACGAGCAAGTGACATGGACTTTGTTAGTCGCCACTATATTTACCCGAAGTCCAGCTGAGCTACTCCATGCAAATTTTCGTCCCATAAGTAATCGCGCGATCCCGACCGGTTAAACATTGAAATTTACTAAGCGCTCGGGGGCACGGCGAGGGTAGAAATCAATTGATGACTACAACTAGACCAGGGCGGTGCATTCAAAGGGAAATCAAGCCGAACTCCTTCGAATGTAGTAGTAAGCAACTTAGTAACTGAACTACCGACCACGCCACCCATACGCATGAAGAGATTTTGAGGGAAATGAGGAACCAACACGCCAGACAGCGACACCTAATACTTTCACGAGAAATTCGAAGTGTCTTAGTTTATAGCCTAGGGTGCCGGTCTCACCACCTTGTAGCACTTGGACCGCGTACTGCTTTAGTATGTGTTGTTATAGGCGTGAAGGCGGAAGGGCTCGATGTTCAAAAAGGGAAAAGTTAAAATTCCGGCTCGCAGCGCTTGAAGCCGGGGGAGCCTTTAGGTTTTGAGAATCGTCAACCCCTTTGTCCGTGGCTACATATATATTTAATAGGGCCAGTTAACACGAAGTTGCGAATATCCATTAAGTCTTGTTCAAGAAACGCCCCATTCTATTGCTCCGTGCATACTTCAATGCAAGCCGCGAGCCACCCCAACGACGCCGGTTAGAGGTAAATAATCCTGGGGAGACGCTAAATGAGCTCGAAAAATATTTGATGCTATGAACACAAATATGGCACGCTAGTCAAAGGTGAATGGAATGATTGTATGCCAAATTGGATATCGGGGTCGGCTATCTTACCGAGGCGGACATTAGTCCTAATAAAAAGTGCGCCTTTAGAGCGCGTGTCATCACGCAGCCTGATGACCTCCTCGTTTGGGCCCTTGAATGCCGCACTTGGCGTCTGGAGGTGGATAGCCCCGGCATCCATGTCGTAGACCTTATGCCTCCCACATGAGGTTGCTTGGTTTTGTTGGAGTAGGTGCCTTCACTACCAACAAGCATCAAGCATCAAGCCTTCGACAGACTTTGTGCTACCAGAAGGAGAACAAGAAACCCATCTCAACACAAAATCTAGTTGCGAAATATTCAGGCCATGAGCTAAATAAACACGCCGTTTAACAATTTTTATTTGCTAGCCTGCTATCACAGTAGATGGTAGAACTCAACGAGTTATTCGACATCCAATCTGCTCTTGCCTTATGATCATTGACACTGCGCCAAGATTATTTACGACGAAATCCTTTGGGATTCTCTATCTGTAGAAGCAAATGCCGATTCTTAAGCGCCATCAATGAAAATTATGCCGGGCCATTTCTATACCTTTCCGAAGACAGCTTGGCTCCATCAACAAACCACTCCCCCTTTCCCCAGGATTCGCTTTCCCCCACCGTCCATCTACCATGCATCATCGTGCCATTAGCTCCTATACCGAATATGGCAATCTTTCCATCCGAGATTGACACGACACTAGGCGCAGAGTCCCAATAACCTCCAAGGTCTCCGGTGACGATTGCTGATGCAGCCGACTGGAATTTCCCCCCAAGGTCGTCGCCGCGACTGCTGTACCCATCCTTTTTGGACCAGGAAATATAATACATGTTGCGGTCCTCGGCCCCAACGCCAAAGAAGTCCAGGACACCCGAGCCTCGAGAAACGACCGTGGGATCGCCGATGTAGCTCCCGCCCTGCGAATCCTGCTGCGTAAAGTCCAGGCTGCCGTTTCCATATAGGAAAGCGAAGTCGTGCTGTGGGCCCGTGTTTCTGAAGCCTGTCATGGTCATGTCGTCGGGCCCGAGGCAAATAGCAATCGGCGAGCTGGCGAAGTACCTCGCCGTGTCCCGGTCGACATCCCAATCGCCGTCGCCAATTCCCGGTTTCCACTCCCCATTTTCGTTCCACTTGTGGGCCAGGATGCGCCTCGCATCCAGCGTATATACGTCGAACCTGCCCTCCTCGGTCGAGCAAGTCGTCGGCGCCGCGTAGCAGACACCTTCAAGGTTCGTCCATGACACGGACCAGCTGCCGTCCCTATATGATAATGTTCGCAACGACCGATCCGCCCATATGCCGAACACATCCATTTTCCCCTCGCTGTCCGACACGACGGCCGGCTGGCTCTGGAAGGTGCCGCCGAGGCTCGTCCAGTCGTCGATCCAGCGCGTCCCGTCCGCCTCGCGGCACCAGACAGCCCCATCGGTGCCCCGGGCGAATATGAAAGTCGAATCGGCGCGAGGCTTCGCGACTGCGAGGACTGCGGGGCATATCGTTCCGGTGCAAGCGGTCTCAGCGTCCGACGCGGACTCGGGACAGAATGGCGTTCCAAATGAGTCGTCTGCATTACCAAGTTGGGAGGAGCAATCGTCGGTATTGCCAGATCTAGAAAGACATTGGAAGTGTTAATTCTTGGAGGCTTAGAAAAAAGGCAGACAGTATGCATGTAGCGGTTTCTCGAAGGGTCCGACATACCCGTCGGTCGATTCGGATTTTGGATCTGACTTCGAATTGCCGGAATTCTTCCCGACCGTCAATCCCACCGAAAGCCCGATAATCAATGCCAATACTAAGGCGCCGGCTGCTAGGGCCGCGAATAGTAACCGCTTTCTTCGCGTCAATCGATGCTTGGCTGGAATAAGGCCGAAAAGCGCCTTCCGTGGTGGCGTCGCCCGTTCTTCTAGCGGCTGCACTACCTGCAAACCTTCGCTGTGTGGCTTGGCTTCGATGTCTCTGTTGGCGACCACTTCAGGCAGGTCGCTCGCGAAGGAGACTTCGGGCAAGTCGGAGTAGATATTACCACCGTGGGCCATTGTTCGAGTAAGATCGGACGACGAATACTCCCCTTTTCATTCGATGCGTCGCCTTTGCGACCCTTGTCAGTTGTTAGAACTTCTGAAATTAAAATCCGATGTGGGGTCGGCTTGTGACTCCTTTTTATGTAGCGCGTAGGAAGTTACATCGTCCCAGGTCCGTCCACGGATAGACGCGGGCAGCGGGGTCACCTCGTCGTGCCCGGACGCGCTAATTCACTGGCCGGTTCCGAGACCCGCTACCCACTCCTCAGTTCTTCATTGGGGTCCGTCGCCTTGCTGCTGAGGATATGCAGTTCGTGGGCCTGGGCCAAGGGTGGCCGACCCCGCATTGATCTGTAATAACAGACCTTGGTGCGGCAGTCGACGGGCGTTCCCTGAAAGAGAGTGAGACTAATAATTAAGGCAATTGATCTGGCCGTCTCTTTGTAAATTTGCGAATGGCTCGGAATCGTTAAGCCTTGGAATTATATGACCTAATAAAGTCCCACTTCCCTCAAAGCTCTTCACCTTTCATAAATTAAGCACACTGCTTGACATGACACTCTCTACATTGATTTTCTAGAGGTTTTTGGGGCAGTTATCAACGCCCGGATTCTATCGTCCCCAAATTGGGTCTCGTATTTGAGAATACTGAACACCGCCCTACGCCCTCCACGACCAATCAACCCTGTCAGAGTCGGTGGATATAATGGCTGTCGAGCGCCGTCGCAGTTGTGCAGACAGCCCAGAGACTTCAGACGATGACTAGATAGGTTATTACAGCCATCCTAGCGGATGGCCTGGGTGAGGGCTGAGACGCCACCTACCCAATATATTTCTGAATTGGATGCTTTGCTTGAGAATTAGGGTTGTTTTGGATAAGGTTGCTTGATCCCTGCCTTTAGGATCTCTATTGTCGGCACCGTCTCGGAGGCTCTCTTCCGTTGTGTCAAATGTGAGGTTGGGACTGATGTCGCGGATCTCTTGGAGAATCGCCGGAATACCAATATCAGAAGCCGCTACGAGTTTTGCAATCAAATGAAAATTATAAACTCCGACCATATACTAGCCTAACCCTAGCTAAAACAAAAGATGAGATTTGATATCTCGGCCTGCGTTCGCTTCAGACGGCATTGCTCGCCCTCTCATCTCGCGATTCATGAGGCACATCCCCCAAATCATTCGACGTCTTCTTCTCGTCTTCAAGCCGGCTGGGCCTGCCACTAGGAACATGGGTTCTGTCATCGTCTTCATCCATGTGCCGGAAGTACTCATCGTCACGCTTCATGCGAGTGATGTAACCAGGCGGCTTCCACTTGGACGATGTCCAGGGCTTGAGGTGGTCCTGGCTGTACATGAGGTCGACGTTCTCCAAGCTTAAGCTGACTGACTCGTAAAGGAAGAACCACACTAGAGCGGCGGCGGCTAGGTTGGTACCGACAAAGACGAAGCCATAGGAGAAGGAGATTCCATCCGTCGCCAGGGGGGTGAGGAAAGAAATCATGACTATGGAAGCTAGGTCAGTCGAAAGCCTTACCGAAAGACTTTGGAAGGGGGGAGTGGCGTTCTTACAATTTCCAAGCCAATTCCCGGCCGTCGCAAGCGACGCCTGCTTTGCGCGGGTCCGCAGCGGGAAAGTCTCGCCGATGACGACCCAGCACATAGGTCCCCAAGTTCCGGCAAAGGCGGCGATGAACATGGCAGCCGCGACAATCATGACGATGCCGGCGGCCCGGTTACCTTCGGGGTTGAGGGCCGTTCCGACGGCAGCAAAGACGGCCAGCCAGGCACTCTGCCACAGGGCGCCGAGGAAGAGCGGCCAGCGACGGCCGTAACGCTCGACAATGTACAAGCCGTAGAAGGTCATACCGACGTTGATGGCACCGAGAATCAGCTGCGTCCGGATCGGGTCGTCAATGCCGGCCGACTCGAAGATGGTGGCGCCATAGTAGAAGAAGTAGTTGACGCCCGTCCACTGCTGCAAAAAGTGGATGGAGATGCCGAGGATGGTGCGGTAAACTTGCTTCGGGACGCCGTTCTTCTGTGGCACGAGACACTCCTTCCAAGTGCCGACGCCGACACGCCGCTCCTTCTCGAGAATTTCTCGCATTTCCTTCATGTCATCCTCAACGAGCTCATTATTAGGGTCGTGCTTCAGGCCCCGAAGACGCGCCATGGAGAGCCTTGCGCCGTCCCAGTTCTGCCGGGCTGCAAGCCAACGAGGCGACTCAGGGACAAAGTTGATCCCGATACCTAGGGGAAGGGAGAAGAAAATGCCGAGGCCGACGACAATGCGCCACGACGCCGACGAATCCTCAATTTCTCGGACGCCGAAGTTGACGCAGTTGGATATCAGGATACCGAGTGTGATGAGCAGCTGGTACGAGGCCACCACAGCGCCGCGGATTTCACGCGGCGAGCATTCTGACTGGAACATGGGCACGCCAACCGATAGGTTGCCAATACCGAGACCGGCGACGAAGCGGCCCATCATCATGTGGACCCAGTGGTTCATAGCTGTGATTTGGATGATGCAGCCGATGATGAAGAGCAGCACACCGAAGCTCAAACTTCGCCGACGGCCCCACCAGTCTCCGGTACTTTTTGTTGGAAATTCTCGTCAACCATCACGCACTGAGGGATTTCAGTAACAAGACTGTGAATAGACCTACTATGAAGATGAAAGTGCACCGACAAGTGTTCCGATGCTCATGAGAGAGACAAGAGTCGACTTTATAATCGGCTTGAAATCCCTCCCTTCATCTGTGTCGATTTGACCAAACCGATTCTTGAAATCGGAGAATAGAAGCATGCCAGATATCTGGCCTGTATCGTACCCAAAGAGGAATCCACCAAGAGACGTAAGGGCTCCGAGTACGAGGGCCTCTACACCACAGTCGGCGCCATTGATGCGGATAGACCTATCGAAAAAGGCATGTTAGTGATATCCCACACCTGGCCTGTGCGAGTAGAAATTTGTTAAAAATGCCTTACTTTTTCCCAAGCATGATTACGGTCTACAACGGCTCAGACGTACGTGAAAAAGAAAGAAGAAGAAAACATTCAGCGTCTTGTCGCAAACGAAGTCAACTTCGGGGTTCGGAGCCATTAATAGAAATCCATCTGGTCGGCCATTCAATTGAAGCTCCAAGACTCTTATGTCATGATGTCATACAGCCCAGACATGGAAGTCTCAAGCTCCTGTACTCCCAGCGCCTGGAGCTCTGCCAAGCTGCCCTCCGTGCCCTCCATCAGCATCGCGGGGGCTATTTTCTGGAACGTGTTGGCCAATCACCGCTGCCGAGCCTAACGCCGATCGCTAAAGTGACGTAAATTGTGCGGAGGTGGAGCGGCGACCCCGCTAGGAATTGATGAGAGCAGCTGTGTGACATCCCGCGGGGGACACGCCCTGCATGCCGTGTTCGCTGGACTTCCATCACCAGGCGGCGATCCCTGAAGGGCAGATGACTTCATTCCGACGCAAAATTTTGCTGCAGAAAATCCGATCGCAGGTTTTTTCTTTGATCTTGAGGACAAGATTTTGGAGGGGGTTTCCTTGCCCAGTGCGGGAAATTAGTGCGTTTTTTTTGGTCACGCGGTTGTTATTGCGAACCTGTCGGGGTTGGCGCAGTGGATTTACAGGTTTTCATACTAAGTTAACAAAACAATATGGGAGTCCGTAAACCTCCTTCTAGCGTTGGGTTTCACGCTGCCAGCTTCATGGAGTGGAGTCATTCTCCTTGGCTCTAGTTGGAAAGACTAATACCAAATGATGCCTCTCGGCCGAGTTTTCGGGTCCAACCCAACCCTAAGAATTCCTAGTTCACTAAGCCTTGTCTTGTCGTCTGACTCGAAGCCGTCCCACGAACTCATCTGCGAGTAGCTCGGCTCCCAACGAACCGTGATCTCTAATTTACGGCTCATATGCACAAATTTCTCATTTACTCTTCCTTCTCCTCCCAATATCTCCATGATGGGTTAATTCGCCGCGTTTCGTCCAGTCGGTTAGATGCGAGTCGCCTGTCTATGAACCTCAATCGGACAGTAGCGCCAAGAATATTACCGATCTTCCACGAACGTGGTTGAGGATTTGAAAGCATTTATAGCGTGCGAGGAATCCTTCGATCAAATTTACTAGTGTTGATGCTGAGCCACGCCGGGTCATATGTATTCATAGCTATCCTGGCATTACCACTTTATACCCGAGCTAGACACCGTCGAACTTCAAGTCAGTTCGACGGCTGTTCGTAAAATCCAGAGTGTCGGTGTCTGGAGCGATTCTGGATTTGAAACCCTTGGCCATCGTGATCACGAGCTTGTCTTGTCTGTCGTCGATTTCAGCTAGTGGTACAAATCAGCGCAGCCGTATCCACTGTATGATGCCCAGAAGATGAGCGAGGCGGCACGGTTGGCGAGAGCGCTAAGTACGACTCCGGCTACTGCGAGAAGCGGCTTGTGAAGGATCCCCATTGGCAGTGATTTATTTAAGAAAGAGTAGGAAAAGTAGGAAAGGGGTTGAAACTCTAGTATGGAAAGAAGCCAGATTCTGTAAGGTTTATTCATTCAGTTGCTTCGGTCAACCCTGCAACTTTGAAACTCCTCATCCCTACAAACTGAATTCCGAGACCTAGGGAAATTGATCATGTATTCATAACCGGAGATTCTGAGGAAAACTATTTCATCAATAAATAGCAGCAGAGGAGACGCTTATAACCGCGAAAGCAAGAATGTAACAGAGCAATTTCTTAGCATAGTGAGTAAGTGGTCTGTGCAGCAAGCTGCCTAAAATTCGTTATGGCGGGCTAGTTGGAGGCATATACAAAATTCATGGTTGGTCGCCTAGCAAAAATACTAGCCATTCTAATTAATCTGCGGCAAGTGTCCCTTTAGTATCGTGCCTACGGACTCCGAATTTCCGGGATAGGTCATCATTTTTATCTATATCTCGGGTCTAACCGGCGCGAATCAGGCAAGATCTTCCGCTTCCTCCCGCTCCGCAAAAATCATCAGCAGTCTTACGAACATATGGAAGGATAACCTTACACAAATCTTCGTACAATTGAGCCCTGGCCACTCTGATATGGCTCTTAAACATTTCAATTCTACTCACCTGTTCTTCGACATTTCCGCGTATTGGAATTCAAAAATAGGCCTCTATGCCATGCCGACGAAATCTGGATTCAATGCAAGGAACAAAAGAGGTTGGAAATGGTGGAAAGAAAGCAAACACTAGCGGCCAAGGTCGCCTTCCCTCCATCAGCCATCCCAGATGACTACATTACATTGTCGACCCGGATCTTCGTCTTAATAAGCACTATAGTGTCACACATTTTTTACATGTCGCGTTAATTTACCTCGAGTCGTACAACCTAAGCGCGATCTCCTCGTGAAGTACATTGGCCACTCGATATATTAAGGTGCCGCATAACCGATCGTCAGCTTTGCACAGCCTCACGAGGCATATCATGCATCTCACCAGCGCCCCAGTCCTCCCGTGAACTATCCGCCGCGTAATAACACACATCTCCGTAAAAACCGACTTGTCGTCGCGAAGGCTAGTACCGGTGGGAGACACGGAATCTCTTCATCTATCACCAATCACGATGGGAAGCTCAACGAGTACGTTGACGAGATTTGATATCCGGAAGTCGTGTATTGGTGACAGCGTAAATTGCAGCATAATCTTTAGCAAAGAAAACACCACCGTCATCTCATTCGGCAATGTCACCTACGGGCATTTCGAATCCAACGAGGATGTGGCTGGCCTCGGGGTAAATATCCATCAATCGTCCAACCAGTCGGGCAGATTTCAAATAGATGCTGACAAGACGACACGGGGAGACCGCGATCGCTTTCATCCTCCCATCCCTTGGAGTGGTGGCGAGCAGCTTAATACTTATATTTTCGCTTCTAAAGGTGTCGACTCATGAGGACGCATGTGGGTAAGGAGATTTGATGTTCCTTCCCTCAGCGTGTGAATGCGACAAACATGGTTGCTGACCAAACTACCATCTTGATCCACGCAGGCCGATCGCGCCTGTCCTTCGTTTCTTACCATTGCCTGAGCCAGCAAGAAATCAGCAGCATCCACTCGTTCGCCGGCGTCGTCCAAGCCATTTACCGTCTACCCAAGAATTTAATCAGGACCCGTTAGTTTTCAGGGAAGGCAACCATAAATCGTCGAAAACCCCAGTGTACTCCATTGAGTCCGTTCTCGAATCGACTCACGTCCAAAAGCGATGGAACTCGCAAAACGAGCATAGCGACCTCATCAGCGAACCTGAACCCACCAGCAGCCTCTGGGGCAGCCTTTGGCCTTCCAAGCATATGTGGTATGAGATCTTCGAGGCGACTGTGTTTTGCATCGCCGACTCCCAGATCCTCCTGTGCATGGCTCTGTTCATATACTTTGGCGTCCTGGGCGGCTGCAAGACGAGCCAGTACCACTTCCAGATCGGTGTCAACATCTCCCTCCTCGCGTGCAGCATCTACCTGCTGTCCCTCTGCCTCATCCGCCGGTACTGGAAGTCCCCTGTTGCCGCCTTCATCCGCGTCCTCTGCGCCCTGACCGTGCACGGATATCTCGCCTACATCTTCAACATCCGGCGAGCCCTGGGCTACACTGCCGTCGGTGGCATCCGGGGTCCGCCTGCCGACAAGAGGGACAGCCTGCTGCTGCTGAAGGCGGTTTGCTTCCTAGACAAGTCGCACGAGGACGTGTTCCGCCCCATCCGGGAATCACCGCAACTGAGCGACCTCGTCGGCGGGCTCGATGAGGCGCCCCTCCACAGTGTTGATTTTGTCCTCTGGTGTTTCATATTCGTGGCGACGGCTCTCGACCTGTTCCTCAAGTTCGTCGCCGCCCTCGGCCGTTCCATGCGGAAGAGACGAAACCGCGCGGCGGTGGGGCGGGGGGGGAAAGCAGACGAGGGGCATCCGTGGCAGGTGCATCCCCGCACTTTTGTTGCGTACCTGCTTCTGCTGTGGGCCATGTGCACAGTGGTAGTCGGACTCGAGATAAGCGCGTTGCTCAAGAGCAGAGAGTGGATGAGGAAGTCAGGGTGGATGGCGCAGCAGAATGCTGACGAGCAGGAAGTTCGGACGTTTGGTCAGGTGGCGGCGCTGGTTGCTATGGTTGCTGTGGCCATCGCCATGTCGGACAAGGTGACCCATAATTCAGAAATGCTGGAAAAATAATCTTGCGCCCAGCCCGCGGAGGCCTTTCGTGTTCCAGATCACTACCGGCATTTGAATCAATGTTTGAAAGCTGTTCATCTCGATATTGGTCAAGGAGAGCAATGAGCCTACCCACTATTACAAATATTAGCAATTGAGGGTGCGATGAGTTTACAAAGCACGAATGAATCAATGTTTTGCCCTTCGAAACAACTATCATGTTCAGGACGTGGCAGAGAGTATAAGGGACCATGGCTAGATTGAGCTGTGCGGAAATAATCGTCAGCCTTTCCCAGTAGTGTCCTTTGCTTAAAGAAAATCGATGGTTTACAGAATAGTTTAATCCGTTCAGCGTACTAGTGTAGTTGCCCTGCCATAGCAAGGAGTTGCTTTGCAGCCGTGTACCATACAACGTGAAAGGTTGCGATTCAGATTGATAGTTTCTACCCGGATTCCAACCCTTGCACCTAACCGTTTTGACCAATTTCACGCGGCAGATCCTAGTTCTCACCCGCCTCATTCTGCCACAGAAAAAAGCTGCGGAGATTTGGGGTGTATTTCCTCCAGTCGATAAACCATACTCGGATCGCTTCCAGCACATCGGGGTCGAGCATTCCAACTCGAAAATTATCAAGGATGTAGTCACCATGCAGCCGTTGGTCGCCTTGGAATGATGTGACTGGAAATATGCTTTGCGGACATTTGCTTAGTTTATTTTTAGGGAACGAGAGGGCTGTCGAATTGGGGAGACGGAGCCGTCACCCCATAAGCGGCACAAGTAGAGTCTTGACCTTCTCTATTCCTTGGGGTAAAAATCCCGTAATGCATTGGTTGGTCAAAGACCCGTCAGCTTTAGCCTCGAGTCTATCGCCCGGCCCACAGATGTGGCGGGGAACCAATCGGAGCTTAATCATTTACCCGCCTACCTACCGGGCATAAATTAGAGACTTGGCTTTAAAAGGCCTTAGCTGCTGTCACTCTTGCTTTCTGTACGCTACCATTCCTTACATTAAACCCAGATTCTCGTTAGGCTAAAGATTCTTCGTTTTCAACCATGCGTGCTGCGTCCTTGTTTGTTTCGGCATTCGCCCTCGCGGTGGGCCTAGTCGTGGCGGAGGACCTCAAGATCGAAATCATCAAGGCGGTCGAGTGCACTCGGAAAACGGAGAGTGGCGACGAGATCACGGTGGATTATACGGGAACCCTTACGAATGGCACTGTGTTTGATTCGAGTATGACTCGCGATCCTCTATGATGTTTGGTCGCGGCTTAGAGTCAAGTGCTAATCCGGATCTGTGTCCAGGTGTCGGTGGCGATCCGTTTACTTTTACGGTTGGGATCGGGGACGTCATTGCCGGGTATGCTCTAGCGAGGAGGACTGGAGGTTTTCTGCCACTAATTAGTCGCCACAGATTCGACGATGGGCTGCTAGGAATGTGTATCGGGGAACAAAGGTTAGACATTGCCGTTGAAAATCAATCAATCTCTTACGGTTCTCCCTGGACCATAGCATCGGCTGCTAATATCTATCGCGCAGGAAATTAACCATCCCGCCGGAGCTTGGATACGGTGATCGCCCAGTTGGACCTATCCCACCCAACTCCACACTAAGTAAGTGTATCGCGGACTGTGTCACGATGCTATTCTTGAGAATATTGTCTAAACAAATTGGGCCAGTTTTCACGACCGAGTTGATAGGAATCAAGGGCGTAGAAGCACCGAAGGATAACGGGGCAGGGGATAAGAAAAGCACCTGAGCGCCGAAATTTGACTCCGAGGAATAGATATGCTAGGGCAGAATGAAAACCATAGGTTTAAGCCTATGATTTCGCATCGGCATCTGCAAGTGTATAGGACGCGCATAATTCAAGAGTAACGTAGAGCGATATGAGAAGGTACTAGTATAGACGCACGAAATAAGACTATGGCGTAAAACTTCAATCAAAAAATTTTTAACCTGGAGAAAACTAGGCCAGGGCTATTTTTGCTCTCAGTCTTCGGTGTATGTTTAAGGGGATCGCTGCTCTAATGCAGAGACCTCTCTTTTAACGCATTTATTTATCAGCTAAGCACTAGCGTCCATATTACGAGGGAGACAGTTATAACAGGGTAGCAGTTAGGGTCAGGTCTCTCCACGAACTACGAATACGAGCAACAGTGCCAAAAGTAACAACGGTACCAGATCAGAAATAACTAGTCAGGGAAAATCACGATTGGTCAGAAAATAGTCCAACGAGAAGGATATTGCCAACGGAAAATGGAGAGCAATGTCACAGGTTTGGCCTGGCGAAGAGCACCAACTCTGCCGGTGCCGACAACAATTGCTGGCGGAACCGTAGCCGGCCCGTGTCTCTTTTTACCGCTTCGTTAATTTATATCGGAGCTACTTACCGCTGTCCTACCCCTCTACGCATAGAATAATACGTAATACCGGCGGCGCTACCTCTATATACCGCTTCCATGACTCGTCCTCCATGCTCGAGTGGAACGGCACGTACGGCTTGACGTACACGTCCTTGTGGTCGATCTCGAACATAGCCTCGTAGCCTACTCCCATCCGCCGCACCGTCGCCTTGGCCGCCTCCAACACCCACTCCATCGCCAAACAGATCTGCTCGTATTCAATGGACGGCTACGCATCATCGTCTTTCCGATCAGCCGAGCCTAGATCTTAGGTAGAGGGGACGGGCTAGCATAGGTATCTAGAGAAAGTAATCCGCGAGTCGATAGTTGTGAGATCGCTTCGGCCTGAGGTATCTTAAGCAAGGAAGACGGAAGAGCCCCCAGGGCCATCCATATGTTCCAGTTCGTATCGGTCGTATGCTGTAATGACAGCTCTTGATTACAAAGAAGGGAAGGACGGTATAACCCTGGAGGGCACGAATTTTAAACGGGTTCCGTAAAGACACAAAGTTTCAAAGAATGACCAAAGAATATATTAAAGATGATCATGATAATCCAGAATGAGCGAAAGATATCTAAGACATGCTTCCCTTAAGTAGGAATGTAGGAATGACTTGATCACAGATGACTACAAATACTTGGATCGCTCGAAAATTCCCTCGTTGGAACAAAAAAGATCTGGAGGTTAGTTAAAGCCTCCATTGTTATGTAGATCCATGAATATTATGCTAAAATCGATGATTGAAGAGTTTGTTATGCCTTGCGTTAGGCATACTAGTGAGCCAGCTGACCAACTGATGTGACCGTATTGGCGTGGCCTGGCTGATAACTAACGGGATTTACATAATGGACTTATGAATAGGCATAGTTAGCCAGTGTTGTCAGAAACGCTGGCATTGACCGCTACCAGCAGCTGCCAGTTGGTAGTCTCAATACGATTTTTTAAGGACTCAAAGTGACAGAAAATGACCTTCACGGTCAAGCAAACATGATCGGGAGAGATACGGAATTGAGGCTTAAATTGAGCTCCAATTTGCGTGATACCTCTCATTTGCATATATATGCGTACCTCTGCGTCGTTGGCACTATCCTCCCTGTGTTTCTGACACATGAAGTGGCCCAATTTACCAATTTACCGCTTCTTTGAAAACAACATACTGCATGTTGTGTGCATCCCGGTCAAGGGTCCCCGTATTCCCTTCCTGGCCCGCACCACTCTCCTCTTCGCCAACCCCATGGCCTACTCCCTGCTTCCGCACTCCTACGTGCTTTTGCCCCTTTTCTGGTGACCTGAATACCTAGTTCTTAGCTAAAACCCTGCTCCTCCTAGCCACCATTGTTTCCACCAAGCCACTCCTCAAGGCGCTGCGATGCCGCTGGTTGGGCTGTTTCCTGTTGCAGCTCTGGCGCCTGGTGATGACTCACTGGTTAATTCGCGAGAATGCATGACGGCACGATATCAGGCGCTCAGGGAATAGGCTGGGCTGACAGAGACAGCTGAAACCGTATTGTCTTCTTCTTGGGTCTCTAGCGGGGCAGTCTGAGTGACTCCCATGGTCTGCCTCATCCCTTCCTTTGGAGGCGTAGGCTCCCAAACCACAGACGCCGATGCCACGATGGTCAATTTCCTGTGCCCATATCACTAGTTTAACCACGGCAACGTAGAATTACAAACAGCTCCAGAATTTAAAGTGGTAATGTTCTAGATTCAGCTGTCATGGGCTGCCACGAAATTTCATCAGAGTTCTATCCAGTCTATCCAATCGCACCCCTTTAGACGCGGCATGGCTCCATAAAAATTGCAATGCCTCCCTCTATATCCCCTACGAATATTCACTATACCGACATCAGAAGCCTTTGAGATTCATCGTGCCGGCCGGGCAAATAGGTTTCCAGCGAACGGTCTCTGCAACGAATTGTGGTCCTATGCTGTGTGCACGAAACTGGTTCGGCCAAAATATCCATGGTAAACTTTCTTTTTCATGCTGGCGAGATTGGTGAGAGTTGGTAGAGTGGTCAAAATTGAGGCACTGTGCCTTGGCCTTGTCTTGGACTTCATGTTCCCAAAAGTGCTCCCATTTAATTTGATCACCCTCAGCCTTGCTCAGCTGTCGCTCAGCGGTGCTTAGTTATTGCTTAGCCCTGACGATACCAATGCTCAGCTTTGAATCCGAAAATGGATTTTGGAGTGCGCACTATTCGGCTTCGTTTCGGTTGGTAATCTTGATTTAATAGTAATATTAGAAATATAAAACTTCTATGCAATTATACTATACAAGGTTTTGTAGGTGCTGATAAACGACATGTGCTGTGGTTACTGCTTCTTCTCCCGATCGGAGTATTTTCAGAGTATTTCCGAGATCGTTAAAGATCATGATTGGTTGATCAATGATCGGTCCAATCCGGGTGGATCGGATCGATGAATAATCATTGATGATCAGCCTGGGCCGCTGCCATTTTCTCTTGGCGCCATCTGCCGAGATTGATGCTGTCGGCAGGCCTATACTTTGTAGACCTATTGTCTATACCCGCCATATAGATAAAATTACGGCAGATATTTAGTGAGGGGTGAAGTTACAATTTCCCGTAGGCGGCGGTGTGGTGACTCCGACGCGTTTTAGGATAGGAACAGGTAAATTAGCCGGTGGCTTCCACCTCATGTTGCTTCGGCTTCTGTTTTCCTATAAATGGAGCGCAAAGGGATGATTTCCCTAGGTCTCCGGCCAAGCCGGACAGAAGCTCGACATCGACCTGAATCATCTGAATCAGAGACTACCTAATGTTCTTCTCACAGTTTGTTCTTGCTGCCGGGGCCGGCCTGGTAATGCAGGCTGCTGCCCAGTGCGCACGGCAGATGCTCCAAGAGGCCACAGCTGGATATCTAGCAGCTGTCGCCGCCGGGAAGCCGACTTTTGCGGCCCTCGGAACGGCCAAGATTGAGTATGTAGAGAACGGCAAGGACGCTGACCTCGCCACGGGCCTCCTGTCGCAGGCCATCCGGATCGACTACAACCGCTCTCTGTACGACACGACGCAATGCGCCTCGTACACGGAGATTGTCTCGACCGACACCAAGCATCCGTACGTCATCGGGTCGCGCCTAGCCTTTGGCAATGATAGCAAGGTCACCCGGATAGACCAGAACATATGCGATACCGGCGACTGGATATTCAGCGCGACGGGGACGCTCAACACGGACAAGTCGGAGAACTGGGACCCGATCCCCGCGGCCCAGCGCGACACGCGCGAGGTCATCCAGAAGGTTGGCGATGCCTACATTGACGGGTGGGGCGACGCGAGCATCAAGGCGCCGGCTGCGTCGGGATGCTACAGTCTCGAGGGCGGCACGAAGCGGGCAGGATGCTCGCTTAGCTTCGGCCAGAAGATGGCGATCACGAGCCGCCGGTACACAATTGATGAGGAGCTAGGCGCTGTGGACATCTTCCATAATTTCCCCTTTCTCGACAAGGCGCTACCCAGGGACCCCGGCACCGTGACCAACAATTTGATCAAGGTGGAGGGCGGCAAGATAAAGTTCCTTCATGAGAACACCGTCTGCAGCAAGAGCGGCTGCGCAAAATAAGCTAGATTAGAGAATCTATCTTCCTTAGCATGAAACAACTGTATTAGCAATACGGAGACGACATATCCCTTTATTTTTTGTACAAATGTAGACTCCCTTTATGAGAAATATTTACTTATCTACTATTATAAAGCCTAAGAGGATGCACTTACAGCTCAGATTATTCGTTCTGTCTGGTATAAGGCTTCTGGCGCCTAGACATTTCCGTCCCACCTACAAACCCCTGCCTCCTTAAACCAAAAGACGAAGCCCTACAGGAAACATCGCCACTAGAGCCTTTAGCTCTAGATATCTTCGCAATACGCTCAGCTGGTTTCCAGGTTAGAAACAAGCGGCATTATTACGAAAAGGGCGAGGTTTAAACCCACGAGATAAGGAGATGATGTTAAGGAAGATATCAAAGTCTTTGGGTGTAAAGAATGCAAAGATTGCAGGAAAAAATAGGCAAATTAAGTCTCTGCAATATCAAATTCGGAAACTTCGTCCTACTAAAAGAGCAAAGGCAGTTCCCAAAGGTCCCCACAGTCGTTTTATCGAAATGAAGGATGTCAAGAAAGTCAAGGAGCGAGTTGCAGCCGAGCAAGCTAAGAAACGCGAATCAATTAAAGAACTTGGAGATTTCGATATCATTGTGTCTTAGAATTCGTTCCTAATCTTTGCAATATTTTTTTCCCTTAATTTTTTCCTTTCTTTTGTACAGTAGTATGATTGGTAGTCAGGAATCTAGATTGTATTTTGAGACTCTATTGGTGACGGGGGTCCATTGGTGGGCCCAAAGTCCTAGAGTAAATCATGTGGCTGCACATCTGTCAGAATTACGGGGCCGAAGTCAGTACGATTCAAAAGACGACAAGATCATTCAATTTAGAGATGTATGTCCAATCAAGCTCCTTCAAGTTGCTTCCTCGCTTCAGGGTTGCAACTAAGTATTTTTGAGTGGTGCCTCCGCTCCGTCCTTTTGACAGGCGGAGTCATCAGCTTACAGCTGTACTTTTGACAACATCCCCCCGCCAGCTACCTGCAACTACTTTGTTGACCCTGAAAATCCAACCCATTCATAAAGTGCCTTTAAGGTATTGATGTCTTTGCTTGAATTTTAGAAGAGAGTTTAGAGAGGAAGCCCCGTCTAATCAAATTGTGTCATTTGGAAAGGCACCATGGCTGTGCTGAGAGTGAGATTCACCGTATTGTTGGGCAAATGGATTTTCAAACGAACGGTCTCTGCAAGTGGTCCCATGATGTGTGCCAAAACCTTGGTCCGCAAAAATATCCCTGGTAAGCTTTTTCTCACGCTGGTGAAATTGGTGAGAGTCGCTAGAGTGATTAAAAATTGAGGCACTGTACCTTGGCCTTGTTTTAGGCTCCTCTATTCCCAAGAGTAGTCCCGTTTACTTTACTCACCCCCCTCAGCCTTTGCTCAGCCCTCGCTCAGCGTTGCTTAGTCATCGCTTAGCGTTAAGATACCAGAACGCAGCTTGGAATCCGAAGATAGACTTTGGTGTGCGCACCTTTTGTCTGAGTTTTTTTTTCTGCTAGTATTGTAAGACGAAAGTGCGCGAGATTTGGGCTAGCGTAAGTGGCCGCCTTTTAGGTTTCCGGCGGGCTGGTTAGTTGAGAACGCTCTCCGCGTGGCCCTAGAGCGAGAGCCGCGATTTTGGCGACTTACCGCGAGTCTTAATGCCCAGCTAAGGTGGCTGGGTAGTGACTCTACGGGACAGCCGGGATGGCAAAGCAAGGAAAGATACAACTCTAATTGCTTGTAGACTCTCGTTGCTCGAGATGCCAACTAATAAGACTTAACTTACATTTATTCAGAGCTGGAAGCACCCCGCCAAGCTACGAAGCAGGACCGTCACTCAATTGCAACTCCTCCCGCCACCCAACCTCCTATCCGTGATTCCGACAAGATACCACCGGGGGATCATGTCGATCGGAAGCGTTAAATTCCACTTTATTCGCTCCCTACCGAAAATCTCATTACGTGCTTGGGTGGTCAGCGAGCCTGGTTGCTAGTCTGATCATCGCTACGCTGCCTGAGCTCGCTATTTGCGCCAAGTCCTGGTGGCTGAAGGAACGGACATCCTCGGAGTTCGACAAATCAACCATATCAATTGCTCTAGGCACAAACGCGATGTGGCCTGATTCTCTACTCACCTTTCTAATGAAAATGAGATGCTTTGTGCAGGAAATGGTTGGATTCGGGACACCGATGGTCTTTGTTTGAAGCCATGACACACTCTATATTTGTGCCAAGTTTGCAATGACTAGGGGGGGGGCATCTCACAGGGAGATTGTCAATATTTTCACATCCAGTTTTGACTCCGCAGACGAAAGACCACTTCATGATGTTGACTACGTTATTGAATGCCCCTCGTAGGTGATGTCAATACTACTCGCAACGCAAGGGAAGTTATCAATATGAATTAACAGCAGTCGCTGGATAACTATGCATTATATCTACCTCATCCTACAGAGCACCTGTCTCGCTTATTCTTTGTACGTCTAATGCCTGCCTGGCATTTGCCCTTCGGCGTGACAGCCTGACGTCTGTATATTTTAGTGTAGCCGGGTATGCTATCTGTCGTCTTTTGGCCTTTCCGCGGCTTTTTCCGCGCGTATGAGTTTTCGCTTGTTAGTCGGTAACCTCTTTATCTACCATCGAATCATAAACGGCGACCCAGCGCCCCTGGTTCATAAACCAACACTTTAAATCAAGATGCCACACCTGATGGCTAGCTGGAACACCTCTCTGAGACTAAGGCACGACCGGCGTCAATAGCAATTCGCAGTTGCAGTTCCACTTTGGGAAAATGGTGGTTAAGAATTTCAGTCGGAAACCTAAAAAAAAACATCTCCGGGCGGCCGCCTGCTCAATGCCGCGTTCCAAAGTGGGTCTGCGCCGAAAGAGTTCCGTCGATCAATCACATAAGCCGGGCTGAACTCGGAGTCGCCCCTACGAAGAGGCAATTAAATTACCGCCCACATTCGAGGTATCTCCCAAATTAGATCAAATTATACCTTAGGCCTCTCAATTTTATTTGCAAACCTCTGATTCATTAGAGCATTCATTCTTGACGGTTTCATGGCATGACGACGAGTGGGTATTTCTCCGAGACCCGGTTGTCGGGCACGGCCCTACTACACGGCAGTTTCGCATTGTCAAGGTAGGGGTTTGCCGCGATCCTTCCGACAAGGACCTCTCCCGCTACGAAGCGACGCTGAAACATAAAACTTCGAGAATACCCCTACACCTTCCAAAACATCTTTTCCCACAGACATTGGCAAGATAATGAAAATGAAAATGGCACAGCATCTTTTCACCATAGCGACTGCGCTACTCACTGCGAGGCTTGCTCAGGCCGCGCGAGTCTCCCACATCCTCGTGACAGACATTGACGGCGAGCCCTGGAACACCGCCTTCAACACCCCCAACGCGACCGGCGAGGTTTCCTTCCAAGGACTCGATCTCTCTCAGCCATACCCCGGAGAACCTTCAGGCGACTGGAAGTGGACAATCCAAGTGCGCGACAATGTCCCGCGCCCGAACGGTCTCTTCACCACGGGGACGTGGATCCAACTCCAGGTGGCGCCGAGTTCCATCAGCCAAAACAGTACCAGCGACAACTCAACCGGAGATGGCCAACAGGTTGGCCCGGTTGTCGCGGCGGACCCGTCGTGGGCTGTCTGCATGACGTCTTGGCAGATTCCGGGGTTCCTGACGGACGACGATCCAGAGGACCCGGGGAGGTGCAATGGGATATTGCCAGATGACTGCATATCTGCGTTGATGTCACAGTTGAGCGGGGGTTTCAACCTGAGGAGCAATGGAGAGGCCGATTGTCCTTCTGCTGCCATGCCCTCCGCTTGCGACGAGGCGCTCAAGGACTTGGACCCGCCTGATGTGGGCGCCGTTGGATTTCGTATGTCCCCAAGATTTGCCTTCTCGTACCCTCCACCCAAAAAAAAAGACTGATTATGGCGCCGCTATAATCAACTCTTGCCAGATTGGGTGCCGTCAAACTGTCTTTCGCATACTTACCCTTGAACCGGGATTTGTTTTGGTCATTAGCTAACCTAGCGCGCGCTGAACAGAACTGCAGGGAAGCACCGCCACCTCTGATGGAAATGTAGACATTGAGAAGAGCGTCCTGGATGGCGATGAACACATGATTGGAAATTTTACAGCCTACCAAGCCTCCATCCAAAAGGTGCACATTATCGGTCAGACATGGGGTTATTCCAATCTAAGTGATGAGGGGGCGAGGGACGAGCCTATTAAGGCCGAATTGTTCTGTTTACGGGCAACGAACTTGGCTAAAGGAAGTACAAGTACCGCTTCTGGGAGAAGCTCCGCACCAAGATTGTACTGGACGATATTGCTAGTGTTGGTAGTCTCTCTCAAGTTTTCCCAATGAATTATCAGGTCAGGGTAGTAACGTGGTAGAATTGCATGAGCTTGCCCATTGAGCTGAAAATAAGTCAAAAAGTTGGGCTGTATTATAGATGTCTTGACTAAAATAGCTCGTTGCCCTCCTTTCGCCTCCGTGGTCCGTGCCAGCTGTCCGCAGGCGACAGCAGCTGCTAAACGCTCTCTGCCCACCAGGCTGCAACCGCTAACCTGATTTGGCAGTCTACCATTGATATTTTGCAGACTAACCTCTCACGAGACCTTGATTCTAATCAACTCATAAGACACGATTCCAACACCGAATCCAAACAACACAGTGACACATCCGGGACTCCCACCCTCAACCTCAAATTTGATGTCTTCCTCATCTTCATTTACCTCGACCGAGCCTCCACCGGGGTCCACCACCAGGGCGGATGTCGCTCCTGAGAGCGACCCCGGTGGAGGGTTTTCGCCCGATCCTTCGCCAGGGCACTTTGCTTCAGCTCAGGCCATTTTTCTTCGCGAGTTGCGCGGAGAGGTGTCAAGCATATACCGAACCATGTTAATTGGTGATCTTGGAGAAATAAATCGCGACATTCGACCTACGATTCGAGTTCTCGACAGATCTACCAAAAAGATCATTGAGGGTCCGTGGGGCTCCGATCCAACAAACCCACAAGCACCACAGCTTCTACGTGACCCTACACCCACAGAAGCAGCTAGTGTCCATTTTCCCGCACAAACAAGTACACGCCCAATAATTCCCGTCGAATTTGGTCCTACAGATGCCGCCGTCGCCTCCATTGTGAGCAGTTGGCCAAACTCCATCCACAGCCCCCGCTTGCAGTGTCTCGGAACCAATGCCTACATTACCGGGCACTTGTTCGGGTCGTCTTCGATTGGTCCGATTGGTCCGAACTACAGCTACCTCGATCCTGTTAGCAACAGCCCTCATAGCCCCAGACCTGAAGATCTTCATTTAACAGATAGCAGGTAGATCTAAGGCGATGGACGGACCTCGATCGCATCATCGGTATGAATTTGTAAGTTTTGCCAAACCTATGGTCTAGCTTCAAAAGTTTATGTTCTGAACGCATTTGCTTTGTACGACAAAGAATCACCGAAATTAAGGGAAACATCATGCCAATCCCCTTGGTGGCGCTCATCTTCTCCAATTTGATGCCGTTTTCCGGTGGCATACATGACTTGTACGACGTCCACGCGGAAACACATTTCCTCAGACGCTTTGCGGGGTCGTGGACCCAGAATATTATCGTCTTTCAGCCTGGCCGGACTCATGGGTCATGTAAGGATTTCTCTTTCCAAATCCATCTGCGTGCCCTGTCAGCTCGTCCCAAGTCCATGGATGAGAAGATCCCCAAGATTCCTGCTGAAGTTGATGGGTTTCGATGCGCTCGACAACGTGGTCCACTGCCAACAGTCGATATAGACAAGCAGCAGATCGTGGTGGAACAGCGTTTTTCTTCCATCATGCGCTGCACCTTTAGCCAGGAGGAGGCGGAACCTATATTGACCTACAAGATGGTGACATTGGCCTATCAGACATACGAATGGTTCAATGACGAGGTGTTGGGAGATACACTCCGGCATGGTTTCGACAAGTCGATCCTGCAGAATCACGGGATGAAATTTGCCGAATGTGGGCCCTTGAAGCCTATAGTGTCGTGGCTCGTCATTCTGCAACAAATCGTCGTGGAGTGGGCAGGTGAATGGAAAAGAACGATGCGTGCCATAGATGCTGCGCTCAAAGTAGAGGTAAGACGCGACTCTTTTGCATTGAGGTTCTTGTCCAATCTAATAACCCTACTAGCCAGCAGATATCCTAGACGAGAAGGTTCTGCAAGGCCTAATGTTCGACAACACTTTCAAACGTTCCAAGATTTATTTTGCCGTCCTGCAGCTCTTGCGTATATCATCCGAATGGATCCTCCGCAGCTGCGACGACTTTGAAAGCCTCGCAGGTTCGCTTGAACATCTTCATTACAGACTTTCTGGGCAGGAAGAGTATCTGCCGGTGCTAAAGGAGAATTTCGAGCGTCTCGTGGCGTTTCATAAGTCGACCTCGGAAGATTTGCTTCAGAAAATCGGCAGAAAAGCCGAAGAGGTCAAGAGTCTTCGTGACGGAGTGAGTGCAAAAATCCACTCGAGCCTGAGATGGCTAACGTGTGATGGTGTTTTGCTAACGAAGTGCGTACAAAATAGCTCTTCAACGCAACGGCGCTGCGCGAGGCGTCTCGGGGCACTCAAATTAATGAATATCTCTTCATCTTCACGGTCATGACGATTATTTATCTGCCTTTGAGTTTCGTAGCGGTGAGTCCAGCGTTTTGTCTGCAGTGCAACTTGTTACCTGATCGTGTCTGATTCTTATTCACGACGTAGGCCCTCTACGGCATTGACCTTTTCGATTTCAACGATCCTTCTCAAAAAACTTCCTTTGCTACTACTACTGTTGTGGTTTCAGTAGCGACCTATGTGGTTGCCGTGCTAATGATGCGGGGCGTGAGACGGAAGGAAAGGCTACAGGGAGTTCAGTGGACATCGACTGGACTTTTTACTGCGGCCTCATCTAGCAAGCCAGAGTTCAGTTGGGAGGCAGAAGAAGACTCTAAAACCAAACCAGGCGAGTGGTTTTCTCGGCGGTCAATTCCACTCCGACGCCGTACGGGCCAGCAACAGCGGGAGCGGGAGAAAGGGCGTGGGGGGCTTGGATCTGTGTAAGTGATCAGTCATGCCAAAGATACCTGAATACCTTGGGTATTCCTTCACGAGACAGAATGTCTGTCTACTTTACAACTTCCATCCTGCAATAAGTAATTTGAGAACTGAAAGATTTTGGGATTGCAGCAATGATGAGGACGAGGAAAGTGATATGCTATGATCGTGATGAGATTAGAAAAACCATACGTGATAGATTCCTGAGATCCGCTGAAATACTGTGAAGTCCCGGATTCGACGCACCTTGCTACAACACAAAGATGTTGGGCGAGTTGCTTAAGCCTCGCGACTGTTCATGACTAATGACGCCAAGGATAGCATCTAGATACTATTCCTTCGTGATTTTTGACTAATGATGAGAACGCTTTCAAAGACATATTCATAGACTAAATGCACCTGTAGATGCACGAAAGCGGTTTCAATAACGAAATCAGTCAATATCGACCGTGCTACTTGTAAAAATCGTGGACGACCTGTACCACAATAGCCAGTGCCACCACCCAGTACAGCCCTTACGTAGTTCCAATCCAGGCGCCAGGGATTTTCATTTTCTTTGGAACTGATGGCTGATCTCTCTAATTTAAACGTTATCTACAGCAGAAAGTACAGGAGTCTGGTTTCTAATATGCCTTGTTGGGGGTTAAGGTCACAATGAAATGGCGAATCCTTCACGTGAGTGCTATCGGACGGGCGAAAATCGACAATACTGGTTCTCAGTCGACGGATATATGTTGCGAGACCGCTAGGGCATATGCACCAAAAGGGAATTCACAAGTGTTGTTGTTGCAAGGTAAAAGGACGTTGGATGGAAGCTACTTAGGCAGCGATTGCAGTCTGGTGGGCAGACACGCACTACCAGCTGCCTTCGCCACGTAGAGGATACGAACTGCATCAAGTCCAACCGCGGGGAGTGAGAATGACCGTAAATACTATTTCAGGGCTACAAACAATGTCCTGGGACCCCGAAGGAAATCACATTGTGTCAGATTGGGATGCATCAGCATGAGAGACGACTGAATTGTTCTGTCTATTCAAGATGTTGAAAGGTTGAAAAGTCTGCCTTCTCCTCTCATGACAAGGATCTCACGGACCACCCTTTTACATCACGACATCACGTGGTTCCCTTCGAGACATCAGTTCTGACACATTGCGGCCATAGTCTTGCAACGACGGCTTGTGTCCCTCCTCCTGCATATCTTCCAGCCCTCTTCCACATTCTGCAAATCAACGTTACCCCACTCTTAAGTCGTCAGCAAACTCCCTAGCCATTTACTTGTCGTCACCACTCTCTTGGTTAAACGGTAGATTGAATGATGGGCCAAAATTGCAAGCCGTGCCCGCCCTCTCATGATCCCGTCGCTGTTTCGTATTGACTCTCTCGATGATATCGGCCAACTCTTCCCGTACAGCCTCCTCTTCGTCTACATTCTCAGACATCTCCGGCTTAGACTCCAGTTCTGAAAGCGCTCTCTCAACTCCTGGCTTCGCAAGCTCGGGCCGTCTTTGCCTCGCATCCCTCGCCATCTCAAACCCCACAGCCACATCTAGCCGCTCCTTGAACTCCTTTGCCTGCATCTCTTCCCCGAGCGTCGCAAAGTGGCACCTGCGAAAGACTCCGAGACCGCTCAAGACGAGGGACACCAGCTCCCAGGCAAACAAGATGGGCAAAGCATAGTGCAGTTGGGGATTGCAACCGCCGGACCAGATGTCGGTCAGGACTTGAAAGACCTCGTGAGCCGGAAATACATATCCTATGTGATAGAATGCCGGGCTGAGATCAAGCGGTAACAGGACGGAAGTGATATTGAAGATTATCCAGGATACGAGGGCCATCGGGACAAGCGGGGGTGGCAGCCATATCGTACAGACATCGAGTACCAGAAAATTGGTGTGCGCAAAAAGCCACAAGGTCATCCAGGACAAGACGAACTGATTGCCGTTGATGCCCCAGCCCGATTTGAAGGCCCAGATGGTACCTATAACGCAGAGCGATCCGATGAAAGTGTAAGCGAGGGATGTCAGGTTGCGGACGGCAATGATGCGGTACGGGTCGGCGCGGGAGTAGAGTTTGAACTGGGCGTAGAGACCGTTGATGGTGCCGAGATAGAAGAACTCTTGGATCAGAATTAAGATGATCACAACGGTGTTGTAGATGGCCCTCGATCCTTGGGTTGTGGGCTGGATGTTGGTGGATTGGAGCTTCCACGGGTCTGCTAGGACAGACAACGCTGCCGAGCCGGAGACGGACCGAACATTGCCCGTTCCATTCCCAGTACTGTATGCCACCCTGGCAGCGCCCGACAGAATCTGAAGGTTTGTTGATATGGCGGAGTCGACGGTGGGCGCATACAGAGCCTCGTTCCATATATACGCCATGACATCTGAGTTGTCATATTCTAACCCTGCCGAGCTCCCCGACAACGCCTCCTGCAGCCGACTGGATGCACCTTTGGTCACATAAAGGGCCCCCCAATATCTCGTCTGGCAGACGGCGTCCAGCAGATCGTCCGTGGTTGGAAGGTCTGACGGTCCTCGTTCGACCAAGGACGGAAAGCTCTTCCCCTGCAGAGACGCATAAGCGCTCCGGATGGCGTGACCGATTTCACCGCCATCATAGTCAACAAAGACGATTCGGAGATTGTGCGTATGGTTCGTTTGCTGGAACAGAGAGCCGAAGATGTAGCAGAAGAGGCACAGGAAAAGAAGCTGTAGGAAGAGGAAGTTGCTACCGGCAGCCTTGAAAAAGGCCTTGCTGGCATTTTTTAGCGCTGGGTCGTGCTTTAGTAGGCGGTTGTCACACGCTCTGGGGTAGAGTGACTTGATTAATCGCATGATCGGGAGCTTGGCCGTCTTGATCTCAAATCTTGATGCTTGCGGCGAAATGCTTTTGTCAAAACCGATTAACGCTGCAGCTATTCCAATTTAAACAAGGTACGATAAGAAACATCAAGTTTCGAGGAGGGATAATTACGAAGAGGAGTGGTTAGGTAAGCAGCCGCCATTACCAATTACAATCAGTCCCGCTCGGGACGAGATGCACAACGACGTCTTCCGAAGCCGGTCTTGCCGAATGCCGATGACGGCATCCCGAAACCCGCGAAGATCCGACAATGCCCGATGGCCGAAATTTGAAGTCTACAAAGCGGGCCCTCAACCTCAGATTTCAGTTGAAAGACCGAAACCCAGCATTGTTAGTATTTCGATACTTTGATTTATCAGCGCCGTTATATGCAAAAGCTACAGGCTGTCAGGCCCCAACGGCGCGAAAGGGGTGGGTGGCGCGCAGGCTCTCATGAAAAAATGCTGCGGTTGGTGCCAACGGGCGATAGACGCCGCCCCACTTTGGTCTCGCTCCAGGGCAGCCAAACCTTATCAGGCGCACAGGTTCGCCAGCTATGGGCCTGCCGCCAACGGCTGCCGACTGTTGCCAGCGGTGGTGGCATCAAATGGGGGCAGGCACCCGGTGGTGAGCTTTCCCTGAGCGCCTCAGGCGATATCACCATGGCGTCAAATCTGTGGATTTGACTTTTGCGGCGTCTCAATTGGTGAAGCCGAATGACGTGCAGAACCCAAATTTGGAGGTATTTCAATGCCTTTACGTCATTTATTTCAACGCTTTTAAATGGCAGATATTTGCCATATATTTCATGTACGAAAGACAGACAATTTAGACACCACTACGCATCTTTCACTTCAACGTGGCGGGGCCGTTCTTGTGTGCCTGACTTATGCCTTAGCGGTTGCACTTTTTCATTGCGATCAATATCATCAATTTCGCACTGCTGGACAACCCTTGATTCTTCGCTAAGGTCTCTGCAGGCATATGGGGGGGCAGCTGAATGGGCTGACCGCAAAAGTTGCGGGACAGCCGTTAGAAATCCTACCTCGAAAGATTGGAGATTGCAGCGTGCCAATAAAAAATGCATCTGCTGACGAACAGCAAGGATTCTTTGTGTCAGGCCGCTGCGAGATTCTTATTCCTGCCGTGACAGGTACTGACTGCCGCAAGAAAGCTCCCGAAAAAGTCTCCGGTTGGATTGTAGTGGGCGGAAGCCCCTCAAGGGACCTCAGGGGCTTCTAGAGTATATTAGGTAGACGGCGCCGGCTGCCATTTCACCAATACCACAGAGACCTCAAGCCGCATTTCTCTTCAGAGCCGCGCGGGTTAGCTCCCGTTTCATCCGAGTGATCATGGCCAGCGGCATTGCTCTGCGGGTTGCCGTACTGAGTCTCCTGTCAACTGGGATCAGCACGGCAGAGACACACGTTGCACCCGACCCCCCGAAGGCGCCAAGTCTTGAATGGCTGTTCACTGCCAACCTGTCGGTCGAGGCTGGCGCTATCGTCGGCCAAGGTCCCTTCGGCCTTCGGACCGTGGCACCGCTGTCTCAGGGATCCATTCACGGTCCCGATATCAAAGGCATGTGTTAGTTCCTTTTCACCTTTCGAGGATGCTTTGTTTTTGGGAGCAGAATATCTTACCATGCACTTGTTTCTTTCCAGGGTCTCTTCTTCCCCCTGGTGCCGACTGGGGGCTATATGACAGCAATGCGAGATTCTTCGCCGATATCCGCATGCAGATGGAGACAGATGATGGTGCAGCTGTATACATTGAGATGAAGGGAATTTCGAAAGACGATGACAGCGGTGCCCACACCGCGGTTCGCTTTGAAACGGGAGATGAAAAGTATGCCTGGCTGAATTATGTCTTGGCCGTTGGGGTTAGCTCGCTCGATCGTCCCCCACCGCCTCCTTTGAACTCTCTAATACATGTTTTCAAGGTAAGAGTTGCTCATGTTAAGCCATGAATCTCTTTTTAATTGTTCAATCATGTGATGTGTCTAAAAGACCGATCACGACTTCTTCTCTGTCCCGTTCTCGTAAGCTAATATGTTGTAAGGTGGTTTGATTATCAGTTGGTTAGATGAGGCTTTGTTTGTTCATATGCCGCGGCACTCTTAGGCCTCTAATCGATCCATTTCTTAATGACCATGAGACTGAGTCCTAAGCCGAGAGATCACTGAGCTACCTATTCGTGGAGCTTTGAGGACTCAAGGGATATGATGGAGGCGCTAAGAACAGTTTGTAAGATTAAACAAATAGCTGCGTGCTCAGTCCTTACCATTAAAGGGGTAAAAATTTCCTCAGCATCATATTAATGTTTCTGAAATCAGTTTCGGACAAATATGTATTAATGAGCCACATACTTACGTTGGCGGGATTATGCTCCTCTAGCGACTCATATAGCATTAGCCTTTACATGACTCCAATTCTGACACCGGAATTTTTCTGATTTCCTTTCTTCGCAACTGAGCCGTTCCTTGCCTAGGACTAAGCTAACCTAAGCTTTGACTCACCCAAGAAGGCATGGCACTGTTCTACCTTGGCTGAGACTGGTCTATCCCGCGGTGGAAGAAGCGGGAAGCGTATCGATTTAGTATACGAGAGCCATTGCCTATATCGATGATTACCTCGGCCACGTAGATACCTTATCAGTGGCAAAGGATATGGGCAAATAATATGTCTTAGTATGGAGCCGAGAAAACTGGGTTTATCCCGACAGTATGCGATAGCTTACTAGTCGGATTGGGAAAAAGTCATTACAAATCCCACGCCCTTCTTCAAACAGATGGTCAAAGCTCCACTGATCCTACCCACCACACAACGTACAGTAGTAAAATAATTAAATACGGCGCGTCAACACGCCTTTGAAGCATCCTTGGGCGCCTGTCGATCTGCCGACTTATCTATAATCCTAATTGTCGCCTAAAAGACTACCCGGTATGGCCACGCAGGAGGAACCCGGGTTTCGCTTCTCGCTGAGCAAAGCCGATGCGAACCTTCGAAACAATGAGCCTGCGAAACTTGATCCAACCCCAACCTCCGCAGAGAATCCAACAGTACATGCAATAATTGAGCTAGAGGACTTGGCGACATCGCGCGATATATTTGCCGCATCGGCGGCTTCGAATAGAAATGCCAGCATCTCGACTTGCAGAGCCATCGTAGTGATTGCCACGCTTGTTGGCATGACATTTCTCAATAGCATGGGCACCGGAATCCTGATTGCCGCAACGCCTCGAATGGCCACTGACCTAGATCTACCTGATGGGCTGATTCTGTGGCCGGCTGCCTCCTATGCCGTTGCGGCTGGCTGTCTTCTTTTGCCCTTGGGCGCTGTGGCCGACATCGTCGGCGCTAAGGAGACGTGGGTGCTCGGGAGCTTCCTGTACCTTGGCTTTACCGTCGCAATTGGTCGTGCCCGGACGGGTCTCCAGCTCATCGTGTTTCGGGTCCTGCAGGGCGTCTCCATTGCGATGTGCCTCCCAACAACCGTCAGCCTGATTTCGAATACGTTTGCCGGTGGCGTATGGCGGACTGCAGCGTTTGCAATAAATGGCATGGGCCAGCCATTAGGATTCGCCCTTGGACTCGTTCTTGGGGGAGTATTCACAGACACGATTGGGTGGAGGTGGGCATTTTACATGATGGCGTTAATCAATGTCATTCTTTCGGTGGCATCGATATGGTCGTTGCCTTTAGTCCATCATCTGAGCGAGAAGACGTGGGCGAGAAGACTTAGGGAGGATATTGACTGGATTGGAGCTGCTCTCATAAGCATCGGCCTCGGACTTCTGCTCTATGTTTTAGCAGTCACCACTAGCTCTTATCGGCGTCTTAGGGACGGGCAAAACATTGCCCTTATGGTACTCTCCGTTGTCCTACTTGCCATGTTTCCGCTATGGATGAGACAGCAGGAAAACCATAGCCGGCCAGCCCTTATTCCCAATAAGATATGGCGCAATCCGGCCTTCACGTCCATCTGCATCGCTGTATTTCTTGCTTGGGCATCTCTAACATGCATGGAATATTACTTCACGCTCTAGTAAGTTTCAGAGTCACTACCTGCATTTGCCAGCACGCCAGCACTGACCAATCTTCCGCACGGTAATTAGCTTCCAAGAAATAGAGGGAATCTCTGCCATTCAAAGTTCTATCCGATTCCTGCCGAATGTCATCTGGGGAGTCGTCGTCAATATTGCGACAGGCTACCTAATCTCTCGCGTCAATATCCACAAACTGACCGTCATCTCGGCCATTGCCACCGCCATTGGCCCCATCCTCATGGCTACCACCGAAGTGGGCGAAAGTTACTGGCTGTCTCCGTTCTGGGCGATGCTCTTGTCCCCGACCAACCCAGATGGTAAATCGCCCCTGCTTCTCGCGACACACGGGACTGTGCTTATTAGTCTGACATTGACATCAACCTGTAGTGCTGTTCACGGTCTCCAACCTGGTTATCTCGGACGCTTTCCCTCCCGAAGTGCAGTCTCTCGCTGGGGGGGTATTCAACGAGGCCTCGCAGTTTGGAAACTCGGTCGGCTTAGCCATCACCTCAGCCATTGCTGCGTCGGTTACGAACAGTTCGCGGCTGAATGACCCCAAAGTCGCGCTCATGGCGGGATATCGAGCGGCGTTTTGGCTTGTCTTTGCGGCTTCGGTTATAGTCGTGGTTTTTGTTTTCTTCGGCTTGCAACGAGGTCTACATATCAAACGAGAGTGATGTTTTGAGATTCGTTATTTGGGGACGACGGTTTCGAGCGCGGCCATCGTCGGAGACCTTAGCGTACTATGGCTTTAAGTTCGGAGCGAGTTTCTTTGCTGGTAAGCTCAGTATCGATGCTGGATTTATCTTTAGAGATGCCATTCAGTCTGGCCGCCTAAATTGGATCATTTGGGTCTTATAGGGTGGAAAATTGAGCGTGCTAATATGAATATATGAGGTGGGAAAAGTGGAGTCAATGAGACTAGAGAAGTTACAATGACGTGGCTGAGGATCATCAAGCACTTTCCCTTCATTACTGACTCAGGAGCAATCGGCCTAGCGTAGAAATTTGTGAAGGGTAGTGACGAGATTCGGCTTATTCCAGGTTGCGGGTTGCTAATTCTTCTTAGGCCGGAAGGGCAATGCTTTCATGTACTTAGCTGGTCATGTATGTATGGTGCTAACCTTTGGCAGTTTGGCAGAGGGTTTAAGGCAATTGCTGAGCTGAACGAAGGGGCCCATTGATGGATATATGGCCACCGTGATCCAACTCTTCTGATATTTCTTACGGAATAATATGCTTTACGACTGTCTCGGTATAAATAGCGCATGACTCATCGAGCAAAATATAGCCAATCACTCCAAACAACCGAACGCATCTGCAGCTGGAAGCAGCGCGCCCTCTAAACCAACCGACCTTGCGCCCGAAGACTTGCTCTAAATACCGTCCAGGATAGAAATGCGGCGGTATTATGCCTAGGAACGACCAGCAAACCTAACGCTGCTCCTAGTGGGAGAAATTTCCGTTTGGCACTGAAGTCGAAGGCATTGGGGCGCCGCCGGGCGCTGAGAAGCGCTATATTTCGTGGGAAACCCGAGCTTACAGCCGCCTATCTCGGGAGATTCATGCGAAACGTCGACCGGCGACTCATTTGTTGGTTTGAAGAGTCATGTTTTCATAGCAGCAGCAAGGGCGACTGCAGCATCTTCGTAAAGCGTCGTCCAGGGGAAGTACATGTCACAGGGAACCTTCAAAAGGCATTTATTCGGGGCAGGCTACTATTGCGGTGTGGGCATGCTTCATACATAGAGAGAAGGGCCCTCTTGCTATTCTACTAAAGGAGGGGACGATAAACTCTAAGAAGTATTATGGGAGGTCCTCATGACGAATCTTCGCTTTTATACACACCATGAGACAAATGTACGGCCCTGGTCTGGTCACAGGATGACAATAATGCCCGACAGCTATGAAAGATCTCGCCGGCGTCAAGCAGCTTCCTTGGCCAACACAGAGCCCTGGCCTGTCACTGATTGAGAATATCTGGAGGAGAATCAAGCTATGTATCGCCTCCAGACGTCATCGGCTGATGCCGTGGCAAATGCTTGTGGCGGCAATAAGCGAAGAGTGGAACAAGCTGCCGTCTGAAATGTTCGCGAAATATGCAACGATGACGCCGTTTAGGCTACATACCCTTCGAAAGTTCCATGGTGGCCCGATTTGATACTAAGAGAGTGTCTCTTAGAGGAAAATTTGGTTATTTTTACTACGTGGTTTGGTGGAAATATGTGTGTAAATCCCAACAGTATTGAAAGTATGCGTGTTGCGACACCCCTGGTAGGCAGGGCTCTACCCCCACTAACCTAGTGCGAAGATTGGTGGACGCAAGTGCCGCCGAATGGACGGCAACGTCAATAACCAGCGGAGGACCCACAAGTGCGGGACCATCGCCAGAAGTCCCGCGCGTCAGGGATCCTTGCCTGGCCGTCCCGGGGTGACACCTAATAAGGATCCCTCAAAATAGTCTGCGGAGGAGGATAAATCGATAGCTGCGATGGTTGGCGAAATCTTGGGTGCCGACTAGATTAAGTCTCACACGACCAGTAGATAACAAAAGTGCCCTAACCTTAATGTGCCAAGTCCAACGTCCCATTTACGTGGAACAAAAGTCCGCTGCATCTGAGTCCGCCCCGTGTCCCATTCGCACCTTCATGCCATGCGACGAAATTCCATTTTGACCGCACAGGCCGGCACAATATCCCTCCTTACCTAACCACGGTTAACCCAGTTGCTAACCAACTGCTCTAGTCCACAGAGGGCTGCTGAGTGAGAAAGTTCTTGCTCGGAAAGAGTAAGGAAATAGTAAGTAGGGGATTCGGACGAGATGGAGTCCAGGGAAAATGAGATTTTTCGGACCCCGCAAGCCTTAGTGATGTCCACACGATCTTAAGGGTCCGATACTAAACTGGCTCTGGGAAGTACCGCGTCTCGCGATCTAGATAGATGGTGTAAGCTCGTTTTAAGGCGCCGGACCATTTGTTAGCCGTCTTACCTTAATGTTATGGAGAGATCTGGGCTCTGCTGGTGGAAAATCGTCATTCAGTGCCCAGCACCCTCTTAATATGGAAATAAAACAGACTGTGGAATTTTTGGGAGATGGTGTCTTGATCTCTCTCAAGGGTTCTGCTTCTTATCAATGTGATGTCAATTTACGATGACACTGTCCTTTGCCTACATTTTCACAAAGCGAATCCGATAAACCAACCATAATACTACTTCCTCGTAGAGTTAATAAAAGTCCCTCAAAAGTTCCTAGGGCAGGACGGCTACGAATAATAAATGTATAAGGGACACGAATCGAAAGGGGTGGATTCAAAACAAGTTGCTGTCCCCAAACTCGGCACGGCCAATATTGCTTAACACAATGGCACACAATAGGTTTAGATTTCAGAGACATGGGGCCAAGTTTCAATTTAGAGAGAATCGAAAAAAAAAATGTCCCAGAGCAAAACCATTACATATCACCTGGATCCCTCCCTCACGACGCTCGGCCACTCTAATAGGTCTCCGCCGCTGCTTGCCCTATGAATCTCCGTGTATCGCACCAAAGGTCCCAATCCGCTTCGACCCGCCAAGACAACCCTTCGGAAAGGAAAAGAAAAGAAACGCAAGATTTAAGAAGCCAACAGCAGCACATATCCATAACGTAGCTTTGGAAATAATGGGGTTTAGCTGGCGAGGAAAGGGGTCTAAGGCCCCGGGGGTGTTGGCGGACGCCGAGGCCACTGGCGCCGAGTTGAGCCCCGATATGTCGGAGCCGGTCACTCAGGAACGCAACTTCTCCAGGTTCAAAAGTCAGCACCGGTGGGATCCTTTCCTCGACATTGAAAAGATCGATGCTGTGGACGAAATTGTCGCTTCCGGTGATCCCGAGAAGCGGCACACGATTGAGGACTCGCTTATCATTGAAAATTCGCCGTATCCCGAGGTCCGCTCCGCTGTATGTTTTCCCTTACTTTGCTTGGTCATCACGTTTCCATCAAGCTGCTTTTTTGGGGAGGGGAGGTTATGAAGATAGTCGAATACATACCATGCATGTTCTCTTCTAATCGAACAAAATAGGTCTCACCCATGGATGAGGATGTTCCCGTCAACACCATCCGCGCCTGGTTTATTGGCGCCCTCCTGTGCACGATCATTGCTGCGTGTAACGTGCTGCTCGGTTTGCGCCGATCACCTATTGTTATCACAGCAACCGTCGCGCAGCTGATCGCGTACCCCTTAGGTGTTGGTTGGGCCAGGCATGTCCCTAGCCTTACCTTTAGTCTTTGTGGCAAGGAGTTTCAACTAAACCATGGTCCGTTTAACAACAAGGAGCATACCGTTATCACCATTATGACGGCAGCTGGCGCATCCACCTCGTACGCCATTGAAATTTTCCTGGCACAAGAGGTCTTCTATGGTCAGTTCTTCAAGTGGGGCTTCCAAATCCTCGTCATCATCTCGACGCAGGCCATGGGCTTTGGTCTTGCTGGGGCCATGCGACGGTACCTGGTCTGGCCTGCAGCTATGGTCTGGCCTATGACGCTGATTACCTGCACCGTCATTAACTCTCTCCACGACCACACCCCATCCGACCCCGCCCGCACCAATGGCTGGAGAATTGGCCGTTACAAGTTTTTCCTCATCGTGGCGCTCGTCACCTTCGTATGGGAATGGATCCCTCAGGTACTTGCCATCTTCCTCCAACTCTTCATCTTTGTCTGCTGGATCGCCCCAAACAACGTGGTCGTCAACCAGGTCTTCGGCGGTCAGACTGGTCTGGGTCTGCTTCCTATCTCGTTCGACTGGTCCATCATCAGCGGTTTCATGGGCTCTCCCCTGTCGACTCCAGCCTTCGCCATTTTCAACGTCATGGTAGGCTTGGTCTTCATGGTTGTCTGCTGCATTGGTCTTGCCTACGGCGGCCCTGAGCAGTTCAGGTACCTGCCCATCTCGGCCAACGCTAACTTTGACCACTTCGGCGCGCATTACAACACGAGTCGCGTACTTACCCCGGAGCTGCTATTTAACCAGACTGCCTACGAGGAGTACTCGCCGCTGATGCTTAGCGCCGCCTTCTCCTTATCTTACGGCATCTCCTTCGCGACCCTTATTTCGACCATTAGCTACGTCGCGCTCTTCTACGGCCCCCAAATTATCGCCCGCGCCCGCAATATCAACTACGAGGAGCCTGACGTACATCTGAAGCTGATGCGCAAGTATCGAGAGGCTCCCGAATGGTGGTTCCTCTTGACCTTCGCCGTTAGCTTTGCCTTCGGCATGATCGCCTCGCAGGTCTGGGACACGTTCCTGCCCTGGTGGGCGTATATCATGGCCATTTTCATTAGCGCCGTCTTTATCCTGCCCATCGGTATCATCCAGGCCATCACAAACCAGCAGACGGGCCTAAACATCATCACAGAATTAATTGTCGGCTTCATGTTGCCCGGACGGCCCATCGCGATGATGCTTTTCAAGTCCTGGGGCTACATGACGTGCTATAACGGCCTCTCGTACATCGCAGACATGAAGATTGGCCATTACATGAAAATCCCCCCGCGTACTATGTTTGCTGCCCAATTCTTCGCCGTCTTCTGGTTGTCGTTCGTCCAGATTGCCGCGTACAACTTCGTCCGGGGCAACATTAAAGGAATCTGCACGCCAGAGCAGAAGCAGGGTCTCACCTGCCCCTCGGCCCGCGCCTTCTACAACGCGTCCGTCATTTGGGGTGTCATCGGCCCTGCCAAGCTTTTCGGGAAAGGTGCACTATACTCGTGGAGCAACTGGTTCTGGCTCATCGGCGCCGTCCTACCTGCCATCCAGTATGTTCTTGTCCGTTTCTACCCCCGAAGTTTTTTGCGGTATGTCTATTTCCCAACCATTTTCGGCGCTGCAGGCATGATCCCGCCTGCCACGACTTGGTACATCGGCCAGTGGATCATTGTCGGTCTCATCTTCAACTACTGGGTCCGAAAGCGGTGGTTCGGCTGGTGGTGTAAGTTTGTTCTCTTCCTTCTACCCCAAGTAGTCTCTTGAAATATAATATATACTCATAAAATTCAATAGCTCGCTACAACTACGTCAATTCTGGTGCTCTCGACGTGGGCACCGCCCTCTGTGTCCTCTGCGTTGGTCTCGGCCTCGGTTTGTCCGAAAGGAGCTTCCCCAGCTGGTGGGGTAACACGGTGCCCTTCAGCAATCTCGATGCTGCCGAGATGGCTGTGTCCAAGACGCTAGGTCCCGATGAGGATTTCTTTGGTCCCAGGGAGTGGCAATAGGTATTTAGCGTCGTGGGGGGATCTAAAGGGCCATGCGGTCGTCGAGCAACTGAGTGAGGCCCTTAATTTTCTACCTAAAGCTAAGGGAAGAATGGGGGAGAAATGAGAGAAATGAGAGAACTTATTTACTATGGTCTGAGGGACTATTTGGCATAATGCCACAAGGCCTTCTGGCGGATCGCAGCACTGCCGTATTGCGGCGGTCACGGCTCAGGCAAACGCAGGGATAGCCTAGGAAGTGAGGCGGCAATAGAAATCCCGAAGGACTACGAGTGCGTAATGATATAAGCCGTTGCTTCGCCGGCTGCCCACAGGTATCACCTAAATATGGCCGGCTAATGGGGCATCGCCACCGTAGCTCGAGTGTCAGCCGACGTCTTCGTTTTTCAGCTTTACCAACATTAGTAGTTACACTCTAGGATAGTTTCATACATTATCAGTCTTCCACGCACGCCAAGGTCCCTAGAATCAACCCTTGATATCGGGTCTCCTCAGCATAATATTCGATCAACCAAGGAGAAGAACCGACTTGATCTAGAGACTACTGTCTCATCTAGCGGTTGACCTATCTAACGATTGGCTTGGAGGGACTAATAGTTTCCAAACGAGAGTTAACTATAGAGGCAATCATTTTAACAGTGCAGAGCAGAGTGAAACTCGGAAAACAGAGATTATAATGTGAAAATATTGAGCTTACATAATAGCAGGATGTTGCAGGGCTTGTGTCAGCCCATATATACCCCCAATATTCTCATCAAGAATTTCCACTTCCCCCTTTAGAACTGAGCAGCTCCTGCTCCAGCCTGAGTAAATGAGCGAGGATATCATTATTTTGGGCCATGGCAGCTATAGTTGCCACGTCTACTCTCGTACAAAGTGTAGAAGATATGGCGGAGTTGCCTTGAAGAGCTTCTGGACCCGCTTTTGGGACACTATTGCGCTGCGACGTAGCCGGCCTTCAGTCAGAAATGATGTCCGTCATTTCAGGTGATGCTTTTGGGGCTAGGGTTGAAAGAGTGGTTACGTTGGATGCAAAATAGCTGGTGGGACCTTGTGAGTGGTTGTTAGGTAATTTCTCTTGGAGGGGTTGTAGTGCGATACGGGTATTGGGACGGAATGGGGTCCGGGTAGGGGTGTTTTAGTCGGGAGGGTTGCGGTGGAGGGAGGGAGGGAGCCGAGTGAGGTGGTTGGTCTCCGGGGCAGGAGGATGTCGTCGATGGAGGTGACCAAGAAAGTTAACCAGTATATATTCAGCATTTCGGGCCGAAAAGAGAAAGACAAGATGGCATATGAAATCTAATACTAATTTCATGGATTAAATTTGCTCTACACAAATGTCTCACTCAAGGCTCGTGAAACATATATTTGAGAGAAGAAAATTCAAACGCTATCTCTCAGCTTGGCCCGGTCCAAAACTCCTTCGATGCCTTTGATAATCCGATTCACGCTAGGCCTATCCTTCGGAATAGCATGCCCACAACCATGGGTTAAAAGTTCTGCAGATCCCTCCACGCACCTTTGCACTACGGCCTTGGAGTCCCCGAACCACTCCGCGTCCGCCTCGCTACAAACATGTAGGGACGGTATCCGGATTTTGGCGGCATCGCCATCCTTCACGTCCCACTCTGGTACTCCCGATGTCGAAAAGAGCATTAGAAACTTGAATAGATCAGCTCCCGAGCCTCGGCCCTCTCGCTCGTGATTGAGCAGTAATGCAGTCAGACATGACGCGCCTTGCGAGAAACCCAGCGCACCGTCAAAGGGGCCTTCCTCCTCTATCGCCTTGTAGACGTGGTCGAATGCATTCCTGACTGCCACCTTATTTTCCTCGGTCGGCGGGCCGTGGTCGTCGTCCCAAGAGTAGTTCTGGTAGGTTTTCCCGCCATAGATGCCAGCGAGGGACTCGTGGGGAGGGCACTCGAGGCGGCCGTTTATGAAGTGGAAAGAGAGGCTGAGCTCGCGCTGTAGGCGGAAGAGGTACGGAGCGAATTGGATTCGGAGGATCTGGGAAGAGGAGTTAGGTGTGGATCAGGTGAAAGATGGAGGCGAGGCTAGGACGCATTGATACCTCGGCAGATGTGCCTTGCCCGTGCAGGCACAGCACTTTAGTCTTGGATTGGCTCATAGCCTCGCGAATTGAAGCTGACTTTGAACTTCAATTGACCAAAGTCGTTGGTCGTTTGAAGTTTGTAAGATTGGAACACGTTGCCGGACAGGTTAGAAGTTGAGCCGCCATCCCGTGCAAATTAGCCGCTTCATTTAGAACTGGCCCTTTAAGTAAGCTATAACAGACCATGGCTTGTTGTATGTGGAAAGCTCCTGCCAGCAATTTCCCTAGTTGCGAGTAGTCTTGACCATCCGTCGGTGAATAAATCTCGTAATTCTATCGGGCTTAACAATAGGCCTGCACAATCGCCTACCGCTTTGACCTCCATTCCCCCCTCGGCCGAAGGCCACGACGATGGGCCGGAATTGGTGTATTTTCCGGAACAGGACGCTCTGTCGATAAGGTCGCTCACGCTAATCTCGGCTCGCACAGTCCGCTCTTGCCGCTATCCAATCACGACACCGGACAACCAAAAGTCGTCCCTTAGCGGTCACTAAAAATGCACTGCTTTAGTTCGGCGGTCTAGTTATCAAGCAAGATCCCATTTCAGGAGCCTGTTTGCTCAACAAGCCAGCTCTTCCGAAACAATACATTCCGAGCCAATTAGCTTCTACCATTCCTATATAAAGATGGTACACTGCTTAAATGTAGCTTTCTCTAACCTGTGATATGGTATGATATATACTGTCATTCTTATGTCCTGTTTTCTCCAGGTTTTTCGCATTGTAGGTAGCCGCAGCCTCCATTCAGCGTGATATCTACTAGGTGCGGGGGAGGCTGACAGACGACTGCAAAACGGTGAGAATAGTGCGTCCAATGCAGTCAGGCGCATATTCCTTTTCTTTGGCGGTTACCCCGCCCTAGGCAACCTCCTTGAAGAAGAAGTCGATAGCCAATAAAATGCACGAGCAGTCGCCACTTCAACTGCATGAGAACAGCTGCATCCTGCAGGCTGCACCGGGGACCGGGCCGTATCTTTGGTCACATCCTGTTCCGCGAAATCCGCCGTAGTCTGATATGTATAAAGCGAAGGCTTAGCTGCTCCAGAACGCATTCCGATTCCATGCGAATACAATAAATTTGTTAATTACAACGTCCCTTGCTTTTAGTACGTACTAATTCCAACGTATCCGCTGTTGCGATGCGCCTCGCTATTATTATTAGTCGCCTTATTGGCCTTACGCTGGGACTAGCTGTGAGGTCTGGTCATGATCATGACCACCACGACCACTGCCCGCCCTTCAACAACGGCACCTTTAACATCCACCAGTGGCAGCTCTATCCTGACACGGCAGCATTCGACTTGGACAACTGCGTCCTCTATATCAGGTAACTCAAAGCATTTTTGCCTAGCCCCACTAAGACTAAAACGTATATAGCGCCTTGTTCAATGGTAGCATTGTCAAGTACGACCCGTACACGAACAAAACGCTCGATATTATAAACTTCCCCGGAATCACTGAAGTTTACGACGAACACGCCAGTGGCATCGAATGGGACAGACGTACAGGCTTGATCTCTCTCGTCATAGATGCGCAGCCGGCTTTCTTGACCGGCGGCGCCAACGCGTCAGGCGACTACTGGCTCGTGAAATATGACACCCGCGCAAAGCGGGAGTTTTGGAGAGCCAACCTCACTTCCCTCACCCAAGCCAAGTGGTCGGGCTTCCAGGACGTCACGGTTGATTCCAGGGGCAACTCGTACGTGGTCGGCACGTACCCCAAGAGCATTATACGCGTGGACAAGACTGGGACTCATCTTAAGCCTTGGTACCCCCCGCAAACCACCAATACCACTGTCCACGGCTACACGGGAATATGTTCGACAGGCGACACCCTATTGGTGATCGACGCTAATGGCGTCCCAGAGGAGCTGAGCGAAGGAAACAGCCAGATCTACCGCTTTGATATGACTAAGGACAAAGGTCACCCAGTGCTAGTTCCCCGGACCCCGAATATCACTCTGGGGACCCCCGATTCGATCCATCTACCAGAGAAATACGGCGGGAAAGTCATGCTTGCCTCCATGAATTACGTTGGAGTCACTGTCCTGCGATCCCTGGACGGCTGGCGGACAGCAGAACAACTTGGGACGATCACATCAGACTTCCCTGCTTTTTTCCAAAGAATCATTCCTTCCACAGTTCAAATTGGGCAGAGTCAGTTTATGATTGGACAGAGATTTCCCGGATCGATTGTGCCGGGGACCAAGGGTGGCAACCAGAGTGACTTTCCCTTTTTTGACATCACTGCCCAGGTGGAGGCTTTGTTAGTCTGAACAGGATGAGAATAAGAATTGATTACAGCAACCAGTGTCGATGATCTCGACGCTGCTGAATATGCGATCTATCTGCATACTCAAAGATGAAATGTTGCACTCTGCCTACTGTACAATTAGTAATTAACTGTTGGTGTTCTCATCATAGTATCAATGTTTCTCGCCAGACCTTTGCACAATTCTCTAAATTGCCCGTTTAGCTCGCTACCTATCAACTGCAGGCTCGTCAATACTTCCTATAATCCTCTCATCTCGGTGACCTTTATTCTTGTTGGTAATCACATCCGTGGAGCGATTTGGGGAGCCGGCGATTGACCATGGCGGCAACGGTAGCTACACGAGAAGCCCAAATGTGATCCAGCGCACTGACAAAGTTGCAGCTGCCTTATCCAGGAGCGGCAAATCGCGACAGTTAAAGAGTACCAGAACTTGGTCTAATTGAGCCGCATATTCTTGCAATCACCAACCGTATCTGGGTTGAGTACCTTGGGGAGAATCTCAACCCGGAATGAGGATTCATGCTATGAAAATTGTCCCATATTTGCACCGAGGCTACCAAACTAGCATTGAAGCTCTGATCCTCACGAGTTTGTTCGGGAGCAGGGTTGCTAAGAGCGATCGTCGGTGAACTCAAAGGAGCGAAAATCGATGGAACCTCCAGTCCAGTATCCAACCATCAGCTTTTATCCTCCCACACAGCCACATATTCAGGGTTGACATATCTAAGTATTTAAGCCCTTTTTGCTTCACTAGGTTGCCTCCCCCCTCTCCAACTCGCTTTCATGTCATGCATCATATCCCTCAAAATCCGGTGGCCCCCTAACCCACTGCATTCCCTTCTCATCCACCCAGATAGCCGGCCCGCTGTGCACCACCGGCTTACGCTCCCTCTCGCAAGGGCACCCGCGGAGCGTCTCGGATCGACACACGTCAGTCCGTGCACTCGGCACGTTAGCCTCGACGGCGTCGCATGTCGGATCCGTGCACCGCACCACAGGGCAGCACCGGCACCCGGCAAGGATAATCATGCGCCCGAATCGGACGCTCAGGAACGGCCGCTCGTTGGTGCAGCGGTACGGGGGCAAGACGGCGGGGACAGCGCCGCCGTGCCGCCCGGCGCACATGTCAGCGGTGCAACTGAAGGGCGGGTCCGGGCAGCGGCCCGCGTCGGCGAGGCGATCCGGGGTGTCCATGGGCGGTAGCGGGTGGCCTGGTTGCTCCTCCCGGAAGACGTCGCGCATGACGACGGTGCCGTTGCTGAGGTAGTGCCAGGGGACGTACGGCTCGCCGTTTTCCGGCGTGGGGGTCCGCACATGCGGAGTGACGGAATGATCGGACTCGGATTCGGAATCTTGGGAATCCACCGTTGGAGGGCTGACTGTTGGCGGTGAGGTGGCGGTGAGCCTTGTGCCTACGACAAATGCCAGTGTGGCATGAATTGAAATTCGCATCGTGTAAAGCACAATTGACGGTGAACATTCAAAATAACAGAGGAAAGTCAAACATAGTCGGATGCGTTCCTAGCTTGAAATGATCCCGTAAATGATGTAGTATCCTTCAACTGGTGCCAAAAGCGGGGTCTCTCATTAAGGAACAAATCGTTGTTATCAGAGCTAAGCAGTGTGGTTACGTAAACTAGTACGGCGTGTTGCGTGTTGTGATCAAGCAAACTGATTGCTGGTTTCCGACGGCACCGTATGCCTTGAAATCTAAATTTATTGCCCCAGATTCGCAAGTTAAGACCCTGTTCCTTTCTGACCCAATTAAATAGGAAGCCCAAGTGAGAACGAGGTAATCCGATCAACTATAATACTAGGTTTGAGGAATTGAAGACTCCTCTATCGGATGCAACGATCTGATTAATGCGCGACTCCTTCATCCCATTTCCGGAAGCGCCACCATCCCGAATACCTTAGTCAGTCTAGGAGTTTCTTCGATGCCTTGCGTATTTGTGTTAAGCACACGCACTTCAGCCAGCTTTAGCTTGACAGTACCGACGTTTCTCTAGGGTGAGCCTCGCAACATAAAAAAACGGCAAATTCGTGCCGGAAATGTTGTTGATGAATGAGCACGAAACCCTCTAAGGCATGCGCCAGGTGCAGGAGTTTGTGCGCTAGTTATAGAAGGGCCGGATATTTGACCAGTCATGACCCTAGGATCGCTATTCGGAATTTCGGAGGCAAATGATCTGTCAAACCTAAATACCCTACCAGCCGCTCGGTTGTGATTGAATTCTGGAAGGCGGATCAGCAGACCTTATCCGGACTGTGGGAAGTATCGGAACCAAGCTACCACCCAGACCACCGAGTCATCTGCCGGCATGCATGGTTCCCCAGTCTCCACTGTTGCCCGAGCTTCGGCACGACAGGAATGGACCTCGGCCGCTCGAAAGTAGCACCGGCCTCCACTTTCCGACGATTGATTTCGTGCAGCAGCATTTTACAACGGCAACGATCGAGGACATACGCTAGCTCCCTGACTAAGAAGGGGCAAATTTGCTATCGGTAAGCCAACAGTGGTTCACCACAACGCAGGCGCAGCAGACCATACCGTCCAGAGCCTTTCAGCAACCCAAAGTGCTGCCCAAGGGCAGCCAGCCCCAGTTCCAACATCACCGAGACGGCTGCTACCGACAGGATGCATTTCGCTGCTTCCTATCGCTGTACAACCGTCATGAAGTTTGGTTTGATATCGAGTTTCCACGCGAATTCCACGCGATATAAACATTTTTCACGTGGCCATATCCTTTGACCCACCCCGATGCCTTCCAATCTGTTCTTGGCACTTTTGGCTAATGTCGCTAACCAATAACGCGACGCCTAATTTATTACGCCGTGAACCTTACCAGTGCCTCATAACAATTTTCGGAAGCAACTACTGTTTCCCAATGCGTGATCAAGACGGTCTCATTGTCGGATTTTGATTGATTGTACATCCTGAGAGGTGGGTCAAGGTTAGAGGGCTTACGTCTTCGCACCGTAGCGAACCTACAATCTACCGCGATTAAAAAGGTTTTGTGGTACCAATATCCACAGTCGCTTGTCCCGGCAGACAGTGCCGAGTTTTGGCAAATTAAAAATCTCCCGTTTTGTGGGGAGTCTGGGGACGAGATCTGATTGTCCCGATTGATATAAGGAGCAATGGGATTTTCTTTTGTCCTTGCTTTGCGCCTGGCGCCTTCTCATGTAGTATCGAGTACCACAGCTCCACGATCTCTTCACTCCCACTTGCTTGTCCGGTATCCTAAGCGCCTAGGCACCTGATCGAAATTGACACTTGCCATGGTCGCCAAGAATCTCGCCGTGGCGCTCACGGCCGCCCTCTTCGGGGGTCTTGCCATCGGCAATCCGACCCCGCGAGGCGTCGCCGCGGCCATTCCTAGTTTCACAGCAGAGCAGATCACTTCGGGAAAGGCCATCCAACAGCTGGGGGCGATTGCATATGAAAATGCGATGGCCCGTGTCAATGCGGCGACGTCGGGCTGCACGAAGGATAAGGTCAAAATTCGCAAAGAGTGGTAAGTGTGGACGTATATTTCGCTGCGAATGGAAAAGTCATCCGTCATCGAAAGGAAATAAACAACTGGTCTGGGATGAGATGCATAGGTTGAGAGAACTCCCCGGAGACAGCACATTACATAAGGTACTAATCGGTCGGCCACCGCGAATAGGAGAAATATGAGCGTGGGAGATCGCAAAGCGTACCAAGAGGCCATCACCTGCCTCATGCGCACACCGACGCGCAATAAGGGCATGGACCCCAAGCTGACGGCCTGGGATGACTACGGTATTCTTCACTACCACGAGACGCCCTTCGTGCATAACTCGGCTACCTTCTTGCTCTGGCACCGGCACTACAACTGGGTGCTTGAGCAGGATATGAAGACCACGTGCGGATATACAGGTGCGTAGCCCGTCTAAGCTCGTTAATTAGAACCCTGACTAAGACAGTTCCGCGTCCAGGCGTCTTCCCCTACTGGGAGTGGGGACTCGACTGCACCACGGGGGTCGAAAAGTCGCCCGTTTTCGACGGCTCTGAAACCTCTCTAGGAGGAGCCGGCAAGGGCGGCCGTGGTTGTCTCGATTCTGGCCCTTTCTCTAATGTGACCGTCAACGTCGGTCCGGTGGGTTCGTCTAACCCTATGAAATACAACCCGCGGTGCATCAAGCGCCAATTCAGCTCGCAAATGTGCAAGAGCTACGCGTCCCTCAAAGCTACCACCGACCCAATCCTCCAGTCGAAGGACGTCAACACCCTCCAGGCCATCATCCAAGGCGACGGCCGAGCTTCCCAGGCAGCGGCCCGCGTGGGCATGGGCGTCCACGGCGGAGGTCACTACTCGATCGGTGGCGATCCCGGTGGTGATTTTTATTTCTCGCCACTCGAGCCCGGGTTTTACCTCCATCATGGAAATATCGATCGGATGCATTTTATTTGGCAAAATCTTGATTGGGCAAATAGGCAGACTATTGCGGGGACCAACACCATGTTTAACCAGCCACCTACTCCCGAGGCAGTCCTGACGGATAACATGGGGTTTGAGCCTCTGCATCGGAATTTGACCATCGGTGAGACCATGGACACTGTAGGGGGAACACCGCTCTGCTACGTTTATGAGCCGTGGTGATTGTTGGGCGCAATGGAAGGTATTCAAGCACCTAGTCTTGGTAAGGCTGCATGTAAATATCAAAGATATTTATTCTAGACTGGAATCATAGAAGAAAGAAACCTAAACTTATTAGGCTACGGCCTACGAAGCAGTTTGCAATCATCCACATTGAAAGTGTCACCTAGCGCTTTTCTTTTAACATCGTACATCGTGCAGAATTTCTAAGCCTAAATAACGATTTAGAGAGGCATAAGCAGTTTCAAGACGCTAACGAGGCTCAGCTGTTTGCCCCCGCCCAATCGCCCACAGGATCTTATGATGAGTGCAATCGTGATTTCAGTACGTAAAAAACGACGAGCACTCGCAGTCCACATTCTCCTATTCGACATAAAATTTTTCGTTTGTTTAAAGCCCCAGGTTTTATTAAGAGTCTCAATTGAAGAAGCAAATCCTATCTAGTTTTAACATTTCAATTTTACTCTGAAAATTTTGGTAGGAGTTTTGGTGACTCCACGTGACCAAGGTTACTAATCCGTGAACAGCAGGCACCCGAGCAGCTGAGCACCTGCCCATGTGATATGTTCGCATTTTCCGATTTTGCGAGCATCTTCACCTTCTTGTACCTACACCAGCCGGCCTTTCAGGTTCCGGCAGATTTCCCAATATTTAGTTCCCCGCCATGACAAAGTTAGACAAGATTCCCCTTTCCGACACACCACTCCGGGCAACCGTAGCCTTCTACATCCAAGGCGGCGCCCCATGGTTGCTCAAGTCCTTCGCGATAACGGACATCACCTCGTCCACCCCCATTGCCACATTCCTGACAACCGCCGCAAGCGACCTCAGCAACTTGCTCGCGGATGCAAAGGGGGACGCAGCTGCGCAGGCTGCCCTCATCCAGCTCGACAAGCCGTCGCCTATCTCCACGTCTCTAGTCGCCAAAAAAGTTCTCGAGGGGAAAATCATCGCGACAGTCTCTGGGTCGACTCTCTCGCTTGGCCGGCGCACCATTAAGTTTGTTGCAAAGAACTCGTCGCACTCGAGCCATCCCATCAAAGTACGGCCTGCGAGGATACGCTCCAGGGCGGACAAGTTCGTGCTGGAAGGGGTTTCGTTCTTTTGGGATGTCTTGGAGGGAACGAGGAGGTGTGAGCTGAGTAAATTTGTGGATGGGAAGAGGACCGAAGTAGGAAGGTTTGTGGCGGCTAATGCGAGGGAAAGGGAGGGAGTTTTGCTAGTGGATGGGAATGAAGTGGATCGGATAGTGGCAGCCTTGACCTGCGTGGCGGTTTTGAATAGAGTGGATGCTTTTCGGATTTAAGAAATACTGGGAGGCGATAGACATGGCTGATGCGAGTACATGGGCACCTTAGAGCACTAGGCTAAATCTACCCCGCCCAGTTGCAACACACTACTTCCTGAAGTTCCTGGTTTCTCGTTCTCTCTTCTTTCCGATATCTTATTATCCTTTCCTCCTGCATTTTACGTATACCCCCTTTTCTCTTCCCTGTTATTCATCTCCCCACCCGACAAGCGCTGCTTATATTAAATTAAATCATTTTGGACTGGATGGTCTGACATCATCTAGATCACTCAGAGGACCGACTGCATCAGGTCAGACAACAGCCTCGGGAATATTGAAGGAGCTGCTCGAAATCGTGCGTGAATAGGTCTGGTCGATTGTAGCGGCATGCAAAGTCTTAGGAGTAGCGATTAGATTTCCTTCTTTTCTCGCTATGCGATGCGGAGCAATTAAATGCCAGCATACAAACCTGTATTTGAGTTTCATGAATCTCTCAATATATACGTCGGCATAAATAAGTCGGTTAGTTTCTCCCTCCTAGCTAGAGAAAACTATACCTTCCAGTGTTGTTACGGTCAATTCGAGCTCATCGTGTACCTCAGCAATAGTCGGGACCTCATCAAGGGGCTGGAAATGACATCATCACGACTGTCAGTGGTACATTAATAATGATGCAGATATGTAGATGTAGGGTTTAATTTCTCCAAGTTTTATTTCTCGCATGGCCGCACTAGATAGATGCGTCTACAGAGCATATGCTGTCAAAAGTACAGTTGTAAGCTGATGACTCCGGCTGTCAAAGCACGGAGCGGAGGCACAACTCCAAAATACTGAGTTGCAACTCTGAAGCGGGTCAGCAACTTTAGGAGAGCATGCGAAATGATGCGAGAGCATAGGAAAGCAGTTTCAGCAGTCAGACATCTTTAAATTGACTGGTTTTGTCGTCTCTTGACTTGTCTTGACATTGGCCCCGTACTTCTGACATAAGCCTACAGATTATGCGCAGACCTGGACATCCAAGCCCAACGTGTCTCCAACCAGTGGCTGACGTCTGGCTTTTCCTTCGGGTCAACAACTGGTCCCCGAACAGGGTCCCGAAACCAGGTCGTGCTCTGCGGTGTCCGTGGCACGTGCTGCGGCCGTCGTCTCCGTAAGTCCGGACTGGTTGTCACGAGGGCTACTGCTCGAGATCGGTACGGGGCAACCCGTCACACTGTAGTGTTAAACGTTTTTTATTGTATGTAGGGTGGACTCAACCATGTCCCTACATAATCCTGTGGCTATCATGGAGGCTACCGGTCCGCTAGACCAAGGGATCGTCCCGGGAAAATAATCTGAAATGCAGAATTTTTGCGGGGAAAATAGAAAAGTGTTGCTTCCGCTACCTAAGGAACGGAAATCGTGCATAGCTCTTTACCGCTGGTTTGGAACATAGCCCGGCTCTCCGCCGTACAATATATAAGTTGCAACCCTAACCCTAACCCTTATTTGAACTTTTTTGCTAGAAATGCTGCCTCGGGCAGCTGCCCGCGGCTGACTACTGAGAGTAGGGATGATCGCTAGCGATAATCGGCGACCACGCTAGACTTTTCACAACTTTCACAAGGCATCATCAGCAGAGTCAGAGACACGAAATACAGGCAAAACCAGCCTATTTTTGGTCGTAGACCGTCAATTGCATGCAGCTGCATTATCGGCGTTATTCTCTCGTGTTTCTGACACTAAGGGTTCAACTAGGGTTCGGGTTTATAATTAGGGTCGTTGGAGCTCATCTAATGGGCAGGATGTTTTTGCACCGGGTGATGAACCACTCAGAGTGAACAGCGCACTGCAATCTTTCTGTAATTTCTGGTCCTGATTTGTGGTCAAATCTTCTTTATTGTGTGTGGGTGGGATATTTCCCCCCACCATTTTACAGAAATGAAGGTTGACTACAAACCAGCACTGGGTGTAAAGCAGATATTACAGAAGGGCTGCGGCGGCTTCATCGCCGTCTGTGGCTCATAATTTCCTTATTTCTGACACAAATTTTTTCATGAAATGCCCTTCAAGAGATATTAACCAATCGAAGTCCACTAACTTAACTAGTTACATGCAGCACATCTCCTTGCTGACGTCAAGTAGCACATTGTAACGGGAGGTGCCACGAGGCGCTGATGAAGGTGATCAAAGATGCCTAATGTCACGGGGTAGATAGAAGATTAATTGTAGAGATGCCGAAAGGTAGGTATCCATTGCAAACCCAAAACTGAAGCCTGTCTTTTCCTAAGAGAAGTTGGCATTGTTGTCCCACTTATGTATGCTTTCCTGTCTGCGGGGTCGGTCCACCGGCGTCCAGATTACTAAGCCTTACATTCCTCCTGTAGTCCCAAAACTCCTGTTATACACATCCCCTTGGTTAACTTAGGTAGCTAAACGCTTAACTATGCCCACTCAAGCAAATTATTCCCTAAACTTCAGAGCACATCCCTAAGGAGACAACAACGTGTTGGAGCCCGGTGTCGGTTGAGCCGACATACTACCGGTCGTCCATTTCCTCTTCAGCTGGCGCCGCAGTTCATAGCGTTAGACAGACAGAATAGAGATAATCATTACCTTCAGTCTCCAACACAACGAACTAACAACAGACTGGCATTGAATTCAAAGCGTCGTCCCAATTTCACCGATGTTTTTAGAGATTTAAATAGATTAATTAACCTCCAGGGATATAATATCTTTTTTTACCCACGCCATCTTGAAGAAAAAATAGAATAATACGTTTCCCTAGTTTAATTGTTCTTGTTTCTACAATTTAGAGCACCCTTGGAGTAATATTTATACGTGGTTATGGTTTACTATTAGTCTGCTACTGTTATCGCAGGCCGGGGAGTGTGGGCGGGGTCGTGATCTTGTACCAGAGTATAAGTGGCACCCTACGGACTCCTTTTAGAAGAAACGCATTCTGCATAATTCCACAAAGCTTTTTATCTAAATAAGTGAGTTTGCACTCTGTATGAATTTCTATGTCTTCCTCTTCCGTTTGTATATCTATATACACGTATTACTCTCGTGGAAATATTCTAAAATTCTCGCGAAGCTCTGGAGTTAGGTTGTGAATTGGTTCGTGTGTCTGAGTGGATGTCTGGGTGTTGGTAAAATTGTCGAGGGCCGCGACTTTGCAGAGAACCGGAGCCTGCCGCAAACGACTTGGTCAACTTTTAGCGGGGACACCACATTGCGGACACTGAGCCGAGCATTGCGAGGTTGAAATATGGCACGGCCTCCACAAACCCTCTCAGTCAACCCACACCAGAAGGGTAATAGCAACCCACTTACTCGCTTGGACGGAAAATCCCGGGGACTCCACCACTGAATCGTGAATACGAAGTCGTGTGGCCGGCAGTGCATGCAGGCGACAGCACCGCCACAATGGGCATACTTCGGATTAATGTCTATTCAAATAACCTCATCTTAGCCGTCCATCATAATTCCCAGATTTCATCTGCTCTATTTTCTACCTGGAATTCAAAATCACTAGAGGCCAACATGGCACCGGCTGATGAGTCCGGTGGGCCTTTGGAGTGAGTCCGACCTCGCTAGGCTCGAGAGAATCCACATCGTTGGGCATGGACTGACCGGGCCGCATTTCAGGCCCAAAACTTCCCATGAGATCTTCAGAGGCGCTTGCCAAGAATTTCGAGATGCCCTGCCAGAAGAGGCTCAGAAGCTGTTTATTGGATACGGGAGCTGTGCTGAGATGATTGCAAGCATTGAAGCGCACTGTGCATCAATCCCCATTCACGGTCGGCGCCTTTCTAGGTGTTGTCAAGCCGTCAATAGAGCCTCTAGAAGACTGCAGCCCTATTTCGACATCATCGGTATCTTTTGTCAGTCGCATCCAGAGTACTCCTGCCTGGGCTGGGGAGCAATTCGGCTCGTCTTCCTCGTGAGCAAGCACAAACACTTCCGACTTCTCTCCAGCGCTCTATGAGAGGGACACCACAGGTCTAACTTGACACAAGCTCGGATCAAATTACGCCACCTTCTTCGAAAAGTTTACGCAGTTGCTTTCCAACTTGCTCATCAAACTCAGTGACGAAGAAGTCTATGTAGACCGACTTCTGTCCCTCTCCATGCTCACGCCACCCGAGGCAAGGCCTAAACTACTACTGAACCTCGCCTTAATTTACAAAGATATATTTCAGTTTTGCTTCGAAGTCTGCAAACTGTTCCCGAACAAAAGGGGTGAGAACCGCACATATCCGCCGACTGTACATTCTGGATCAAATTGGCCGAACTAACTGCTGCTTCTTCATCCACATTTCAGGGAAACTTAGACAGCTGCAATTATTTGGACGTCTATGCTGGACGCTGTTTGATGTTCGTTTTGCCGAAATAACCGGCTCACTCAAGACACACGAAATCCAGCTTCTCAACTTCCTAAATTCGACGCACAGGTGCATCGAGATCGATCATATCGCGAGACAGCAACGGAAATCCGAGGCGCTTGATGCGAGATGGGAGAAGCAAGAAACGAAACGGGAACAAGAATTTGAGAACAAACAGAAAAGTAGGCGCTTCACATCACAATATGACTTGCAGTTAACACCAAGACAGTCTCAACTCTTGAGAGTTTGAAGGAATGGATCAACCCGCCGAGCTGGGTTGATTCGTTCGAAGAGTCCATTAACCGTCTTCACCCCGGTACCAACGAATGGATCTTTTCGAATCCAGTATTCGAAGCCTGGGCCAGCGGAAGATCGAAGAAGATTCTCCACATCCAAGGTGGGATAGCCTCTACTATTCTAGCGAAGAGATGTACTCAGCGGTCACTGACATGGCCCTAGGGAAGCCCGGATTCGGTAAGACTATGCTTTGTAGCACGCTTGTTCGCCATTTCAAATTTCACGGCGGGTCTTATCACTCTACAACTGGCAATCCGTCGATATTCGCGTTTTACTTTTTCGATAGACGATATCCAGCATCCGTGACTCCAGTGGCGGCCCTTCGTGCCATTGTCGCCCAGCTTCTACACACATGCCGGGACGACGAAAAGGTGATCGACATAGCATCGGTCGCATACTATCAGGAGAGTATTGGTCAGTTAAGTGCATCGCAGGAAGAACTTTGTTCGATCCTTTCTCTCTTCCTCCAACATTTGCGGAGCGTGACTCTCCTGGTTGATGGTATCGACGAGTGCTCTGATCAGAGGGAATTCTTCCGAGTGTTGCAGGTCGTCACGACCTCTCGTTCTGTAAGCAGTCGCCTTGAAAGCTCTGATAACGGCACGAAGCTATCAACACGAGAGATATATTGCAGCGTAGCTCTGTTCAGTCGACCAAGCGTCCAGGTCCCCCTCGCGGTTGATGAGTCGTCGCTCATCTTGTCACTGGACCAGGAGCATAATCGCGAGGACCTCGAGTCATACGTTGCGCCAAGGATCGAAGATCTCGTCGAACGGGGGCTCATGCCATACGATAGGAATCCACGGAGTGTCTCCAACCGAATCGTCCAAAATGCCTCCGGTATGTTCCTCTGGGCGTTCCTCTTCCTCGAATATCTCCAATCCGATGCTTTGATCATGGAAGACCGCGCTCGCGCTCTCGAGGATTCGATACACTTTCGACGTCTGGAATATCTATACAGCGTCATCCTGCAGAGCCTGTCTCGGCGATACCCTGAAAGAGCGGGAAATAGAGTGGCCGCTCTTCTCACTTGGGTTGCGTACGCTAGGACACCCCTCACCGTCCTCGAACTACAGTACTGTGTCAGCGGGCGGTCTCGCAACGGAGCACGAGACCTACTTCCAAGGTTTCGGCAGACCCTGGGGTCACTATCAGGCGCATTGGTAGAGATCGCCCCAAACGATACAGTCCGGTTCATCCACAATTCAGTAGTCGACTACTTTGAGTGCCTTGTTGGAAGATCGCTGCTTGATGATCCCCGACACAGTACAATTCGTCACTTAGTCCTCGACCGACGTCAGGGGGAACTCCTCCTCGCGAACTCCTGCCTTGAATACCTCAATGTCGATGTTCCATGCGGGCCTCTCAGTGGATCTCCCGAGGTAACGCCGTCTGTAGCAGCCCAGAAGATTCGATTTCCTCTCCTGGAGTACGTACTTCACTTTTGGGTCGCCCATGTAAGCAAGCTCCTGAGGTTAGAGTTTCTAACAGACGACTGCACGCGGAACTATGACGTGGTTGCTCCGCTCCTGAAGCATATCGACGACCTAATTGACACCAAGGAACGCGTCACTACCTGGGTTGAAGCCTGCTGGTTGTTTGGTCACCTCGATGGCCTCGGGCGCTTACCGGAGGTTGTTTCCAGTATCAGCACCTCGTCGAATATCCAAGAACGCTTCCGTCACACAGCCGCTCGAATCGCCGAGAGACTCCAAGCCCTGCAGCTGGACCTCGGGGAGTTGAAGCGATCATGGAGAAAAGTGATGCTGGAAACGCCCAACGAGATCTGGGAGCCCAGCGTCCCTGCCTTTACCGAATCCAAGTACTGGGTGAAAGGGAACATGTGCAAAGTTGACGTTGCCATCAACGGTTCTCACGATGGGTCGATACTAATCTTGTCACAAGTGTCTCGTGATGGTCTAGGGTTGTCTCAGATCCGACTCTTTCCTCCGCGGTAAGCCCGGAACCAACTCTCGACAGTGCTACTCAACCCGCGGGCCGGTAAGCTAACGGCGTATTTTTTACAGTTGTATTATCGAAAACCTCCCTCAGATGGCAAATCAGGATCTTGGCGTGGCCATGGCATACAGCAAAGGCTGGGTCGCAACATACGAGATCTGGAGCATCGATAACCGGAATGTTGTGGCGAGTTTCTCCTTGGATCTACCAGACACAGACATGGCGGTCCTGCTGTATGATGGAATGGACTGGCTGGGATGGAACGACCCGCGGCGTCCTGGGCCGCAGTTCGAGTTCCCGGTGGCCATCTCGCCAGACCTAAGAAGTTTCATCATACTCGACCATCTCATGATCATTAACCGAAAGAAGACACACCCGAACCAGGAATGGGTCGCGTCTCACCAAAAACTGAATATACTACGTGTTGCGCCTCGCCAGGGGACTGGCCGAATCGATGCGCTCCGCTCGTACCAGGCATGGTTCAGTCCGACAGGGGAGTTTGCCATATTCTTGGAACCTAACAGCCTTATCGACCCCAAAAATGTGGAGGGCAGCTTCTGTCCAAAATACTGGTCCCTCAGCGCCAGAAAGTTGTCACATTCGTCACAAGATCTGCGGATTCCTCGCTTAAAGATCGAGTATTTCAACATCCCCGGGCTCGATATAGACTACAGAAGACCTGGAGACTTCGCTCGCATCTTTTGCTTTCACCCATCTCTACCAGTTGTTGCCGTGTCGAGCAAGCGCGAAACAACATTGTGGAATATATCTGATCCAGGTATGTGGCCGCCTTGTACGGGTTTAAGCAGGCTTTGAACTCTGTGCTGACATCCAGCTACTGCAGATAAACGTCCGTTGGTAATACGAAACTCTGCGCTGACCGATATCTCGTTTTCTGGTTGTGGGAATCACCTGTACGGGCGGCTACCTGACACCATCATCGTTTGCGACGTCGCTACGGCGTTGAAAGAGATGATGAGCTCTCAGCTATTTGGCTTCTTACCACCCTTGACAACATATGCCAAGTCAACTGCGCTAGAGCCAAGAAATGCGAATCAGATGATCAACCGCCTTGGGTCAGGCCACAATCCGGCCACCCAAAGCTCCGGCGACATAAAGTTTCATTCCAACTCGGGATTTACTACCATGACCATGTTGCACCACCTCTCAGAGCAGGGCGCCATCGTCATGCATTCGCTCCGCGGAGACGGCATGGTGTCTTCGGAGACCATATCTAGGATACCGGCAACATTAGTCGATGCCGAGTCCGTCATCACGCCGTGCGGTACGGCAGGCCCAGACGTCACGCGATTTGTCATCAACAGGAGGAGGCGACAGTACTACCACCTTGGGATGCTGAACGAGACTGTGATCCCGACGATCGTGGAGCGAGCGACTGAGTCAATCCAAGTTGCCACGGTATCAATTACGAACGATCCAAGCTCACTTCTATTGTTACCGGGTCGTCTTGGTCCGGTTTCCGCAGCCAGGCGGGGTGACAACGGAAACAACGGCTGTGGCGAGGCCTTGACGGTACAACCATTGCGATACCAGAGAACGTGGGAGGACGAATCGGAATGGAATAAGGAATCTATTAAAACTGACTACTTAGCGGAAAAGAGGGCTTCCAACACTTCAGCTTTTCTTATCTCAGGTTTAGCTAAAAACCTTAGGTAGATTCGATAGATCATAGGGCTTATACCGTCTAGATATCAGCTTAGACTCTAACAATGAAAGTATTTGATATATCTGGGGTGGCATGGTAAACAGCTGGAGAATATTCCGGCAGTGCCATGGACCGAAACTAATCGTGGCAACAGCCCGCCAAGGAAGTGAGAAATCCTACTTGTTGACGGCCATGCGAGAGGAGGAACATGTATGTACTAATACAATATGCATCAATTACTACTGATCAAAGGTCATATAGTACGGTGGAATGGTAGGCGAGGCTTGGGAGACAGCACTACCGACAGCGCCTCGAGACCAAGTGCCAGCGCAGGACGCTGATTAGGATCATCAAGAAGATCGAGAATTGGACGCCTTTTGCTCTCTACATCTTGCAGCTATCTTTTGGTGCCGTACTTCTGACACGTTTCACCCAGCTCAGCCCGCATCCGAAAATGAATTTTGGTGTGGGTACTTTTCGTCTGAGTTTCTGTCAGAACTGATGTCTCGAATGGAACCACGTGATGTCCAGACGTAAAAGGGTGGTCCGTGAGATCCTTGTTATGAGATTGAAGGCAGACTTTTTCAACCTTTCAACATCTTGAATAGACAGAATAATTCGGTTGTCTCTCATGCTGATGCATCATAATCTGACAGTTTCTGTTGGTATAGCCACGACACATTTTTTTTTCTCAATAGGTTTATGCGAGGACTTGATCCCCTTAGCTGTAAGATGGCGTCTAGTATTATTGCTAACACGAGATAGCGCGTACCTCAAGTGGTCTATCGTTACAGTGTCAAATACAGCCATCAAAAATGTTGTACTGTACCAGACACCATGTAGATAGTTAAGAGATATTGCACAGCTAGTATTTATAAGGTGCGTCGGTGGCTTTATTGCACCGAGAATGATTCGTTTACCTCGTTTAGAGTACGAACGAGAAGATGTGGCACTTCAACGCAGTTTCGGCGAACCACGAACATAATAGATGCAGCACTGAGCTATTACGACGTTACCATACACATGAGTCGCACCTCTCGCACTGCCGGCAAGGAGCGTTAGATATCAGGTCCGTTCAGGGCGGGGAGTCGATGTTGATGGTGGCAGATCCATTGCTGAAGTAGCCCTCAATAGCGACGATCATAAAATCATGAGTTCCCATCTTCAGTCCGCTCTCTTCCCAGGCACGGAAGTGATTCCCAGTGGTTATTTCACCACCAGTGCGCTTCTCGGTTCGCTGTTGCCAAAGTTTCAAGTCAGTTAGGCTTGTTCTCACCGATAGCCTCTGCCGAGGGAGGTTTTGAGATGATGCTGACAGCTGGGTGGTTTCAAGTACTTGGGCCACTTACAATAGAATAATACTGTGGGAAGGTTCTGGGCCCATTAATGCTGGGCTGGTTGATACGTGTGTACGTGAAGATGTCGTAGGTGCCACCGTCACTCTGAACTTGGCCTTTCTTCCTGGCCTGCGAGCCGGGGTTGTACGTTCCAAAATTTTCGATAATGTAGTACTCTACGAGAGGATCCTGCGTCCAGCCGTAAACAGCGAGGTAACTGTTGCCGCTAGGGTTGTACTGGCCCGAGTACTGCACAGTTCTGCAAAAAAGAGGCAAGTGCCAAGCACGCGTCAGCGTACGTATATGCATGGCCATGTAACAGGCACTCCAGACTAGACTAACACCATTCAGTGATTTGGTATCGGACTTACTTCGCACTACCAGGGTTCCACCCTTTGCCACCCACAAAATTACCACCGCCACCTCCCCACTCGACACTATACTTGCCATTCTCGAGGTTCGTGTACGTGACTTGCGAACCGCCATCGGTCCACCACGAGTAGTAGTAGCCGTCGTGGCGGCCGTTGGAATTAGGCGTGCCGGCGCGCTTTCCGAGCTCGAAGGAAGTGGTATTGAATCTCCCGGCGAGGCCTGGGAAACTGGGTGGGAAGCCGTCGCCAGTAGGGACAGCTATGACCGCTGTGATAGCTGCCAGTACTGCAAACAGGTATGTGAAGTACATGTTAGTGGGCTCTCGGGTCTCTTTCTCTAGTGTGGACCATATCCTTAGCCCTATCGATGATCTCAAAGCCTCAAGTATGCGTCCCCGAGTAGTAATCTGCGTCTCCTGTATATTTGTAAGTGGCCCGATTCAAAGAGTAGTAGCGTTAACTAGGGACCGGTTAGAGTATGAACCGATATATTTATTTCCGTACCTACAAATGGTATAATTTCCTAGCCGTCGCCGTCCCACCAACTGATATATTACCGTCTCGTTTAGGACTTTGCGCCGCCACACTAGTGTGGAGACGGTAAGCGATGCACGATACCAACTCAGCTAGACGATCTGCTTTTGCGGGGTACAGGGGTAACGCCTAGCAAAATTAATATTGTGGACGAACCAACCGCTTCCCTGGCTCAAGTAATGCCCAGTCGTGCGTGTCCGTTGCATCCACATGACGTCCCATTCCTCGGCATGCGTCCAACCGAGCAAAATACTCAGCGGGCCTAACCGAAAATTCCGCAGATGATAGCAACATGGCACATACCTCGAAATACAAATCTGAACTAGGCCGGTGCAACTTGATTGATTTTGATGAAGTGCGCCCTCCTCTATCGGCTGCCTTCTAAGTCACGGGATTTTTCCTTGCTGCTGAGGAATCTCATTGCTGCCTAGCTGGTGTTGAAAAGGGCTGCAATTTGGGAAGCTTGCCCTTGTCCCGGATGAAGTCAAAAAGTGGGGCCACAACTGTCAGAAGTACGGTCCGAAAGTCAGGACAAGTCAAGAGACGACAAATTCAGTCAATTTTCTGATGTCTGTCTGATGAAGCTCATTCCGTATGATTCTTGCTGATTGCGCATGATCTGACCAAGTTTCTAACCCCGCTCCGGAGTTGCAACCCAGTATTCTTTGGAGTTGTGCCTCAGTCTGCAGCCGGAGACATCAGCTTACAGCTGTCCTTTTGACAACAACGCCATCTCTGGTCTACGGATAGCCTTTCTTCTGTTAGATGAGACGAATCTAGGCGACTGCACCTTACCATAAGCCGCGTGACCCGTCGCTGCTTTTGCTCAGGCTTTTGCGGGCGTTGCTCGCCTCTGCTAGGCGTAGCCATTCTTTTGGGTAAGGGTCATGCCACTGCAGACGGATTGCTTCAACTCTAGCCGATAGGGCCCATAATAGCCCCTCATATGGTGGGATAAGTCCCTGTCTGGACTCGATAAGAGATACACAGCACTATGTTGTCTGCGAATGAACCGTTTTCACTTCCAGGCTCCCTCTGGTAGCTACGGACATAGGTATACCGTCTCCCTCTTCGCCTCCCCGTTCCCTCTAGCCGTTGCAGACTTAAATATGCCGCCTTCCTTATCGCTCTCTTTTTTTCTTCCCTCGAACCATTTCTACCCCTCAAGCAGAAGATTTTAGCTCTCAACTTCTCACCCCTACGAAAAATTTCCTACCATTATTAAACCACACCTACCGCTTCGTTTCTTTCTTAACGGAGGGACCTGTGACGGGCTGGGGCCATGCTCGGTCGGCTTCTCTCTGTATTATAACACCCCGCAAGGAATGTGACTCTGTTTCGAATAAAGATCCTGCACCGACTCACCAGGTGGTTGCAGCTAGATGGGACAAAACAAAAACCACGCTGGTTAATTGCCGATATATCTTTGGGCAGCTTTTTTCCCATTTTGGCGAAAGCGTTATGGGCCACTACAGTAATCAAACGAGGCTCTGCATCGGCCTTGTTTGGTGCTCCTACGTTCCCTAAAGTGGGCTCGTTATTCCTTTACTCATCTCACTCAGCAGAGTTCAGTAATCGGTCAGCCCTAACGATACCAAAACTCAGCTTTGAATCCGGAAATGGACATTAGTGTGCGCACTTTCGTCTGCGTTTCGGTGAGTTTAGAAAGATGAAAACTTGAGATTAGTCCGGGGAAACAGATGGTACTTTGAAATGTCTCGGATTTACGGTCGGCATCGCAGCCGCGCTTGACAAATTTACCAGCTGAATGCCTCATCCAGGAACACCACTTCCCTTCTCGCGACAGATGACCCAGAAGCTTCACAGACTAAAGCCCTGACTTCATCAGCCATTTCTGCAGGTCCGCTGACTACAATGCCCACACGTCCAGACTCATCCCTCCGTCCAAGCTCCGACATTACAATATCCCGCAAATTCAATCTCGTGCCAACGCTATAGATAACATCTAGTCCTTGCAGCTCTGCCGCCATCGCATCCTTGAGTGTCTCATTTCGCATGCCCCAGTAGAGCCTCGCTCTAGGTCCAGGATGCGTACGCATGAGAGGCAAGGCCGTCGAGATACCCACACCGCCCGCGATGCAGACTAGGGTAGTGCACTTGTTGATCTCAGCCTGCTGGGGTTGGTTGTGGTAGGAACCTTCCACCAGGACCGGAATGGAAGTTCCGACTTTGCGTAAAAGGGCGCTGGTTAAGCCGGTCCGTATGCGAGTAAGAACCGTGACCATTGGCCTGGGGGTAGGGAGGGCACTGGCTGGGGTGCTGCTGTCACTCTCGTGCCCATTGGAGATTGAAACAGCCCCACCCTTCTCAGCGTCTCGGCCGGCTGCCTGTGTGGAATAATTGATGAGTCGGGGAGTAGGCCTAGGAAGACCGGCGAAACTGGACGCGACGGAGAAGGGGTGGTTCTCCCAGAAACGCCAGGTGAGAGTGGGAAAGTATAGGTAGACATGGCCGTGGGCATGGACTCCCTCAATGTCGATGCGAACATACTCATCGTCGATATTGGTAATCTTTGCGCGGCGGAGCCCAATCCTAGCGAGCCTCCAGATGCGCAGTACGCGGTCGGCTCCCCAAACGGCACCGGCAGTGAAGATCCAGATCTCGTAACCCCAGTTGTTTTCGTAGAGGTACCAGACATGCAGGTAGCATCCGACAATGGCTATGATTGAGAGGGCAATGTGGCTCAGGAGGAATGCCTCGTAGAGCTTCTTGCGGATAGGAAGAACGGAGAGCGGCCAGGTGATGCACATAGCCAAGGTGGCAATAATGCCCCAGTACCAATACTTCTCCTTGGCTTCCGTGTTGTGCGTCCCGTTCTTGACGTAGACATGCAAAAAGATGAGGGCATGTACAGAGGCCTGGACAATAGCAATGTATCCCACCCACCGATGGAGCAGGAGGTAGGTCGTGTGCGACCAGTCCGTCACCCACAGAAGGAAGTTGTTGCGTGCCGAGAAGAGGAACATAAGCGAGAGGTTAGCAAACGACAGCACTCCGGCTCGGTTTGCAACATAGTCCGTGATCTGGTCCCAGGATGTTGCAAACCAAGAATTCGGTGAAGGCCCGGCATGGAAATCAACGGCAAACACAAGGATGTTGATCAGACAAAGGTAGCTAATAAAGAGAGTCTGTCCCCGGGTCGGCATAATACCCATGTTCCAAACAACGGGTGTGCGGTGGCGGGACCCAACCATGGCCGCATGGTTGAACACAGCGTTGAATCGCGACCTGAGAAGCCCCGGTAAGGGAACGAATCGTAGCATGGAGATGCCCACAGGAATCAAGAAGCTAGATATGAGGACTACCAAGCTGCGCGGATTGTTAGCGATTTGTTTCAAGTTTGTTACTTGGCCGTGATAGAACCTGAGACTGCCATACCTATACTTGGCGTGGTCGGCCTCAACTTCTTCGAAGAGTCCCAGGGCATTCCAATTGGCTTGCCAGTCTTCATCCGATATCAAAGAAGTCGTATTAAGCATCTCCCCAGCGACATACTCCTTTGTAGGCTCCTCTTCGATGCTCGCCAATGCCTCGGTGTAGGACATCTTCGGCTTAGGCTCGAGCTTAGTACGAGCCCCGCTCACTGCGGTCCTCCGCCAGTATCTCTCCAGCACATCGGTATCGTAATCGCCGCTGCATCTCTTGGAGATACAAAACGCTAGGGTCTGCTGAAAGGCGGTGTCTGTGGCGTAGCATTCCGGGGGTGTGGCTCCATGTGCGTGGCCGCCGGTGTCCGCGTGGTCGTGGGGAGTGCAGGTTAGCGGCGCCGATTCGATTGCGGCCCGGCAGGCGGCGGCACACAGTGGCTGGTACATGGTCTTACCATAGCCGATGAAGCCCGTCCCGTCACCGAGGACTAGCCCGGGGACGAGGGAAAGCGGAAGAGCCCGGCTAAGGCGAGTCATATTGATGATTGTACCTCCCAAATTTTGAAATTTGAAGGCCTCGGGGGAGGTTGTGCAAAGGCGATGGTCGGAAGTTTGAACGCAAGCTGGTTGACGACCCTCCTTCTGTTGGCAGAGTCGACATGCTCGGTAGTCAAGTTGCAGGTGGATTCACGCACATTATCAAAGAAATAAATGACGGCTTGCGGCATGGATCCATCGTTCGATTCCATCGCGCGCTAAGTAGGCCAAGCCTCATGGAGCGCATCGTGGCGTCCAATTACTTTTGCTCAAATGGAAATGAAGATATTTAGGATAAAAATTGAGCAAGTTATCAATATTCGTTTTACGTCCTGCGGGTAGCAATTCCTTTGTCGTGGGGAGGATGCGAATTTGTCCAAGCGGCAGATTTTGATAGATGAGTTTATCCTCCCTGGGTGGATCCCGGTTCTCCAGAAGCGGCAAGGCGCTCCCAAGCGGGGGTGGCTTCCGCATAATGTTGCCCTCTCAGATATATGAGCAAGTTTTCCCCTGGAGTTGAGCAAGTTTTCTGCATCTGCGGACAGTAACCCACACACGGTTCTGGCAGATGTCATCAACGACATGGTCGGGACTCTTTCGATTTAACGATCAGCCGACCATTTCCAGGCGCTAAGGGGTTTTGTTGGGACGCTGCGCCGTGGCTTTCAAACTTGCTTTTCACAAATCACGCCGTGCGGGACGCAACCTAATCTGCCCCGGTCTTAGCCGTGCGACCGGCCGTCAGTCACATCGCATCTCCATGGTCCGTGGCACTGCGAGAGAATAATGACCCGGAAGCTGTTCGACATCCGGTTCAACTAATGCCGGTCACCTCCAACCCGAATATCTGGATGATGCGTTGTGATTTTGCTTGAGAGGCATTGAAGCTAAGGCTGTTTGAAATATTCGCCACCATCTAGAACCAGTCAAAGTGGAAAATACGCCCAAATATGTTCTTTAGCGAATGGCGGGCCCCGAAGGCCTATCACATCTCTTTGGCTCCGATAGCATCGTGTCCAGCAACGCAAGCTCACACCATCTCGAAGGTCTCTTCCACGTGATCTACCAAAGCACTGAACCCGCCGTTGACGCAGTAAGCTTTCACTCCCCTCCCTCTCAACATGGAGCATGCCATCCTGCTTGAGTCCCCATCTGTGCATACTACTAATACACTTGCCGTGGTTGCAGCCCTTTTCCCAGCCATGATGGTGGGTTCAGTTTGGTGGTGGTGCTGATGCAAGAGTGGCCATACACCTGACTCCATTGAGCCCTTCAGCTCCCGCCATCTCTTCTCCACGGCATCTGGACTACCGAACAAGTCGTGTTCGGTATCTGACAGCGGGATGTTACATGCCCCGTTGATGTGCAGTTCCGTAAACGACCCGGCGGGGCGGATATCCACTACTGCCAGGGAGGGGCATGATATTAAGAAACTATCAACACTTTGCACTGATGATTCCGACGACTCGGCTATTGACTTGGACGAGATAGAATCGGCCGAAGAGGGAGCAGTGCTCGGGCGCGAAGCCGGATCTGCCGATTTGGTAGGCCAGGGCGCTAGGCCTACAGGACAGGGACTCTCGTCGTGTGGTGAGGTACAGAGCGTGGTTTTCTCACGTGTCTTAGACAGCAGTGCTAGAGCCTGTTCAGGGGTTAAGAACCACCGTTCATCGTACGGATCACTGTCGCAAAACAGTAAGTTCTGCGAAACATCGAGTCAACAGTCAATCAATGGCCTAGATAATTAGCAAACCAAAGGTCAGACACGTACCTCGTTAGCGATAGACGGGAATTCGTCATCGCTCAACTTATCGTAGTACAGGTTCATATATTGGTATGGCAAGTCCTGGCAGGTGAACACGCAGTTGATTTCCCCGGTGGCTCCCTCTCGCAGTTCGTCAAGACACCCTTCTATCTTGGCCTTGCTCAAGAACGAGATAAGTGCATGCAGGGCTTCCCCCGATGATGGCCCAGCAATGATTCCGTGACGCGAGAGTCGCATCGACATTCGGAAAGCATCGACGGACGATACAGTCTCAAAGAAGTCAATCGTTTCCCGCCATGGAAACTGGGATGTCTCAAACCCAGGGAAGTGACGAGGTCCAGGAGTCGGGTCTCCGAACTGGTTGCAAACCCTGCACAGTGCAAATAAGCAGTTGAACTTCTAACAATTATGTTCCCCTTGCCTTTGCCTTACCCGAGTACTTTCACAGATGGCTTCATGGCCTTCATATGTTTCCCTATTCCAGTGATGCAGCCTGCCAAGTTCGTTAATGACCAAACCCTACTGAGACACTCTTTCAACTTACCACCCGTCCCAATGGTTGAGCAGAAGATGTTGATCTCGGGGAGCTGGCGCCATATCTGTGGTCCCGTCCACAGTTCATGAGACTGCCAGTTCTTCGCAGCTCGAAGTCAGCGATTTAAGTTTTTTTGGGGGGGGTTTTTGGGGTTTTGGGGTTTTCCAAAGCTTTTTTGGGTTAGGGAATGCCAACCTACATGGTCGTTGTGATATTGCCCTGGATAGCAAATATCCCCGTCCGAGGCTGCCCTCTGTCTCAGGCGGGCCATGATCCCATTGGGGTCTGATGGTTCTTGCTGAGCAAGCCCACCGTAGAGGGTGCTACCATCTAGTTAGACAAAGAAAATTAATGCGGATGGGTCTTTGTCACTGACGGCTTGACGCCGAAGAATCTCAACAACTTGAGCGAGTCGGGGTGCTTCTTATTCGATACGTAAGCGTGGACATTGTCCAATCCCCAAAGAACCCTCGATATTATGCCCATAGATAACACTGTCGAGCCGGAGCTCGCTTCTACGATAGTCTTGTGCCTAGCATCTCCTTGGTTTTGGATCATTTTTAGAGCTATCTACTGTTAGATACGTCTATCTCGTGAGCAATGGGCCTCTCTGGTCGGACCGTACCTGGTAGAGACTTCACATTGTGGGCGGGCAAAGCCGTGAGCATCTTCGCAAATATCCGGATGCCATCGGCCCGCAAGATGTTCAGTGCATCCGGGAGCTCCACCAGGGGAAGCATCGGGTTTCGGTCCGGGTTGAAGTAGTCGGCTAGAGCATCTTGGCCTTTGAAAACGTTGAGCGGCTCTGCAGTCATAGCTTGGAATGTTGTTACGGCGGGTCTCCGGCTGCTTCTACGATGTATTCCAATTGGGGAGGTGTCTAGTAGCAACGACTGCTTCATATATATGCAGGACAGCCTGCGCTTCATACCAGCTGTTTTGACGGCCTGTAGTGGCTCATTCCTGATTCGAAGACGCGCTTCATTGGGACACTCTATCGACATAGTCGGGGCCTGACTTTCGGACATGCTACTACGATCTGGGACCATCATTCCAGCACGATTGATTACCCGGTTTACCAAACAACTGTATCATGCTCAATGATGCCCGTGCCTACTGTCGGCGGGTAATGATGCAATTAACAGATAGAGAAAGTGAAACGCGGTCCAGAGTCCCATTCATCGGCCATTCTGGGCAATTATGAGGTGGGTCCTGAATGAAGAAAATTTTAGCGTCTCAGTGTCATAGAAAAATATTTGTCGCTCGCCGCGGCTGAACCCTAATTGCTGCATAGGCGACTGGGCCGTTGCTAATATATGGCCTCAAACTTGCTCTCTGTTCATGCAGTCTCCCACTCAAAGGGTCCCTGGTTGATAGCAAAGGGGGTTAAAGTTGAGGTGCTGGGTACAGAACATGGCAGGACGAGTAATCTACTGAACGAAGGGTATACGCAAAGAATGAAACCCCGTTTCATTCACGAACAATATGCAGTGAAAGCTGGAGTAGCCCTGGTCGTCATTAACTTACCAAAGCAATCTGACCGACCAACATGGAGCGTTTCGACAACTTTTCCAACGATGGAGGCACACCGTTCTGGGTGCTGAATATTCCCATAACAGAATTGACCAGGCTCAGGGATGCCAAGCAACCGGTAATCAAGAGTCATGTCAACGACTTTATACGGCACGCTACTGAAACATTCACGGGCAGCAACTGTCTCCTGGTTCTTCCCGTAGACGGCGGATATGTCAACAGGGCAGACTTCCTCGTCCGGCGATTCGAGTGCTCTCAACTTGTCCAGCATGTCTCATCCTTTGTCGGCGCCCTTGAGCACGTGGACGGTGTGCCGTATCCTACAGAAGACATTTCACCTCAGAACGTGCGATCAGCCGTCAATCAATCCGTAGGGGCTCTTGTGGTCGTTCCAGACACTAATCTCACTATTTTCCATGAGGAACTCCGCAGTCGGCTCGCTTTCCCGTGGCTCCTCCCCCGGCCCATTGCTCGCCAAAGAATTGCGTGGGTGCAGGGTCGCGAAGATATTGACTGCATCGAGCGAGCACTCCAAGCCGCCGTGGCGTTGGGCATCGACCTCGTTATTCTTGACGAGCCCGGTCACTGGCTAGAGGATCCATTGTCCCCTTGGGCACACCTGCGAGAAGAGTTTGTGTCACTCGACATTACGCCCGACCCGGATCTCTGGAAGCGAATTGCGAATACGGTCAAGTCAATCACAAAGCCCATTCACGGCATCGTAACTATCAGTGACGTTCGTCTCGCAGCCGTTGCTCGGGCATGTGTGGCGTTGGGGCTTCCGACAGAAGATCCTGTGGCATACGATATTGCCGCAGATAAAGGGCGCACGCGTATGCTCGAAGAAACTGATTCGGGGGAAAGCTTTGTACTTCGACACAACGACGAGCTGGCGTCATTCTTGGCAAAGCGGGGAGGGCCATCACTCTCCTTCCCACGTGTTGTCAAACCAGTGGTGGGTTGGTGTAGCGACTGTGTGGCCAAGGTTGCGAACGAGGCAGAGTTGGCAGTGGCAGTCGAGAAGGCATCAGCAAGGCACGCCTCGTCGCCAACCCCAAGCACGGCGGTTGTAGTTGAGCCTTATGCGGACGGGCCAGAGGTAGATGCCAACTTCGCGCTCCTTGATGGGGAGGTAGTCTTCTGCGACATTAACGATGACTTCCCGAGCCCGGCAGACTTTCCCGGCGCGGATTTCAGGGCAAACTTCCAGGAAACGCAAAACGTCCTGCCTTCTGGGCTGCCCGAGAGGGAACTGGAAACAATCAAGGAGACAATTCGGCAAACACTACTTCGACAGGGCTTTCGGTCGGGTGTGTTCCATTGCGAGGCTCGAGTCCGTAATTCTGCGGTCCAGTACGCACGCAGAGACGGCATCATCGACCTCGCTGACAAGGAAGTTGTGCCCGCACAAAAACCCAAGGTCTACATCCACGAAGTCAACGCCAGACCACCAGGCTACCTCGAGTCCGTAGCGGTTCAGCTCGTTTTCGGCGTCGACTACTACGCCTTGCGAATGCTTCTCGGCATCGGGCCATCCGAGAACGACCGCTTTAGAGCACTTTGTCAGCCGTTCGGCAACGGCCCACAGTTCCACATGTCGGTGATGATCATCCAGCAGAAGCAAAAAGGGATCATGCGCTCGCAAGACGCGGCGAGGGAATTCCTGGAAAAGCATCCAGAATTGAAACAGCACGTCGTAGACTACTACTCGCGCAAGAAAGCGGGGGATGTTCTCGAAGGGCCGGATGCAAGCGCCTTGTGGTGGGTCGCGTTTTTGTCGGTGGTGTCGAAGGGCTCGAGAACAGAGTTGCTGCAGCGGGTGGATTTTGTAGATAGGAATTTTGATTACAAGTACGACCCTGTCGACTAGGGTAACTGACAGGTAGGTACATCAGTTACTATTTTTACAGCCAATAAAAAAAGTCAAGCATTGCACATGCTTGGCCAAAGACAGAAAGGCTTCATCAAAGCGGCAATTGCGCTCGTCGGCTTTCTCTAAAGGCGTCGAGATCATCGATTAGGGGAACGGGCCGCACCTTCTTAGGCGTTTTCAGGCGAGCGAGTTCGAGCAAGTTTCTTGCCCCACTCTCCTACAGGGATTAGGCGGCATGCAAGCTGTGACTGAAGAAAACTACCACATTTTGCCGCGTAGCTATTCATACTATGCATAGGCGGCCCTCGAGCGTACCTTGGCAAAAAAAACTTGCTCATGATTAATGTGGGCTGCTCAAAGTGTTCTTGTGGGTTGACAGCGACCGAGAATTTGAGATTCGGCAATTTTGTTTAGGTAATGACACAACGACATTCTCTCGTCAGGTGACCGTAACGTTCACCACCAAAATATGTGCCAATGAGAATATCGTCACGTTTGACTCTGAAGAGCAAGTCCAAATTGCATTCAGTCAATAGACGACATGGAGAAGGGCGAGGAAGAAAGGACTCTAACTTCTGCAGCACCTTCGACACGAGGCCCCGCCCAAACTGTTAGCGGGACAGATTCTCGTCGAGATGCGACTGACGCTGAGATAGAGAGATGTCGACATGTAGCGGATCGCATTCCATTCGCAGCATGGGCGGTCATCATAGCAGGTGCCGCTGAGAGATTCGCATATTTTGGAGTAATTGCTCCATGGCGTACTGCAGCCTTCTCTTCCGACAATATGCAACGGCAAGGCTGATAAGGATGTTATAGAAAATCATATGCAAAACCCGCGTGGAGACCCATCTCGGCCGGGGATTCTTGGTCTTGGGCAGTCCACGGCGGTGAATATCTACAACTCCTTCTTTCTCTTCTCTTTCCTGGCGCCAATGCTCTTTGCTCTGCTGTCCGACATTTGGCTCGGCAGGTTCAAGACGTTGATGCTGGGGCTTGGGTGAGTATCCAGGACTTGACGACGATTATTTCTAGGATCTAACGCAGCGCCTAGATTGTATTTAGCAGGGTGCCTTGTGTTGGTGTTGACATCCATACCCTCGGTCATTGATGCAGGGGCGGGCGTTGGCGGGTTAGCCGCTTCGTTGGTACTGATCGGCCTGGGAGCCGGGTCGGTCAAGGCAACATATTTCCCTCTCCTGGGTGAGTCCTCCAAGCACTGATGTTAGGGGTTCGTGAAAATATAGGCCATCTGACAGCTCATAGGGGACCAGTACGGCCAACGTAAACCGCAGTATGAGAAGAGGGGGAAAGGCGAAGAGGTAATAGTTGACGGACCGAGGATAATCCAGCTCATGTATAATCTTTACTACTGGTTCGTTTCT
>Ga0247774_1000007_pt1 | contig 109129 bp, 115 predicted proteins | sample UWRJL001104B6_FD_179933 | JGI IMG/M metagenome (GOLD analysis project Ga0247774, IMG submission 179933) | Plant litter microbial communities from Arlington Agricultural Research Station in Wisconsin, United States - UWRJ-L001-104B-6 | ecosystem: Environmental > Terrestrial > Plant litter >...
CGGGTCTCGGTGCGGACCGTCACCCGGCTCAACCTGCCCCACCTGAAGGTGGGAGGACAGAACCGCTACCGGCGCAGCGAGGTGGAGGCATCCCTGTCGTGAGCCAGTTCAAGCGCGGCGGCCGCTGGGTCGCCAAGTTCCAGCGTGAGGGTCGGCAGGTCTGGGTGCCGGGCGGCCCGTGGAGGACGAAGGCGGAGGCGCGTCGTGCCGAGCAGGCCCATCGCGATCTGCTCGCCCGCGGCGGCCATTGCGCCACCTGCGCCGAGTTCGCCGACCGCTGGCTGCGGGAGTGGCCCCGGGACGCGGTCTCGACCCGCCGCCTCTACGCGCGCGCCGCTCGCTCCTTCGCCGATCACTTCGGCGAGACGACGCTGTCGGAGGTCGACCGGGTGGACGCGCGGGCATGGGCGAGCGGGGTGCCGCGGAACGTCGCCAAGGTGATCGCGGCGATGTACGAGGACGCGCGCGACGTCGGCCTGGTCGAGACGAACCCGTTCTCCGGGCTGCGGCTCCCCCGGCGCGCACGCCCGACGATCGCGCCCCCTTCGCTGCAGGAGCTCGATCTTCTGCTCGCCTCCTGTTCGGTACTGGAGGCCTACGCCCCTGAGTTCGAGGCCCTGATCCGGTTCTGCGCCTGGACGGGGCTGCGGTCTTCGGAGGTCCAGGCTCTGCGCTGGCCGGACGTCGAGGAAGATCGCGTCTGGGTCCGCCGGGCGCGAAAGGACGACGGTTCCTACGGGCTGCCGAAGAACGGCCGCGAGCGCTCGGTGCCGTTTCTCGAGCGGGCCCGGGTCCTGCACCGCGTTCCTCGTCGCGCCGGCTGTGACCTCGTGTTTCACACCCCCCGCGGCCTGCCCCTCAGCAAGGGAACCCTTCACTACCACTGGAAGGCGGTGCGCGAAGCATCCGGGACCTCTCGCCGGAGGAGCGCCGACGGCCTCCATCCCGTCCGCTTCCACGACCTTCGCCACTTCTGCGCCACCGCTCTGCTCGAAGAGGGTGCGAGCCACTTCGACGTCAGCGTGATGCTGGGCCACGAGGACGGGGGAGCGCTGGTGATGTCCCGCTACGGCCATCCTTCCAAGGACGCCGCCCGCCGGAGGCTGCTGGAAATCGGCCGCCTCGGGCAACCACTCGCAGGTAACCGAAGGGAAGGGGGAGCGCTCGCATGACCGCTTGGAGAGCGGCTTTGGCTCGGAAATTGAACCGATCGCCCCGAACCCCCCAAACGACTCCCTGCCCGCGGCTTACACTTCCCCCCTCGGGGTGTGGCGCAGCCTGGTAGCGCGCGGCCTTTGGGTGGCCGAGGTCCCCGGTTCAAATCCGGGCGCCCCGATGCAGGTGAGCATTCGGCTTGTTTGGACTCGCAGGCTGAGGATGAACCTCGCCCTCAGTGGGTAGGGAATGCAGCAGACGTCACGGGAAGGAGGCTGTAGATGGAGAGTTGGGACCTGAAGACGGTGGAGGTGGAGCCGCATCAGCCGCGGATCCTCGCGTCGGCCGAGGATGCGCGGACGATCGTGTTGCACCTGCCGGAGGGCGAGGAGCTGCAGGAGCACGAGGTGCACGAGCGGGCGCGGGTGATCGTGGTCGACGGGACCGTCGACGTCACGACCCAGGACGGGGCGGACTTCGCCAACGCCAGCACCGGGCACCTGTTCGAATTCGAGCCCGGGGAGCGGCGCACGATCGTCGCCCGCTCCGACGCCCGGCTGCTGATGGTCCTCTCGCCCTGGCCCGGCGACGGCCACCCCGGCGCGATGACGCTCGAGGAGAAGGCCGAAGCGCGGGAGAAAGCCGCCCGGCACGGGCAGTAGCGCCGGCTACCAGATGACCAGCGAGCGGGGCTTGTCGTGCTCCGCGATCGCGCGGTCCCTGGTGATCAACTTGACGCCGTGCTCGATCGCCGTGGCGTAGATGAGTCTGTCCGTGGGATCGCGGGGAAACGAGGACGGTAGTGCTACCGCGCTGGCGGCGATCGCGGGGGTTACCCCGACGGTTCGCACCTGGGCTCCTAGGCCCTCCAGCCAGGAACGAATGGGAACGTCGATGGCGATGCGTCGACGCTCTGCCAACCATGCGAGCTCGTACCAGGAGACGGCGGCGACGAGCAGTTCGTCGGCTGCCTTCAGTGCTCGGCGCGCCGGCCGGCTGACTCGATCCGGCTCCGCCGACCACCAGTGGACAGCGTGGGTATCGAGCAGGACGGCGTTCATCTAGGTGAGATCCCACATCTCTTCGGTGGAGAGCAGGTCCTCCTCATCGACAGCGGTTCTTGCGAGCCCCTGGAACATGCCCTCCAAGGAACGGGGGCCGGTAGGGGGCACCAGCCGCGCCACCGGACGGCCGTGCCGGGTGATCTCGATTTCCTCTCCGGCGGCCGCCTCGTCGAGAAGGCGGAGGAAGTTTGCCTTGGCAGTGGTAGCGGTCATAGTTTTTCCCATATGGTCATAATAATGGTCACTCCGATGGAAGATTGAAGAGGATGAAAGGGCTGCTCCTTGCATAAGGCCTGGCGGCATCAAGTTCTCCCCCCTTCGAGCCGACATGAACTGAAGGTCCATGGACGAGCTATTCGGAAGCCAGGTGGAGGATCCGGCCGACACGCGTGAGCGCCGGCGGGTCGAGCGCGCCGTCTTCGAAACCGATCGGCAGCTGATCGAGGGCGACCTGACTCTGCCGCCGGCCGGCTACCAGAGCCGCTTCTCGGATTCGCTCAACCGCGGCGAGTTCGAGTTCGTGCCGCTGACCAACGTGGTGGTCACCTCGCTGGCGGACGGCAAGGTCACCCAGATTCCCTTCCTCGTCCTCTCCAAGCGACAGATCCGGATCGCCTTCCCCTCCGAGCGGTAACCCGGCGGCTTGTCAGTTCCGCGCTCGGCCGCGGCTCGCGTAGGAGCCCAGGTCGATGGCGAAGGCGAGGATGACGATGAACCACTCGAAGCCGGAGACCTGGTCGGAGCTGCTCCACATCACCGCGTAGGCGAGCGTCGTCCAGGGCAGGAGGAAGAAGCCCAGCAGCGGGACGAACCAGCTGTCGAAGGCGCGGCTGAGCAGGTCCGAGAAGAGGAAGATCGCGAACAGCGCCAGCCGCGGCGAGATGAAGGCGAGGAGGACGACCAGGCAGGCCATGCGCAGACGCTACCCCCTCCGGTGCCGGCTTGCACACTTCCGTAACGTTTCCTGCAGGAGGAAACGACGATGAACAGACTTGGCAAGTTGATGACGATGATGCACCCCGAGAAGACCAGGATGGTCGCTCCGGCGGAGGCGCTGCCGGGGCGCAGCGAGCGCGCCTTCGAGGTGCCGGAGACGCACGCCGTGCTGGGGACGCCGCTCGAGCCGCCGTTCCCGGAGGGGATCGAGGCCGCCTACTTCGCGCTCGGCTGCTTCTGGGGGGCGGAGCGGCTGTTCTGGAACCTCGACGGCGTCTACACGACGGCGGTCGGCTACATGAACGGGACGACGCCGAACCCGACCTACGAGGAGGTCTGCACGGCGAAGACCGGCCACGCCGAGGCGGTGCTGGTCGCCTACGACCCGCAGCGGATCTCCTACGCGGACCTGCTCAAGGTCTTCTTCGAGGAGCACGACCCGACCCAGGGGATGCGCCAGGGCAACGACGTCGGCACCCAGTACCGCTCCGGGATCTACTTCGTCAACGACGCGCAGAAGGCGACGGCGGAGATGGCGCGCGACGCCTACGACCAGGCGCTGCGCACCGCCGGCAGGGAGCCGGTGACGACCGAGATCGAGCCGGCCGGCCCCTTCTACTACGCCGAGGACTACCACCAGCAGTACCTGCACAAGGTCCCGAACGGCTACTGCGGCCTCGCCGGCACCGGCGTCGCCTGCAGCATTCCCGCCGCCGCGCCGTAGGGCGCGGCGGTGCCCGGGGGGCGCGCCGAATAGCATCCCCGCCTTCGTGGCACCCTCCTTCGGCTCCTACATAGCCGGCTGCCTCGCCCTGATCGGCATCGTCGCGGCGCTCGGCCTCGGCGGCTACTGGCTGCGGCGCTGGATCGTGCCGGAATTCACCGGCGCTCTGGCGCGGCTCGCCGACGCCACGCTGACGGTCGCGCTGCTGGTCGTCTGCCTGCAGATCCTCGGCTCGCTCAGCCTCCTCTACTTCGGCTGGATCGTCGTCCTCTGCGTCGGCGTCGGGCTCGGCGCCGCCTGGCTCGGCCGCAGCAAAGCCGGCGGGCACGGGCGCGAGGTGGCGGCCCCGCGGGTGGAGACGATCGCCCTCTTCATCGCCCTCGCCGTCGCCTCCTGGACCGTCGCCGAGTGGTCCTTCCCGGCGCAGTCGAGCCTCGACTTCGGCATGTTCGGCGGCGACACCACCTGGTACCACATGCCGTTCTCGGCCTTCATGGCGCAGGAACACTCGACGGTGCCCCTGCACTACACGGACCCGCTGCGGCTGGCGGCGTGGTTCTACCCGGCCTCGACCGAGCTGCTCAACGCCGCCACGATCGTCCTCTTCAAGAGCGACTGGCTGGCGCCGCTGCAGAACCTGATCTGGCTGCCGATCGCGCTGCTCGCCGCCTGGTGCGTCGGCCGTCCCTACAGGGTCGGGCCGGCGACGCTGGTCGCCGCGGCGATCGTCCTCGACGCCGGGGTGATGATCGAAACCCAGCCGGGGGAGGCGCGCAACGACATCATGGGGCTCGCCTTCCTGCTCGCCTTCGCCGCCTTCCTGATCAACGGGCACCAGCGGCGGGCGCCGGCGGCGGGCGCTGTGGCAGACGCGCCCGAGCGCGACGCGCCGCTGCTCGACAAAGGGCCGCTGGTGATGGCGGGGATCGCCGCCGGCCTCGCCGCCTCCGTCAAGACCACCTTCCTCGTCCCCGTCGTCGCGATCACCCTTGGCGTCGTCCTCTTCAGCGGCAGGGGCAGGCGCTGGACCACCGCCTGGGTGATGGGCCTGCCGATGCTCGTGGTCGGCGGCTACTGGTACCTGCGGGCGGCGATCAAGACCGGCGGCAACCCGATCCCGATCACCAAGTTCGGACCGCTCAACCTGCCCAAGCCCGACCAGATGCCGCTCGACCCGCGGCCGCGCTTCGCCGTCATCGACTACATCACCGAACCGACCATCTACCGGCGCTGGTTCTTCCCCGAGCTCGACAACGCCTTCGGGCCGCTGTGGCCGCTGATCCTGATCATGGCCGTGTCGGCGGCCTGCTACATCGCCTTCCGCTCGCGCAACAAGATCCTGCGGGTGATCGCGGTGGCCTCGCTGCTGACCGCGGTGGTCTACGTCTTCACGCCGCTGACCGCGGCGGGGCAGGAAGGCTCGCCGACCGGGTTCTTCACCAACACCCGCTACCTGGTGCCGGGACTGGTGCTGGCGATGACGATGCTGCCGCTGGCACGGCCATTGCGCGCGCCCGACCAGCGGTCCTGGCAGACGCTGCTGTTCCTCACCGCAGTCTTTGCGGTCACGGTCCTGACCACGCCGCGCTGGTTCACCAGCTACATCGTCGGCACCTTCTTCCTGACGCTGTGCCTGGTTTGGGCGCCGGCGGCGCTCTCGATGGCGCGCTCCCGCTGGAGCGTCAGCCGTGCGGCGGTGGCGGCGAGCGCTGCGGCGATCGTGCTGCTGGCGGTCGTCCTCGGCCGTGCCCAGCAGGTCCAGTACGCCGACCAGCACTACGTCAACCCGGACCCGTTCCTCGGCGAAGGCGGGCCGAAGGAAGCCTACGAATACACCCAGAAGCTGCGCGACCAGCGGATCGGGATCATCGGCTCGAGCCAGATCATCTTCGGCCAGTACGGGTTCTACGGCAACGACGCCAGCAACCACGTCGAGTACGTCGGCGTCAAAGGCCCGCACGGGTCGAACCGGCTGCCGACCAGCTGCGCGCAGCTGCGCCAACTGATCAACGAAGGCGGCTACGACTACCTGGTGATGAGCCAGTACACGCAGGACACCGGCCCCTACAACGCCGGCATTCCGAACCCGTACCAGTTCCCCGTCTACGCCTGGGTGAAAGGCGACCCGGCGGTGAAGCTGGTGGTCAAGGACAACAAGGCCTCGCCGCAGCCCGATTACGTCTTCAAGGTCAACGGCAAGCTCGACCCCTCCGCCTGCAAGCCGGAAAAGCGCCCCTCGGTGCCGGGCGAAACCGCGCCGGAATAGGGCGTGTCGCTTTTGTCTCCCATAGCGAGACTAAAGCGACACTAGGCCCGGCCGGCGGCGAGCGCGTGCTCGCGGATCAGCTCGGCCGAGCGCTGCGGCTGCTCCCACCAGAACATGTGGCCGACGTCCTCGAGGACCTCGAAGCGAGCCGCGGGCATCAGCGCCGCGATCTGCTCGCCGTTGCCGAAGGGAAGGACGCCGTCGACGGTGCCGTGGACGATCAGGGAGGGGGTGTCGATCCCCCCGAGGCGGCCGCTGGTGTCGTGGCCGAGGATCGCCTGCAGCTGCAGCTGGATCACCTCTTTGGCCGCCGGGACGCTCGTCGCCATCTCGTGGAAGGCGGTGTAGCTGTCCTCGTCGGCGCGGAAGCCGGGGGAGAGGTTGACTTCGTAGCCGGCCCGGATCGCCTCGTTGCGGTCACCCGAGGCGAAGGCCCCGAGCAGCTTTTCCGCGTTCTCCTGCGGCATCAGCTGCGAGCCCTCGCCGCCGCAGTAGGTGCAGCCGAGCGTCAGCGAGCGCAGCCGCCCCGGGTGGGCGAGGGCGAGCTCCTGGGCGATCATCCCGCCCATCGAGATCCCGACCACGTGCGCGCTCTCCCAGCCGATCTCGTCGAGCAGGGCTGCCGTGTCCGCCGCCATCTCGGCGATCGTGAACGGATCGGAGATTCGAGCCGAGAGCCCGATCCCCCGGTTGTCGAAGGCGACGACGTCGAAGTCCTCCAGCGCCGCCCGGAACGGCTCCCCCCAGGAGACGTGCGTGCCGCTCATCCCCTGGATCAGCAGCAGCGGCTCCCCCGAGCCGGCCCGCTCGTAATGAAGCTCCGTCCCTCCAATCTCAACCTTCGGCATCGCCCGATCCTACGCCAGCCGCCCGCCCAGCGCCTAACCTTGACCCCCTGCCCCCGTAGCTCAGTGGACAGAGCACCGGACTTCTAATCCGACGGTCGCTGGTTCGAATCCAGCCGGGGGCGCTAAGCGTAGGATCAAAGGATCTTTGCTCCGCCCCTCCTCGGCGTGGTGATGAACCCGCGGGCCGTGGCTACTACATGCATCTACGGAGGGTCGGCTAGGTAATTTGCAACGTCGTGAAAATGCGTGACCTTGACCGGCCTCATGACATCGCATAGCTGTGCGTGGGCCTGTGGATCCGGATTGATAAGTATCGGGCGGCGAAGGGTCGAGTTCTCTTCCGCCGCAGCTTGGAAGAAATAGCGGGCATGGAGGTCTGCCCGCGGGAATGAATACCCCCAAAACACAACTGAAGTCGCTGCCCGAAGGGCATCGGCAGCCCTTTTCCAAACGCGCTCTAACTCGTTCTTTATGAGACCTTGCTTTTCATAGATCGGCGGTACGACTAAGGGCCAGAGATACCATTCTCGGCCTTTTGACCTAAGCCGATTCCCGCCGGGAGGAATCAAGCGATTGTTCCAGAGGAGCAAGGATCGGGAGCGTCGGGTGAAGTCAGCTGGTGGATGACTAGCGCGGGTACGAAAAACCCAGTTCACCGAGCCGTGAAGCTTGAGGACCGAAATATGGTCCTCGGTCTGACCAGGGCAGTCGAGGTCGTATTTCTCGGACTGGTTGGCACACGTATCGTCGAATTCGAGGCCGTAGCAGTGCCCCAAGCACCACACGTTGCCGTGCCTCCTCGTAGACATCTGCGAGAGCGCATTCTCTACAAGCAGATCGTGATTGAAGGTCACGACCGTAACTTGATGGTCACGACGTCGCAGGCGATCAAGAACTTTCTTCAAAGATCCGCTTCGGCCGACCATCCATCCAGTCGTTGCGAGCAACTCGTCCGTATATAGGCGGATGAGATCGAAATAGGCGCCGACGTTTTGCTCGTTATGTCGGTGCTGCATCTCGAAGAACAAGCGGCCGAGGTATTGCTCAAGACTCACGCGGCTCGATCCATCGCAAAGCGCTGGATGTCCAAGGCGTGCTGCATGGGCTTGAATGCGATGTAGCGACGATCCAGATTGATGCCGCGCAACCCGTTCGAAGAAATTCGCGTCCAGCGGCGGGTGATCGGCGTCTCGTGCCGGGCGATGCGCCTTTGCCTCGGCCACGCTGGCTCCTGCGCCGACCACAAGTACCGTGTGCGATTGGTCGTCGATAGGAACGCGAAGATACCCTCGAGGTCGGACATTGAGCGCATTGTCGTTTCAGGCCATCTGGGCCATTGCGATTCGACTCGCAACCCCGACCGCACGGTCTGCCATGATTTCTGACGATGGAGCAGCCCGCGCACATCAAGGTCAGTGGCGCTCTTGAGGGCGAGTTCATCATCACCGAGGAGCGCAGCGCCAACGAGTTCGTGATCACCCGGGATACCTCTTGGCAGGCGATGCTCGGCAAGGACGAGCGTGAAGCCACCGAGGAGGAGATCGCCGCCCTAGAGGCCGAGCACGGGCCGTTCCAGCCCGCAGACGGCGAGGGGTAGACCTTGCCAATCCGGCGGGGTCATGCCCGGGTCCTCTTCAACGAGGGCGCTTTCGCCGAGGACACGATGCGAAGTGGTCGCGCCGGAGCCGAGGCTCTGCGCGAGGCTCGCGGACAGTTCGAGCAGGACGGGGTCGAGATCAAGACCCTGCGCCGCTGCGATCCCGAAGGTCGCGACGGCACGAAGCTCCCGGCCTGCTTCAAGGTCTATTTGCCAGCTCCTAGCGGCAAGTTCGGAATGGTCTTCCGATTCGTCCGCGAGAGCGAAGGACTCGCGCTTCGCTACCTCGCTTTCGGCGTTCGCCATCACCCTCGCGACTCCAATGCGCAGACCGTCTACGAGATTGCGCATCGGCGGCTCCACGGCCAGTTGCCATAGGAGCTTGCCTTGGGACCTGAATCACCCCCGGAAAACTTGGTCCCGAAATTGGTCCCCAACTCCAGCTAACTCAGCCGAACTCCTTGGACAGAATCGGCCTTCTTGGAGCAGATTCGCCCCCTCGGACACCTTCCGGCTGAACTTCTAATCCGACGGTCGCTGGTTCGAATCCAGCCGGGGGCGTTAGCGCCGCTGGTGCGGTAACGCGTTCAGGTGCCTGAGGATGAGTCCAGCTCGATCAGAGCGTCAATCTCGTCATTGAAGATCACGCGGAAAAGGTCTTTCTCTTCGAGCGTCAGGTCTTCGTGCCCGAACTCCTTGCGGATAGCCAATAGGAGCTTTCCGTACGAGCTCATGGCATCGGAAACCGAAGGTGATCCATTTGCGGCCTTGCGCCGCATCTCTACCCATGCCTTGACGACGCGGGCGCTCCCCCAAAGCATCAGCTTGTCGCCGAACTCGCCCATAACCGCCTCGGTTTCTTCTTGAGCGCGTCTTTTCGTTTGATCATCACCAGCGACCAGGGCTCGAAGCAGTCTGAAAAAAGCTTCGTACTGAGGCGCGACTCTGCTCCAACGGTCCTGTTGAGCGGCGAGCTGCCATCGTCGATGCTCGCCGACCACCAAAACAAGCAGTGCGGTAGCGGCCGTGACGATGGTTGCGTTGCCAGCAGCAAATCCCCAGACATAGACGCCGAGGACTCCTACTCCTCCCAGGAAGAGAAAGGCTAGCCGCAGCTTGCGCAGCGTACGGCGTCGGAGCATTGCGGGCGGCACGAAGCCGACGCTATTGCTTCAACTGGATGTCTTTGTGCCTAACCGGTTGAACGGAGTACGCGAGCAGCCCATGCCTCAACACCATCGATGAGCTGCTCGGCGTCCTCGCGATCAAGAGGCTCAGCGTCGAGCAGGTCGTCGTAGCGAAGGGGCACGGCGTAGATGGTCAGCTCATCGAGGCGGCTGGCGTTCTCCGGAAGCTCGATTCCCTCGTTTTCAAGGATTTGAAGGAGGCGTCCGAGATCATGGATTCGAGCTTGACGGATGCCATGAAGCGCCATCGCTGCCTTAAGCCACTTCTCGATTGCCTGCTGGGCGTGGAAGCCGATGATCCCGTCGGATATCTCGGGATTCGCCGCGAATTCCCGAACGGCGGTTGCGTCCTCCCCGGCCTTGCGAGCTAGGAGAGCGGCGAGGCCTGCGTCATCACGCTTCGACAAGGACTCGACCAGTTTGCAGGGCCTCGTTGACCATGGTTCCCGAAATAGCCCCTAGCTCATCGGCCTGTTTTGTGCTGACGACGATGACGTCAAGAGCGATCTCTAAGTCGCGGAGCTCACGGCGCAAGCGAGCTGACTCGGCTCGGGGCGCGGGAACCTCGGGCTCAATGACGAGCAAATCGAGATCGCTCAACGGGCCAGCCTCGCCGCGTGCATAGGAGCCAAACAGGATCACGCGAGCGTCCTCCGTTGCAGCGGCCAGCCTTCGGCCAGCCTCAGCGATCAAGCTCTCATTCGTCACGGCATCAAGGTAGCCCAAAGCGTTGACGGAGCGGGCGGAGGGAGGGCATTGGAAACTTGGTCCCGAAATCGGTCCCCAGCTCCAGCGAACTCAGCCGAACTCCTTGAGCAGGATCGGCCGCTCCGGAGCAGATTCGCCCTCTCGGACACCATCCGGCTGAACCTCTAATCCGACGGTCGCTGGTTCGAATCCAGCCGGGGGCGTTGAACATTGCGGTAGTCAAAGCAGAGTGGCTGATTCAGAGGGCCGTCAGCCTGGCACGGAGATCGTCTGGTGCCGCGTCATCGGGGCGCCGGCCCGCGGCGTGAAGGTGATCGCCAGCGCGACCCTAAGGCGATGCGGTCCCGCCAGCGCTGCCGCGGCGCGATCGCCGGGCATCACGACCAGCTTGACCGGAACGCCTGGCAGGGCGGTCGCCGAACCGGTTCCGTAAGGGAAGCGGCTCGGCTTGCGCCGCTCCGAGTCGCCCGTTCCGAGGAGGAAGGCCGCCGGTCTCGCCGAGTCGCACCTGCCCGACCTGTGGTGCGGGCGCGGCGCCCGGATCTTCCGGTGGGTCGACGGAACGGCGGTCGCCAGCGCTTTGAACTGCCCGGCGGTGGAGGCCCGGAGGCGAAGGAGGAGACGCCCGCTGCAGCGGGCGCTGATTCGTTCGATCTCGAAGTCCGCGGGCTCGGGAACGGCGGGTTCGGTCGGCGGGATGACCGCAACGGTCGGGGGGCCGCCATCTACCAGGCGTGGCGTCACGTGGACGGGCGCGGAGAGCATGTCGGTATCGCCCCTGTCGTCGGTGACGGTCAACGTCGCGATGTAGTCGCCCGCCTCGGCATAGGCGTGCGCTGCCTCGACGCCCGTCCCGGTGGCACCGTCGCCGAAGTCCCACTCGTAGTCCTCGATCTCGCCGTCGACGTCGTCAGAGCTGGATGCGTCGAAAGTCAACGTCTCGCCAGGCGCCGGATCCGCTGGGGTCATCGAGAACGAGGCAACCGGAGGATTGTTCGCGACGGTCACCAGCTCCGTCACTTCCGCGCTGCTTCCGTTGCTGGCGTTGACGACCAGCTTCACTAGGTAATCGCCGGGCCGCATGTAGGTGTGGGCCGGGGTCGCCCCGTTCCCCTGGGCTTCGTCGCCGAAGTCCCATTCGAAGCTCGTGATCGTCGCCCCCTCCGGAGGCTGGGACGCCGAGGCGTCGAAGACGACCTGCTGGGTGGCGATCGGCGAGGTCGGAGCGTGCGTGAAGGAGGCGGTGGGCGGCGGTGGGGGGTCGATCTCGTGCTCGGCGAACGCGCGGTAGGGGGAGAGGCCACCCTCGGGCGCGCTGAGAGCGTTGCCGACCGCGACGCAGGCTTTGGCCTCCGCGCAGGAGATCCCGTTCAGCGAGCTTTCCCGCCACCAGTTGGCGGGAACCTCCAGCGAGGCGATTTCCAGCACCGACCAAGAAGAGCCCGACAGACGCTCGACGAGAGGCCGCCAGCCGTGGTCGAGCTCGGAAGGGTTGTAGAAGTAGCCGGCCGCGGTACAGGTCTGGGGCGCGGTGCAGGAGACGCCGGTAAGCACCCCTTCTCCCTGCGGGGTGGTGAGCGGCTGAACGGTCCATTCTTCGCCGTCCCAGCTCTCCGCCAGCCCCACCAGGCTCGGCCCGCTGCGGAAGTACCCGACGGCCGTGCAGGTCGACGCCGACAGGCAGGAGATGCCTTCGAAGCGGGCCTGGGGATTGGTCCCAGGCGTCGGGGTCGGGACGACCGACCATTCGGTTCCGTCCCAGTGCTCGGCCAGGGTCATTTCCTCGCCGCCGGACTGCATTTGCGTGCCGCCGGCGACGCAGGTGTCGGGCCCCGCGCAGGAGACGGTCAGGAGCTCGCTGGCCAGCGACCCCACCGGCGCCGACGCCGAGACGAGGGTCCATGCTGCGCCGTTCCAGCGCTCGACGAGAGGCCGAGTATTGCCGCTGCCGTCTTCGTAGAAGCCGACCGCCGTGCAATCGCTTGCCGAGGGGCAGGAGACGCCGGTCAGTTGCGCTTCGAGGGCATCGGCCGGAAGCGCCGGGGCGGTCATCTCCCAGCTCTCGCCGTCCCAGCTCTCGGCCAGCGGCCTGACCACGTCATCGGTGCCCCTGTAGTCGCCGACCGCCATGCAGCTGTCGGGGAGGGCGCAGGAGACGCCGCGCAGCAGCGCGTAACGGCTGTATTTCCAGCCTTCGTCGATGCCCGCGGGGTCGGGGGTCGGCATCGGCGACCACGACTCTCCGTCCCAGTGCTCCGCCAGGGTGGCGTAGGTGTGTACGGCGAGGCTCCAGTGCTGGCCGACCGCGACGCATGCGTTCGGTTCGGGGCAGGAGACGCCGAACGCCTGCTGGCCGTCGCCGGAGTTGGGCGGCTGCGGCAGGTACCCTGCCGTCCACTGGGGCGGCGCGGTCGAGAAGGTCTCGTCCGCTCCGTAGTCGGTGCCGGCGACGTTGACGGCGACCAGCCGGTAGTGGTAGCTCCGGCCTCCTTCCAGGCTGCTCAGCGCGGTGCTCACCTCGACGGCCGTCGTCCCCGAGCCGACGTTCTCGGATCGAATCGGCAGCTTCCGGCCGTAGGACGTGTCGGGGCCGAATTCGAAATAGAAGCGCGTCGGCAGGCCTTCGGGGTCGACCTCGCCGTGCAGGGTGGCCGTCGAGGCAAGGACGTTGCTTGCGCCGCCCGTGGTGGCCACCGGAGGCGTGGTTCCGAAGAAGCGGTCGACGCCGGTGAAGGTGCCGGCGTCGTTGTGGGCGACGATCCGGTAGTGGTAGGGGGTGCCGGGTTCGATTCCCGTAACGAGCTGGTTCACCTCGACGTACCCCGAGCTCGAGCCGGCGCTCCCGTCTGGCACCGGGACGCTATCCCCGTAGAGGGTGGTCTCTCCGAACTCAAAGCGGTATTCGGTCGGCAGCCCCCCGGGGTCGATCGAACCGTGGAGCACGGCTTCGTCGACGGCCAGCGCCTCCGCCCCTTCGGTGAGCGCGACCGGGAGCGAAAGCGGCCCGTCGGGCGTGCCCCAGCCGGTCGGGCCGTCGTAGCCGGCGTCCGCTTGGCAGAGGTAGGTCGCGGCGAAGCCCGTGTCGCTGATCGTCCCGCAGGTGCCGTTTTCGCCGTCGGTCACGTCGAACAGCTCGCCGCCGCTGCCGGCCCGGGTGAAGGCGCTGGGCCCTGCCGCTCGGAAGGAGCTCGAGGAGAGGGCCTCGATTCCCGCGAGGAGCGGCGTCGCCACGCTGGTGCCGCCGAGCAGCAGCCAGCCCGGCTGCCCGAAGCTGTCATAGACCGAGACCGGCGTCGCCGTATCCGACACCGCCGAGACGTCGGCGACGGTGCGTGCCGCGCAGCCCTCGTCCCGCTGCCAGCTCGGCTTCGCCTCATAGCTGCTGCAGCCGCTGCCGGCGCCGCTCCAGGCCGTCTCCGTCCAGCCTCGAGCGCCCCCCGCTTTGCGCAGGCTGGTTCCGCCGACCGCGATCGCGGTGGGCGAGGCAGCCGGGTAGTAGACGCCGAAGCCCCAGTCCCCGGTTGCGAACAGCGTGGGGATGCCCGGATGGGAGAAGTAGAAGTTGAAGTCGCTCTCGCCTTCGAACTCTTCCGCGGCCCAGCTGTTGCTGATCACGTCCGCGCCCATCGCGGCCGCCGTCTCCACCGCCGCGCCCATGTCGTCCAGGAACGGGCTGTCGGCCTCGACCAGGAGGATCTCGCATTCGGGGCAGGTCGCCGAGATCATGTCCAGGTCCAGCGAGGTCTCGAGCCCCCATTCGGCGTTGGCGGCCGGATAGTTGTCTTCTTCGCCCGCCTGGTTCACCTTTGCGAAGCAGCCGTTCGCGGTGGTGCACGGCGGCAGTCCGTAGGTGCTCCGGTAGGTGGCGAGATCGGCCTCGGCGTTGGGGTTGTCGTAGGCGATCGTCACCGCGATCGTCAGGCCTTTGCCGCCGGCGCTCGGGAGGCGGTAGGCGGAGCGCAGGTCGGCGGGTGAGAAGCCTCCCTGCACTCCGCTGCCCTCGAGCGCGGGGCCGACCACCGGATCGCCGCCCTCGGTCGGCACCACCGCCGCCATGCAGCTGGCGCGGCGCTCCGTCGGCGGAGGGCAGAGCGCGTAGGGTCGCGTCTCGGAGGGGTTCCTCGAGTAGGGAGCGACCTCGCTGGCGGAGGCCGGCGGCGGGCTGGCGACCTCCTCGGTGAGGCTGGGATTCGCTTCGAGCAATCCGAGCGGCGGCAGCAGGGCGCTTTGTCCGGCCGTCGCCGCGCCCGCTTCGCCGACCTGGACGCTCACGCTGACCGCGATCGCGATGATTGCGAGGCGGGCGAGCGCTGCGTTGCTACGCACCCTGACTCCCCTGTAGTTTGCGGGTCAAGCAAAGACAGTGACACGCACAGGTGAAACTGTAAAGTCACACTTCGGATCGGTCGCCAGGCGATTCGCCTCTGGTCAGATCTCCTTGTGACGGGAAACCCCGGAGGCCGATCCTGCGAAAATCAAGCCTAACTTTGATCGGCCCGTGGAGTCCAGCCATGGAAAGGTGCCCCGAGCATGACCATGGTCGTCGTCGGCTCGTTGCCGAACCAAGCTTCCGTCGATCTTCTGCGGGAAGGAGGTCTCTGTGAACGGCGTGCACATGCAGAGCAACAAATCGCCCTATGCCGGCAGGGATTTGGACGTTGAGCTTGCAGAGTTCAACGCCCTGCGCGCGGAGAGTGTCGCTCAACAGACTGCGCAGGCCACGCTCATCGGTGTGGGGCTGACCGCACTTGGTGTGGTCTTCGGTCTTGCCGTCAGGATAGGCGGGGATAACCGTCTACTGCTGGCCATCCCGCCGTTAGCAGCGATCATTAGCCTGACCCACGCGAGCGTAACCTTCCGGATAATTCGCATCGGCGATTACATTCGGACCGAACTCTGGCCGGCCATTCAGAGCCAAGTTGGACCGGTACCGTCCTGGCAGGCTTATCTTGTCGCGCGGCGGCAGGGTCGAAATACCGTTGTGCAGGGATTGCTTAACGACGGCCCGGGTATGGCCTTGCTGGCGGTTGCGAGTGTTGTCGCCGTGGCTGCGGTGGACAATGTCTCCCTCCTGCTGCGCTTGGGTGGTGTTCTGTGCACGGCCGTCACGTTCATTGCTCCCTTCCTCCCTCGGATGGCATCGCAGTTCGCCATCGCCCGCGAGGGCGGGGCTCTTAGCGCGACGGCCCGGTTCAGCGACGTGAACGAGGAGGAGACGAGATGTCAGAGGTCACCGCAAACATGATGATCACCCTCGACGGCTGCGCGGCCGGCGAGGGGCAGAGCCGGGAGCGGCCGTTCGGCGACATCGACACCGGCCGCCTGGAGGCCTGGAGGTTCGATCACGCGGAGGAAAACGCCGAGGAGATCGCGGCGATCGCCACCGCCGGCGCCTACGTCATGGGGCGCAACATGTTCGGACCCGACCGCGGCGAGTGGGACCTCGACTGGCACGGCTGGTGGGGACCCAACCCGCCCTACCACGCGCCGACCTTCATCCTCGCCCACCGTCCGCGCCCGAGCATCGAGATGGAGGGCGGCACCGTCTACCACTTCGTCACCGACGGCATCGAGGCCGCGCTCGAGCGGGCGCGCGAGGCCGCGGGGGAGAGGAACGTCTCGATCGCCGGCGGCCCCGGCACCCTCAACCAGTACCTCGCCGCCGGCCTGGTCGACGAGCTGCACCTCCACGTCGCCCCGTTCGTCGCCGGTGGGGGAGAGCGCCTCTTCGACGGCGCCGCGGGCCTCGAGCTGACGCCGATCTCCAGCCGCGCCACGCCGCACGTCACCCACCTCGTCTACCGCCGCTGAGCGCGATCGAATCGGGGCGTAACGATGCTAGTCTTTACCTATGACGCAAAAGGTAAAGGATCAGACCAAAGTCTCCAGCAAGCATCAGGTGACGATTCCGGCCGGGGCATTTCGCACCGCTGGTTTCGCCCCCGGAGACACGCTCAAGGTTGAGGCCGAGGGAGCCGGCCGGGTGGTCCTGACCCGGATCGACGAGTTGCTCGATCGCTACTCCGGATGCCTCGAGACCGGTGGCGATTTGCGGGAGCAGGTGGAAGGGCTGCGCGGGGAGTGGCGGTAGTTCTCGACTCCGGCGTGGTAGTCGGCTTTCTCGATCGACAGGACGCTCTTCACGGTGCCGCCGACGCGGCGGTCCGAGAGCTCGTTCGCGGGCAGCGGCTACTGGCATCGGTAGTCACCTACGCCGAGGTCCTGACCGGGGCTCGCCTCGGGCACCACAATGAGGACGACGTCGCGGGATTCTTCGCTGGGCTTCTTTCCGCGGTCCTGCCCGTTGACGTCGCCGCCGCCGATAAGGCGGCCGACCTCAGGTCTCGTTTCAAGTCGCTGCGAATGCCGGACGCCTTGATCCTTGCCACCGCGGAGACAGATCCCGACGTCGATCTGGTCGTGACCGGCGACCGGCAGCTGACCAAGGTCTCCGGGCTCAGAGTCAAGGTTCGGTTACTGCACTGAGTTTCCGGATGGCTCACCCCGCTATCCCCAGGGCCGCCAAGGCCAGCACCGAGACGACGATCAGGGCCAGCGCGAGGCCGGTCGTCAGCCGGCCGGCGCCGCCGAGGGCGTGCTCTCCCATCAGCTCGCGGTCCTTGCCGAGTTGTCGCAGGAAGGGGAGGAGGGCCAGCAGCAGCACCGCGTTCAGCGCCTGGCTGAGGAAGAGGACCGGCACCAGCGAGACGCCGGGAATCAGCACCACGACCACCGCCACCGCGATGACGGCGACGAAGCTGAGGTAGAAGGCGGGCGCTTCGGAGAGGCTGTCGTTGAGGTCGGCCTTGCGCCCCAGGGTCTCGGAGATCGAGTAGGCCGTCGACAGCGGCACGATCGCCGCCGCCAGCAGCGCCGCTCCGAGGAAGCCGAAGGCGAACAGGGTCCCGGCGGCGTCGCCGGCCAGCGGCTCCAGCGCCTGCGCGGCGTCGCGCGCGTCGTCGACCTCGATCCCCTGCGAGTACAGCGTCGCCGCGCAGGCGACGATGACGAAGAAGCCGATCACCCCCGTGAGGACGGCGCCCACCACGACGTCGATCCGCTCGTAGCGGAGGTCGCGCACCGAGAGGCGCTTGTCGACGGCGTAGGACTGGATGAAGGCGAGGCCCCACGGCGCCAGCGTCGTGCCGACGGTGGCGACGGCGACCAGCAGGGCCTCGCGGTTGAGCGGGATCGAGGGCACGGCCGCCCCCTCGGCCGCCTTGCCCCAGTCGGGATGCGCCAGCAGCCCCGAGACGACGTAGGCGACGAAGACCGAGCTGAGCGCCAGCAGGAAGTGCTCGACGTGACGGAAGTTCTCCCGCAGGACGAGGGCGGTCACCGCGGCGGCGGCGATCGGGACGCTGAGGTAGCGGCTGGTCCCGGCCAGCAGGTCCATCGCCGCGGCGACGCCGGCGAACTCGGCGCAGAGGGTGCCGGTGTTGGCGATCACCAGCGCGCCGAGGACGAACCCGGCGGCGCGCCCCCCGTAGCGCTCGCGGACCAGCGTCAGCAGGCCTTTGCCGGTGACGACCCCGAGCCGCACCCCCAGCTCGTGGAAGACGATCAGCGCCGCGGTCGAGAGCACGAGGACCCAGATCAGCTCGTAGCCGTACTTCGCGCCGAGGATCGAGTAGGTGGTGATCCCGGCCGGATCGTCGTCGGAGAGCCCGGCGAGCACTCCGGGCCCGACCACTGCGAGCAGCGCCGCCAGGCCACCGCCGCGCAGCAGCTGCCGGCGCCGGCGGGCGAGGCGCCAGTGGGTGTGCCGGCCCGGGGTGCGCCCGCTCATCGGTCGATCCTAGGATGGTGCCGTGGTCCCGGCAATCGAAACCGAGGAGCTGACCAAGCTCTACGGCCGCCACCGCGGCATCGAGGACGTCAGCTTCGCGGTGGAGCCGGGGGAGGTGTTCGGCTTCCTCGGTCCCAACGGGGCCGGCAAGACGACGACGATCCGCACCCTGCTCGACCTGATCCACCCGAGCGGCGGCAGCGCCCGGGTCTTCGGCCTCGACAGCCGCCGCGACAGCGTCGCGATCCGCGCCCGGCTCGGCAACCTCCCGGGGGACTTCGGCTACGGGAAGCAGGCCAGCGGCCGCGAGGCGCTGCGGCTGCTGGCGCGCCTGCGCGGCGTCGAGGGCGGCGGCCGCGCCGAGGCCCTCGCCGCCCGCTTCCACGCCGACCTCGACCGCCCCCTCGGCGAGCTCTCGCGCGGCAACCGGCAGAAGGTGGGGCTGATCCTCGCCACCTTCCACGAGCCGGAGCTGCTGATCCTCGACGAGCCGACCAGCGGGCTCGACCCGCTGATGCAGGAGGAGTTCCTGGCGCTGGTCGCCGAGGAGCGCGAGCGCGGCTGCACGGTCTTCATCTCCTCCCACGACCTCGACGAGGTGCAGCGGGTCTGCGACCGGGTCGGGATGGTCCGCGACGGCCGCCTGATCGCGGTCGAGCGGATGGCCGAGCTGCTGGGCAAGGCGCGGCGGCGGGTCACCGTGCGGCTGGCGGACGGGGCGGGGCTGGAGGAGCTGCGCTCGCTGCCCGGGGTCAGCGAGCTGGAGGCGGGCGACGGCGCCGTCACCTTCAAGGTCGCCGGCGACCTCGACCCCGTGGTCAAGGCGCTCGCCGCCCACCACGTCGCCGACCTCGAGGCGGTCCACCCGACCCTCGAGGAGGTCTTCCTCGGCTACTACCAGGGGCAGGGGCCGCGATGAGCTCGCAGCTCGCCGCCCTGGTCGCGGCGCACCTCTCCGACCGCCGCCGCTCGCTGCTCGCCTGGGGCCTGCCGCTGGGGGCGATGTCGGCCTTCATCGTCGCGATCTTCCCCTCGGTCGAAGACTCGATCTCCCAGGCGGTGGAGAACTACCCGACCGGGCTGAAGGAAGCGTTCGGGATCGGGCAGCTGACCAACGTCGAGCAGTACCTGCAGGCGGAGATGCTGAGCCTGATCGTGCCGCTGGCGCTGGGCTACCTGGCGGTTCGCGCGGTCGCCAGCGGCCTCGCCGGGGCGGCGGAAACGGGGCGCCTCGACGTCCTCCTCTCGGCCCCGGTCTCGCGCCGCCGGCTCTGCGCCGCCGGCTTCCTCGCCACCGCCGTCGAGCTGGCGGCGGTGCTGCTGATCACCGGCCTGCTCACCGCGGTCGGCAGCCTGCTCGCCGGCGCGGGCCTGGAGGCCGGGCCCGCCGCCGCCGGCTTCGCCAACGTCTGGCCGCTGGCGCTGCTCTTCGCCGGCCTCGGCATCGTCGCCTGCGCCTGGTCGCTGCGCACCAGCGTCGTCACCGGCGCGGTCGCCGGGGTGCTGGTCGCGATGTACGTGGTCGACCTCGTCGGCAAGCTCGACCCCGGCCTCGACTGGCTCCGCTGCGCCTCGGTCTTCCGCTACTACGGCAACGCGATCGAGGACGGGATCGAACCGCTCGCCTTCTGCGGCGTCACCGCCGCTGCCGCCGCCCTGGCTGCGCTGGGGAGCTGGCTGTTCGATCGGCGGGACATTTCCTCTTGACGTGCGTCCGTCACGCTTCGAATCCGGCCGCTTCGGGAAAATGGTCGGCATGAGCAGTCCAGGAGGTCCCGGCAAGGGCAAACCGCGATGGGAGCGGCGGATCGCCAACGCTGAGATGAATGGACGCTGTGTAAACGAGGCGCTCGAGAGGATCCGCGGTTGAACCTGACGCTGCCCGCGGAGCCCGCTTCGGTTCCCACCCTCAGGCATCGCGCCTCGCAGTTCGCCGCCGAGCAGGGGGTGAGCCAGGACGTGGTGGCGGACGTGGCCCTGGCGGTCTCCGAGGCGGTCACCAACGCCGTCAAGTACGCGGACGTCTCGGGTGCCGAGGGGGTGGTCGAACTCTCCGGCGCGACCAGGGGCGGCTGGCTCGAGGTGAAGGTGCGCGACCGCGGCGAAGGCTTCGGGAGAGGCTCTTCCGACGGCCTCGGCCTCGGCCTCTCGATCATCGCCCGCCTCTGCTCCGACCTGAAGATCATCCAGGAAGGGGACGGGACCGAGGTGCAGATGCGCTTCCCGTTGGCGGGGTAGCGGCCTGGCTCAGGCGCGCTTCGCGCCGGGCATCTTGAAGCAGCTCTGGGAGCTGGAGACGTTCACTCCCTCCTCGCCCGACTCGACCATCCGGGCGGCGCTTCGCGCGGTGATCTCGAGGATCTCCAGCCGTGCCCGTTCGTGGGCCTCGAGGGCTTCCTGCAATCCCTCCTGATCCAGCAGGAGCGGGGTGCGGGTGAGGTGGAAGTCCTTGTCGGCGCCGATCATCTGCCCGCGCGAGGAGGCGACGAAGTCGTCGAGGATCTTCTGCATCGTTTCGCAGATGATGTCCTCGGCCACGATCGGGTCGAGCTCGTCCCACTCCTCGGTGTCGATCAGGTGCCGCTCGGTGGCGCGGTAGAAGTGCTCGAGGGCACCGCGGACCGGTCGGGTGCTGACCAGCTCGGCGCATTCGAACTCGACCAGCTGTTTGGCGTGGTAGCTGACGTTTGAAAGCTCTTCGTCGAGCTCCCTTGCCATTTCCGCGGGGCTCGCGGTCCGCTCCACCAAGATGCGGAGGATCGCCGCGCGCAGCGGATGGCTCATCGCCCTGATCCGGTTTTCCGTGGCTTTACGGCGCTGCGTTTTCGTCGACATCGATCTTCCTTATCGGGGGCTGATTACTGGCGAGGGCTTGATCGTAACCCAGGTACTGGACAACTTGTTCAAAAGTTTCCGGGTTTTGCTGAGGTCGCTCTCATTAGTGGAACTGGCTTCACCATAATTCGGTCTCTAAGAGCGAAAGCCAGTTTGCCGGGGAGGAGGTGAAGACGGATGGATCTCCGCACCGAGCGCATGATGCCCCTCGATTCGATTGTGAAGGGCGCTTAGCCACCACGGGCCGGCCCCTCGCCTGGAGGGCCGGCCCCCTTTATTTGTCTGTTTGTCTGCGCTAGAGGCCGGGGGGGTGCCGGGCGACGTAGCCGTCGGTGGAGACGGTCGCCAGGTGCCAGCGGGGGCCGCTGCCCTGTTCGGCCCCGACGGTGTCGAAGCGCAGCCCCGCCACTTCGACGAAGGTGTGGCCGGGGTTGGCGTAGACGGTGATCCACCTGCCGGGACCCGGCGCGCCCCAGCGCATCAGGTCCCCGGAGGTGAGCGGCTGGGGGATGAGGCCGCCGCCGAAGAGGGCGAAGCTGACGGCGCCCGAGCAGTCGTAGGAGCTGTCGTAGAAGGAGGCGTGGCCGCCGCCCCAGACGTAGGGGCGCCCGACGATCTGGTTGGCGTTGTTGATCACGCCCTTCACCGCTTCCGGGGCGTCGGGCGGGGCGAGGGCGACGCCGGTGAGGAGGATCGCGCTGGGGCCGGGGTGGTCGCCGCGGCGGTGGGCGAAGATCTCCCCGCGGCTGAGCGAGGAGGCGTGGGGGACGTGGGTGCCGTTGCTGCCGGCCGAGGCGGGCGGCAGCACCGTCGGGTCGGCGGCGACCTCCTCCGGCGTGGGGAGGTCGACCTTGGGCTCGGCGGGCGGCGCCGGGCGCGCTTCCACCTCGCGGCGGACGTGGAGCAGCGCCAGGCTGTCGCTGACCGTGGTGACCGCGTGGTTCCCGCCGCCGGCGCCGGCGAGGGCGATGAGAGTTTGCAGAAGCGCTGCCGTCGATCCCATTCGCGGGAAGACTACGGAGGCGCCTCAACGGCGTTGGGGTTCCGGCTGGCGACCGCGCGTCCCATGCGCGCGGTCGCAGCCATGTCCTCAGGGCCAGCCCGGCGCTAGCGCCTCGCGGTGAGTCCCTGTAGAACGACCTCCACCGGCGAGCGGTGCTTCCCGTCCGCCGACTTTCGAGCGCGCTGGAGCTCGTCGGCGAGCTCGCCCACCTGCGCGCTGAAGTTCCCCACCTCTTTGGCTGCCTTGGCGACGTCTTTCGAGCTGACCTTGACCTTCGGCCTCCGCCTTACCGCCTTGGCAAGTCCGCTCCTGCGGCCCTGCTTGGAGGCGGCGAGAGCCATCCCGCCGGCGGCCCCGGCGAGCGCGGCCCCACCGGCGAGGAGCGGCACCTTCGCCCTGCTCGCGGCTTTGCCGACGGATTTGGTCGCGCTTTTCGCTTTGTCGCCGACCTCACCGACGGCGTGGCGGACCGCATCGACGTTCGAGCTCTTGCTCGAGGAGCCGTTCGAGCGCGCTTTGCCGCTGGCGCCGTTGCTCGAGCTTCGCGCTTTGCCGGCGGCCGATTTCGCTTTGGCTTTGGCTTTTGAGGCTTTCGGTTTCGACGACGATTTGGCGCGTTTCGGCGCCGGTCGTTTTTTCGCTTTGGTTTTCGTCTGGGCCATCGTTCCTCTCTCCTCGCGGCTGTGTCCCTATTGCGTCAGGTACCCAATCCAATGCAGGCAAATCAGCAGGGACGGATGGCTGCGGCGCTCTTCACCACCTCGAAGGCGCTGCCGGGGATCCGCTTCAGCTGGTTGAGGTTCTCGTCGTCCCAGCGCCGGTCGCTGCTGCCGGAGAAGAACCAGTTGGAGCCGTTGTCGGCGACGATCAGGCCGTAGCGCTTCATCGCCAGGGCGATCGTCTTCGCGCCGCCGCTGAAGCGGCCGAGGACGTAGCTCGCCTTCAGCCGCAGGCGCAGGCCCATCGGCGGCGCGCTCGGGCTGGCGGTGTCGCCGGCGCAGTGGGAGGCGGGGTGGACCCAGGCGTCGCGGGTGCTCTCGAAGGTGACGCGGATCGCGTGGTCGAGCCGGCCGGCGGCGACCTCGTCGTAGCGGACGAGGCCGGGGAAGATCGGCAGCCCGGCGGCGTCGGCGGAGGTCCAGCCATCGGGGCGGCGGGCGGCGGAGCGAAGGTCCCAGGCGGTGCCCGAGTCGGCGTTCCAGTGCGGCCGGGGCTCGGCGACGTGGAAGGCGCGGTAGAGCTCGTAGAGCTTGCAGGCGGCGCGGTCGACGACGAGCACGTGGCGGTCGCCGTCGCTGCGGTTGCCGCCCTCGACCGGCGCCCGCGGCGGCACCGGGAACGGCCCGGGGTCGCTCTCGTCGCCGTAGGCGGTGTAGTGGATCGGGAGCTTCCGCTGTCCGGCGCCGACGACGGAGTAGGGGAAGCCGTAGGCGCGCGGCGAGCCGAAGTCCGGGTGCAGATGGTCCCCGCCCTGGGAGTTGACGTAGGCGATGTAGGCGGCAGAGCGCGGGTCCCGCGGCGCCTTCGAGATGTCCTGGTTCCAGGCCGCCTCGGTGGCGAGCGAGGGGGCGCGCGGCGAGAGCGAAGCCGGCGGGTCCGGGAAGACCGGGCAGGGATCGAGGGCGGGGTAGGGGCCAACGGCTGCGGCGGAAGAGGCAATCAGGGTCAGCGCCACTACGCTCGCCGCGAGGCCAAGTGCCGCAGCGGTGCGACTTTTCGTCGTATGACAGGGATAAGTCGCACCGCTGTGAGTTGCGCGACTCTTTTTCATCTCGAGTTGTCTTCGCGCACGTTCAGCCGGCCGATCTCCAGCTCCTCGATCTCGAGCCGCTTGACCGAGAGGCGGCCGATCTTCGCCTTGCCGATCGCCAGGCGACCGACGCTGAGGCGGCCGATCGCGAAGCCGCCGATCGCGGCTGCGCCCACCGCGAGGGCGCCGATAGCGAGGGCGCCGCGGGCGTCGGCACCGATTGCCTTGCTGCCCCTCATGCCACTGAGGCTAGCCTGCCTGCCGATGGCCCTGGACGAGCGTCCAACCCTGCTGGCGATCCAGCACGTGCCCTGGGAGGGTCCGCACCGCATCCTCGATGCCTGCGGGGCGCTGCAGGTGAGGACCGTGAAGCCGCTCGCCGGCCATCCCTTGCCCGCCCACGAGGAGGTTGCCGGCGCCGTCGTCATGGGCGGGCCGATGAACGTCGACGAGGTGGAGCGCTTCCCCGCCCTGGCCGCCGAGCGCGAGTGGCTGGCCGAGGCGGTGGCGCGGGGGATGCCGGTGCTCGGCATCTGCCTCGGCGCCCAGCTCCTGGCGCGGGCGCTGGGGGCGGAGGTGAGGCCCGGCGAGGCGCCGGAGATCGGCTTCGCCCCGGTCGAGGTCTCCGACCCCGACGATCCCCTGCTCGGCGGGCTGGCGCCGCGCAGCGAGGTCCTCCACTGGCACGGCGACGTCTTCGACCTGCCCCCCGGCGCCGAGCACCTCGCCTCCTCCGAGCGCACCGCCTGCCAGGCCTTCCGCGCCGGCAGCGCCTGGGGGGTTCTCTTCCACCCCGAGGCCGACCTCGCCCTGGTCGAGGCGTGGCTGGCGGTCCCGGAGATGATCGACGAGGCCACTTCAGCGCTCGGCGACGAGGGCGAGCACGCCCTGCCGGAACGCGCCGCCGAGCTGGAGGAGGCGCTGGTCGAGCGCACCGCGCCGGGCTTCGCCGCCTTCGCTGAAATCGTCGCCAGCGGGTAGGGGGAGCGCGATGGAGGTCTGCCTGATGATCGAGGGCCAGGAGGACGTGACCTGGGAGGACTGGCTGGCCCTGGCGGCGGCCTGCGAAGAGCACGGGGTGGGGGCGATGTTCCGCTCCGACCACTACCTCTCGGTCGACGACCGCCGCGAGCGCGGCTCGCTGGACGCCTGGGGGACGATCGCCGCGCTCGGTGCGGTCACCGAGAGGCTGCGGCTGGGGACGATGGTCTCCCCGGCGACGTTCCGCCACCCGGCGGTGTTGGCGAAGCTGGCGGTGACCGCCGACCACGTCTCCGGGGGCCGGGTCGAAGTCGGGATCGGGGCCGGCTGGTGGGAGCGCGAGCACGAGCTCTACGGGTTCGACCTGCCCCCGGTCGGGCCGCGGATGGAGGCGCTGGAAGAGCAGATGCAGATCGTCCGCGGGCACTGGCAGGAGGGCCCGTTCAGCTTCGAGGGCAAGCACTACCGGGCGCAGAAGCTCGACGCGATGCCGAAGCCGGTGCAGCGGCCGCTGCCGCTGATCCTCGGCGCCAAAGGCGGGCCGCGCAGCCTGCGGATCGGCGCCCGCTACGCGGACGAGTACAACACGGTGATGTCGACGGCGGCGGAGATCGCCGACCTGCGCGGGCGCCTCGACGAGGCCTGCGAAAAGGAGGGCCGCGACCCGGCGACGCTGCCGCTCTCGATGATGACCGGCTGGCTGGTGGGGGCCGATCGCGACGAGCTGCTCGACCGCGCCGCCCGCCTCGCCCGCTGGAAAGGCGAGGGCGACGACGCCGAAGCCTTCATCGCCGGCCTGCGACCGAGCACCGTCCTCGGCACGACCGAGGAGGCGGTCGAGCAGCTGCGCGAGCTGGAGGCGGCGGGGCTGACCCGGATCATGGGCCAGCACCTGCTCCACCGCGACCTCGACGCGGTCGCGCTGATGGGCGAGGAGATCGCGCCCGCGGTGGCGGCCTGATCGCGCCGGCCCGGACGCCTCTCCGCCGCAGCGGTTGGTCTTCTCACCCAAGCGGGAACCGACTCGAGGTCGGTGGAAAGCCGCCGGGATCCGGGCCGGCGCGATCAGGCCATGGATACCCCCGGCCGGGCGAGGGAAAACCAGAGCCCTAGACGGGCTCGGCGGTGCCGTAGATCGCCCGCTGCCAGACGTCGATGAGGACGTCGAGCACGCGGTCGCCGTCGAGGGAGGGCGACTCGCCGAGCAGGGACGCGTACTGGGCCCGCTCGTTCATCTGCACGAGGGCGATCGCGAGCTCGCGCGCGGGCAGGCCGGGAGGGGCGGCGCCGCGGGCGCGCTCCGCCTCGATCACCGCGGTGACGTCGGTGACCCAGCCCTCCATCACCTCGGCCCAGAGGTCGCGGGCCTCCTGGTTGGTGGTGCGGAGGTCCGTCCCCGCCCTGACCACGCCGGGACGGGCGCGGAAGGCGGCGTAGAGGTTCTCGAGCCCCTTGTGAAGGCCGCCGCGCGGTCCCAGTTCGGCCAGCGCGGTGAGGATCTCCTCGCGGCCCTCCGCCGCGTCGGCGACGAGGCGATCGATGATCGTCAGCACCACCGCGTCCTTGGAGGGGAAGTAGAAGTAGAAGGTGGGGCGGGAGATGCCGGCGCCCTTGGCGAGGTCGTCGACGGAGATCTCGCTCAGCGACCGTTCCTCCAGCAGCCGTTCCGCCGTCTCCAGGATCGCCCGCTCGCGATCGTCGCCGCTGGCGCGGGCGCCGCGGCGGCCCCGGCCTCTGGGCGCATTTCCAGCGGCGATTTCTGCTTTCGAGGCCATCGGCACGGGTCCTAGGTTACATTGCGTCGAGAAAATCGACAAGTTGTTGACTTAGTCGACACAGTGTTGATAAGGTTTGGCTCGTGAGCCAGCGCGTGATCATCACCGGCGCCGCCAGCGGCATCGGGCAGGCGACCGCGGAGGCCCTGCGCGAGCGCGGGGCGGAGGTCGTCGGCCTCGACCTCAAGGCCGAGGACGGACTGATCGCCTGCGACGTCACCGACCAGGAATCGGTCGACAAGGCCGTCGCCGAGGGGGTCAAGCGCCTGGGCGGGAGCCTCGACGCGCTCGTCAACTGCGCCGGCATCGGGCTCCCCCAGAGTGCGACCGAACGGCCGGGGATAGACGCGCTCCGTGTCCTCGACGTCAACCTGCTCGGCACCTGGAGGGTCACCGCCGCGGCGCTGCCGGCGCTGCGCGCCTCCCACGGCCGGGTGGTCAACATCTCCTCCGGTCTCGCCCACGTCGCCGTCCCCTTCGCCACCGCCTACGGCGCCAGCAAGCGCGGCGTCGTCGGCTACTCCGAGCAGCTGCGGGCCGAGGTGGGGGACGAAGTGACAGTGACCACCGTCTACCCCGGCTACATCCGCACCCCGATCCACGACGCCAGCCAGAAGCTGGGGGTCGGGCTCGAGGGGATGGTCCCGCCGGAGCCGCTCGGCGCCGCCGTGGCGACGATCGTCCGCGCCATCTACGGCCGCCCGGCCCGCGACCTCGCCACCACCCGGCGCGGCGCCAGGGCCTACAGGGCCCTCCGCTTCCTCCCCAAAGGCTGGGTCGAGCGCGGGGTGCGGCGGCAGATGCGCTCCGGCGCCAAGCGCGGCCTCTTCAAGTCAACTCCGATGACGAGCGACCTGATCGCTCGCCTCAACCGATAGCAGGAGATTCCCCATGTCCAAGGAGCGCGAGCACGTCAACGTCCTCATCGTCGGCGCCGGCCTCTCCGGCATCGGTGCCGCCGTCCACCTGCAGCGGAACTGCCCCGGCAAGAGCTACGCCATCCTCGAGTCCCGCGAGGCGGTCGGCGGCACCTGGGACCTCTTCCGCTACCCCGGCATCCGCTCCGACTCAGACATGTTCACCCTCGGCTACTCGTTCAAGCCGTGGAGCGACGAGGACTCGATCGCCGCCGGCGAGAAGATCCGCAACTACATCCAGGAGACCGCCCGCGAGCACCGGGTCGAGGACCAGATTCGCTTCGGCCACAAGGTCGTCGCCGCGGAGTGGTCGAGCGAGGAGAGCCGCTGGACCGTCCGCGCCGAGCGCGGCGGCGAGACGGTCGAGCTGACCTGCGACTTCTTCTACGGCTGCACCGGCTACTACCGCTACGACGAGGGCTTCACGCCGGAGTTCGAGGGCCGCGAGCGCTTCGGGGGCGAGATCGTCCACCCGCAGCACTGGCCCGAGGACCTCGACTACCGCGGCAAGCGCGTGGTCGTGATCGGCAGCGGCGCGACCGCGGTGACGCTGATCCCGGCGATGGCTCCCGAGACCGAGCACATCACGATGCTGCAGCGCTCCCCGGGCTACGTCGTCACCCTGCCCGCCCAGGACCCGATCGCCAAGGCGCTGCGCCGGGTCCTCTCCGACAGGGCGGTCTACGCGATCGCCCGCTGGAAGAACGTCCTCACGCAGATGGCCTTCTACCAGCTCTCGCGCCGGGCGCCGCGCTTCACCCGCAAGCTGATCCGGCGCGGGGTGGAGCGCCAGCTGCCGGCGGGCTACGACGTCGACCGCGACTTCGAACCGAAGTACAACCCCTGGGACGAGCGCGTCTGCCTCGTTCCCGGCGGCGACCTCTTCCAGGCGGTGCGCTCGGGGCGCGCCTCGGTCGTCACCGACCGGATCGAGACCTTCACCGAGAAGGGCCTGAAGCTGACCTCCGGGCGCGAGCTCGAGGCCGACGTCATCGTCACCGCGACCGGGCTCAACCTCCTGGTCCTGGGCGGGATCGAGGTCAAGGTCGACGGCGAGCGCAAGCAGTTCTCGGACCTCGTCGGCTACAAGGGCATGATGTTCGGGGGGATCCCCAACATGGCCCTTGCCCTCGGCTACACCAACGCCTCCTTCACCCTCAAGTGCGACCTGGTCTCCCAGTACCTCTGCCGCCTGCTCAACCACATGGATGCCCACGGCTACCGGGTGGCGATGCCCCGCGAGCCAGGCCCCGCCCTTCCTCGCGAGTCCTTCATCGACCTCAAATCCGGCTACGTCCTCCGCTCCCTCGACCAGCTCCCCAAGCAGGGAACCCACCGCCCCTGGCGCCTCCACCAGAACTACGCCGCCGACATCCGCCTCCTCAAGCACGGCCCCGTCGACGACGAGATGGTCTTCTCCCGCGGCACCGCAAAGGGCCAAGCGGACGAGCAGAGCGGCGATCTGGCCGCCGTCGCCTAGAATCACCCCCAGCGAGGTGGCAGTAGCTCAGTTGGTAGAGCTCCGGCTTGTGGTGCCGGCGGTCGCGGGTTCGAATCCCGTCTGCCACCCCTTTTGAAGTTGCTGGAAATGGGCGGGTTGGGGCCGCGGTAGGCGTTTGAACCGTGACCCAATTTTTTGCTTCCGATCAGGCAGAAACTGCCTGATCGGCGGGGATAGGTGAGATGTGCGGTGATTGACGTGGATTCGCTTGCGTCAAGAGTCGCAGTCACGAGATTGACCTCCGCAGGAGGAGAATAAGGTGCAGGCTGTGGAGTCTCATAGCGTTACGGGGGATATCGCTGAGGGGTTGGCCCAGCAGATTCAGCAGGTCGCGCAGGGGGCGGGGACTGAGCAGGAGCTTCTCATCGGAGTGGAGGCGGCCCTCGGCCCGGTCCTCGATCAACTGGATATCCCCAAGCAGGCGCAATACGAGAAGACGTTGCTGCAGGGACGGGCTGACGCGGTATATGGGTCAGTGACGATTGAGTATGAGTCGCCGGGTAAGCTGGCGACCACGCCGGGTAGGGCGGAGTCTTATCGGCAGGCCCGGCAATACCTTCGCGAGCAAGCAGAGATTGCTTCGCCCGGCAATCCCGAGATGGCGCTGCCTGCTCTCGTCGGCGTAGTCTTGGATGGCTTCCAGATCGGCTTCGTGGTCTGGCGCGCGGGGGATGGCCTCGATCTGGAGGGTCTCAGTGACCTCAGGCTTCTGCACTCGCAATTGACGCTCGAGACGGAGGAGGGGATCGCCGGTCGCTTTCACGAGATCGGCCCGATCGCGGTCTCACGGGACTCGATAACCGATCTACTCCGGTTCCTTCGTGCGTTGGCGAGAAGACCCCTCGAAGCGACCCCGCTCGCAGAGGAGTTCGGGCCAGAAGCCGAGATGGCCAGAGATTTAGTGGGGGCGCTCTATGCGGCGGTGATCGGGTCGCCCTCCCCTCGGACGGAAATGCTTTACCGCGAGTGGCTGAGGGTGTTCGGTGCCGTTTATGGCGAGCCATCAGCCGTTAAGAAAACCGCGGCGGCTGCTTTGGGCGAGGCGTATGACATTCCAGACGATGACGTGGGGCGGATGTTGTTCGCTGTGCACACCTACTTTGCGCTCATCATGAAGATCCTCGCAGTTGAGCTAGTCGCCCTTCAGGCAGGCGCAGTTATCGAGCCCTTTATCGCTGGTTTGTCCGGAATCGACGACGCCGAATTCGACGAACGCTTCCGTGAGCTGGAGACCGGCCGTATCTTTCGCGCTCGTGGCATAGAGAATTTTCTTGAGGGCGACTATCTGGGCTGGTATGTGGATGAGTGGACTGATGATCTTCGACAGGCCGTCCGCGAGCTGAGTCGTCGACTAAGTGAATTCGAACCGGCTACCGCTACGCTGCGTCCTGAGCTCACCCAGGACCTTCTCAAGGAGCTCTACCATCAGCTTCTCCCCCGGCAGCTGCGCCACGACCTGGGTGAGTTCTACACGCCCGATTGGCTGGCTGAAATCACCATGGATCGTGCTGGCTACGAGGGGGAAGCCGGCACGAGGATGTTGGACCCGGCCTGTGGGTCGGGGACGTTTCTTGTTGCGGCGATCAAGCGCCTTAAGCAGCGGGGCTTGGACGAAAACCGAACCCCGGCCGAGATCTCCAATGCGGTGATCGGAGGAATTGTCGGTTTTGACCTAAATCCATTGGCGGTCATCGCCGCGCGCACTAATTATCTGCTTGCTGCCGGCGACCTCATTCGGGCGGCGGTCCCGTTTCGAATACCTGTCTACATTTGCGATTCGATTACCGCTGCTGGCAACAATCAAAGGGGCAACCCCGGACTTGAAGGCGTCCTGCTCAGCACCTCGGTTGGTGACTTTGCCATTCCTCACCGCTTTGCCATTTCCGAGTCCCTGCCCGAGCTTCTCGCCGCGGCGGAGTTCTGCGTCGAAAACGGATATCCGCCGGACGAGTTCATGACGTACTCGGCCCACCTCACGGATGGGGCCGCGGTCGAGGACTTGGAGATGCTCAAGGGGCTGTACTCGCAAATCGCTTCGCTCAATAAGGAGGGTCTCGACGGTATCTGGCCGCGCCTGCTCAGCAACGCGTTCGCACCGCTATTCGCGAAGGGCGGATTCGATTTCGTGATTGGGAATCCACCCTGGATCGGCTGGGAGGCAGTAAGCGCCGAGTACAGAGAGTTAACCAAGCCGCTTTGGGAGCAGTATGGGCTTTTCACGCTGACCGGCAGTGAAGCACGACTTGGTGGTGGGAAGAAGGACATGTCGATGCTGATGACGATGGTGGCAGCTGAGGAGTATCTGAAAGAGAAGGGCACGCTTACCTTTCTGATCACCCAAACTGTGCTGCAGACGACCGGCGCCGGAGACGGATTCCGCGGCTTTAGGACCCACCAGAGGCCGCTAGCGGTCAAGGCAGTTGATGATCTCGCCAACTTCAAACCGTTCGACGATGCCTCTAACTGGACGGCGATCATCCACATCTGCCGTGACGAGGAGACCCACTACCCAGTTCCCTACCAAGTCTGGAACCGGCAGCCGGAAGTCCGCTTCGACCGCTTGAGTCCAAGATCGGCCGTCCTCGACTCAACCTCTCGAACCGAGTTCGTGGCCCAGCCGGTTCTTGATGGAAAAGTGACCAGCCCCTGGCTGATTGGGACGGCGAGTTCACTGTCCGGCGCAAAACACATGAGCGGCAATGCCGACTACACGGGGAAAGCGGGTATTACCGTCTGGCTCGACGGTGTCTTCCAGGTCGAGGTCCTCGAAACGCGTTCGGACGGTCTGATTCGAATCAGGAACTATGCCGACGTAGGTAAGACTTCTCTCGAGATGGTCGAGTGGGCCGTGGAGCCCGATCTGCTGTTCCCCTTCACGCCTTGGAAAGAGTTTGGCAGGTGGATTCACCGGCCGGACAGGTATTTGCTCGTCCCGCAGGATCCGGCGACGCGTTTCCCTTACCCGCTGGACACGATGCGCTCGCGCTGGCCTCGAACTGTTGCCTATCTAAAGCACTTCGAGGACCAATTGCGCATGCGCAGCGGATACAGCAGATACTTCAAGCCGGAAGACCCTTGGTACGCGATCTACAACGTGAGCCCACAAACGATGTCCGACTGGAAGGTAACCTGGCGGACTATGGGATCCGCGATGCAGGCTTCGGTTGTTGGTCCCAAGCCGGGGCCGGAGGGGGCGCCAAAGGCTTCCGTATTTAAGAACACCGTGATTTTCGTGCCCACTGACAGCCCGGAGGAGGCGACCTATCTTGCAGCGCTTCTGAACAGCCGTTGGGCCAACTATCTCCTCAGGGCATCAAACGTACGAGGTGGTAAATCCGCGTTTGCCACGAACGTCTTGCACGCGTTGCGGATCTCTACCTTCGATCGCGACGAGGAGCTCCACATGAGTCTCTCGGACCTAGGGCGTCTAGCAACCGAACAGGCTGAAGAGGGCAGCGAGGAGCTTGACCACACGGAGTACCTCATCGACGAGGCGGCGGGACGATATTGGGATCTATCGAAAAAAGCGAAAGAGGGCATGCATGAGGTACTGGAAGTGATCCGTTAGTCATTTTCGAGAATTTGCCTCAATCACTCTTGAGGCTCTTCTACGACTTGGCCGTCTGGCTGCGGGTGCTCAGGGCACCCGCAGCGCCCGCAAGCAAATAGGCGATTGCTGCTGCCAGGAGGGCGAACTTGAGGGTGGCGAAGGTGGTTGCCAGGGATGGGAAAGGTGCTCCGGAGCCGCCTACGGTGAGGAGCAGGCAGGCGTTCTCTAGGGCATCGAAGGCTGCGGCCAGGGGGCCTAGCCAGATTGCTTTGTTGCCGATCTTGGCGAGTCGGTGCAGGTTGCGGCGGCGGCAGAGGTCTCGGGTTGCGGCGGCGGCCAGGGCTAGGAAGGTGCCGTAGGCCAGCATGAACCCGTAGTCGATCCAGAGTTGGTCGCGGGCCGCGTTGCGGCCGTCCTCGCCCCATTCGGCGAGGATCTCGTTTGCCCGCGCTTCGCCGCCGCTCAGCTCGAACGGCACCATCCCCGGCCCGTTCTCCTGCATGCGGTCCTCCATCGGCGACATCGCCCAGAGCAGCAACAGCGTCGCTATCCCGCTTGCGATCAATCCGCGCCGCCGCATCGGGGGCATCATGGCGAAACCGTCGGTCTCGAATCGAGACAGCGACGCCTGTGCCGGTGTACGGTGGCGCTGATGGAGACGGTCATGGTCAGCGGCGGGTCGGGCTTCCTCGGGGGGCGCTGCGTGGTCGAGCTGCTGCGCCGTGGCTATGCGGTGCGGACGACCGTGCGCGATCTCGCCAGGGAGGAGGAAGTGCGGACCCGGGTCGGGTCCGAGCTCGACCCGGGCGACCGGCTCGCGGTGCTGGCGGCGGATCTGCGCTCCGACGAGAGCTGGACGGATGCGGTCGCGGGCTGCGAGTACGTCCTCCACGTCGCCTCGCCGTTCCCGGCGGCGCAGCCGAAGGACCCCGACGAGCTGATCGTGCCGGCGCGGGAGGGGACGCTGCGGGTCCTGCGGGCGGCCCTCGACGCCGGCGTCCGCCGGGTCGTCGTCACCTCCTCGGTGGCGGCCGTCCGCGGCAGCGCCGGCTCCGCCCCGGCGCCGCTCACCGAGGCGGACTGGTCGGACCCCGACGACTCCAAGCTGACCCCGTACGCCCGCTCGAAGACGATCGCCGAGCTGGCGGCCTGGGACCTGGTGCGGGAGCGGGGAGAGGAGGGGAAGCTGGCGGTGGTCAACCCCGGCGCGATCCTCGGCCCGGTCCTCGGCGGCGAGAGCTCCTCCTCCCTGGCCCTGGTCGAGCGGTTGCTGAAGGGGATGCCGGGGACGCCGCGGATCGGGTTCAGCGTCGTCGACGTGCGCGACGTGGCCGAGCTGCACATCCTCGCGATGACCGCCGCCGAGGCCGGCGGCGAGCGCTACCTCGCAATCGCCAAGTTCCAGTGGATGGCCGACGTCGCCGCGGTCCTGCGCGAGCGCCTCGGGCCGGAGGCGGCGAAGGTGCCGAAGCGCTCGATTCCCAACTTCCTGGTGCGGGGGATGGCGCTGTTCGACCCCGCTGCGCGCTCGGTCACCGGACAGCTCGGCAAGCGGGTCGAGCTCTCCAACGCGAAGGCGAGGGCGCTGGGCTGGGAGCCGCGCCCGGTCGAGGAGACGATCGCCGACTGCGCCAGGAGCCTGGCCGGATGAGGATGCGGGCGGCGGTGCTGGAGCGCTTCGGCGAGCCGCTCGCGGTGCAGGAGGTCGAGCTGGCGGAGCCGCGGGCCGGGGAGGTGCTGGTCCGCCTGCACGCCTGCGGCGTCTGCCACACCGACCTCTACACCGCCTCCGGCGCCGACCCGTCCGGCTACGCGCCGACCGTGCTCGGCCACGAGGGCGCCGGCGTCGTCGAGGCGGTCGGGGCGGACGTCGCCTCGCTGGCGCCGGGCGACCACGTCGTCACCCTCTTCTCGCCGCAGTGCCGCGAGTGCGTCCACTGCCTCGACCCGCGCACCAACCTCTGCCTGGCGATCCGCGAGGAGCAGAACAAGGGCCACCTTCCCGACGGCACGACGCGGATCTCCCGCGGCGGCGAGGAGATTCGCAGCTTCATGGGCTGCTCGACCTTCGCCGAGTACACGGTGATGCCGGAGATCGCGCTGGCGAAGGTGAGCCCGGAGGCCCCGTTCGAGCACGCCTGCCTCTTCGCCTGCGGGCTCTCGACCGGGCTCGGCGCCGCGATCAACACCGCCGCCGTGCGGCCCGGCAGCAGCTGCGCCGTCTTCGGCGCCGGCATGGTCGGGCTCGGGGCGGTCGCCGGCTGCCGTCTGCAGGGGGCCGAGCGGATCATCTGCGTCGACCTCTCGCCGCAGCGGCTCGAGCTGGCCCGCGGCCAGGGCGCGACCGACCTGCTCGAGGGCGGGGAGGGGACGGTCGAGCGGATCCTCGAGCTGACCGGCGGCTTCGGCGCCGACTACACCTTCGAGGCGACCGGCAACGTCGCGGTGATGCGCCAGGCGGTCGAAGCGGCGCGGATGGGCTGGGGGCTCTGCACCGTCGCCGGGGTCGCCGGCAGGGGGGAGACCCTCAACGTCGTCCCGCGCCTGCTGATCACCGGTCGCCGCATCGCCGGCTCCTCCTTCGGGGGCGTCAAGGGCCGCGACCAGGTCCCGGTCCTCGTCGAGCGCTACCTGGCCGGGGAGATCGACCTCGAGCCGTTCGTCTCGCACCGGATCGGCCTCGACGAGGTCAACCGCGGCTTCGAGCTGATGGAGGCCCAGGACGGAATCCGCAGCGTGATCGAGTTTGCGTGAAGCGGTGCCCACTCGCCTGCCGCCGGTAATAGGTGCCGAGCGCCCCGCCTCCGGCTGGGGATGGGTGGCGACGCTGGCGGTCGTTGCCGCTTCGACCCTGTTGATCTACCCCCTGAAGTCGGTGGCCCCGGTCGTCTCGCTCGGCGTCGTCTACATCCCGGGGGTCCTGCTGATCTCGACCTCCTGGGGTTGGCGGCTCGGGCTGCTCTCGGCCGTTGCGAGCGCGCTGGCCTTCAACTGGTTCCACATCCCGCCCACCGGGGAGTTCGGGATCGCCGCCGGCAAGGACGCGGTCGCCCTGGTCGCCTTCGCGATCGTCGCCCTTGCCAGCAGCTCACTCGCCGAGATCGCCCGAGCTCGAACCGCCGAGGCGGAGCGGCGGCGAGGGGAGACGGAGCAGGTGCTGGCACGGCTGCGCGAGCTGACGGCGGAGCGCGACCGGATGGAGGAGGAGGCGATCGAGGCGGGCGCCCTGCGCCGCAGCGACGAGCTGAAGACGGCGCTGCTGCGCTCGGTCTCGCATGACCTGCGGACGCCCCTGACCTCGATCATCGCCGCCGGCACGGCGCTCGACTCCCCGACTCTGACCGAAGCCGAGCGCCACGAGCTGAGCCAGGGAGTGGTCGAGGAAGGGGAGCGGCTCTCGCACCTGGTCGAGAACCTGCTCGACGTCTCGCGCCTGGAGTCCGGCTCGGCGGAGCCGCGGCTGGCGCCCGTCGACCTGGCGGGGGTGCTGGAGGCGGCGCGGGAGTCGCTCGGCGACGACGCCGGCGCCGTGAGACTCGGGATCGACGCCGAGATCCCGGCGCTGGTCGCCGATCCGGTCCAGCTCGAGCGCGCTTTCGCCAACCTCTTCGCCAACGCGGTCCGCCACGGCGGCGGGCAGCCGGTCCTGGTGCGCTCGCGCCGGGTCGGCGGCCACCTGGTCGTGCGCGTCGTCGACCGGGGGCCGGGGATCCCGGAGCCGGAGCGGGAGCGGATCTTCGAGCCCTTCTACCGCCGTGAAGGCGGCGGCGGCTCCGGCCTCGGCCTCTCGATCGCGAGGGGCTTCGTCGAGGCCAACGGCGGCGAGGTGGCCGTCGAGAGCGTGCCCGGTCAGGGCAGCACCTTCGTCGTCTCGTTCCCGCTCGAGGACCGGGGATGAACGACCGGCGCCGCATCCTCGTCTGCGACGACGAGCCGCAGATCGTCAGAGCGCTGCGGGTGATCCTCCGCGATGCGGGCTTCGAGGCGGTCCCCGCCGGCAGCGGCGAGGAGGCGCTCGACCTGGTGGCGGTGCGCCCGCCGCAGGCGGCGGTGATCGACCTGATGCTGCCCGATCTCGACGGGGTCGAGGTGACGCGGCGGATCCGCGAGTGGAGCGGGATGCCGATCGTCGTCCTCTCGGCGGTCAGCGACGAGGACAAGAAGGTGGAGGCGCTGGCGGCCGGCGCCGACGATTACGTGACCAAGCCGTTCGGCCCGCGCGAGCTGGTGGCGCGGCTGGAAGCGGCGCTGCGCCGGGCGCAGCCCGAGACGGGGGAGCCGGCGATCGAGGTCGATGGACTCGAGGTCGACCTCGCCGCCCGCCGCGTGCGCCGCGACGGCGAGGAGATCCACCTGACGCCGACCGAGTTCGAGCTCCTCCGTGTCCTCGTCCGCAACCGCGGCCGCCTGATGACCCACCGGGCGCTGCTGGTCGAGGTGTGGGGGGTCGAGTACGAAGACGACCTGCAGGTGCTGCGGGCCCACATCGCCAACCTGCGCCGCAAGATCGAGCCGCCGGGCGAGCATGTCTTCATTCGCACCGACCCGGGCGTCGGATATCGGTTCGCTGCGTAGTTCCGTGGTTCCTTTGTCCGGATATAGAGGACAAAGGAACCACGGAACGCCTTCACGAAATCTGTATACGGCGGCGGCTCCTCTTCACGCGGGCTTGACGGGCGCGGGCGCATGATCGAAGCGTGTCCGTCTCCACCGCCAAAAGGCGCCCCAGCTTCGAAGCTCTCCTCGGCAGGCGCTCGGCGCGGCGGCTCGCCCGCGGTCGCACGGGGGGGCAGGCGGCGCTGGCGCTCGGGGCGCTCGGCGTCGTCTTCGGCGACATCGGCACCAGCCCGCTGTACGCGGTGCAGGCCGTCTTCAACCCCGCGGATCCCCATCCGGTGGCGGAGACGCGCGCGAGCGTCTACGGCGTCATCTCGCTGATCTTCTGGGCGGTGACGATCGTCGTCACGCTCAAGTACGTGCTGCTGGTGATGCGGGCGGACAACGAGGGCGAGGGCGGCATCATGGCCTTGATCACGCTGATCCAGCGTGGAGAGGCGCCGGGGGGACGGCGAACCAAGGTCGTCCTCGCGGCACTCGGCATCTTCGGCGCCTCGCTCTTCTTCGGCGACAGCATGATCACCCCGGCGATCTCGGTGCTCTCCGCGGTCGAAGGGCTGAAGGTGGTCGAGCCCTCGCTGGGAGGCCTGGTCGTGCCGCTGACGGCGGCGATCGTCGTCGTCCTCTTCGCCTCCCAGCGCTACGGGACGACGGCGGTGGGCCGCCTCTTCGGCCCGGTGATGGTCCTCTGGTTCCTCGTCATCGCCGCCTGCGGGATCACGGGCATCGCCGCCCACCCGCAGATCCTCGCGGCGCTCTCACCCGGCTACGCGCTCGAGTTCCTGGTCGGGAACTTCGGCACCGCCTTCTTCGCCCTCGCCGCGGTCGTGCTGGTGATCACCGGCGCCGAGGCCCTCTACGCCGACCTGGGCCATTTCGGCCGCCTGCCGATCACCGTCGCCTGGCTGTCGCTGGTCTTCCCGGCTCTGATCCTCAACTACATGGGCCAGGGGGCGCTCCTCCTCGACCACCCCGGCGCCAACTCCAGCGGCACCTTCTTCCTCCTGGTCCCGGAGTGGGGGCGGGTGCCGATGGTCTTCCTCGCGACCGTCGCCACGGTGATCGCCTCCCAGGCGGTCATCACCGGCGCCTACTCGGTGGCCCACCAGGCGGTGCAGCTCGGCTACCTGCCGCGCCTGCGGGTCGTCTACACCTCGGCGAAGAGGATGGGGCAGATCTACGTGCCCTGGATCAACTGGCTGCTGATGGCGGCGGTGCTGGCACTGGTCTTCGCCTTCCGCACCTCGGGCGCGCTCGCCTTCGCCTACGGGATGGCGGTGACCGGGACGATCACGATCACCACCCTGCTGTTCTTCTACGTCGTTCGCCGGCAGTGGGGGAAGCCGCTTTGGCTCGTGGCCGCAGGGGCGGGCGCCTTTCTCGCCGTCGACTCTCTCCTCCTCGCCGCGAACCTGACCAAGCTCGTCCACGGCGCCTGGTTCCCGCTCCTGGTGGGGCTCGCGATCTTCACGGTGCTGACCACCTGGCAACGGGGGCGCCGGCTGGTGTCCGAGCGGCGCGAGCGCCAGGAAGGCTGCCTGCGGACCTTCGTCGAGGAGCTCCACCACCGCCGGCCGCCGTTGCGGCGCTCACCCGGAACCGCCGTCTTCCTCAACCGCAACAAGGAGACGACGCCGCTGGCGATGCGCGCCAACGTCGAGCACAACCAGATCCTCCACGAGCACGTCGTGATCCTCTCGATCGAGACGCTGCCGGTTCCCAACGTCGCCGGCGCCGAGCGCTTCGTGTTCGACGACCTCGGCTATGGGGATGACGGCATCAGCCATCTCACCGCCCGCTTCGGCTATATGGAGCAGCCCGACGTTCCCGCCGCGCTCCGTCGGGCCAGCGAGGACACCCTCGCGCTTCCGATCGAGGTCGAGGGGGCCTCCTACTTCCTCTCGACGATCGAGCTGCACTCCGGCGACGCGCCGGGGATGGCACGGTGGCGCAAGCGCTTGTTCCTCGCCAGCTCCCATGTCAGCGCCGATGCCGCCGACTACTTCGCCCTGCCGCGCGACCGCACGGTGATCATGGGCTCGCTGGTCGAGGTCTGAGCGCATCGCGGAGCGGCGCGGCGAGGTCGCCTTTGCGCGCCACCGAGAGGCCGCCGAGTTCGAGCCAGTCGCCGAGCAGGCGCAGCTCGGCGGCCAGCTCCGTGGCGACGAGGGCGGTGTCGACGTCCGGCTCGGCGAAGGCGCCCCGCACTCGCAGCAGGCCGGCCTGCCGGTCGCTCTTGAGGTCGACCCGTGCGACCAGGCGATCGCCGAGCAGGAAGGGGAGGACGTAGTAGCCGTAGACGCGTTTCGGCGCCGGCACGTAGATCTCGATCCGGTAGCGGAAGCCGAAGAGGCGCTCGGTCCGCTCGCGCGCCCAGACGAGGGAGTCGAACGGGGTCAGCAGCGCCCGCGCCGCCGCTGCCCGGCGCAGGCCCGCGGGCCGCTCGGTCGCGAGGTAGGCGGGCTGCCCCCAGCCCTCGACCCGGACCGGGACCAGGCCGCCGTCCTCGGCCAGCTCGGCGACGCGGGCCTTCGACTCGGCGCGGGGCAGGCGGAAGTAGTCGCCGAGGTCGGGCTCGGTCGCCACTCCCAGGCGCTTCGCGGCGATCAGGACCAGCTGCCGCTGCGCCTCCTCCTGCGAGGGCGTCGGCGCTTCGAGCACGTGCCGCGGGAGCACCCGCTCGGGCAGGTCGTAGAGCCGCTCGAAGTTGACCCGCCGCGCCGCGCAGACCCGCCCCGAGAAGAAGAGGTACTCGAGCGCGGTCTTCTCTTCGCTCCAGCTCCACATCTCTCCCGGCTCGCGCCGGCGCCCCTTCGCCGCCAGCTCCGAGGCCCGGAGCGGGCCGCGCTCCCGCACCATCTCGAGGACGAACTCGAGCAGCTGCGGCTGCTCCGCCGCGATTCGCGCCACGCCTTTCCACGCCAGCGAATCGGCCCGGGCCATCCGCCAGCGCAGCAGCGGCTGCAGCTCGACCGGCAGCAGCGAGGCCTCGTGCCCCCAGTACTCGATCAGGTCCCGCTGCCGCGCTCGCGCGGTCTTCCCCTTCCCGTCCTCGTGCCAGGCCAGGCGGTCCAGGGCCTCCCGCGGATACGGACCGAGCCGCGAGAAGACCGGCATGTAGTGGGAGCGGCAGAAGACGTTCACCGAGTCGAGCTGGAGGAGGCCGACGTCGTCGATCGCCCGCCGCAGGTGCCTGGCATCGACCCGCCCGCTCGGCCGCGGGCGACCGAATCCCTGGGCGGCGAGGGCGAGGCGCCGCGCCTGCGCGGCGCTGAGGTCGAACTCGGGGTCGGGCACCATCGGGCGATTCTTCCGCAGGTGGGGGACCTGTCTAGGGTTGGGGGGATGGCTGAGCTTGCCGGCACCAACAAGTCCCGCCTCGCCGAGCGCTACGTCGACGAGGGGACCCGCATGGACGAGCACCCCGGCATCGTCTTCCGCGGCGGCCCCACCGGACGCCGGGCCGCCTTGGCCCGTGGCCCAGACGTCTGGGAGCTGATGACCACGTTGAAGAGCGGTAGTGCGCGTGGGGAGGAGGCGATCTCCGCCACCGCCGAGTTGCTCAACCTCACTGACCCCCAGGTACGGACCGCGGTGCGCTACTACGCCGCCTTTGCCGACGAGATCGACAGGCGCATCGCCCTCAATGCCGAAGACGCCGATGAAGCCGAAGCGGCCTGGCAGCGTGAACGGGCCGCTTTGGCGTGAAGCTCCTCCTCGACGAGCAGATCAGCGGCAAGGTCGCAGATCGGCTCCAAGACCGCGGCCACGATGTCACGGCCGCTACGGACGATCCAGGCCTGCGCGGTCTTAGCGCCCTGACCTCTTTGAGGTGGCCCAGCAGCAAGGCCGAGCCCTGGTTACTTGCAACCGCGTCGACTTCGAACCGATCACCCGCGAATACACCCAGGCGAATCGCGAGCACCACGGTCTCGTGATCATTCATCCACGGCGCTTCCCGAGTTCGGAATTCGCTCGGCTGACTGCCGCTATAGAGGGCTTGCTAGTCGAACCTGATTTGGGTAGGAGCTTTCTTATCTGGCTGCAGGAGAAAGGGAAGTAGCGAGGGGGCGAAGCGCGGCTAGCGCCGCTCCTCGCGGAACATCTTCAGGGCGTGGGCGCCGGCGGGGTGGGCGCGGAACTCGCGGACCTTCGCGGCCATGGCGGGCGGGAGCTCGTCGGGCCGGGGGAGGGGCACGCCGTACTCGGGCGGCATCAGCAGCGGCGCCGCCAGCGAGGCGAAGGTGAGGTCGGCGGCGCTGAAGCGTTCGCCGCAGAGGTGGGGACGGCCGTCGCCGAGCCGCTCGGCGACCTTGTCGAAGGCTGCCCGCACCTCCAGCTCGGATCGCTCGGCGCTGGCTGGGGTGATGTCGAGGTGGCGATCGATGATCCGGGCGGCGAGCGGGTAGGCCAGCGGCAGCGCCCGGCGCTGCCAGGCGGGCACGCCGGTGCAGCCGTAGGCGATCGCGATGTCGCGCCGGCCGCGCAGGTTGAAGTACATCCACCGCCGCCCCTCGGGCCCGAGGACCTCGTCGAAGTCGCGCTGCAGCGCCCGGACTTCGGCTGCGGCGGCGGGGTCGTCGGGGAACAGGGCACGGTCGGGCCGCGCCCGCGCGCTCGCCTCCTCGACGATCTCCGCCGAGTCGGCGAAGACCCGGTCGCCCCAGACGAGCACGGGCGCGGTTTTCCTCCCCCCGGCACGAGCGACGGGTATCCAGTGGATCACCTGGAGGTGCGCCCGCTCCCTGTGTGCGATGCCGGCCCGGTCCAGCGCCCAGCGAGCCTTCTCGCAGTAGTGGCTGATCGGGATCGTGATCAGGATCGGGGTCTCGGCCATCGCAACAGTGTGCCCCACCTTTTGCCGGTGCCGTCAAAGTAGGACCCGGTCCCGATCGGGCGCGTCGAAAAGTGCAAGGCTCCGCCTCGGGTTTCGGTTTTCTGCCGATGAGTTGCTTTCGGATTTTCCCGGATGTCGGCAGCGATCCTCGGCTTATCCTCAGAGGATGGCGGCGGCGGAGAGCCCTGACCAGGAGTCGCAAAGGAGGCGCGGCGGCCGGATTTTCGTTCAGGCGGTGGAATGGCTGCTGAAAGCGGGCTCCGCGTTTGCGATCTGGCTGGCGATAGCCGCGGCCTTCCACCTCTGGCCGTTCGGCGAGCCCCCCGATGTGCGAGTCGACATCGCCGCCTCGCAGGTCAACGCAAAGGGGTATGACAGCGCCGTCAACGAGTACGTCTGCCTGGTCAACATGAGCGGTGACGAGGTCGACCTGCTCGGATGGGAGCTGCGCGACGCGGAAGGGAGCGTCAACGTCCTCCCTGACATCACCCTCGCCCCCGAACAGCACCTGCGCGTCCACCCTGGTGGAGGGGAGAACTCGGGGAGCGACGTCTACGGCGAAGGAGAGCAGGCCGTGTGGAACAACCAGGGTGACACCGTCACCCTTCTGGATGAGTCGGGGAACGTGATCGACAGCCAAACCTATGGCTCGCGATCTTCGGAGGAGACCGCCGCGAACTGCGTCCCGTCCTAGGGCATCGAAAAAAGGAGAAGCCGATGGCAAGCGAGAGGATCACCTTGGAGTTGGACAGAGCCGATGCGGAGGTGCTGCTCGGGGTTCTTTCCTCCGAGCGCCACAACGCCGAGGCCGAAGAGGTCTGCGAGTCGCTTCGCAGGCAGATCGACGAAAAGCTGTCCGGATCCGAGTAGTGGAGCCCTCCCCGGGGAGCTAGCCACGGAAGCTGCCGGGGGTCACACCCAGCGTCGCTTTTCCCGTAAGGCCATCCCGGGCAAGGCTGCCGCCGGCCGGGGCGAGGGCGAGCTCTGAGCTCGAGCCGCCCTGGTCCCGGAAGATGAAGTCGGCGTTGCGCGGGGTGATTTCGGCCGGATTCCGGTTGTAGGGGGAGAGGGAGAAGACCTCTGCGTCGTGCCGATCGGAGGTGAAGAGCTGGCCGGTGTGGGAGACGTGGCCGCCGGTATGGACCTTGACGTGGATGTGCGTCGTCCGCCCCGGGTACTGGCCGGGGTAGATGGTCGCGAACTCGGCGAGGCCGTTGGCGTCGGTCAGCTGGATCCCGCGCAGGTAGGTCTCGCCCTCGCTTCCCTCCGACGGCTCGCCCGAGTAGCGGCCGAGCGCGTCGCAGTGCCAGATGTCGACGGCGGCGTCGCGGATCGGCTTGCAGGTATCCGCGTCGACGACGGTCAGCGCCAGCGCGAGCGGCACGCCGGGGCGGTCCTCGACGATGTCCCGTCTGACCTGCGCCAGGTCGATGTAGAAGGGCCCTTCGTCCTGCTCCGGCGTCAGCACGCAGTCGGGAAGGGTCGTTCCCCCTCTCGCCACGGACTCGGTCGCCCCGTCGCCGTCGGCGCCGCAGGCGTAGAGGGCAGCGCTCGCCAGCGCCCCTGCCGACAGCGCCATCATCTCGCGGCGCCGCATCGGTATTGGATCGATCTTGGACACTGATTAGATCCTCAATCAGACCTTAGTACTCGAGCAAGGAGCAAGCGAAGATGCCGACCGACGACGTCCGGGCACGCCGCGAGAAGGTCGTGCTGGACCATTTCCACGACGAGGTGGAGCAGGACTGGGACGCGGTCCTCTCGACCTTCCCGCACCCGCGCTACGAGATCGTGCCCACGCAGACCGTGCACGACGGCGATGCGGCGGTGCGCGGCTACTACCACGAAACGCGCGTGGCATTTCCGGACCAGCGGCACGAGATGATCGCGCTCCGGCATGCCGACGACGCGGTGGTCACCGAGTTCTACCTGCTAGGTACCCACCTGGGGCCGCTCGGTCCAGTGCCACCGACGGGCGGGTCGTTCAAGGTCCGCATGACCGCTTTCTTCGTCTTCGACGAGAACGAGGAGCTCGTCTGCGAGCGGGTCTACTTCGATCAGCTCTCGTTCCTGCGCCAGCTCCTCGGCGCCGTCAACCTCAGATCTCCGAAGGGCCTTCTGACCATGGCGCGAGTTCTCCGCGGCTTCGCGAAGCTCTCCCGCGAGCCGAAAGACGTCATCCCCGACACCGCAGCTCGTCGAGCGAGGTGACCTCCAGGTCGAATGGCTCGTCCGCCGACCGCCGGCGCCGGTACGGGGAGACGGTCACCCGGTGGGTCTCGCCGCAGACGCAGGGGACTTCGATGGGGCTGGTGTCGGGGGCGGGATCGGTGGCGACCTTGAGGCGGCGGAGCTGGCCGGTGGGCTTGCAGCCGAAGGAGATGACCCAGCCGTAGTCGGGGCGTTCGGCTCTTTTTCCTTGTCGGGATGGAGTTGGCATCGGCTTATCTTCCTGGATCTAGTCTTTGCTGGAGTGGTCCGACCTCCAGCTCAGCGCCAGCGCTGTCTCGTCCTCTACGACGGAGACTGCGGCCTGTGCAAATGGCTCCTCGCCTGGTTGCTGCGGCTCGATCGCGCGGGGCGATTGCGGCCGATCGCGCTGCAGGGCCCCGAGGCCGACGCTCTCCTCGCCGATCTCGATCCTGCCGATCGGCTGGCGTCCTGGCACCTCGTTTTCCCCGATGGCACGCGCACCTCAGCCGGCGCCGCCCTCCCGTCCCTGCTCAGGCTGCTGCCTTACGGGCGGCTTCCCGCTGCCGTCCTCGAGCGCTTTCCCCGCTTGACGAGTGCCGGCTACCGTTGGGTAGCCGCTCACCGCACGGGGATCTCCCGCTTCGTTCCCCGTGGGGCGAAGAGACGTGCGGCGGAGCGGGTTCGGGAACGCGAGCTCTGATCGATAGGGGACCGAAGAAGGCCTAGCCTTCGGCAAGAGCGGCTTCAGCCACGCCAGGCACTTGTTCTGAGCGCTCCGCCACCACGACCCGCCCGCCGCGGGCCGGCCGCACCGTGATGTTGCGGCGCTGGGCGACCTCGACGCCGTCGCCGGAGTCGCGCAGCTCGCAGCTGCCGAGAAGGGCCTTGAGGACGACTTTCATCTCGAGCATCGCGAAGCTGGCGCCGAGGCAGCGGCGGCGGCCGCCGCCGAAGGGGATCCAGGTGTAGGTGCCGGGCGACTGGTCGAGGAAGCGCTCGGGGCGGAAGGCGTGGGGTTCGGGGTAGATCTCGGGGTCGTGGTGGATCAGGTAGGCGTTGGCGACCAGGGTGCAGCCGGGCTGGTAGGTCCAGTTGCCGATCGTCACCTCTTTGGCGACCAGGCGCGGCGCCGCATTGGGCAGCACGGGGCGGTCGCGGAGGGTCTCCTGGATCGTCGCGGTCAGGTAGGCGTCGGTGCCGGCGTCGATCTCCGCGACCAGGCGCGCGAGGACGGCGGGCTCGCGGACGAGGCGCTCGAAGGCCCAGGCGAGGGTGGTGGCGGTGGTCTCGTGCCCCGCCACGAGCAGGGTCATCAGCTCGTCGCGGATCTCCTCCTCGCTCATCGGCGAGCCGTCCTCGTGGGTCGCTTCCAAAAGCATCGCGAGGACGTCGACGCGCTCGGCGCCCTCGGCCCGCCGCTCGGCGATCAGGGCGAAGAGGATCTCGTCGACTTCCCTCTGCATCCGCACGAAGTGGGCGAAGGGGCCGACGCGTTCGGCCACCCGCGCCGCCAGCGAGTCGGCCCTGGGCGGCATCAGGCTGATCGGGCGGTCGCCGAACTCGAGCATCGCCTGCAGCCGCTCCCGCAGCGCGTCGAAGCGGGCGCCGGGGTCGAGGCCGAAGACGGTCCGCAGGATGATCTTCAGGGTCAGTTCCTGCATGCGGGGGTGGAGGGCGAGCGGCTCGTCGCGCGGGATCGCCGCGACCTCATCCGCCGTCACCTCCTCCATCAGCTCGGTGAGGCGCTCCATCCGCTCGCCGTGGAAGGCGGGGAGCATCAGCTTGCGCTGCTCCATGTGCGCGTCTTCGTCGAGCAGCAGCACCGAGTTGCGGCCGACGATCGGTTCCAGCACCCGCGCCCCTTCGCCGGGGCGGAGGACGTCGGGCGGGGAGGTGAAGACCTGTTTCACCTCGTCGGGGTCGGCGATCATCACGAACGGCGGCGAGGTCGGCAGCCGCAGGGTGAAGCGCTTGCCGTAGCGCTCGCGGCAGCGTTCCAGGAAGGCGAGGGGCCGGGTCCAGAAGCCGACCATCTGCAGCGCCGCCGGCAGCGACGGTCCGGGCGGAAGGGCGGGACTTGGACTCATGGGGCCTCCTACCTCGCGGGTTCCCTCTGAACCTAGTCCCTTCGGAGCGGCCGCGAGTGTGACCTGGCGCACCCAACGAACCGCGAGGGACCTCACGGTCCCGCCGAAGGACCGGAGCGTTGCCTGCCGAGCAGCGGCCAGGCGAGTACCGCCGCCAGCAGGGCGACGACGGCCGCGACCGCGAGGACGTCCTGAAGACCCTCGACGATGCCGGCCCGCGGATCGAGGGCGCCGTCGAAGCGGTGCTCGAAGATCGCGCCGAGGCCGGCGATCCCGATCGCGATGCCAAGCTGGCGGAAGGTGTTGTTGATCCCCGAGGCGAGGCCGCTGCGCTCGACCGGGAGGACGCTCACCATCGCCGCCGCCAGCGCCGGGCTGATCACCCCGATCGCCAGCCCGCCGACCAGCAGCCCCGGCAGCAGCGCCGTCCACTCGCTGTCGACGTCGATCGCCCGCATCAGCAGCAGCCCGATCCCGATCAGCACCAGCCCGGCCGTCAGCGGCACCCGCAGCGGCAGGCGGTTGGTGAGCCGGCCGGAGATCGGGGCGACGACGACGAGGACCAGGGTCAGGGGGAGGATGCGGAGCCCGGTCTGGGTGGGGGAGAGGCCGAGGACTTCCTGCAGGTAGATCGCGAGGAAGAGGAGCAGCGGGTAGAGGGCGACCGACTGCGCGAAGGCGACCAGCGCCGTGCCGGTGAAGGCGGGGATGCGAAAGAGCGAGAGCGGCAGCATCGGCGCCTCGGAGCGGCGCTCGATCGCGACGAAGGCGGCGATCAGCGCGGCGGCCCCTAACAGCGAGCCGAGGATCAGCGGGCTGCCCCAGCCGTCCTCGTTGCCGCGGATCAGGCCGTAGGTGGCGAGGAAGCAGGCGGCGCCGAAGCTCACCATCCCGGGAAGGTCGAGCGGACGCGGGCGTCGCTCGCGCGACTCGGGCAGCGAGCGCAGGGTGAGCCAGATCAGCAGCCCGCCGAGCGGCAGGTTGACGAGGAAAATCCAGCGCCAGTCGAGCTCGTCGGTGAGGACGCCGCCGACCAGCGGCCCGATCGCCAGGGCGGCGCCGGTGACGCCGCCCCAGACGCCGAGCGCGAAGCCCCGCTCGGCGTCCTGGAACTCGTTGGCGAGGAGGGCGAGGGAGGAGGCGAACATCGCCGCGGCGCCGACGCCCTGGGCGGCGCGGGCGAGGTCGAGGAAGGCCGGCGAGCTCGCCACCGCACAGAGCGCCGAGCAGGCGGTGAAGAGGGCGAGCCCCCAGGCGAAGACCGCGCGCCGGCCGAGCCGGTCGGCGAGGGCGCCGGCGCTGAGCAGCGTCGCCGCCAGGGTCAGCGCATAGGCGTCGATCACCCACTGCATCTCGCCGAAGCTGGCCTCGAGGTCGGCGCGGATCGCCGGCAGAGCCACGTTCACCACCGTCACGTCGAGCAGCAGCATCGCCGTCGCCGCCGAGACGACCAGCAGGGTTATCCAGCGCTCCCGCGTCACCGGAGGGAAGCTTCCCGCCAGCCGCGGTCGGGTTCTTCGAAATAGATTAATCTGATAATCTGATTTTATGAAGCAGCTGAGTGCTACTGAGGCATCCCGCCGATTCTCTGATGTATTGGACGAGGTAGATCGCAGCGGCGAGTCCTACATCGTGGTCCGCCATGGTCGTGCCGTGGCGACCATCGGTCCGGCCAGGGGCGGAACTGGAAGAGAGCTCAAGGAGGTGCTTCGCGCTCATCAACCCGACGATGCCTGGGCAGACGAGTTGCGAGAGCTTCGCGAGGGCCTGGAGCCCGTGAGTGACCCCTGGCGCGACTGATCCTTGACACGACGGTTTTGGTCGACGCCGAGCGCGGTGGGGATGCGCTGACCATGGCGATCGACGACGACGATGATGTCGCGGTGGCGGCGATCACCGTGGCAGAGCTGAAAGTCGGGGTTCAACTGGCAGGTGGGCGTAGGCGCGACAAGCGTGAGCGCTTCGTGGCGGCAGTCCTCGATGCTGTTTCGATTGAGCCCTACGACTTAGATGTGGCTGAGGCGCACGCCGCCCTGTTGGCGCACGCTCGGCGGGCGGGCACGCCACGCGGCGCCCATGACCTCATCATCGCCGCGACGGCAAGGGCCAGGGAGCGACGGGTAGTGAGCTCTGATCGAAGTGGCTTTGTCGAGCTCCCGGGCGTCTCCATCGCCGGCGATCTCGAGTAGGGGGTCTAGGTACCTGGTGGCGGAGCAGGTTCCTGCCTCTCGGAGGACCCGGCGCCGGCGCCGCCGGCTTATCACGAGGTGCGCGAGGGGTTGATCACGCGCTGGATCGACACCCCGGGCTGAGGCCCGCCGGGATCCGTTTGTCCAGGGGCCTTGGCGGCGCCGTCCTCCAGCTCTATGGTCAATAGAAATTGAACATAGGGCAGGGGAAGGGAGGCCTCAAATGAAATGGAGTCGGATTGCCGCTCTGCTCTGCGCTGCGGCGCTCTGCCTTGTCTTCGCCGCCCCCGCCTGGGCGGTCAAGTACGTCGCGCTGGGGGACTCGTACTCCTCGGGCACGGGCACGCGCACGTTCTACGAATCGAGCTGCCAGCGCTCGGTCTACGCCTATCCGTACCTGCTGCACAACGCCCACCCGGAATGGACCTTCGTGAACGCGACCTGTGCGGGCGCGAAGACCGGGGACGTGATCAACACCCAGGCGAACAGCCTGACGTCTGACACCAACTGGGTCACCTACACGATCGGCGGCAACGACGCCGGCTTCTCGAGCGTGATCACCACCTGCGCGCAGCCGTCCTGGGCGTCCAACTGCGACGGCGCGATCGACACCGCGCAGTCCTACATCCAGAACACGCTGCCGGGCCGGCTCGACCTGGTCAACAACACGATCAAGTCACGGTCGCCGAGCGCGAAAGTGGTCGTGCTCGACTACCCGCGCCTGTTCAACGGCGAAGACTGCAACGCGCTCACCTGGTTCAGTCCCAGCGAGGAGACGCGACTGAACCAGACGGCCGACATGCTGAAGAACGTGATCAGCGCCGCGGCGACGCGGGCGGGGGCGAACTTCGTCTTCCGCGACGTGATCCCGCCCTTCGTCGGTCACGCCGTCTGCGACGGTGGCGGCGGCTCCTCGACGGAGTGGATCAACGGCCTCTCCAACCCGGTGGGCGAAAGCTACCACCCGAAGGTCACTGGTCACGCCAGCGGTTACTACCCGGTGGTGAAAGGGGTCACCGGCTGAGTTCCGTGCGGGAGGCCCTGGCGGCCTCCCGCGCCACCCTCACCGCGGCGGCACGGGTGTGCACTCCGAGGCGTTCGTAGATGTGCTCGAGGTGCTTGCGAACGGTTTGGGGGCTGATGAAAAGGTCGGCCGCGATCTGGTCGGTGCCGCGGTCCTGGGCGAGCAGGTGGAGGACCTCGCTCTGGCGGCGGGTCAGGCCGAGCGCCCGCAGCGCCTCTGCCCGCACCGCCGGCTCCTCCTCCAGCACCAGCAGGGCGCCGGTCTTCTCCGCGGCGGTCCGGCGCACCGTCAGCCGGCCGCGGGCGCCCTCGACGGTCAGCGGGTCGGGGCCGTGCGCGGGCGCGCTCGTGAGCCACTCGACGATCTTCCCCGGCAGGGAGGCGCCCCGGCTCTCCGGGAAGTAGGCGTGCAGCAGCTCCAGCGCCGCCCCGCTCGCGGCGCCGATCTCGCCCTCGGGTCCCGACGACACCACCGCGGCGTCGCGCTCCGCGAGCCCGTGCTCGAGGATCGCGACCAGGGCCTCCGTCTGCGTGCGCTCGAGCGCCCGGGCGTAGGCGTGGGCGAGGTGGGGGCGGAGCAGGTCGAGCAGGAGCCGGTCGCGCTCGCTGAAGCTGCGGCGGTCGCGGTTCATCGCGATCCCGATCACCATCGGGCCGGGCAGGCCGAAGGCGATCTGATCCTCGGCGTCGAGCAGGCGGTAGAGCTCGTTGTAGAGGTCGAGGGAGTGGAACTCGCGGCGGCTGAGGAAGTCGGAGATCTTGTAGGTGCGATCGTCGCCGTTGGCCTGCACCGCGATCAGCGGGTGCTGGTGGGCGAGCCGCGCCAGCGCCTCGCCGGCGATCTCCAGCGGCGGGTCGGGATGGGTGATGACGAGCGCGTTCGCGCCGCCCGGGTCGACCTCGTTGTAGCCGACCAGGTCGCAGGGAACGAGCTTTTCCAGTCCCGGCAGGATGCCGCTGCGGAACGAGTCCAGGTCCGCGAACGAGTGCGCCTCGTCGACGAAGGCGAGGACCGCCTGCAAATCCCGCGCGGGCAGCTGGGTCATTTGCGGTGAGTTTACGGCGCGAACAGCGCACGGAATTACGGCAAGTTCCGTATTCAAGCCTGCGTGTTCCCTGATACGGTCGCGCCGGTGAAGCCGCCAACCAGTCGAATCGACGGCCGCCGACGGGTCGGACGCTGGGCCGTTTTGGCCGGGCTGATCGCGATCGTCGCGGTGGCCGCAATGCCCGCGAGCGCCTCGGCGGCGTCATGCCCCGTCACCCCCGGCGTCTTCGTCACCGCCTGGAAAGGGGGCAGCGGCAACCTGGGCGAAGAAAACTGGACCAACGGCACCCCGACCGGATCCTGCGACGTGCTGATCACCACCCCGGGCAGCGACGTCATCACCATGACCGGCGGCGCCAACATGAAATCGCTCACCCTCGGCGCGGTCGCCTCGACGCCGAAACTGATCATCTCCGCCCAGGGCCCGAACACGAACCTCGACGCGCAGCCCGCCGGGATCACGATCGCGCAGGGGGCCTCGATCACCCTCACCTGCCCGCCCTCGCCGGGCGAATGCAGCGGCGGTCCGGGTGGTGGCGCGGGTCTGGTCGCCGGCTCCAGTCCTCTCGCCAACGCGGGCACGATCAAAGTCGACGCCAACTCGGGCACCGGCGCCGCCGTCAACGGCGCGATCACCAACACCGGCCAGATGGTGTTCGAAAAGACCACCTCCCTCGGCGGTCAGGTGGTCAACAAAAGCTCCCTCAGCATCTCCACCGGCGCCACCGTCACCAACTCCGGCAGCTCCTGCGGCGACACCGGCCCGTTCGTGAAAAACGACACCGGCGGCACGATCAGCGCCGCGGGCACCGGTCTCCTCAGCGTGATCAACTTCGAGCAGGGCAACGGCACCACCGAAGACGTGCGGATCCCCTGCGGCAGCCTCAAATACACCGGCACCGGGGCGAGCGAAGTGCGGGCCGGCGGCGGCTTCAACCTGACCGGCGAAATGCAGGAAAACCAGTCGCTGACGGTCAGCGCCGAGAGCAGCAACACCAACGCGGTGCTGCAGGGCGACTTCACCAACAAAGGCTCGATCACCCTCACCTGCCCGCCCTCACCGGGCGAATGCAACGGCGGCTCCGGCGGGGGAGCCGGCTTCAACGGCAACGGCAAACAGTTCACCAACGCCGGCACCTTCACGGTCGCCACCGATTCCGGCACCGGCGCCGCCCTCGACAGCGGCAGCGGCGGGACGATCACCAACACCGGCACGATGAACTTCAACCAGACCGCCCGGTTGAGCGGCATCGTCGTCAACAAAGGCGCGATCAACATCGCCGACACGAAGGTCGTCACCAACTCCGGCAGCTCCTGCGGAGATCTCGGCGCCCAGGTGAAGAACGACACCGGCGGCTCGATCAACGCCACCGGCAGCGGCACCCTCAGCGTCATCAACTACGAGCAGGGCGCGGGCACCACGAGCGGGACCCTGCCGGTGCAGGTCCCCTGCGGCAGCGTCAAATACAGCGGCAGCGGGGCGAGCAAGGTCCAGGCCAACGGCGGCTTCAACCTGAGCGGGGAAATGCAGGCGGGTCAGGAGCTGATCGTCAGCGCGGCAAGCTCGAACACCAACGCGGTTCTGGCCGAAGCCTTCACCAGCAAAGGCACGATCACGCTGACCTGCCCCGAAGGCGGTTGCAGCGGTGGCTCCGGCGGCGGTGTCGGCTTCAACGTCAACGGCAAATCCTTCACCAACGCGGGCACCCTGACCGTCGCCGCGGCTTCCGGCACCGGGTCGGGCATCGGCAACGGGCCGACCACCAACACCGGCACGATGAACTTCAACCAGAGTGCCGGCCTCGGCGGGACGGTGACGAACAAAGGCGCGATCAACATCGCCAACGAAAAGGTCGTGACCTCGAGCGGCAGCTCCTGCGGCGACACCGGCTCCTCGGTGAAGAACGACACCGGCGGCTCGATCAACGGCGCCGGCAGCGGCACCCTCAGCGTCCTCAACTACGAGCAGGGCGCGGGCACGACCAGCGGCACCGCTCCGGTGCAGATCCCCTGCGGCAGCCTCAAATACACCGGCACCGGCGCGAGCACGGTGCAGGTCAACGGCGGGGTCCCCCTGACCGGCGATATCGCCGCCGGGCAGACGCTGCGGATCCTCGGGTCGGTGAACGCACCCTCCTTCACCAATGCCGGCACGATCGTGCTCGACCAGAGCGCCTCGAACCCGAACATCAGCTCCTCCGGGACCCTGACCAACAGCGGCCAGATCGCGATCGCCGGCCCGTCCGCCAACGCGGCCTCCCTCGGCAGCGGGACGATCGACCAGACCGGAGCCTCCGCCGAAGTCGTCGTTCCCGCCGGGACCAAATTCAACCTCTCGAGCCCGCTGCTGCTGCACGCCGGCACCCTCCGCGGCGGCGGCACGATCGGCGGCTCGGTCGAAAACCTCGGCGGCGTCGTCGCCCCGGGGGACAGCCCCGGCACGCTGACGCTGAACGGCAGCTACGTGCAGGGCGCCGGCGGCCGCCTCGACATCGAGGTGGCGGGCACCGGGGCCGGGCAGTTCGACGTGCTGGCGCTCGGGGGCAGCGCGACGCTCGACGGCACCCTGACACTGATCCCGACCGGCGGCTACGCCGACTCCTCGGCGATCGGCGACAGCGTCGCCTTCCTCGCCTACGGCGGCAGCGTCGCGAACCAGTTCGCGACGACGACGGTGAGCCCGTCGCTGTCCTGCCCGAAGGCGTTTGCCACCAGCAACGACAGCGGCGCCAAAGCGCTGAAGGCGACGGTCGTCAACAGCGGCGCGGTCTGCGGCGGCAGCGGCGGTGGGGGAGGTGGCAGCACGACCCCGCCACCTCCTCCCGCTCCGAACACGAAGCTCGGTGCCCATCCCAAGGCCAAGGTGAAGACCAGGAGCGCGAAGGCGAAAGTGAAGTTCACCTTCTCCGCCGACCTCGCCGGCTCGCGCTTCCAGTGCAGGCTCGACAAAGGCGCCTACGCCTCATGCACCTCGCCGAAGACCTACAAGGTGAAGCCGGGCAAGCACAAATTCTCGGTCCGCGCCGTCGGCTCCGGGGGCACCGATTCCACCCCGGCGAGCTTCAGCTTCAAGGTCGTCCGCGAAAAAGGCTGACCCGGGTCATGCCACCCAGAACCCGACCATTTCGGATCCGTAGGCCTTCATGTTGACGAGAGTTTCGTAGACGCCGTTGTTGAAGGTCCCGGCGGTGCATTTGCCTAACCCGGTGCCTTCGTCGAAGGTGTATTTGATGTTCGACAGCTGGATTGTGTAGATGACGTAGCGTTCTTTGCCTTTGCCGACGTTGGCGTTGAAGTATGTGATTTTCGTCAGCGCTTTCTGGGCGGGGATTGTGGTCTTGCACTTCAGCGTCCCCGAAGCGACCTCTTCGATTTCGATCACTTTCGTGCCAGGGCATTCGATCTCCAGTTCCCCCTCCATGTTGCCTTCGCCGTCGAGTTTCCCGGCCTGTGCGCGGTATTTGCATTCGTTCATCCGCACTTCGGCGTTGCCCAGCCCCGAGCATTCGTAGTAGCTGGCTTCGAAGGGGTGGTTGGTGGTCATTTTTTTCGGGATTTCCCCCGTCAAGTGCTGGTGGGGGCAGACCACCTGGCGGGTGCCGAATTTGAACCCGGCTTCCGCTTCCCAGGCGCGGACTTCGACCCCTTCTTCTTCCGCGTGGAATTCCAGTACCGCCAGCGCCGGGCTGGCGGCGAGGCCGGCGAGCCCGAGCAGCAGGGCGAGGGCGCTGCCGAGGATTTTCAGGTTCCGGATCATCGTGCTCCGATCGTGACCAGAAAATGATAAAGAAATCTTAAGTAAAGATCAATCGCGGGCTCTGCCGGCTGGCCGGGCCGGGGCCGGTGCAATTCTCAAATAAGTCTGATTGAAGTACTTGAGGTCGACTCTATGGTCAGCGCGGCCCTGAGGAGGTTGGCTTGTCGGGCTGATGTCAACTCCAAGTCGGGAACACCGCGCCTTCGGGGAGGCCCTCTGGTTTCTCCGGCACAGAGCGGGCCTGACCCAGGAGGAGCTGGCAGACAGAAGCGGAGTGCACGCCACCGAGATCTCACGTCTCGAGTCGGGATGGCGGGGGCCGACGCTGAGGACGGTGAAGAGGCTGGCCGAGGGCCTGCAGGTGCCCCGCTGGTACCTGATAGCGCTGGAGGAAAGGCTTGACCTGGGCCTGGCGAGTCTGCCCGGCGCGGGGGGCGGGGATCCGCTCTAGGGCGCTAGGCCCGGCAAATATGAATGACCTTGTGGTCCCGGTCTTCAGCCGGCGGTTCGCTCATCTCAACGCCGCCGTCCACCTCCTGCTGCCCGATGCTCGCGAGGAGCTCGAGCCCGGCGGCCCCAAGCGCCTCGCGAATCTGCGCCTCGCTGTAGTGGCGCTCGCGGTGGACGTGGGTCTCGACGCCCGGTCCTGAGATCCGGCTCTCGACCACCTCTCCTGGAACCACCTCCGCGGTCAGGCTCTGCCAGCGCCACTCGCCCACCGCTTGCGAGCCACCGGCCTCCTCCCCGAAGCTCGAGCGGTAGACCGCCAGGGTGTTGGAGTCGAAGAGGACCAGGCCCCCCGGGGCGAGGTTGGCTCGCATTCCCGCAAAGGCCCGCTCCAGGTCCCCGTCCTCCAGCAGGTAGTTGACGACGTCGTTCAGCGCCCAGACCAGCTCGAACTCCCCGAAGACGGGCAGCTCGCGCAGGCTCGCCTCGTGCAGGGGGACCGCATCTGCGAATTTGGCCCTGGCCTCGGCCAGCATCGCCGGGGAGAGATCGCAGCCGACGATCTCCCAGCCCCGTTTCAGCATCGGCCCGAAGGCCCGCCCGGTGCCGCAGCCGACATCCAGCAGCCGGCCCTGCCTCAGCCCTCGCTTCTCGAGCTCGAGCAGGAGGGCGCCGACCCACATCTCGTAGTCGTTTGCCCCGCAGAACTCGTCGTAGATCGGCGCGATCGCCTGGTAGGCGACGCGGGCGGGATCGTCCTCGGGGGAGCTGGGGGCGGGGTGCAAGCTGATTCCTCGTCGATCGGTTGCCGGCGTGCAGCGCAACGCTTATACCGCCGCGCCCTCCCTCGCCGCGTCGACCACCTTCTCGGCCAGGTGCGCCGGGACCTCCTCGTAGCGCTCGAACTCCATCGTATAGTCGGCGCGGCCGCCGCTGATCGAGCGCAGGTCGGGGGCGAAGTCGAGGACCTCGGCCATCGGGACCTCGGCGTTGACCTCGGTCATCGCGCCCTTCGCCTCCATGCCGAGGGGGCGGCCGCGGCGGGAGTTGAGGTCGCCGATCACGTCGCCGACGACGTCGTCGGGGCAGCTGATCGTCAGCTTCACGATCGGCTCCAGCAGGGCCGGGTCGGCCTCCGCCATCGCCTCCCTGAAGGCCATCGCGCCGGCCAGTTTGAAGGCCAGTTCCGAGGAGTCGGTGTCGTGGTGCTTGCCGTCGACGAGGCGGACGCGGACGCCCTTGACCGGGTAGCCGGCGACGGTGCCGTGCTGCATCGCTTCGGCGACGCCCTTCTCGACCGCGGGGATGAAGCCGCCGGGGATCGCCGCTCCCTTGATCTGGTTGACGAACTCGAGCACCACGCCGTCCTCGCCCGGCTCGATCTCGATCGCGCAGTCGGCGAACTGCCCTTTGCCGCCGGTCTGCTTCTTGTAGCGGGCGTGCGCCGCGGCCGGCTGGCGGATCGTCTCCTGGTAGGGGACCCGCGGCGGGTGCAGCTCGATCTCCGCCCCGAAGCGGCTCTTCATCCGCTCGACCAGGACCTCGACGTGGACCTGGGTGAGGCCGGCGATGATCTGGTCGCCGGTCTGCGGGTCGCGGTGGACGTCGAGGGTCGGGTCCTCCTCGCTCAGCCGCCGCACCGCCGTCGCCGCCTTCTCCTCGTCCCCCTTCGTCTTCGGCTCGTACGAGAACGCCATCACCGGCGCCGGCAGCTCGAGCGGTCGGACCGCGAGGTCCCGCTGGCCGTCGCAGAGGACGTCGCCGGCCCGCGTCTCCTTCAGCTTGGCGACGGCGCCGATGTCGCCGGCGCCGAGCTCTTCGACCGGCTTCAGCTCCTTGCCGAGCGGCTGACCGATCTGCCCGATCCGCTCCTTCTGGTGGCGGCTCACGTTGACCGCGTGCGAGTCGGAGCGCAGGGTGCCGCTGTAGACGCGGAAGATGTTGATCCGGCCGGCGTAGGGGTCGGCGGTGGTCTTGAAGACGTAGGCGACCAGCGGCCCGTCCTCGTCGGGTGCGACCTCGACCGCCCCGCCGTCGCCGTCGAGCGCCGCCAGCGCCCCGCGCATCTGCGGCGAGGGCAGGTCCTCGACTAGCGCGTCGAGCAGCCGGTTCGTCCCCAGGTTCCTGGTCGCGACGCCGCAGGTGACGGGGAAGAGGTGCCCCTCGGTGACCCCGCGCTTGAGCGCGGTGACGATCTCCTCGTGGTCGATCTCCTCGCCCTCGAGGTAGCGCTCCATCAGCTCGTCGGAGTTCTCGGCCACCTCGTCCATCAGCTTTTCGCGGTGCTCCTCGGCCTGCGGGCGCAGCTCCTCGGGGATCGGCACCTGCTGGGCGCTGCCCTGCTCGCTGCCCTCGTAGACGAAGGCCTCCATGTCGATCAGGTCGACGACGCCGCGGACCTCCTGCTCGGCGCCGATCGGGATCTCGGTGGCGACGACGTGGGGGCCGAAGGCGGCCTTGAGCGAGTCGAGGGCGGCGAAGAAGTCGGCCCGCTCGCGGTCGAGCATGTTGACGAAGACGAGGCGGGAGAGGCCCTCGGCGTCGGCGCGCTGCCAGAGCCGTTCGGTCTGGACCTCGACCCCGGCGACGCCGTTGACCACGACCACGGCCGAGTCGGCGGCGCGGAGCGCCGCGGCGGCGTCGGCGACGAAGCTGGGGTCGCCCGGGGTGTCGATCAGGTTGATCTCGCGGTCGGCGTGCTGGAAGCAGGAGACGCAGGCGTTGATCGAGAGCCCCCGCGCCTTCTCGTCGTCCTCGTGGTCGGAGACGGTCGAGCCGTCCTCGACCTTGCCGAGGCGGTTGATCGCTCCCGCCTCGAACAGCATCGCCTCGTGGAGGCTGGTCTTGCCGCTGCCGCGATGACCGATCAGAGCGACGTTGCGAATCCGATCTGCAGCCTTGTGCGACATCTAACGAAGGTACACCCGCTGGCAAGGGCCGGCCGGTGTTATCCGACCCTGCCAGCGCCCCCCGTCAGCGCCCCCCGGGCAGCTTCAGCTTTGCCGTCCTCTTCGCTTTGACCGGCGGCCCGTTACCAACGCGGGCGACGACTTCGAACTGGGTCCGCAGCTTGCCGAGCTCGCGCAGCATCTTCGCTCCACGGGAGTTGAGCTTCAGCTTAAGCACCTTGGTCTTGCCGGGGGCGACTTTGAATTTCGCCTTCCCGACCAGGACCTTCTTCTTGGCGCTCGCGGTGGCCGTGCCTTTCGATTTGATCTTGGGCGCGCGGGCTTTGACAGTCCCAGTGCAGAGCTCGGTCCCGGCGGGGCAGGAGACGAGGAAGCCCGGCCAGACCCGGAAGGTTTTGCCGGCTTTCTTCACTTTCACCTTGCCGCGTTTGATCGTCGGTTTGAGGACCGGGGGCGGGGGCGGGGGAACCGGCTGCACCTCGTAGGCGCCGATGTCGCAACCGCCGAGCTGCGGGCGTGGGAAGCCACGTTGGTCGGTGGCCGGACAGCGATTCGCGTCGCCGGCGTTGATCGCAGGGCTGCCGTTCAGCAGTGCCATCGTGTCGGTTTCGCCACCGTTGTTCGCCAGCGGGCCGAGCAGCGGATTCGCGATCAGGTCGGTGAGACTTTCGAAGCAGCGGGGCTGTTCCGGAAGCGGCTGCTCTTCGAGATTGTGCCCTTCGCTGAGAAGGGTTTCGGTGCAGAAGCTCTGTTCCGCGGGGTCGATGTTGAAGAAGGTATTGCCGTAGATGACGGTATTGACGACCTGGGCAGTTCCGAAACCGCCGTTGATCGCCGCGCCTTCCCCCTCGTTGCCGCCGTTTTTGTCGGCGATCGAGTTGCCGGCGATGGTCACGTTCTGCAGCACCCAATCGCCTTCGTTGACTTCCATCGCGCCGCCGTAGGCGCCCCAACCGGGGACGGACGGGTAGAGGCTGGTGTCGACGACGTTGTTGGCGATGGTGGTGTTGACGATCGAGATCTCCCCATCTTCGGTCCAGAGGCCGCCGCCGTCGCCGCTGTTGCGGTTGTCGGCGATCAGCGAGGCGGCGATCGTGACTTTGGAGCTTTCGAGCGCGAGGCCGCCGCCGCGACCGCTGTTTGCGGAGGTATTCCCGCGCACGGCGACCTGGTCGAGCGCCAAGGTGGCGTTTTCAGCCAGGATCCCGCCGCCGTATTCGTCGGTCACGAGCCCGCCGGAGACGGTCAGCCTCGAGAGGGACAGCGAAGCCGCAGGCCGCACCTCGAAGACCCGGTCTTCGAGGCCGGTGGCGTCGACGGTGGTGCTCCTGGCGCCAGCGCCCTGGATGGTCACTTCCCCGGTGACGTCGAGATCGCCCGTTTCGTTTTCGTTCTCCGCACCGCCTTTGATGGTCAGCGGGTAGGTCCCGGCGGGCAGGACGATCGTCTCGGGTCCCCCCGCGTCGTTGGCTTTGTCGATCGCCTGCCGCAGCGAGCAGTCACCCGGTGCGCCTGCGCACTCGCCCGGGTTGGGCGCGTTATCGGCGGTCGTGTTGACCGTGATCGCGGCGGTGGCGAGGGCCGGGATGGCGGCGAGCACCGCGCAAGTCGCGAAAGCGACGGCTATGAGGCGCGACAGGAAGCGGGGACTGGGACGGGACATGCGATCTCCTCGGTTTGACAACGATCGGTGGCAGCTGGGAAGACGATATTCCAGACCCCCGACATTGCAAGGATGGGGCGAGCGATGATCGAGGCCGTCACCTTCGACTTCTGGAACACGATCGCGACGGTGCCGCCGGGGGCGATGACGGAGGCACGGCAGCGGGCGGTCGCCGCTGCCTGCGAGAGCAACGAGGTGCGGGTGGAGGCGGAGCTGCTGATGCGGAGCCTGGAGGAGGTGGGCCTCGATTGGGAGCGGTCGTGGGCCGAAGGCAGGCACCTGCACCCGCGCGAGGCCGCCGCGGCGCTGGTGGAAGCGCTGGGGGTCGAGGGGGCGGCGCGGGAGATGGTGGCCGAGGCGTTCCTCGGGGCGGGGCGGGAAGTCGAGCTGGAGCTGGCGCCGGACATCCGCGCCTGCCTGGAGGCGCTGGGAGAGCGGGGGATCCGGATCGGGATCGTCTGCGACGTCGGCTTCAGCGGCGGCGAGCTGCTGCGCGAGCTGCTCGCGGGCGAAGGCCTGCTGGGGCACTTCTCCGGCTGGGCGTTCTCCGACGAGGTCGGTCACTACAAGCCCGCCCCGCAGATCTTCGAAGCGGCGCTGGCGGCGCTGGCGGCGCGCCCGGCGGAGGCGATGCACGTCGGCGACCTGCGTCGCACCGACGTCGTCGGCGCCGCCGGGCTGGGGATGCGGACCGTCCGCTACCGGGGGATGAACGACGAGGGGGAGGCCGACGCAGGGGCGGAGGCGGAGTTCGTCCTCGACAGCCACCGTGAGCTGATCGAGGTGGTCGAGCGCTTGAGATAGGGAGCGCAACCCTGTCCTCTTCTTCATGTTGACCACGGGTATGAGGGAGAAACGGCGGGGCTTCCGCACCATCGCGCGTGTTTCGTTCCTGGTGCTCCTGGCGGCGCTCGCGGTTGCGGCGACGGCGAGCGCGGCGCGGCCGTTCCAGGGCAAGCTCGACCGCTCCTTCGGGAAGGGCGGGCGAGCGCGGCTGCCGCTCGGGCCGACCTTCGCCAACTCCCACTTCGAGGCGATGGTGCGGCAGCCCGACGGGGGGATCGTGCTCGCCGGCTCCACCGAAGTCGTCAAGGGCATCTACAACGAAGGCACCGGCTTCCTCCAGCGCCGGCTGCCCAACGGCGAGCTGGACACCGGCTTCGGCGGCGGCATGGTGCGGGTGCCCGACGTCGGCGGTCTCGCCGCGCAGGGCGACGGGCGCGTCCTCGTCGGCGCGCCGGAATCGATCAGCAACTGCGGGGCGACCTCGACCGTGCGGCGGTTCCTGGCGGACGGCACCCCCGATCCCTCCTTCGGCGAGAACGGGACCAGCGCCAAGGTGCCGCTTTCCGCGCGCTACCTCGCTCTCGACGCGGAGGGTCGCGTCGTCATCGCCGGCGTCGCCCCCACCGGTCCCTGCACCCACGCCGGCACCCCCACCTTGAGGCTGACGCTGGCGCGCCTGCTCCCCAGCGGGGCGCTCGACCAGAGCTTCGGACAGGGTGGCGCCGTCTCGGCCTCAAGCGCGAAGGAAAGCTATTTCGTCGAGGCCGTCGGGCTCGCGGTTCGCGAAGACGGCTCGATCCTCGTCGCCGGCCGCAGGGCGCTGTACGCCTTCACCTCTGCCGGCGCTCCCGACCCCGGCTTCGGCAAGGACGGCGTCGTCGAGGTGAGCGGCACCGCGGGCGCGCTGCTCGGGCTTCCCGGGGGAAAGGCGGCGCTCGCCGGCTCGAGCGGGGAAAGCTGCTGCGAGAAGACCGGGAGCTTCGTCGTCAGCCGCTACTTGCCCAACGGCAGCCCCGACCCCGAGTTCGGCAGCGGCGGCAGCGTCAGCCTCGCCGTCGGAGAGGCGGACTCCCCGACCGCCCTCGTCGCTGGCCCGGGGGACACGATCCTGCTCGGGGGCGAAGCGGGAAGCAGCGGGAACTGCCCCTCGCTCGAATGCGACGTGGCCCCCTTCCTGGCTCGCTTCACCCCCGCCGGCGAGCTCGACCCGAGCTTCGGCCAGGCGGGTCAGGCGACCCTGGACCTGCTGCCGCGCAAGCGCACCTACGGCACCTACGTCGCTGCCCTGGCCGTCGCCCCCGGCGGGCAGGTCCTCGTCGCCGGCAGCTCCGGCGACGAAGGCAACGCGACCGTCTCCGCCCTGCAGCCGAACGGAGCGCCCGACAGCGGCTTCGGGTCGGGAGGGCGGGCCGCCGACATCCGCACGCTGCCGAGCGTCACCGACGCCCAGGACGTGGCGATCGCCCGCGACGGTGCCATCTTCGTCTCGGGCTGGAGCAACGCGGGCGATCACCGGTCACGGTCGATCCTGCTCGGCACCGACGCCGGCTTCGGTGGTGGGCGGGGGTTCGTCGAGCCGAACGTCGACGGGCCCTTGCAGGTCGACGGGCGCAACCGTCTCTATTCCTTCAAGGGCTCTTACTCCGACATCGGCCGGAACTACGTGACGCGCTTCGACGAGCACGGGCAGCGGGACCTCGGCTACGGCTCCGAAGGCAAAGCGATCGTGCCGGCTCACTTCAAGATCGCGTCGCTGGTGGTGCGGCGGAACGGCCAGGCGCTGGTCGTCGGGCGGATCACGGATCGCTTCGGGATGGCGGCCTTCCTGCTGTCCCCGAGCGGCGAGCCGGTTCGGCGGTTCGGCGGCGACGGCCTCGCGATCGTCGGCTTCGAACCGAAGGTGAAGGCGCTGGCGCTGGCCGCGACCTTCGACCGGCGGGGGAGGGTCGTGCTCTTCGGCAACTACGGCCCGTACACGGGGATGGCGCGGCTGCTGCCCAACGGCCGCCCCGACCTGAGCTTCGCCTACCACGGGCGCCAGTACTACATGCCGGGCTTGGACAACAAGGTGAGCGCGATCGCGAACGCGCCGGACGGGGGCATCCTCGTCGCCGCCGGGCCGGGCCCCGACCTGCGCCCGCTGCCGACGACGCTGATCCGGTTCCGCCCCGACGGCATCCGCGACCGCTCCTTCGGCCACAACGGCGTCGTCCGGGTCAAAGCCGTCGCCCCGATGATCTCCTTCTTCGCCGGTCGCCGGCTGATCCTCGTCACCGGCACCGACGGCTTCGGCGAGCACGGCGTCGCCATCCGCGCCTTCGGGCGGCGCGGCCACCTCGACCGCCGCTTCGGCCGCCGCGGCGTCGTCACCCTCCGCACGGGGAAGGGCCGCGCCTTCCGACCCGTCGCCGCCGCGCGTCAGCCGAACGGCAGGATCGTCGTCGCCGGCACCAGGGGCCTAATCGAACAGTCGGGCTCGACCGTGGAACTGCTGCGCTTCCGATAGCAACGGAAGTCGGTGCCCGTCGACGGCGTCGCCGCGGCAGCCGGAGTGCTGGCAGAGCAGCGCGGAGAAGTCCGGGCCGGCCAGGTCAACTCGCCCGAGGCCGGGGAGCGGGACCGCCAGCGAACCCGTCCAGGTCCTGTCGCCGTCGGGCGTGCGCTGGTATTCGGCGGAGCCGGAGAAGGGGGGCGGGGGAGTGACGGTCGCCGAGAGGGGAAAGGGCCGGGTGTCGCCGATGGCGAGGTCGCTTTCCTCGCCGTCGACGAAGGTGAACCTGGAGGTCGTCATCCCCCTGCGACGTTCCGAAACCGCTGCGGTGAAGGTGGTGGAAGCGCTGACGTTGGCGATGGCGGAGCCGCTGAAAGCGACCACCCGGCCGTTCGACCTCGAGTAGGCGAGGAGCTCCGTCCTGTCTTCGGCGGAGTCGGGACCGTCGTCGAATATGGAGCGCTTGCAGACTTCTTTGGAAGTCGTGGTGGTCCCGCCCCGCGCTCGAGTCGTCTGGACAGAGGTGTACCCCCGCTCTCCGCGGAAGCGGATCGTGCCCACGAAGTAACCGCGCTGTTCGACCCTCTCGCCGCCTTTGCAGCCGGGAAAGAGCGGCGGTTTGCTCTTGTCGGGCGATCCCTGCGGGCGGAACCGCACCGAGACACGGCCCAGACCGGGGAACCTGGCCTCGATCCGGTCTCCCTCGGGCGCGAGTGAGCGGGGGGCGTAGGCAGCGAGACTCGATCCCCTGGCCGCCAAGAGGTAGGCGCGGCGGCCCTGCTTGCCAATCCTGATCCGGTAGCCGTGGCTTCCCTTGAGGTTGAGTTCGGCCACGTGGGTGCCCGCGAACACGAAGTAGCCGGGCTTGGCGCTCGCGTTTGCCGGAGCCATCGCCAGCGCAGCGGCACCACACGCCAGAAGGGCCGTCCAGGTGCGGCGCAGGTCCACGAGGGTGACTCTACGGCCTAACGGCTCTTCAGCAGCCGGCCGACCGCCTCCATCATCTCCTCGGTCTTCTCCTCGCGGGCCTCGGCGGTCTCGGCGCCGACGACGCAGTGGCGGGTGTGTTCGTCGAGCAGGGCGAGGGCGACCTTGTCGATCGCCGCCTGGGCGGCGGAGATCTGGGTGAGGATGTCGATGCAGTAGCGCTCCTCCTCGACCATCCGCTCGATGCCGCCGATCTGGCCGGCGATCCGGCGCAGGCGGTTCTTGACCTTCTCCTTGTTCTCGATGTAGCCGGGGTGCTGGTGGGTCTCCGCCATCTCGTCTTCCTTCTCTCGCGGGATTCCTTTGGCGTTCGTCCTTTCCCCCTCATATGCCTAGGAAAGGACGAACGCCGCCTTCACTATACCCCCTGGGGGCATATGCTACAGTCGGTTGCATGGATACCCCCACCCCCTATAAGCGAATCGTTCTCTTCGTCGCTGGGCTGGCGGCGGTCTTCGCCGTCGCCGTGGTCGTCGGCTCCCTGGTTGAGCCGACCGCGACCGAGGGCGGAGGAATGGAGGAGACGATGGACGCCCACACCGCAGATGCCGCTCACGGCGGCGACCAGGCGACCCACGCCCCCGCCGGGTTGGGGGTCTCGGAGGGCGGCTACACCCTGCGCCTGGCATCGACCCAGCTGGCCCGAGGAGAGGCGCGCGAGCTGCGCTTCTCGATCGAGGACGCGGGTGGCCGCCCGGTGACCGATTTCGACGAGCTGCACGAGCGGCGGCTGCACCTGATCGTGGTCCGGCGCGACGGGACCGGGTTCCGGCACCTCCACCCCGAGATGGACGAGGCCGGCACCTGGTCGATCCCGATCGAGCTCGACGAGGCGGGCGTCTACCGCGCCTTCGCCGACTTCTCGGTGGAGGGCGAGCAGCACACCCTTGCCGGCGACCTCTTCGTCTCCGGTGGCGAGTTCGAAGCGCGGCCGTTCCCGCCGGCCAGCCCCGTCTACGAGACGGACGGCTACGAGATCAACCTGCACGCGGGCGATCCGGTCGCGGGGGAGCCGACCTCGCTGGAGTTCAGCGTCAGCAGGGGCGGGCAGCCCGTCGCGGACCTGGCGCCCTACCTCGGCGCCAAGGGTCACCTGGTGGCGCTGCGCGAAGGCGACCTCGCCTTCCTCCACGTCCACCCGGAGGAGGAGCACGAGGTGGCTGCGGACGAGATCGCCTTCGAGGCGACCTTCCCGACCGCCGGTCGCTACCGCCTCTACCTGCAGTTCAAGCACGCGGGCGCCGTCCAGACCGCGGAGTTCACGGTGGTGGTGCCGCGATGAGCCAGAACGCCGCAGACAAGAAAGAGGAGCGGCTGGAGCTGCCGATCGAGGGCATGACCTGCTCCTCGTGCGCCGGCCGGGTCGAGAAGAGCCTCAACCGGCTCGAGGGCGTCGAGGCGACGGTCAACTTCGCCACCGAGCGGGCGAGCGTCAGCTTCGACCCCGCCCGGGTCGAGCCCGAGCAGCTGGTCGAGGCGGTGGCGGGGGTCGGCTACTCGGCCTCGCTGCCGGCGCCGGTCGCCGGCGGGGAGCACGAAGAGGCGCCCGAGCACGACGCGACCGACGACCTGCGCCGGCGGCTGATCTTCGCCGCCGCCCTCTCGCTGCCGGTGCTGCTGCTGGCGATGATCGAGCCGCTGCAGTTCCGCAACTGGCAGTGGCTCTCGCTGCTGCTGGCGACGCCGGTGGTGCTGTGGGGCGGCTGGCCCTTCCACAAGGCCGCCTGGCAGAACCTGCGCCACGGCGCGGCGACGATGGACACGCTGATCTCGCTCGGCACCCTCGCCGCCCTCGGCTGGTCGCTCTACGCGCTCTTCTTCGGCGACGCCGGGGTGCCCGGCATGACGATGTCCTTCGAACTGGTGACCGAGCGCGGCGCCGGCGCCGACGAGATCTACCTCGAGGTGGCGGCGGTCGTCACCACCTTCATCCTCGCCGGCCGCTACTTCGAGGCGCGGGCGAAGCGGCGGGCCGGGGCGGCGCTGGAGGCCCTGCTCGACCTCGGCGCCAAGGACGTCGCCGTGCTCGACGGCGATGGCAACGAGCGCCGGGTTCCGGTCGAGGAGCTCGCGGTCGGCGACCGCTTCGTCGTCCGGCCGGGGGAGAAGGTGGCGACCGACGGGGTCGTCGAGAGCGGCTCCTCCGCGGTCGACCAGTCGCTGGTCACCGGCGAGTCGGTGCCGGTCGAGGTGGAGCCCGGGGGCGAGGTCGTCGGCGCCACGATCAACGTCGGCGGCCGGCTGGTCGTGCGGGCGACCCGGATCGGCGAGGACACGGCGCTGGCCCAGATCGCCCGCCTCGTCACCGAGGCGCAGTCGGGCAAGGCGCCGGTCCAGCGGCTGGCCGACCAGATCAGCGCCGTCTTCGTCCCGGTCGTGATCGCCCTCGCCGTCGCCACCCTCGGCTTCTGGCTCGGCAACGGAGCGGGCGCGAGCTTCGCCTTCACCGCCGCGGTCGCGGTCCTGATCATCGCCTGCCCCTGCGCGCTGGGGCTGGCGACGCCGACCGCGCTGCTGGTCGGGACCGGCCGCGGGGCGCAGCTGGGGCTGCTGATCAAGGGCCCGGAAGTGCTGGAGTCGACGCGCCGGATCGACACCGTCGTCCTCGACAAGACGGGGACGGTGACGAGCGGCGAGATGGCGGTCGTCGCCGTCCACGCTGCGCCCGCGGCGAGCGAGGCCGAGGTTCTGCGCCTGGCCGGCGCGGTCGAGGACGCTTCCGAGCACCCGATCGCGGCGGCGATCGCGGCGCGGGCGAAGGAGGGGGCGGGGCGGCTGCCGGAGGTCGAGGGATTTGCGAACGAAGCCGGCCGCGGCGTCCAGGGTGTGGTCGAGGGACACGCGGTCCTCGTCGGCCGCGCCTCCTTCCTCGCCGAGTGGGCGATGCACCTGCCGGCGGAGCTGGAGGCGGCGCGGGGCGAGGCCGAAGCGCTCGGGCAGACCGCGATCGCCGTCGGGTGGGACGGCGAGGCGCGCGGCCTCGTCGTCGTCGCCGACACCGTCAAGCCCTCCAGCCGCGAAGCGATCGCGCAGCTGCGCGAGCTCGAGCTGAAGCCGGCGCTGCTGACCGGCGACAACGAGGCGACGGCGCAGGCGGTGGCAGCCGAGGTCGGGATCGAGGAGGTGATCGCCGAAGTGCTGCCGGCCGAGAAGGCGGCGGTGGTCGAGCGCCTGCAGGGCGAAGGACGGATCGTGGCGATGGTCGGCGACGGCGTCAACGACGCACCGGCGCTGGCCCAGGCCGACCTCGGCCTCGCGATCGGCACCGGCACCGACGTCGCGATCGAGGCCTCGGACATCACCCTGATCTCCGGCGACCCCCGCGCCGTCGGCGACGCGATCCGCCTCTCCCGCCGCACCCTGGTGACGATCAAGGGCAACCTCTTCTGGGCCTTCGCCTACAACGTCGCCGCCCTGCCCCTGGCCGCCGCCGGCTTCCTCAACCCCCTGATCGCCGGCGCCGCAATGGCCTTCTCCAGCGTCTTCGTCGTCACCAACTCGCTGCGGCTGCGGGGGTTCAGCCCGCGGCGTTAGGCGATCAGACGATCAATCGCCTGATCGCCTAACCGTCCGTCTAGCGCTGGATCAGCTTCACGACCCTGCTCTTGGTGCGGGCTTTGCCGCCGGTGGGGCGGAAGGTGACCTTGACCCGGACTTTGACGCTGCCGTCCTCGGCGAGCTGTTTCCTGGTCTTCGGCTTCGGGCGGATGCTGAGGGTGACCTTGCCGGCTTTTTTGGCGCTCCGCTGGGCTCGTTTGACTTTCTTGCCCGAGAGGACGAGCTTGCCGGCCGCCGGGACCTTGATCTGGAGTTTCGCGGTCCCTTTGCGGGTGTTGCGGGTCAATTTGCCGAAGCTGAAGTTGTTGGGCGCTTTGACGGTGACCGACTGCACCTGGGTGGAGAGGCCCGAGCCGCTGCAGAGGGCGGTCCGACCGGTGAAGACCATGTTCACCGAGCAGCCCTCGTTGTCGGTAACGGTCAGGCTGGCGGAGTATTTGCCGGCTTTCGCGTATTTGTGTTTCAGCGTCGAGCCGCCGTTCAGGGCCGTGGCCCCGTCGCCGAAGTTCCAGTCGAAGCGGGCGACCGTGCCGTCGGGGTCGCTCGAGCCGAGGCCGCTGAAGCTGGTGGTTGCGGGCAGTTTCGCCGCGTTCGTTTTGAACGTGAACGAGGCGGTGGGGGACTGGTCGGGCGTGATCGCGATCTGCCAGGGGCCGCCGGCGACCGGGACCGTGGTGGAGGCCTGGTTGGTCTGCGTGTTGATCACGGTGACGCTGTTGCCCGTGTAGTTGGCGACGTAGACGGCCTTGCCGTCCGGCGTCACGCCCAGTTCGTAGGGTTCTTCGCCGGTCGGGATCGTGGTGCCGACCACCTGCCTGCTTGCGGTGTCGATCACCGAAACGGTGTCCTCGCCGTAGTTGCTGACGTAGAGCCTGCTTCCGTCGGGGGTCAGCCCGAGGCCCCAGGGTTCTTCGCCGACCGTGATCGGCGACCCGACCGTCTGCCGGGTCTGGGTGTCGATCACCGAGACCGAGTCGCCGCTGTAGTTGCCGACGTAGGCGGTTTTGCCGTCGGGGGAGAAGACGACGTTGATCGGGCCTTCGCCGACGGGGATCGGCGACCCGACCGTCTGCCGGGTCTGGGTGTCGATCACCGAGACGTCGTTGTCATTTTCGTTGGGCACGTAGGCGGTCTTGCCGTCGGGGGAGAAGGCCACTCCCCAAGGGTCTTCGCCGACGGTGATCGGCGACCCCACGACCTGGTTGGTCTGGAGGTCGACGACCACGACGATGTTCAGGTCCTGGCTGGTCACGTAGGCGGTGCTGCCGTTGGGGGCGATCGCGATCGTGGCCGGCTGGGTTCCCAGGGGGATCGAGCCGACCGCCTGGTTGGTCTGGGCGTTGACGACGGTCAGGTCCTCGCTGATTTCGTTCGCCACGTAGAGGGTCTGGCCGTTGGGGGCGATGGCCATGCTGTAGGGGCCGTTGCCCACGGGGATCGGCAAGCCGACGGTCTGGTTGGTGGCGGTGTCGATCACCGAGACGTTGTCGTCGTCGTAGTTGCCGGTGTAGACGTACCGGGCCAGCGCCTGCGGGGCGCAGAGGGCCAGGGTCAGCGCGGCAAGTGCTGCGACCAGAGGGATACGACGGCTGAGTGAACGGCTGGTGATCGTCATGGCGCGACTCTAACGCGCGACGGCAGACACCGAGAACCACTGCCCCAGCCGCTCCTTCGTGAACACGTCGCTTTTCGGCCGCAGCTGGCGGCTGAGCGCGTCGCGGAGGTTCTGGCCCGGCGTCGGGGTCGGAGGCGACGCCGGCGAAGATCGGGCGGGAGGTCTCCGGCTTGGCGAAGCGGGCGAAGTCGAAGGACCACTCGTAGTGCTCGCGGGCGCGTTCGTCGCGCCAGGCCTCGTAGCCGTCGAGGCGCTCGCCGGCGAGGAGTTCGCCCGCCACGTGGAGGGATTGCTCGATCGCGTCGGAGATGCCCTGGGCGGTCGAGGGGTTCTTGAAGTGGCCGGCGTCGCCGATCAGCGCCCAGCCGGGGCCGGTGCCCTGGCGGAAGAAGCCGCGCAGCATCGTCTCGGGGGCGACGCGGATGCCGCCGACCTGCCCGCCCTGCTGGAGCCAGGCGGGGTCGAACCAGTCCTCGTATTGCTCCAGGGTCTCGAGGAAGGTGCGCTGACGCTGGGCCTGGTCGCCGCGGGTCAGCCGCGGGTCGAGGCCGAGGATCAGCATCGAGAGGTCGTCCTCGGCCGGGGTCCAGACCAGAGAGCCCTCCTCGATCACGTCGATTTTGAACTGGTCGGTCTCCGGCAGGCCGCGCCAGTAGCCGAACATGAAGGCCATCTCGCCCGCCAGCGGCCGCTCCTTCCCGAGCCCGAGCAGGCGGGCGACGGTGGAGACGCGGCCGTCGGCGCCGAGCACCCAGCGGGCCGCGATCTCCTCGCCGCTCTCGAGGACGACGCCGCGGGCCGGGTCCTCGTCGGTGCCGCTGCCGAGCAGGCCGCTGACCTTCTCGCCGAAGCGGGTCTCGGCGCCGGCGTCGACCGCGACCTCGAGCAGCGCCGGGTCGAGGACCGGCCGGGTGATCGCGGCCATCCGGTCGAAGCCGCCGATCGGGGTGAACGCTCCCACCGCTTCGTGGCCGAGGGTGCGGATCGCGTACTCGACCAGGTTGATCCGGTGCTCCCGTTCGATCCGCTCCAGCGCCCCGAGCTCGGCCAGCCGCGCCAGCGTGTTCGGGAACAGGGTGTGGGTCGAGAGGGTGTCGGCGGGCGGCGGCTCGCGGTCGAGGAGCAGGACCCGCCAGCCCTGCTCCGCCAGCCGCGCCGCCACCGGGGTGCCGGCGACGCGGGCGCCGACCACGACCGCGTCGTAGCTGCCGCGCCCGCCGCTCATGACCGCTTCCTCGCAACGGTCAGGAGGTACTCCATCTCGAAGCGCGCGCCCGCCCCCTCGCCGCGGTTCCACTCGGCGAAGAACTCGCTCAGGGCCTGGTCGAGCTCGTCGGTGCGGCCCTCTTTCTCGGCGTTGGCGCGAGCGGCGATCGTCGGGCCGTAGCTCTGCTTGAAGTGCTCGGCGAAGTCCTCGGGCCGCGGGAAGGCGGTGACCGCGAGCGGCTCGCGCTCGAGCTTCTCGAACTCGACCCGGTCGCCGAAGAGCTCCCGCAGGTGCTCCTCGCCGCCCCACAGCGGCGGCGGCTGCACGCCCGGGGGAGGGGTCGGCATGAACCCGCCCATCGTGCGGAAGAGGCCGCCGATCATCCCCTCCGGCGTCCAGCTGAGCAGGCCGATCGCGCCCCCCGGGCGGGTGACGCGGACCAGCTCGTCGGCCGCGGCCTGGTGGTGGGGCGCGAACATCACCCCGATCGCGGAGATGACGGCGTCGAAGCTCCCGTCCTCGAAGGGCAGGTCCTCGGCGTCGGCGGCGACCCACTCGAGCTCGACCCCCGCCGCCTCGGCGCGGGCGCGGCCGGCGTCGAAGAGCTCCGGGGTGAGGTCGCTGGCGACGACCTCGGCGCCGGCCTGCGCGGCCGGGATCGAGGCGTTGCCGGTGCCGGCGGCGACGTCGAGGACGCGCTGGCCGGGGCCGACTCCGGCGAACTCGGCGAGGCGCGGGCCGAGCGGCGTGAGGAAGGTCTCGACCATCGAGGGGTAGTCCCCCGACGCCCACATCTTCCGGTGTTTCTGCTTCAGCTCGGGGTTCAAGGCTTGGGTATCGGTGCTGGTGCTCACTGCTGGATCTCCTTTTTGGTTCGTTGGATGATCCATATCTACGCCCACCCCAGGGGCCAATCAACTTCAAGATCTGCAGTTAGGCACCTACACTGGCCGAGGAGATGCCGGAGAGCTACGGACAGTTCTGCCCGGTCGCCCAGGCGGCGGAGGTCCTGACCGAGCGCTGGACCCTGCTCGTCCTGCGCGAGCTGCTGATGGGCAGCACCCGCTTCAACGAGATCCAGCGCGGGGTGCCGCGGATGTCCTCCTCGCTGCTGAGCAAACGGCTGCGCGAGCTGGAGCGCTCCGACCTCCTCACCCGGGAACCGCTGAAGGGCGAGCGCGGGTACGCCTACCGCCTCACCCCCGCCGGCGAGGCGCTGGGGCCGCTGGTGGTCTCGCTCGGGACCTGGAGCCGCGACTGGCTGAAGCGCGAGATCAGCGCCGAGGAGGCCGACCCGGCGCTGCTGATGTGGGACCTGCGGCGCAGCGTGCGCCTCGACCGCCTGCCCCAGGAGCAGGTGGTGGTCTTCTTCCGCTTCCGCGACGCCGAGGAGGGCAAGCGCGCCTGGTGGCTGGTGGCGGAGACGGCGAACGCCGACCTCTGCTTCTCCGACCCCGGCTTCGGGATCGACCTCCAGGTCGACGCCGAGGTCCGGCCGATGGCCGAGGTCTGGGTGGGGAAGAGGGAGCTGGGGGCGGCGATGCGCTCGAAGGGGGTCAAGGTGACCGGGCCCGAGCACCTGGTGCGGAGCCTGCCCGAGTGGATCGGGCTCAGCACCTTCGCGTATCCGGACCCGGCCGCCGAGCTCGCCGCCCGCCAGGCCTCCTAGGAGCGCCCTTCCGTCGCCACCCCCGGCTCCCCCCGCTCGACGTCGATGCGGGGGAGGATGCGCTCGAGCCAGTCGGGGATCCACCAGTTGCGCGGTCCCAGCAGCTGCATCACGGCGGGGACGAGGACCATCCGCACCAGGGTGGCGTCGAGGAAGATCGCCGCGGCCAGCCCGATCCCGAAGAGCTTGAGGAAGACTTCGGGGGAGGCGACGAAGGCGAGGAAGACGACGACCATGATCGCCGCCGCCGCGGTGATCACGCGGGCGGTCTTGGCGAGGCCGTCGGCGACCGCGCGGCGGGTGTCGCCGTCCTTCAGGTACTCCTCGCGGATCCGCGAGATCAGGAAGACCTCGTAGTCCATCGAGAGGCCGAAGAGGATCGCGAACATCATCACCGGCATGAACGGGGCGACCGGGACTTCGTGGTCGATCCCGATCAGTTCGCCGACCGCGCCGCCCTGGGCGACCAGGGTCATCACGCCGTAGGCGGCGCAGACGGAGAGCAGGTTCATGACCCCCGCCTTGAACGCTATGAACGGCGAGTGGAAGGCGACGAGGAGCAGCAGGAAGGAGAGCCCGACGACCGCCGCGATGAACAGCGGCATGCGGTCGGTGATGTAGGTGCTCTGGTCCTCCAGGGCGGGGGTGACGCCGCCGATGTAGGCGGTGACGCCGGTGCCGTCGAGCGCTTCGGGCACGACCGTGCCGCGCAGGTGCTCGACCAGTTCCGAGGTCGCCTCGTCCTGGGGTGAGGTGGTCGGCACCACGGTGAGGAGTGCCGCCGTTTCATCCGAGTTGAATTTGGGGACGGCGACGTAGTCGACCCCTTTCTCCTGGCGAAGATCGCCCGCGAGGCCGAACATCGCCGCGCGCCCCTGCGGGCCGTCGGGCAGTTCGGCCGTGATCACGAGCGGGCCGTTGGCGCCGGGGCCGAAGCCCTCGCTGATCAGGTCGTAAGCCTGGCGGGTCATCGTGTCGCTGGGGTCGTTGCCGGCGTCGGGAAACCCGAGCCGCATCCCCAGCGCCGGCGCCGCCAGCGCCAGCAGGATCGCGGCGGCGATGAGCGCCGCCGGCCAGGGCCGCCGCTGGATCCAGTGGCTCCAGCGCGCCGCCGGCGAGTGGCCGTCCTCTTCGGGGCGGTCGAGCCGGCGGCCGAGGAACGGGATCCGCAGTTTGTCGACCCGCGGCCCCAGGTAGGAGAGCAGCGCCGGCAGCAGGGTGATCGAGGCGAGCATCACCACCAGCACGGCGAGGGAGGCGGAGATCGCCACCCCGTACATGTAGGGGAGGCCGGTGAGGAAGAGGCCGAGGACGGCGATGATGACGGTGCAGCCGGCGATGATCACGCTGCGCCCGGCGGTGGTGACCGCCTCGACGACGGCGTCGTGGCGGTCCTTGCCGGCCTTCATCGCGGCGCGGAAGCGGGTCAGGATCAGCAGCGCGTAGTCGATCCCGACGCCGATCCCGATCAGGCCGGAGACCGCGGTGGTCCAGTCGGGGACGTCGACCACGTTGGCGAGGAGGACGATCAGCCCGCCGGAGGAGATGCCGAGCCCGACGAGGGCGACGATCAGCGGCAGGCCGGCGGCGATGAGCGAGCCGAAGGCGATCAGCAGCACGATCGCCGCCGCAAGCAGGCCGTACATCTCGGCGCTCTCGCCTTCCTGGGCGCGGTAGATCGGGTCGCCGCCGAGCTCGATCTGGATCCCTTCGATGCTGTTCTCTTCAGCCGCCTCGACCAGCGCTTCGCCGTCCTCCTTCGGGACCTCCCAGCCGGGGATCGTCAGCGGCAGCGTCGTCGTCGCGATCGTGCTGTCCTCGGAGACGCGGACCGGCCGTCGTCTCTCGACGTGGGGAATTTTTTCCGCCGCCGCGAAGAATTCCGCGACGCCTGCCTTGGCCGAGGTCTGTGGGCCCCCCCTCGGGTCCTTCCAGACGACGTAGATTTCCTGGCCCGAGTAGCCGTCGAACTCGCGTTCGGCCAGCTCGCTCGCCGCCTTCGACTCCGAGCCGGGGGTGTTGTAGTCGGCTTCGTACTCGCCGGCGAAGGTGAAGCCGAGGAAGATCAGGACGACGGTGGCGACGATCCAGGCCAGGACCATGCGGCCGCGGCGGCGGTAGGCGATGTCGGCGAGGCGGGCGAGGCGGCGGGTCATGGGGCTCCCTCCGGGTGAAGATCGTTAACGACTGGAAAGGTTTAAAGCCAAAACGATTCTTATCACAAATCAACGGGTAAGCTTCCTCCCCCATGGCCGAAAACCGGGTCAACGGCGACCGCGCCCCCTCCACGCTTGCCTTTCTCCTCTCCCAGGTGGGAATCCATGCCTCGCGCCGGTTCGCCGAGCGGATCGCCGAGGTCGATCTGAACCCGCCGCTCTTCCGCGTTCTCAACCTGGTCGACGCCGCCGAGGGCTGCTCGCAGCAGGCGATCGGGCAGGCGGTCGAGGTGCCCCCGAGCCGGATGGTGGCCCTGGTCGACGAGCTCGAGCAGCGCGGCCTGGTCGAGCGCCGCCCCAATCCCGCCGATCGCCGGGTGCGGGCTCTCTACGTGACCCGGAAAGGGCGGCAGACCCTGGCCCGCGGCCGCAGGATCGCGAAAGAGCACGAGGAGGAGCTGACCCGCGGCCTCGGCGAGACCGACCGCAAGCGCCTGCTCGACCTGCTGCAGAAGATGGTCGACGAACAGGCCTTGGGGAGGGGCGTTCACCCCGGCTTGGGCGACAAGGCGGCACCGTCCTAGGGACCGCAACTGCGCTTGCAGTCCGCTCTGGCGGGCGGCGCGAGCCTTTTGACCCGCCTACGGTTTATGGGAGGCCGGCGCGTATGCCGGCTTTTCTCTTACAGCTATGGCGATTCCGACCCTGAACACGCGCCGGCGCCGGCTCCTGACGCTGCTCGCGGCGGTGCTTGCCCTGCTCGCCTGCGCCACCGTCGGGGCGGTCTCGGCGGGCGCGAAGTCGAACTCGGAGAAGCTGGAAGCGGTCGAAGGGAAGATCGGCGCGGCGGAAGAACGCGAAGGGGTGCTGACCTCCGAGATCGCCGCGATGAAGGAGGAGATCTCCGCCCTCGAAGGGCAGGTCGCGGCGCTGCGCACCCAGGAGGCGGTGGCCGAAGAAGAGCTCGCCGCCAAGCAGGCCGAGCTCGAGCAGGCCGAAGCGGAGCTGAAGGAAGCGCTCGATCGCCTGGAGACGCTCCGCGGCCGGCTGAAGCGGGCGCTGGTCAACCTCCGCGAGCGCCTGGTCGCGATCTACACCTACGGCTCCACCGACCTCACCACGGTCGTCCTCACCGCCGAGGACTACGGCGACATGGTCGCCCGCACCGAGTACCTCGACGCGATCAACGAAAGCGACGAGAAGCTGGCCGAACGGGTGCGCAGCCTGCGCGACGAAGCGAAGAGGCTGGTCCGGGTCCGCAAGACCGCGAAACTGACGATCGAAAGGGCGCGGGACCAGATCGCCGCCAAGGAGCAGCGGCTGGAAGCCACCCGCTCGACCCTGGAGTCGCGCGAGGGCGCGCTGCTGGCGGCGCGGTCGAAACGCCAGCACGCCCTCAACGGCGTCCGCGGCGAGCGCGACCAGCACGAGGAGGTCGCCGCCGACCTGCGGGCGCAGATCGCCCAGGAAATCGCCGAAGCGACCGGTGGCCTGCCGCTGCCGGCGGGGCCGCTGCCGAGCCCCAGCGCGGCCGGCTTGATCTGGCCGGTCGAAGGCACCCTGACCTCGGGCTTCGGCTACCGCTGGGGGCGGATGCACGAGGGGATCGACATCTCCGTGCCGGAAGGGACTCCGATCCGAGCCGCTGCCGACGGCACCGTGATCCTGATGCAGTCCGAGTACGAAAGCGGCGGCTACGGCAACTACACCTGCATCGACCACGGCGGCGGCCTCTCCACCTGTTACGCCCACCAGTCGAGCTTCGCGACCTCTGTCGGCGCCCAGGTCAGCCAGGGCGACCTGATCGGCTACAGCGGCAACACCGGCCACAGCACCGGCCCCCACCTCCACTTCGAGGTGCGGATCAACGGCACCGCCACCGACCCCCTCGGCTACCTCTAGCGTCGTCGTTTCCACCCTTTTCCTTCCTATAGCGAGGAAAAGTCTGGAAACGACGCGGTCGTTACTGTTGGGGCGTGGCGGAGCTGATCCTCTATGCGATCCCGGCCTTCGTGCTGCTGCTCGTCGTCGAGCTGCTGTCGTTCAAGTACGCGCGCGACGAGGAGCTGGTCGGCTACGAGTCGCGCGACACCCGCACCAGCCTGACGATGGGGGGCGGCAACGTCGCCATCAACGCCGTCTGGAAGCTGGTCGTGATCGCGGTCTACGCCGGCCTCTACGAGCTGACGCCGCTGCGGATGCCGCCGGACATGTGGTGGACCTACGCGCTGCTCTTCCTCGCCGACGACCTCGCCTACTACTGGTTCCACCGCATCCACCACGAGGTGCGGGTCTTCTGGGCGAGCCACGTCGTCCACCACTCCTCCCAGCACTACAACCTCTCGACGGCGCTGCGCCAGACCTGGACGCCGATGACGGCGCTCCCCTTCTGGGCACCGCTGGCGCTGCTCGGCTTCCCGCCCTGGATGATCCTCACCCAGCAGGCGATCAGCCTCATCTACCAGTTCTGGATCCACACCGAGCGGGTGAAAAAGCTGCCGGCGCCGCTCGAGTACGTGCTCAACACGCCCTCGCACCACCGCGTCCACCACGGCTCCAACGAGGTCTACCTCGACCGCAACTACGGCGGCATCCTGATCGTCTGGGACCGCCTCTTCGGCACGTTCCAGGGCGAGACCGAGCGGGTGCGCTACGGGCTGACGCAGAACATCAGGACCTTCCGCCCGACCAGGGTCGCCTTCCACGAGTTCACCGCCCTCGCCCACGACGTGCGCCGGGCGAAGAGCTGGCGCGAGCGCTTCGGCTACGTCTTCCGCGGCCCCGGCTGGTCCCCCGACGGCAGCGGCGGCGGGACCAGAGGGTGAATGTCGAGTTATGCGCCCGTATGGACGCATAACTCGACATTCCTAGGGCTGCAGGCGCCGGTGGCTCCAGCCGCCCTCCGCTTTCACGTAAAGCAGACGACGGTGGAGGCGATCGCGGCTGCCGTGCCAGAACTCGATCAGGTCGGGGTCGAGGCGGTAGCCACGCCAATCGCTCGGCCTTCGCAGCGCTCCCTCGTCCTTGGCGAGCTCGGCGGCCTCCGCCCGCAGGCGCTCGGGGTCCTCCAGCGCCTCGCCCTGCTGGGAGGCGACCGTGGTCGCCTGCCCCGCCGCCGGCCGCTCGGCGAACAGCGCGTCGGACTCGGCCTCGCTCAGCTTCTCGACCGGCCCCTCGAAGACGATCTGCTGCAGCGTCTCGCGCCAGTAGAGCGTCCCGGCCGCCCGCGGGTTGACCGCAAGCTCGCGTCCCTTGCGGCTCTCGGAGCTGAAGGCGAAGACGATCGCCGGGGCGACGCTCTTGAGCAGGACGATCCGGTTCGACGGCCGCCCTTCGCCGTCGGCGGTCGCCAGCGCCAGCGCCCGCGGCTCCCTCACCCCGCGTTCGTCGGCGATCCGCAGCCAGCGCTCGAGCAGCGGCAGCGGGTCCTCCGGCGGCGCCTCGAACTCGGGCAGCTCGAGCGTGGGGTCGCCGGAGAGGGTTTCGATCGGTTTCCCTTCCATGAGGGGACTTCTATCGCCCTTCCCTCGTGGAGGCACCACACGTAGGAGTGTGGACTGCCCCGATGCCGGCGGTGATCGTCGGGCGTAGGTTCGTATCCGATGTCCGCCGGTCCTCAATTGCTGCCCGCCTCCAGCGAGGGAAGACGAAAAGAAGCGCTGCGCGCGATCGTCTCCCAGCTGGGGGATCGGCTCGAGGCGATCAGCCCGACCGATTACCGCACGCTGCATGAAAGCTCCGCCGAACCGCTCCCCTCTCCCGTCGCTATCTGGGAGATGTTCGGCGGCTTTCACCGCATGCGCGAGTGCGCGACGCTGATCGACCCGGAACGCTAGCCCGCCCGCTGCAGGTCGATTTCCATCCGCAGCCGCACCTGCGTCCCCTCGTCGCCCGATCTGACCTGGACCAGGTCGCAGAGCTGATTGGCGATCCAGAGGCCGCGCCCGACCACCTGCTCGCCCGGAGGCCGTTCCCTGCCGACCAGGGGGTCCTCGATCCGTCCGCGGTCGCGGACGTCGCAAACGAGGTTCTCGTCCTCTCGCCAGACGGCGAGGATGCCCTCGCCGCCGCCGTGCTGGATGCTGTTGGTGGCGACCTCGCAGACGGCGAGGACGAGGTCTTCGTTGCGGCGCGGCGCGAGGCCGGCCGAGTGGGCGAGGCGCGCCACCGCCTGGCGCACCGTCCGCAGGTCCGCCTTGCCGAAGCAGAGCGTGGCCGTGGGGCGATCGGGCTGCGGCAGCGAGCCCTCCAGGGAGGTATGGAGGGAAAACTCCGGCGAGGCGGTCCGGCCCCGCGGGCTCGCGTGGTGAGGGTGGCTGCGCTCCGCCGCCGCCAGAACTTCGTCGTCGAGGGCGCTCGTGTCATAGGGGCACATGAAGGTCAGCGCCCGCTCCTCGCCGAAGGCGAGGTTGAGCAGCCGCTCGTGGCGCTCGCACTCCTCCAGCTCCGCGGCGCTGCGCTCGGCCCAGATCGGTTCGCCGAGGCCGCGCACGCCCCTCTCCGACCCCCTTTCCTTGAGGACGTCGCGCCAGGCGGAGATCAGCCGGCCGGGGTTTCGCCCCATCTCCTCCATCGGCTGGATCTCCATCTCCACGCCGGCGGCCCCCATCTCCCCCTGCAGGACCCGGCGTCGCGGTTCCGGGAGGACGACGAGGACGAGCTCCTCGGCGGCGACCCCCTCTTCGAGGAAGGGGATCGCGCCGGCGAGGAACTCGTCGTCATCGGCGTAGAAGAACGCTTCGTGGCGAAAGCCAGCGGCCTGCGGGTGCCGCCCCCTCACAGCGGGAGTTCGAGGAGCTCGCAGAGGCGATCGACTACGTACGGCTTGTTGTGGACCGCGCACCCGCCGGCGAGTCGGTTGGAGTGGGCGATCAGGGTTTCGAGCCCGTAGTGGTCGATGAAGCCGAGCTCGCCGAGGTCCAACGAGACCGGCTCGTCGCTCTCGCAGACGAGGTTGAGGACACGGTCGAGGGCATTGGCCGAGAAGAGGTCGATCTCACCGGCGAGGACGAGATTCCCCGAATCGGAGAAAAGGTGGAACGGGACCTGGTTGGGGGAGCCGTTGGTGGCGGGGTGGACGGCTGCCAGTTCGGCGATCAGCGGCTCCGGGACCGTCTCGCGACTGTAGCCGCACAGCGCCGAGAGGGGCCGGGCGGAGATGAAGCGGTCGGCGACAGACTCCCAGCGCACGTGCGCTTCCCAGCACTCCGGCTCGGCGACGAGGTCGCTTGCCTGGGCGGCAACCCGCAGGCCGGTGTAGCCGTCGGCCAGCGCCGCGTCGGTCGCCGCCAGGTAGGTGGCGACCTGGACGTCGACGTCGACCGGCTTGCCGACTTCGTAGAGGTCGCCGAGGGCGAAGAGCTGCAGCGCGCCCGTGTCGATCATCCCGCCGACGTCGCCCAGCGGCGCGAGGCGCTCGCGCTGCTCGTCCACCGGTTCGCCGCTGACGTAGACCAGCCGCTGGCCGCCGCGAATGCCGTCGGTCAGGTATTCGAGCGAAGCGTCGACGAACTCCTGCGGGCGGTTGAAAACCCAGCAGGCGTGCGCGTTTTCCCCCAGATCGCCCCCGGAATCAATGCACCCGTGCGCCCTCATCGAGCGAGTATCTCACCGGTTCCTGACCATTGCTAGGGGCGCTGACGGGCACCTTGCTTCCGGTTAACTGCTCGTAGAGGTGGTGGTAGGCGCGGGCGGTGTAGGCGATCGAGTAGGTGGTCGCCCTGCGCTGCGCCCGCTCGGCGAGGTCGGCGCGCAGGTACCTGTCCGCGGCCAGCGCGCCCAGCACCTCGTGCAGGGCGTGCTCGTCCCGGGGCTCGACGAAGATCGCCGCGTCCTTCCAGAGCTCGCGCAGCGAGGGTATGTAGCCGAGCACGAGCGCGCACCGGTCGCGGGCGGCCTCGATGATCCCCAGCCCAGACGGTTCGTAGACCGCGGGCGCCGCGTAGATCTGCGCGCCCCGGCGCAGCTCGCCGGCCACCTCCACCGGCCAGGCCAGCCCCTCGGCCGCCGCGTCCAGCATCGCCAGGTTCCTGGCCGGGTCCGAGACCTGCCCCGACCCGATGATCAGCTCGCGCTTCTCGGTCCTGGGCGTGGCCAGCGGCGCCGAGGAGCCGTTGTAGATGACGATGGCGGTACCGGGTGGCAGCTCGTTGTCGTGCTCCAGTTCCCGCAGCATCGCCTGCGTCGGCGCCACGATCGCGTCGGCTCCGGCCAGCCCGGCGGCCATTTCCTCGCGGTAGCGATCCCACTGCGCCGGCGCCTCGGTTTCGTGCACGGCCCGCCACCAGGAGAGGACGCAGGAGTGGGCGACGAGGACCTTCGGCGCCTGGAAGGGCAGCGCCCCGTGGGCGTAGGAGCAGAGGTGGACGACGTCGGGCCGCTCTTCTTCCTCGAGCGCGAGCAGCCACTGTCCCGCGGCGGCGACATCCTCCCAGGGGTCCTCCATCCACTCGAGCCGGAAGCCGCTTTCGTGCACCCGCGCCGGCAGCAGCGCCCGCTGCTCACGGCGCAGCCGCGACCCCATCGTCGTCCCCCCGCGCCTCCAGCGCCGCCGCCAGCTCCGCCGTGTAGGCGAAGACGTCGCCCAGCGTCTCGGTGCTGATCAGGATCTTCATCGGCCCGCCTCCGTGTAGACGTCGTCGATCACCCGCGCCAGCATCTCGAGCCCGTCGGCGGCAGGGTCATAGCGACCGTCGAGCGCGAGCTGCTGCGCCCAGGCGCCGATCGCGCGGCCACCCCAGGCGTCGGGTGGTTCTACTATCGCCTCGGCGGCGGTGCCGCGCCAGAGCTCCGTTCGAAAGTCGTGGAAAGAACCACCGATGTTGCGGACAGAGATGGCGCCGTCGGTCCCCCAGGCAGTGCACTCGAAGGCGCACTCGCCGCCTGCCGGCTGGAACCAGGAGCAGGCGAGCCGCGCCCGCACTTCGTCGTCTCCAAGCGAGAGCTCGGCAGTGGCCTGGTCCTCGACCCCGTGGCCCTGCAGCGAGAGCATGCGCGCCGTCTCGACCTCGTATCCGGTGGCGCCGGTGAGCCAGAGGGCAAGGTCGACGAGGTGGGTGCCGAGGTCGATCAGGCAGCCCCCGCCGGAGAGCGCGGGCTTCGTCAGCCAGGGCTTGCCGGGGCCGTGGGCACTGTGGAAAGTGAGGTCGATCGAGTGGACCAGCCCGATCTCGCCGTCGGCGACGGCCCGATGCGCCGCGCGCAGCGCCTCGACGTGGCGGTAGGAGAGGTCGACCCCGAGCAGCCGGTCGGCCTCGCGGGCGGCGCTCAGCACCCGCCGGGTCTCCTCGACATTGCGGGCGGGCGGCTTCTGGCAGAAGATCGCCACCCTGCTCTCCAGCGCCGCCACCGCATGTTCGGCGTGCAGCGCGCTCGGGGTGGCGATCACGACGCCGTCGAGGTCGTGCTCCAGCAGCTCCTCCAGCGACGTTCCCCGTCCCGCTCGCGGTGCCACCGCGATCGCCGCTTCCACGGCATCTGCCTGGAGGTCCGCAACCGCGGCCACCTGAGCCAGACCCTCGCGCGCCAGCGCCTCCATCCGGTCGCGGCCGATCCAGTCGACGCCGAGGAAGCCGAGGCGGGGGAGGGAGGTGGTTACGGTCATGACGGCACCAGCGTCCTGACGGAGCCGGTACTGCCGGTGACGAGGGTTCGTGCTGGCAAGAGAGATCTTCCGCTAATGGATCAGTGATTTGATCCAGATGCAAGTACCTGGCGGTTGCCGTACCTAAACACCCGGGCTGGAAGGCCTGTCACCCTGAGTCGATGAGTACGGGGAAAAGGGCGTTTCGGGTGATCGTGCGGGGGAATGTCCAGGGGGTCGGGCTCCGCGACGCGACCGTGCGGCGGGCGCGGGAGGCGGACGTCCTCGGCTGGGTCCGCAACGCTGACGACGGGACGGTCCACGCTCACCTGGAGGGGCCTGAGGGCGCGGTAGACGAGCTCGTTCGCTTCCTTCGGGAGGGTCCGCCCTCCGCGCGAATCGACGGGGTGGAGGTCGAGCAGGCCAAGGTCGAGGGGCACGAGCAGTTCGCGGTGCGTGGCGTCAGCGCCGGCGTCTTCGTCGTCCAGGAGCACCAGGCGACGGCCCATCACTTCGACCTCCGCCTCGAGGTGGACGGGGCGATGCGCTCCTGGGCGGTCCCCAAGGGCCCCTCGATGGACCCGGCGGTGAAGCGGCTGGCGATCGAGGTCGAGGACCACTCGCTCGACTGCAACGAGTTCGAGGGAGCCGTCGACGGCGGCCGCGTGATCGTCTGGGACCGCGGCAGCTACGAGCAGGGCGGGCGGGTGCCCTGGCCCGAGGCGCTGGAGCGGGGGCACGCCGTCTTCGTCCTCCACGGCGAGAAGCTGCAGGGCGGTTTCGCCCTGCAGCGCACCCGCAGCGGCGGAAAGCCGCAGTGGCTGCTGATCAAGCGCAAGGACGAGTTCGCCCGACCCGGCTCCGACGTCGCCGCCGAGCAGCCGCGCTCGGTGCTCAGCGGGAAGCCGCTCTGACCGGGTCGCGGCGGCTGGCTGCGTAGAGGCCGATCGCGACGAGCGGGGCGACGAAGTCCGACCAGAGCAGGAGCCCGGTGTTGTCGGGGTCGTGGTTGTCGTGGATTGCGGCCTGGTGCAGGTGGCCGTAGGCGTCGCCGAGGTAACAGATCGAGACGGCGATCACGGCGGCGAGGAGGAAGCCGTCGCGGAAGCGGGCGCAGAGCACGCCGAGGACGCCGATCGCCAGGTCGGCGAAGCCGACCTCGGTCTGGAAGCCGCCGTCGCCGTTGGTGTAGCCGATTTCCCGCGCCGTGTCGGGGCCGTCGAAGAGGTGGAACATCGAGCCGAAGATCGCGGCGATCCCGACCGCGACCACCATCCACCAGACGAGGAAGATTTCGAGCGTGCGGGCGCTGCTGCGGGGCTGGCGGTCGCGGTGGACGTGGATCGCGGCGCCGATCAGGGCGATCGCGGCGAAGAAGAGGAAGGGCATCGCGGCGCATCGTAGGGCTCAAGCCTTTGGGAAAGGCCGCCGATGTATCTGCGGTGGACAAATCGTCTAAGCGAGTCGATCGCTCGCGGAAAATCGCCTTCGGATGCGTGGGCCTTCTCGCCGGGCTCCTGGTCCTGTATGCCGGCGTGACCTGGTGGGCGCTCGGGGACGCTGCGCTGCAGGACGCGGTCGGGCGCTGGGTCTACGACGCGGTCGTCCTCGGCGCGGCGCTGATCGTCCTTTGGCGAGCGGCGATGGTCGAGGCGGAGCGGGGGGCATGGCTGGCGCTCGGGCTCGGGCTGCTGTTCTGGGGGCTGGGGCAGGCCTACTACTCGGTCGTCCTCTACTACGCCAGCCCGGCGCCGTTCCCCTCTCCGGCCGACGTTCTCTTTCTCGCCTTCTACCCCGCCAGCTTCGTGGCTCTGGTCCTGCTGCTGCGGGCGCGGGTCCCGCATCTGGAGCCGCTGGCCTGGGTCGACGGGCTGATCGGCGCCCTGGCGGTCGCCGGCGTGGCGGCGGCGCTGATCTTCCCGCCGGTGCTGGAAGCGTTGGGCGGGAGTCCCCTGGGGGTTGCCGTCAGCCTCGCCTATCCCGGCGCCGACCTGGTCCTGCTCGGGCTCCTCAGCGGCGCTTTCGCCGCCTCGCGGTGGCGGGCCCGGGGAACCTGGCCGCTGATCGCGCTCGCCCTCCTCCTCTTCGGCGCCTCCGACGTCGTCTACCTCTCGGTGGCCGGGCAGTCGACCGCGGCCCTCAACCTCGCCAGCGTCGGCTGGCCGCTCGCCTTCCTGCTGATGGCGATCGCCTCGTGGCTGCCCGCAGGCGAGGGTGCGGCACGGTCCGCCCCCGCCGGCCGGCGCCGCATCGTCGTCCCGATCGGGATGGCGCTGGTCGGCGTCTCCCTGCTCGCGGCCGGCAGCTTCGTCCACATCGGCGGCGCCGCGGTGGGCCTCGGGGTCGCCTGCCTGCTCGCGGTCCTGGTCCGCCTGGCCATCACCTTCGACCAGAACACGCGGATGCTCGCCGCCAGCAAGGAGGAGGCGCTGACGGACTCGCTCACCGGTCTCTCAAACCGGCGCCGGTTGGTGCTGGACCTCGAGCGCGCGGTCTCGGCCAGCCCGCCCGAGGCGATGGTCCTGGCCCTGTTCGACCTCGACGGCTTCAAGGCCTACAACGACAGCTTCGGCCACCCGGCCGGGGACGACCTGCTGCGCCGGCTCGGCCAGCAGCTGGCGGCGGCGACGGAGCCGCACGGTTGCGCCTACCGCCTCGGCGGCGACGAGTTCTGCGTCCTCGCCTCGACCCGGAAGCTGGCGGCGGAAGCGATCTGCGAAGCCGCCGAGGAGGCGCTGTCGGACCGCGGCCAGGGGTTCTCGGTCACCGCTTCCTGGGGCAAGGTGCTGATCCCGGTCGAGGTGGTGACGGCGACCGACGCCCTGCGGGTCGCCGACCGGCGGATGTACGCGAAAAAGGGCCTGCGCGCCGGCTCTGCCCGCAGCCAGACCCGCGGCGTCCTGCTGCGGGTCCTGCACGAGCGCGAGCCGGCGCTGGAGCGCCACCTCGAGGGGGTCGCCAGCCTCGTCGCCGCCTTCGGCCGGGCGCTCTCGCTCGACGCCGAGGAGCTCGACGTCCTCGTGCGGGCGGCGGAGCTGCACGACATCGGCAAGATCGCGATCCCCGACGAGATCCTCCGCAAGCAGGGCGAGCTCACCCCCGAGGAGTGGGCGATGATGCGCAAGCACCCCCTGATCGGCCAGCGGGTGCTCGAAGCCGCCCCCGCCCTCGGCCAGGTCGCCGCGCTGGTGCGCTCGACGCACGAGCGCTGGGACGGCGAGGGCTATCCCGACGGGCTCGCCGGCCGCGACATCCCCCTCGGCTCCCGCGTCCTCCTCATCTGCGACGCCTACAACGCGATGGCCGAAGGCCGCTCCTACCGCTCGGCGATCAGTCAGGAGGAGGCCCTGGAGGAGCTGCGGAGCTGCGCCGGCACCCAGTTCGATCCCGACCTGGTCAGGACCTTCGCCGAGAAGGTGATCCCGGCGCTGGATCAGAGCCAGCGCCTGGTGGCCTCGTCCGGCTCGCCGTCGAAGTAGCGGTCCAGCACCTGCTGGAAGGCCGGCTGCTCCGGCGCCACCCCGGCGAACAGGGTCATCGAGGAGCGCAGCTTGACGGCGTCGATCGCGCCGAGGATCTCCCGCGCCGATTTGTCCTCGTGTCCCAGCAGGGCCTCGGCGCACGCGGTCAGCCGCGGGCCGAGGACGGGGTGGTCGAGGTAGGCGCGCGCTTCCGCGGACGAGTCGATCGCGTACCGGCGCGACATCTCGCTCCGGCCGAGGCCGGCCCGCTGGGGGAAGACGAACCACATCCAGTGGCTGGTCTTGCGGCCGGCGCGCAGCTCCGCCAGCGCCCGCTCGTAGGTGCCGCCGCTGTCCTGGGCCTCGACGAAGCGCTGCAAGTCCACGCGGTCAGCCTACGGCTACGGTTCGGTGGTGGCCGTAAGCCTCGACGAGCTGGTGGTGGCGGATTCGCCCGCGTCCTGGGAGGCCTGTGGGTTCCAGGTGGAGGGCGATGCCTGCATCCTCGGCGAGGTCCGGATCCGGTTGGCGCCGGGTGAGGGTCGAGGGTTGGCCGGGTGGTCGCTGCGCGGGGTCGACTCGACGGATCTCGACGGCCTGCCGACCGCTCGCTCCGATCGGCCGTCGCCGCCGGAAGCGCCTGCGCACCCGAACGGCGTCACCGCGATCGACCACGTGGTCGCGATCTCCTCCGATCTCGACCGGACCGTCGCGGCGCTGGAGGCGGCGGGCCTCGACCTGCGGCGGATCCGCGAGGAGCCGACTCCCGCCGGCGCTCCCCGCCAGGCCTTCTTCCGGCTCGGGGCGGTGGTCCTCGAGGTCGTCCAGGAGCCGCCGGAGGCAACCGAGCGGGCGGGGGGAGACCGGCCTGCGTTCTTCTGGGGCCTGGCCCTCACCGCGCCTGATCTGGAGAGCACCGTCGATTTCCTCGGAGACCGGGTCAGCGAGGTCCGAGACGCCGTCCAGCCCGGCCGCCAGATCGCAACGCTGCGCCGCAGTGCCGGACTTTCCGTGCCGGTGGCGCTGATCACGCCGCCGCCGAGGGGAGAGAAGTGATGGGCACCGACTTATCTATGGGTGACGCCGGATCGGGAGAGCAAGAACTGGTACTTAGGAGTTACCTCGATCGCTTTAATCCTCGTTGTAGCTCTGGCGGTTGCGGACGCAGTCCTCGCACCGACCCCTGCTCCTAGGCAGCCGGACTTCATCGACACCATTCTCGTCAGCAAGGCCGTGGTCGTCGCACTCAGGATCGCGATCGTCTTCGCTGCCCTCTTCGTCGTCCTATCCATAGTCGCCCTGATCGCGCGCAGGCAGTGGCTGACGAGGGTCGGGCCGGTGGAAGTGTCTGGTCTGGAGGCGGAAAAGCAACTCTTGAAAGAGGGACTGGAAGACGCGCACCGCGTCATCGACGTCTTAGAAGGCGTGGTTGCGAATACGCATCGGCTGATAGACAAGGAGCGGGACACATGACGGAGGTCACGGTTTCCAAAGAGAACATCGAGAAAGCGCGCCGGGAACTCGAGACCGCGCTCGACCTAGCCAAGGAGGCCAGGACCGAAATCGAGCAGGCTCTCCGCATCGCCGAGCGCCAGGGCGAGCGAATCGAGGCGCTTCGCCGAAGTCTCGGCCTTGGAAGCAGACGGGTTAACTAGCCCAAGCCAGGCCCCCTCCCATACCATCCACCCATGGGCGAGTTCCGCTACGAGGGGCACCGGATCAGCTACGACTCCTACGGGGAGGGCAAGCGGCTGCTGGTCCTCGTGCACGGGCTGCTGATGAACCGGCACATGTTCGACCGGCTGGGGCCGGAGCTGGCGAGCCGGGGGAACCGGGTCGTCACCGTCGACATGCTGGGCCACGGGCGCTCGGACCGGCCGGAGGACCTGCGGCTCTACTCGATGCCGCTGTTCGCGCGCCAGGTGGTGGCGCTGCTCGACCACCTGGAAGAGGAGGACGCGGTCGTCGGCGGTACCTCCCTGGGGTCCAACATCGCCCTGGAGCTGGCGGTGCGCCACCCCGATCGGGCGCGGGCCCTCTTCATCGAGATGCCGGTGCTGGACAACGCGCTCTCCGCCGTCGCCGGCCTCTTCGCGCCGGTGCTGCTGGGCCTGAAGTTCGGCCGACCCTTCTTCGAGGGTCTCTCGCTGGCGACGCGGGCGATCCCGCGGACCCATCACCTGGTCGACATCGGGCTCGACTGGGTGCGGCAGCGGCCCGGTCCCTCGCAGGCTGTCTTCGAGGGGCTGCTGCTGGGCGAGACCGCTCCCCACCGCGAGGACCGGGTGAAGATCGAGCACCCGACCCTGATCGTCGGTCACCCGCGCGACCCGCTCCATCCCTTCAGCGACTCCGGAATGCTGCTCGAAGAGCTGCCGAACGCGCGCCTGGTCGAAGCGAACTCGATCCTCGAGTGGCGCCTCAACCCGGACCGTCTCAACGACGAGCTGGGCGAGTTCCTCGACGAGGTCTGGGCGCCGGACCTGCGCGCCGTAGCGGCTGGCTGAAGCCGCTGTCAGACTTACTGGCCGGTGAGCCAGATCTCTGACGACAAGCGGGTCGAACGGGAGGCCGAGTTCTCGACGATCTCCGGGCAGGAGATCAAGCCGCTCTACACCGAGGCGGACCTCGAGGGCGACGTCGAGGAGAAGGTCGGCGAGCCCGGCTCCTATCCCTTCACCCGCGGTCCCTACCCCTCGATGTACCGGGGACGGCTGTGGACGATGCGCCAGTTCGCCGGCTTCGGCACCGTCGAGGAGACCAACGAGCGCTTCCACTACCTGCTCGACCACGGCCAGACGGGTCTCTCGACCGCCTTCGACATGCCGACCCTGATGGGCTACGACTCCGACCACGCGCGCAGCCTCGGCGAGGTCGGGCGGGAGGGCGTCGCCGTCGACACCCTCGCCGACATGGAGCGGCTGTTCGAGGGGATCCCGCTCGGCGGCGTCACCACCTCGATGACGATCAACGCGCCGGCGGCGATCCTGCTCGCCTTCTACGTCCTGGTCGGGGAGAAGCAGGGGGTGCCGGCGGCCCAGCTCGGCGGCACGATCCAAACCGACATCCTCAAGGAGTACATCGCCCAGAAAGAGTGGTGCTTCCCGATCGAGCCGGCGATGCGCCTGGTCACCGACATGATCGAGTGGTGCACCGAGAACATGCCGCGCTGGCACCCGGTCTCGATCTCCGGCTACCACATCCGCGAGGCCGGCTCGACCGCGCAGCAGGAGCTCGCCTTCACCCTCAAGGACGGCTTCACTTACGTGGAGCGGGCGATCGAGCGCGGCCTCGACGTCGACGACTTCGCGCCGCGGCTCTCCTTCTTCTTCAACTCCCACATCGACTTCTTCGAGGAGATCGCCAAGTACCGGGCGGCGCGCCGGATCTGGGCGCGGGAGATGAAGGAGACCTACGGCGCCCGGAAGGAGGAGTCGATGCGGTTGCGCTTCCACACGCAGACCGCCGGCGTCTCGCTGACCGCGCAGCAGCCGCTCAACAACATCGTCCGCACCGCCCTGGAGGCGCTGGCGGCGGTGATGGGCGGGACCCAGTCGCTGCACACCAACTCCTTCGACGAGGCGCTGGCGCTGCCGACCGAGGAGGCGGTGCGGGTGGCGCTGCGGACGCAGCAGATCATCGCCACCGAGACCGGGGTGACGAACACGATCGACCCGCTCGGCGGCTCCTGGTTCGTCGAGAAGCTGACCGACGAGATGGAGCGCTCGGCGTACGAGTACTTCGCCCGGATCGACGAGCTGGGGGGGATGGTCGAGGCGATCCGCCGCAACTTCCCCCAGCGCGAGATCGCCGAGTCCTCCTTCCAGTACCAGCAGGAGCTGAACGAAAGGCGGCGGATCGTCGTCGGCGTCAACGACTTCACCCAGGAGGATGAAGAGGAGATGCCGATCCTGAAAATCGACCCGGCGCTGGAACGCAAGCAGGTCGACCGCCTCGCCGCCACCCGCGCTGCCCGCGACGCCGCCACGGTCGAGTCCGCGCTGGCGGAGCTGAAGCGCGTCGCCGCCGGCGAGGGGAACCTGATGCCGCCGATCATCGAGGCGGCCCGCACGCAGGCGACCGAGGGCGAGATGATCGCGGCGATGCAGGAGGTCTTCGGGACCTACACCGAGTCGCCCGTCTTCTGAACGAAAGGAACAAATGAGCGTCGAAGCCGTTGCCCCCGCCTACGAGATCTCCCAGGAGGCGCTCGACCTGCGCGACATGGTGCGCCGGCTGGCCCAGGAGAAGATCGCGCCGCGGGCGGGGGAGATCGACCGCACGGCTGAATACCCGTGGGACGTGCGCGAGCTGCTCGCCTCCCACGACGTGCTCGGGCTCCCCTTCGATGAGGCCTACGGCGGCACCGGCACCGGCACCCTGGTCCTGCAGATGGCGGTCGAGGAGATCGCCAAGGCCTGCGCTTCCTCGGCCCTGATCCTGATGGTGCAGGAGCTGGGAACGCTGCCGATCCAGCTCTTCGGCTCCGAGGAGCAGAAACAGACGTGGCTGCCGAAGTGCGCCAGCGGCGAGTGGTCGCCCGCCTTCGCGCTCTCGGAGCCCGAGGCCGGCTCGGACCCGGCCTCGATGCGGACCAGCGCCGTCCGCGACGGCGAGGAGTGGGTGATCAACGGCCAGAAGAGCTGGATCACCAACGCCACGATCGCCGACTTCTACGTCGTCTTCGCCACCACCGACCGCGAGAACCGCCGCACCAGCGCCTTCGTCGTCGAGAAGGACCGGCCCGGCTTCGACCCCGGCAAGCTCGAGCACAAGCTCGGGATCAAGGGCTCGCCGACCGGCTCGCCGACCTTCACCGATGTCCGCGTCCCGCACGAGAACCTGATCGGCGAGGAGGGGAAGGGTCTCAGCGTCGCCCTCGGCACGCTCGAGCGCACCCGCCTCGGCGCCGCCGCGCAGGCGGTCGGGATCGCCCAGGGCGCGACCGACTACGCCAATTCCTATGCGGCGGAGCGGATCGCCTTCGGCAAGCCGATCAACCAGCTGCAGGCGATCCAGTTCAAGCTCGCCGACATGGAGACCGGCACCGCCGCCGCCCGCGAGCTCCTCTACAAAGCCTGCTCGATGGCCGACAAGCCCGAGCGCCCCGCCGACCTCGGCAAGTGGACCTCGATGGCGAAGCTGTTCGCCTCCGACAACGCGATGAAGGTGACCGTCGAGGCGATCCAGGTCCTCGGCGGCTACGGCTACGTCAACGAGTACCCGGTCGAGCGGATGATGCGCGACGCCAAGATCACCCAGATCTACGAGGGCACGAACGAGATCCAGCGGGTCGTGATCGCGCGGGCGATGGCCTGAGCGCGGTAGAGCTTTTTGTCCCTTATGGGTACATAACCTCTACCGCCCTACGGGCGCAGGTGCTCGACCTCGAAGCCGAACTCGTCGCTCAGTCGCAACGCGATCAACGAGCGGTGGCAGGCCTCGGGGTCGCGCTCGACGCAGAGGAGTGCGGCCGGCTTCTGGCCGATCCACCTGACGATCGGTGCGAGGTCCACCCGGTCGAGGACCTCCTCGGTGTAGCGCTCGACGTAGGCGGGGGCGAGGACGCTGCGGCTGCGTTTGCCCTCGCCGCGCTTCTCGTCCTCGCGGTACTGGAGCTGGCGCATCTCGGTGGTCGGCGCCAGCTCCTTCAGGTGGGTGTAGCCGATGCCGGATTCATCCAGCGACGCCTGCAGGCGCTGGGCGTTGGCCCAGGCGTACTCGCTGCCGCGCACGCCGCGCCGCTGGCGCACGTCGAGCAGCAACTCGACGCCGGCGCCGCGCAGCGTCTCCAGGAAGGTCTCACGGTCAAAGCCGTAGACGCCGATCGTCCTCAGGGTGGGCATCGGCCTAGCCGTCGCCCAGGGTCAGCAGCAGGTTGGCGCGGCGCCTTCTTTCACGCTCGTGTCGTTCCCTTTCCGCCGTCGCGCGTTCCTGTCTTGCCTGCTGCTCCTGCAACTGCTGGACAGCGGCGCCGATGGGAATCAGCGTCCCGGGGACGTGGACACCGGGGATGTGCCCGGGTGGTTGGCCTGGAATCTCCATCACTTCTCCACCTCCCGCTTGAACGCATAGTCTTTTTCGATCCACGATCCCCGGTCGTGCCACACGTCACTGGCGGCTTTGTAGGTGAAGACCGCACTCTGGACGGTGGGGCCGCCGACCATCTCCCAGCCTTCTGATCCCAGCTGGTTGAGGAACTCCAGGGTGTTCTTCATCTCTCCCAGGGACCGCCAGTCGTCGTCGCCGGGAAGCGCGAACCAGCCGTGGACCGGCAAGCCCTCTTGCGCCGGATCGCGCGCAAGGTGCAGCACCGCATACTCCCACTTCCGCATTTGCGGCAACCTAACATCCGGGCGTGAGATGGCCGAGCGCTTCCTCATCGTCAACGCCGACGACCTCGGGATGTCGGCGGCGGTCAGCGAGGGGATCTTCGCCGCCCACGAGGGCGGGATCGTCACCAGCGCCAGCCTGATGGTGCGCCAGTCGGCGGCGCCGGCCGCCGCCGCAGCCCTGGCCGAGCACCCCCACCTGGCGGTCGGCCTCCACCTCGAGGCCGGGGAGGACTGCCGCCGCCAGCTCGAGCGCTTCCGCGCGCTGGTCGGCCGCGAGCCGACCCACCTCGACTCGCACAAACACGTGCACGAAACCGATCCGGCGTTCGGTGCCGTGGCGGAGGCTCTTGCGGCTGAGATCGGAGTCCCTCTCCGCAATCGCGGGATTCGCTACGAGAGGCGCTTCTACGGCCGCGGCGCGATCTCGGTGGAATCCCTGATCCGGCTGATCGAAACGCTGCCGCCGGGCTGGACCGAGATCGGCTGCCACCCCGCCGCCGGCCCGGTCCCAGGCTCCTCCTATGACCCCGAGCGCCAAATCGAGCTGGCGACGCTTCGCGATCCGCGGGTGAAAAACCTGCTCAATGTGAGTGATGTCCACCTGTGCTCTTTCGCACAGGTAAATCCCCGCTAGAGAGCTACTTTCGGAGCATGATTCGTCCCGCTCCACCCGCACCGCTCAAGACCGCATTGCTGACGGCTGTCATCGCCGGGATCGTGGCGCTTCTCGTCGCCACCAACGGCGGCTTCTAGCGCTGATTCAGCACCATCGCGCAGTAGCCGGCAGCGATTTCTGCTGCCGATAGGCGCCCACCCGGCCGCACCCACTGCGGCGTGTAGTTGACCATTCCCAGCAGGGCGAGGAGGGAGAGGCGGCGGTCGGCGAAGGTCATCGAGCCGTCGGCCTCGCCGCGCTCGAGGACCTCGTCGAGGATCTTCTCGAAGGCCTTGCGCTGGGAACGGACCCGGCGCCAGCGTCGCTCGCGCTCGATCGCCTGGCGCTCCTGGGTGAAGACGAGCATGTGGTGGCGGTGCTCGACCACGTGGGCGACCCAGGCGGCGATCAGCTCGCGCAGCTGCTCGACCGGCGGCGCGTCTTCGGCGACGATCTCCCGCGCCTGCTCCAGCAGCGGTTCCAGCAGCTCGTCGCAGATCGCGATCAGGAGGTCGTCCTTGCCCTCGATGTAGTGGTAGAGGCCGCCGGCGGCGAGGCCGGTCGCCGCGGTCAGCTCGCTCATCGAGGTGCCGTCGTAGCCGCGTTCGGCGAACAGCTCCGCCGCGGTGGCGATCACTTCGCGGCGGCGGGCGTCGTAGCGGGCGCGCAGCGCCGGGCGGGTCGGCGGGGAGGGAACTGGCACCGGCCGAGGGTAGCGTAAAAACCGAATGCTGCTTCGGTATTGTGCGAGGCATGGACTTCAACCTTGGCGACGAGCATCGCCTCATCCAGCAGACGGTTCGCGACTTCGCCACCCAGGAGGTGGCGCCGGTCGCCGAGGAGCTCGACCGCGAGAAGCGCTTCCCCTACGAGATCGTCGCCAAGCTGGCCGAGCTCAACCTGATGGGGATCCCCTTCCCCGAGGAGTACGGCGGCGGCGGTGGCGACTCGCTCGCCTACGCGCTGGCGGTCGAGGAGCTGACCCGGGTCGATTCCTCGGTCGCGATCACCCTCTGCGCCCACACCTCGCTCGGCACCCAGCCGATCTACCTGTTCGGCGACGAGGAGCAGAAAGCCGAGTGGCTGCCACGGCTCTGCGCGGGGGAGATCCTCGGCGCCTTCGGCCTGACCGAGCCCGAGGCCGGCTCCGACGCCGGCAACGTCCGCACCAAGGCGCGGCTGGAGGGCGGCGAATGGGTGATCGACGGCGCCAAGCAGTTCATCACCAACGCCGGCACCGAGATCTCCGGCGTCGTCTGCATCACCGCCCGCACCGGCACCGACGAGATCTCCAACCTGATCGTCGCCAACGGCACCCCCGGCTACGAGCAGGGGGAGCCCTACCGCAAGATGGGCTGGAACGCCTCCGACACCCGCCCGCTCGCCTTCACCGACTGCCGGGTCCCGGAGGGGAACCTGCTCGGCCCGCGCGGGATGGGCTTCCGCCAGTTCCTGCAGGTGCTCGACATCGGCCGCATCGGCGTCGCCGCGATGGGAGTGGGCCTCGCCCAGGGCGCGCTCGACGAGGCGCTCGCCTACGCCAAGGAGCGCCAGGCCTTCGGCCAGCCGATCTCCCGCTTCCAGGCGATCCAGGCCAAGCTCGCCGACATGGCGACCGAGATCGAGGCGACGCGCCTGCTCGTCTACAAAGCCGCCCGGATGAAGGACCGCGGCGAGAACTTCAGCCTCACCGCCGCCCAGGCGAAGCTGAAGAGCGGCCGCCTCGCGGTGCGCTGCTGCGAGGAGGCGGTGCAGATCCACGGCGGCTACGGCTACATCGAGGAGTACCCGGTCTGCCGCTTCTACCGCGACGCCAAGATCCTCACGATCGGCGAGGGGACCGACGAGGTCCAGCAGATGGTGATCGCGCGGGCCCTGGGGGCCTAGATGGAGTCCGCCCTCTCGTGATCCCGAAAGCAGTCCGCATCCGCGAGGTCGGGCCGCGCGACGGCTTCCAGAACGAGCCGGAGACGATCGCCACCGCCGACAAGGTGCGGCTGGTCGAGATGCTGGCCCGCACCGGCCTGCGGCGGCTGGAGGTGACGAGCTTCGTCCGCGCCGACGTGGTCCCGCAGCTGGCCGACGGGCGCGAGGTGCTGGAGCGGGCGCAGATCCCCGACGAGGTCTCGGTCTCGGTCCTGGTCCCGAACATGCGCGGGCTGGAAGCGGCGCTCGAGGTGCGCGACCGGATCGACGAGGTCAACGTCTTCCTCTCCGCCTCGGAGACCCACAACCGCCGCAACGTCAACCGCTCGGTTGAGGAGTCGCTGACCGGGCTGGAACACGTGCTCGCCCGCGCCACCGAGGAGGGGCTGCGCTGCGAGGGCGTGATCAGCACCAGCTTCGGCTGCCCGTATGAGGGCTACGTCCCGTTCGAGCGCGTCTTCGAGATCGCCAAGCGGCTCTCCGCCGCCGGGGCGGTCGAGGTCGGCTTCGGCGACACCACCGGGATGGCGAACCCCGCCCAGGTCGGTGAGTTCTTTCGCCGCGCCGCCGAGGAGCTGCCGGAGGTCGAACGCACCGCCCACTTCCACGACACCCGCGGGCAGGCGCTGGCCAACGTGCTGGCGGCGCTCGAGGTCGGCGTCGACTCCTTCGAGTCGAGCTTCGGTCAGCTCGGCGGCTGTCCGGTCCCGCCCGGTGCCACCGGCAACGTCGCCAGCGAGGACCTGGTCTCGATGCTGCACGAGATGGGGATCGAGACCGGGATCGATCTGGGCAGATTGCTCGACGCCGCGCGCGCCGCGCAGAAGGTGCTCGGCCGCACCCTCAGCTCCCACACCCTCGTCGCCGGTCCGGTCGAGTGGCACCCCGAGCGCGACCCCTTCAGGGAGAACCCGCCGCGATGAGCACCGCGGTCGAGGGCATGCGGGCGAAGCACCTGGAGCTGATCGCCGAGCTGGAGGCGGAGCTGGAGCGGGTGCGCGCCGGCGGCGGCGCGAAGGCCGTCGAGCGCCACCGCGGCCGCGGCAAGATGACCGCGCGCGAGCGGATCGAGGGCCTCTGCGATCCCGGCACGCCGTTCCTCGAGCTCTCGGCGCTGGCCGCGCACGGGATGTACGACGACGCCGCGCCCGGGGCGGGCATCGTCACCGGCGTCGGCACCGTCAGCGGCCGCCACTGCGTCGTCGTCGCCAACGACGCCACCGTCAAAGGCGGCACCTACTACCCGGTGACGGTGAAGAAGCACCTGCGGGCGCAGGAGGTGGCCCTGCAGAACCGGCTTCCGTGCATCTACCTGGTCGACTCCGGCGGCGCCTACCTGCCGCTGCAGGACGAAGTCTTCCCCGACCGCGAGCACTTCGGCCGCATCTTCTTCAACCAGGCGACGATGTCGGCCCAGGGAATCCCCCAGCTCGCCGCGGTGATGGGCTCCTGCACCGCCGGCGGCGCCTACGTGCCGGCGATGAGCGACGAGACCGTGATCGTCCGCCACCAGGGGACGATCTTCCTCGGCGGCCCGCCGCTGGTGAAGGCGGCGACCGGGGAGGAGGTGACGGCGGAGGAGCTCGGCGGCGGCGACGTCCACGCCCGCAAGTCCGGCGTCGCCGACCACCTCGCCGCCGACGACGCCGAGGCGCTGGCGATCCTGCGCGAAATCGCCGCCACCCTGCCGCCCTCGCCGGCGCCGCCCTGGGAGCGGATCGAGGCGCGCCCCCCGGCCGCCGACCCGGAGGAGATCCTCGACGTCGTCCCGATCGGCTCGCGGGCGCCGTGGGACATCCGCGAGGTCCTGCGCCGCGTCGTCGACGGCTCGGAGCTGCGCGAGTTCAAGGAGAAGTACGGGAAAACCCTGGTCTGCGCCTTCGCCCGCATCGAGGGCCACCCGGTCGGCCTGGTCGCCAACAACGGCATCCTCTTCTCCGAGAGCGCGCTCAAGGGCGCCCACTTCGTCGAGCTCTGCGACCAGCGCCGGATTCCGCTCGTCTTCCTCCAGAACGTCAACGGCTTCATGGTCGGCTCCAAGTACGAGGCGGGGGGGATCGCCAAGGACGGGGCGAAGATGGTCGCCGCCGTCTCCACCGCCCGGGTGCCGAAGCTGACCGTGATCGTCGGCGGCTCCTTCGGCGCCGGCAACTACGGGATGTGCGGCCGCGCCTACTCGCCCCGCTTTCTCTTCATGTGGCCGAACGCCCGCATCTCGGTGATGGGCGGCGAGATGGCCGCGGCGGTGATGAAGGAGGTCGGCCAACCCGAGCTCGCCGCCGAGCTGGGCGAGCAGTACGAGCGCCAGGGCCGCCCCTTCTACTCGACCGCCCGCCTCTGGGACGACGGCGTGATCGACCCCCGCGACACCCGTCGTGCCCTCGCCCTCGCCCTCGACGCCTGCGCCAACGCCCCCCTCGCAGACCCGGCGGCGCCCGTCTACCGGATGTAGCTCCCGGCTAGATTCACCGCGTGCGCCTGGTAGCCACCTGCCTCCTCGCCCTCACCTTGCTCGCAGGCTGCGGAAGCGACAGCGAAGAAACGCCGAGACCGCAAAAAAGCACCTCCAAGGTGCCTTCTCGCGGTCTCGCGAGAGAGGAGGGGTCGGAGGCGGTGGCGCCCTCGCATTGCCCGCCGGGGCACCCGGCCTGCCGCGAGACCGTGGGCAGGATCGTCTACGTCGAGCGGGTCGATCCCGACGGCGACGGCGACGCGCACTTCGTGATCCGCGACCCGCAGGGGATCACGCTGCCGGGCCTGACCGCGATCGACGTGCGCGAGGGGCTGCGCCCGCAGCCGCTGCCGGGGCCGGGGGACCTGATCAGCGCCGCCGGCCCGGTCCAGACCGGCTCCTACGGCCAGCGGCAGATCCACGCCCTGGAGCTGCACGTCGCCCCGTAGCGGGTCGCCTGCGAGACTCGCTCCCATGTCCCGCCGCTTCAGCCAGGTCGACGTCTTCGGCAGCGGCGGCTGCTCCGGCAACCCGGTCGCGGTCGTGCTCGACGCCGAGGGGATGGGGGAGGAGGAGATGCAGCGTTTCGCCAGCTGGACGAACCTCTCCGAGACCACCTTCGTGCTGCCGCCGACCCGGCCTGAGGCCGACTACCGGGTGCGGATCTTCACCCCGGTCCTCGAGCTGCCCTTCGCCGGCCACCCCACCCTCGGGACCTGCCACGCCTGGATCGAGGGCGGGGGAGAGCCGCGTGGGGCCGAGGAGGTCGTGCAGGAGTGCGAGGCGGGGCTGGTGCGGATTCGCCGCGACGGAGATGCGCTCGCCTTCGCGGCGCCGCCGCTGGTCCGCTCCGGCCCCGCCGGCGAGGAGGAGGCCGCCAAGGTCGCCGCTGCGCTTGGGGTGGACCCGGCCGAGATGCTCGCGGTGGAGTGGGTCGACAACGGCCCGGGCTGGATCGCGGCCCTGTTCGAGAGCGCCGAGCGGGTGCTGGAGCTGCGCCCCGGCGCGCTCGACTTCGACCTCGGCGTCGTCGGCTTCCACCCGCCCGGCTCCGCCGCGGCGATCGAGCTGCGCGCCTTCGCCCCGGTTAACGGGCTGGCCTACGAGGACCCGGTCACCGGCAGCCTCAACGCCTCGGTGGCGCAGTGGCTGCTCGGCAGCGGCCGCCTCCGGGCTCCCTACCTCGCCAGCCAGGGCGGTGCGGTCGGCCGCGCCGGCCGTATTCGAATCTCTCAGGACGAGGAGGGGACGATCTGGGTCGGCGGCCGGATCGAGACGGTGATCGGCGGCGAGGCCGAGCTCTAGCCGTGGACGCCGGTCGCGTGGACGACCGCGTGGCCCTTGCCGCGGGCGATCAGCCAGCGGTTGACCGGTAGCGCGATCACGCCGGCGATAAGGAGCGCGAAGGCGAGGCTGCCCCAGAACAGGGGGTTGCCGAGGCCGGCGTCCATCGCCCCCGGGATCGTCAGCATGATCAGGTTGTCGACGATCTCCATCACCGCGATGCTGAGGGTGTCGGAGGCGAGGGCGATCGGGATCACCGCCCCCAGCGCCATCCCGGAGCGCAGCAGCGGCAGGCTGGTGAGGCTGTAGCCGAAGAGGAAGGCGAGGACGATCGCGAGGACGATGGTGCCGAGGTCGGAGAAGCCGAGCGCGGTCCCGATCGCCATCCCGGCGACCTCGCCGATCGCGCAGCCGGTCAGGCAGTGGACGGTGGCGGCGAGCGCGACCCGGTTCAGCGCCGCGCCCTCGGTGGGCATCTCGTGATTGTGCGCGTGTTCCATGCATGAGACCTTAGCATACCCTGGGGGGGTATAGAAGCGGTCAAAGAAGAGCCGGCCCCGAAGGGCCGGCTCGAGATGCTCAGCTGAGGCTGCTCAGCCGATGTACATGATCGCGATCGCCATCGCGTCGTCGATCAGGTGGTGTCCTTCCGGCACGTTGTAGATCCCGTGCAGGCGGATCGTGTTCCCTTTGTTGATCGTCGCGATCGGGTTGCCCGTGCAGACGTTCATCGAGGAGACGTGTTTACGGCCGTCCGGGGTTTCGTAGCCCGCACCGCCGTAGCCCGCCACCGAGTTGCAGAGAAGCGCTTCCCCGGCGGATTGGTTGGTGAGTTCGATGTTGACGCCGTGGTCGTGGATGTGACCGGCGGCGGCGATCAGTTTGCCGCCGAAGGTCGCTTTCCAGTCGTAGTGGGTGTCGCTGAGCCCGACCGGGACCGTGATGTAGGAGTTCAGCGAGCACTGGTTGGCGTCCATCCAGACCGGGCGCAGCGGCGCGCGGCTGGTGTGGTCGGTGCCGGTGGCGTACTTCCAGGTCATCCGGATTTTCACCGTTTTGCTGGTGGTTTCCCAGTTCATCAGGTCGAAGACCATGTTCCAGGTCTCGCTGCTGTTGACCTTGTAGCCGTAGGGCAGCGATTCGAGGTCGACTTTGGTGCGCTCGTCGCCGGAGGCGAAGAAGCGTTCGCCGAGCAGACCCGGCCCTTTGCCGGCGCAGGTGACGTCGGACTTGCCGCTCGATTGGGCGGCGAACATCGCGTGGTGGAGCATCGGGCCCTGGCTGATCGTCGCTTTGGTCCCGTCGGTGTAGACGAGGTCCGGGGTGACGCCGATGATCGTGCAGCCGGTGCACGGCTTGGCGATGTTGGTGACGATCTGGTTGGTGATCATCCCCGCGTTTTCGTGATCGTGCGGGTCGCCGTTGCCGGCCGGGATCGTGTACGGGCCGTAGTCGATCGTTTTGGTCGTGATGGTGGCGCTGGCGGTCGCCGGAACGGCGAAGACCGCAAGCGCGCAGACGAGCAACATCAAGCGCTTGATCGCTTGCATTCGTTTTCCTCCCAGTCAAAGGTAAACGAGCACTCTCCCTGCGAGAACGCTCTTAAACGTTCAGAGAACCTAGAGCGCTTTAACCCCCCGTGTCAATCGGTACGGAGGAATTCTTCGATTGCCGGGGTGACATTATTTGTAACTTGACATGTGACTAATTAGTCACCTATAGTTCCCTCGCATGGACGAGGTCTTCAAGGCGCTGGCGGACCCCACCCGCCGCGAGCTGCTCGACCGGCTCTTCGAGCGGGACGGCCAGACGCTGGGCGCCCTGGAAGAGGATCTGCCGATGTCCCGCTTCGGCGTGATGAAGCACCTGAAGGTGCTCGAGGGGGCGGGCTTGGTGACGACGCAAAAGCGCGGCCGCGAGAAGCTGCACTTCCTCAACCCCGTCCCGATCAGGCTCATCCACGACCGCTGGGTGGGCAAGTACGCGCAGCCCTGGGCCTCGGCGCTCAGCGAGCTGAAAAAAGAGATGGAGGACGAGCGATGAACGACGAGCAGGCCTACACCGTGGTCGGTGGACGCGGGGCGATGACCGTGTTCGAGATCTACATCAAGACGACGCCGGAGCGACTCTGGGAGGCGATCACCAGCGAGCAGATGCGCAGGCGCTACAGCTTCGGAGTCGGCACCGTCTCCGAGTGGACCGAGGGGAGCGAGTACAGGTCCTCGGTTCCCGGCGTGGTCGACATCGCCAGCGGCGAGAACCTCGAGGTCGACCCGCCGCGCCGCCTGGTCCAGAGCTTCACCGCGCTCTGGAGCGAGGACGTCCAGCGGGAAGGCGAGTCGCGCGTGACCTGGGAGATCGAGCCGGTCGGCACCTCCTGCCGGCTGCGGGTGACCCACGACCAGCTCGGCGAGGCCGCCAACAACGAGCTCTACGGCGGCTGGCCGATGATCCTCTCCGGCCTGAAGACGCTGCTGGAGACCGGCGAGGACCTCGATACCCCCGGTTCGCTGCGCTACTCGGGAGCGGCGGACTGAGAGTCGGGTCCCTCGGAGGGGTGCTCGCTCGGGCTGTGCCACGAACGGATGGTCGAGCGGTCGCCCCTGCTGGGCAGTTCGTCGATGTTGCGGGTCGGAGCGAGGATTGCGTGGATGCGCTTCGAGACCGTTTCACCTCTCAGGTAGTGGATCAGCGGCACCAGGATGAATGCCTCGTGCTCGTCCCAGAAGAGGCTGTGGAGCGCATCTATCCTCTCGATCAGATTCCCTCCTTCGAGTGGTCCCCGGCCTTGCGGCGAGACATTCTCGAGCGCATCCGCCAGCGCTCGGTAGTCACGGGGGCTCATATGGATAACGAGCCAGCGGCGATGCTCGGTCCAGGTCTGAGCGAGCGAGGATGCACCTCCGTTTCGTTGCCTGCGCAGTTCCTCGGCGAGCGTGGCGCTCGCAACCGCCGCCTCCGCGAGTTCGGATCGCCGTTCAGACCAGAACCCGTATCCGCGGCCGACGACAAGGCCGATGACGACGCCGAGAAAGCCGATGAGCGCTGCGATCACTGCTCAATTGCAGCAAATGCCTGGAATCGTGATCGGCCGCGGGAGCGCTTCCTTTATTTGGTCCGCTATGCGAAGCAGATAAAGGAACCCCTTTGGTCCGCGCCGGTCATTTGAACCGGTATGCGGAACAAATGACCGGAGCACCCCGTGGTTCGGGCCGCCCGGCCCTCGGGTAGCCGAAGCGCACCCCGACCAAGGAGGAGGCGAGTCGATGACCCAACCGACCCTGGAGGATGCGCACCGGTTGAGCGAATGGCGCCCGCCCCTGGGTGTCCTCTCCGTCTACCTGGGCTTCGATCCCGCCGATCGCGGCGGCGCCTGGCGGACCGAGCTGCGCAATGGCCTCGAGGAGGTGCTCGATGCCCACAGGGAAGTCGAGCACGAGCGCCGCATCGCCCTGCGGGCAACGGCCAAACGCGTAGCCGAGCGCTTCGAGGACGGGGAGCTGAGGCCGCCGCCCCGCGGTGAAGTCGGCTTCGTCGAGGTGGCCGAGAAGGAGGGGATCGAGCACTGGTTCGGCAGCGGGGTCGCGCCCGCCACCGACGCCTGCGTCGAGCTCCGGCCGGAACCTGTGGTGGCGCCGCTGCTCGACCTCTGCGAACGGGGCGCCGCCCGCGGCATCGCCCTCCTCTCCTCCGAGCGGGTGCGACTGCTGCGCTGTGCCGAAGGGGCACTGGAGGAGATCGAGGACTGGGAACTGAGCGTCACCAGCCTCGACTGGCGCGAGCGCAAAGCGCAGAGCGCCAGCAACCCCGCCCGCGCCCAGGGCGTCAGCTCCTCCGGCCATGACCAGTTCGGCGAGCGGCTCGACCACAACCGGCAGCGTTTCCTCGGCGAGTGCGGCGGCCTTGTCGCGAAGGCGCTGGGACAGCAGGGACTGGAGGAGGTCGTCGTCTTCGGTCCCGCCAGGGACGCCGAGAGCTTCAAGTCGGGTTTCAACTCGACCGGTGCAAAGCTCACGCTTGGCGGTGAGGCCGACTTGATCTCGGTGCCGAAGGGCAAGCTGCAGGAGGGGGTCGCCGAGGTGGTCGAGCGCCTCGACCGGGAAGGCCAGCAGGCGGTGGTCGAGCGTGCCCTGAGTGAGACGAAGGGTGGCGGCCGCGGGGCGGCTGGCCCCCAGGAGACCCAGGAGGCGCTGATCGAAGGTCGGGTCGACCACCTCGTCTTCGACGCCGCGATCGGCGAGGAGGCCGAGTCGCTGATCCGCGCCGCGCTCGCCGGCAGCGCCAAGGTGACGGTGGTGCGCGACGAGGTTGCGGCGCCGCTGGCAGAGGCCGAAGGGGTGGCGGCGATTCTGCGCTACTAGCCGGGGGGCCCCCGACGTTAAGTGTGATCTCCCTCCGGTTCGGCGGCATCGCCCAGGGGTAGGGGGAGGGCAAGGAAGCAAGGAGGAATTCGAGAGGAGAAGACTTTGAGCGTGCAAGAGCGGGTCGCTGGAGGACCCTTAGGCAAGGTGGTGGGCAGGGCGAAGCAGCTGGCTGGAGCGGCCCTGGGACGCGAAGACCTGCACCGCGAGGGGCGACTGCAGGAGGTCCAGGTCGACGCCCAGGCGGAGGCCGCCGAGCAGGCTGCCGAGGCGGAGCGCAAGCAGCGCGAAGCCGAGACCGAGGCCGAACGGGCCGAGACCGAGGCCGAGCGCCACGAGGTCGAACTGGAGGCCGCCGAGATCGAGGCCGAGGAGGAGGCCGAGCGCAAGCGGGCCGAAGAGGAGCGCGAGGCCGCCCGCCGCGCCGAGGTCGAGAAAGCCGCCGCCGAGCGCGAGCGGCTGGCCGGCGAAAGCCAGGCTCAGGCAAAACGTCAACAGGCGGCAGCGGAGAAGAGCGCGGCGAAGCGCGAGGCGGCGGAGCTGCAGCGCGAAGCCGACCGTGCCGAAGAGGCCGCCGCCACGATCGACCCGAAGGAGGAGAGCTGATGTCGTTGCCGACCGTCCCGAAGACGATCTTCAATTCCTCGCTGAAGCTGGCGCGGGCGCCCTTCGACCTCGCCCTCGGTGCCCTCGGCGGCTCCGATTCACAGGCCAAGCACCTGCTCGACCGGGCGGAGGCCGGCGCCCGCACCGCCACCGGCACCCTCTTCGCCGACCCGGAGTTGCGCGAAGAAGGCCGGGCGGCGCTGCTGGCGGCCAAGGAGCGCGAACGCGCCACGGGACTTCGCGACAAAGCCGAGGCGCGGGAGCGGCAGGCGGAGGAGCGGCAGGCCAGGGTCAGCGAGGCCGCCGGGAAAGCCGCTGCCGAGGCGCGGCGCAACGCCGAGCAGGACCGGCGCAGGGCCGAGAAACGGCGCAAGGAGCGCGAGGGCCGCGCCAAGAAAGCCGAGCGGAAAAAGAAGGAGAAAACCGCCAAGTCCACCGCCAGGGCCAAACGGTCGAACGCGAAAGCGGAGAAGGCCGCGAAGCTGGAGAAGCTCGAGGCCAAGGAAGAGAGCCTGGGGGCCAAAGAGCAGGCGGCCGCCACCGAGCGCGAAGCCGAGCGGCTGGAGGAAGCTGCCGCGGCGGCCAAGAGGGCGCGCAAAGACGGCAACGGCAGCTCCGGCTGACGAGGCCGCAGAGCTCAGATCGGGGGCGGGCCCCGGCGGTCGAACCGCCGGGGCCCGCTTGCGGTTACGCGGACTTCCGGATGTTCACCATGGGCATGGCACACCCCACATTGATCGCCTTCACGATTTCGTCCACCTCCTCCGAGTCCATTGGTTGGATATGGACGAAATATTTTGAATGATTACTAAAAACTAACTTAAAAGATCGGCGCTTTTTACTTCCCTCGGGCCGAATGGCGAGCTAGGTTCGAAGAACGCCGGCGTTCCAGCCAAGAAGAGCGCCGGGGTTCAGCGAGGAGGAGAGATGGCGCAGCGCAAGCGCAGCAGCGGGCCGGCGAGGGCACCTGGGAACACCCTTCGCCATCCCCTGCAAGTGCGGATTCTCGCCGCCTGCGTGCAGCGGGAGAGGACGCCGAAGGAGTTCGCGATACAGGAAGGGATCCCAGTCGCCAACGTCGGCTACCACTTTCGCGCGCTCGAGAAGGCCGGCTATCTCCGGGTGGCCCGGAAGGAGCAGGCGCGCGGTTCCCGGAGGCACTTCTACGTGGCAGACAGACAGGGAGTGATAACCGATGAGGAGTTTGCTCAGATGACTGCGAACGAGCAGAACGGAGTGAGCGAGGCGACCCTGCGGGACTTTCTGGGGCGCTGCAGGGAGGCGCTGGAAGCGGGGACGCTCGATGCTCGCAGCGACAGCCACCTCACCTGGACCCCGTTTCGACTGGACGAGAAAGGGTGGAGCGACCTGATGGGCGTGTTGGCGCGAAGCTTCGACCGCTCCTTCGAGATCCAGGCCGAAGCCTTGGACCGCCTGCGCGAGAGCGGCGAAAGCCCGATCCATACAACTATCGCCCTGGCGGGCTTCGAAAGCCCTCCGGAGGGCGCCCCGACGGGGGAAGCCGCTGAGGACTCCTGAGCCGGAGAGCCCCGACCCGCGGCCTACGAGCTGCTCTCGAGGTAGAAGACCTCGGCGCAGATGTCGACGTTGGGATCGACCCCGCTGACGAAGGCGCGCACCTTGCGCCCGGTCAAGCGTTCGATGATCTCGCGGAATCTCTCGGCGGTCGCCGATCGGAAATACATCCGCGTGTCCCGCAGCCGCTGGTGCTCGCCCATCTCGGCGAGGCTGCGCTCGGCCGGCGTAAAGGTGTTCTCCAGCGAGCAGACGACGATGTCGGGCCCGGCGAATTCAGTCCGCGCCTTCGTCGGTCCGCGCCCGAAAAGCTCCTTGTAGAGGCGGACCATCTCGCGCGAGATCTCGGCCCGAACTGACTCGTGATAGGCGCCCTCGCCGCCGGCGCCGATTTCCGACTGTCCTGCCATACCGGTCTCATACCCATGGATTGGCGAGATTTACCAACCGGCCCAATGGGTATTGATCTTGGAATGGGGGTCTAGATCGCCGACGGGGTGGGGCTGGCCCCGCCCGTCTTCGAAAGCGCCATCCGCCGGTCGAGCCCGGTGAGGTTGAGGAGGCGGCGCACGTCGCGCGATTCGCTGGGGAGGAAGCTCAGCCGTGCCGCGTCGTGCCGCTGCAGCGTGGCGACGAGGAGCGCGATGCCCGTCGAGTCGAGAAACTCGAGCTGGGTGAGGTCGACGAGAATTTGCTTCTCGGAGGCGAACGCCTCGGTCAGCGCGGCCTCGACCTTCTTCGCGTTCGAGAGATCGAGCTCGCCGTGCAGGGCGAGGCGCAGGCGCGGGCCTTCGTCCAGCTGTTCGACGGTCAGCAGTCCGTCTTTGAGCGAGTCATCGGTACTGGGCACTGCGACCTCACCTCGGATTTGGTCGGAAGTCCCGGGGCGCCTCGCGGTGGGCGCCCGCGGTCTTGCCTCGGACTAGGGGCACGCCAGCACCGCGCGGCGGCACCGGCAAGACCCTCCAGCGATGCTAGCGCAGCCTCGGGAACGCGCTTGGAACCGGCGAAAGCCGTTTCCTCGCGGCGCGGACTCGCTGGAGTAGAAGGTCGCGCTTCAGGCCGGGGCCGATCTCGGGGCCGCGGATCTCGCCTCGGGTGCTGACGGCGTCTTTGCTGAGGGGTCCAGGTGGGGTGTTCATTCTTTCTCTCCGGCCTTTGGAATTTGGGTTGGCGGCTGGCACCTCTCCCAATCTCCGTGCTGCATGCCGTGAGAAGTGAGTGGTTTCCTCCCGACACAGGCGGCGCTGTGACCTCTGTGCCGAGAGTCTGATTACCCATTGGCTGTGTGAGGAAAACCCGTTTGAACCAAAAAGGAGATGGGAAGACGAGATCCCAGAGGCAATGCGATGGAGCACGGCGGTTTTCAACACCAGGCACTGATCTACGAGGGCGGCGACGAGTACCTGGCCGGCACCGTCCCCTTCCTGCGGGCTGCGCTCGAGGCGGGGGAGCCGATCCTGGTTGCCGTCGGGAGGGCCCAGCGCGAGCTGCTCGAGTCCGAGCTGGGCTCGGAGGCGGGGCGGGCGCGCTTCCTCGACATGCAGGAGGTCGGCCGCAACCCGGCCTCGATCATCCCGCTCTGGCGCGAATTCGTCGACGAAGCCGGCGGCCGCTCGGTGCGGGGGATCGGCGAACCGGTCTGGGCCGACCGCAGCCCCGCGGCGCTGGACGAGTGCCAGCGGCACGAGGCCCTGCTCAACGTCGCCTTCGCCCCGGACCCGGCCTGGCGCTTGCTCTGCCCTTACGACGCCGGCACCCTGAGCGACGAGGTCCTGGAGAAGGTGGCCGCCTCGCATCGGCTGATCGACCGCGACGGCGCGGTCGAGGCGAGCGACTGCTTCGAAGCCAGGCCGGACTGCTTCGCGGGGCGGTTGCCGCCTCCGGCCGCCGCCGCCGAGACCCTCTCGTTCGGGCTGGCCGAGCTGAGCGAGGTCCGCAGGCGCGTCGCCGGCACCGCCGAGCGGGTGGGGATGGAGCCGAGAGGCGCCGCCGACCTCGTCACCGCGGTCAGCGAGCTCGCCGCCAACAGCGTCATGCACGGCGGTGGCAGCGGCATCCTGCGGCTCTGGTGCGAGGGCGAGAGCCTCTTGGCCGAGGTCGAGGATGCCGGCCGGATCGAAGAGCCGCTGGTGGGTCGGCTGCGGCCGGGGATCGCGCAGGAGGGGGGCCGCGGGCTCTGGATCGCGAACCGGCTCTGCGACCTGGTCCAGATTCGCTCTGGCGAGGAGGGCACGGTCGTGCGCCTGCACGTGCGCGCCCGCGATTGCGCCTTCGTTTAAGAGGTGTCACTCCTCCCAGGCGTGCCGCCGGCTCGCTGCGGGTAGCCGGGGGGCATGCCGAACAACGATCCCCAGACCCAGCTCGTCAAATACCTGACCGACGTCCACTCGATCGAGGAAAAGGCGCGCATCCAGATGGAACGCGCCCCGAAGATGGTCGAGGGGGCGCTCGCCGAGTCCTTCCAGCGCCACCTGGGGGAGACGGAATCCCAGGAGCAGCGCGTGCGCCGGCGCCTGGAGGCGCACGACGCCTCCCCCTCGAGGCTGAAGGACGCCGCCGGTAAGGCCGGGGCCTTCGGCATGGTCCTCTTCGCCCGCTCGCAGCCGGACACGCCGGGCAAGCTGGTGATGCACGCCTTCTCCTACGAGCACATGGAGGTGGCGGCCTACGAGCTGCTGGCGATCGCCGCCCGCGAAGCCGGCGACGAGGCGACCGCCACGATGGCGGAGGCGATCGCCGAGGAGGAGCGGGAGATGGCGGGCCGGCTGGCCGCGAGCTGGGACGAAGCGGTCGAGCAGGCGCTGGCCGAGGTCGATCCCGACGACCTCGGCGATCAGCTCAACGCCTACCTCGCCGACGTGCACGCGCTCGAGGGGCAGTCGAAGCAGCTGCTGGAGAAAGGCAAGGAGATGGACGTGCCGGAGGTCCTTCGCGCCGGCCTTGCGGATCACCTCGAGGAGACCGAAGGGCACCTGCGGAAGATCGAGCGCCGCCTCGACGACCGTGGCGCCGCCCCCTCGGCGCTCAAGGACGCGATGCTCCGCCTCGGCGCCCTCAACTGGGGCGCCTTCTTCGCCGCCCAGCCCGACACCCCGGCCAAGCTGGCCGGCTTCGCCTACGCGGTCGAGAATCTCGAGGTCGCCGCCTACGAGCTGCTGCTCCGCGTCGCCCGCCGCGCCGGCGATCAGGAGACGGTCGCCCTGGCCGAGTCGATCCTCGCCGAGGAGAAGGCCGCGGCCAAAGCCGTCGCCGACCAGTGGCCGGTCTCGATGGCCGTGGCCTAGACCGCCGAATCTGTCTCAGTCCCCTTATACGGGGGTCTAGGACAGTTTCGGCAGCGCCCGCCGAGTTGCGGCCAGGTGCAGGTCCTCGACGCGCTGGCCCTGGCGGTCGGCGCGCTCGGCGAGGGCGTGGAAGTCGAAGCCGTCGAGGCTCTCGCCGAGGCTTTGCTCGAGCGCGTTCCAGAGCTGGAGCTTGCCGCCGATCCCGGTGGCGAGGAGCTCGAGCTCGAGCACGCGGCTGAGCGGGGAGTAGCCGCGCAGCTGGCCGTTCGGCTTGAGGCGACCGAGGCGCTCGGCGACCAGGGCGAGAGCGGGTTTGACCGGGTTGCGGTCGATTCCCAGCCGTTCCGTCAGCTGGATCAGGGTTTCCCGGTCGGCTTCGATTTCGGCGCAGATCTGGGCCAGCGGCTGGCCGAACTCGGGATCGTCGCCGTTGCTCGACCGCAGGCGGCGGGCCAGCTCGATCCCGAGCTTGGCCCCCGCCAGGTGGTCGTTCAGGTAGATGGCCAGGAGGCGATCCGGCTCAGCGCTCTGGGCCATCGGACCGGCTAGGACTCCTCGTAGGGGTCTTTCTCGCCGGCCAGCTGCAGGGCGCATTCCTGGGTCGCGCTGAAGTGCCGTTCCTGGATCGGCAGCGCCCACTCGACCAGCTCGGAGACCTGCTCCTCGCCGGCCTGCTCGTTCAGCTTCTTCAGCACCGTCCAGTGGCCGACCTCGCCCGCCTCGGCCATCGTCATGAACTCGAAGCCGTCGAGGCCGTCGGCGTCGTCGCCGAGGTAGGTGGCCATCATCTCGGAGGCCTCGCCTTTGGTCTCCTGCGCCTTTTCGAGGATCGCGGTCTTCTTGCCGTTGCGTTTCTCGGCCACCTCGGTGCCGCGGCGCTCGGTCTCCTCGGCCTCTTCGCGCATCTGGCGCAGGCTGGCGACGATCTGTTCGTCGTCGACGAGCCCCTCGACTTTCTCGGTCGCTTTCTGCGCGGCCTGGGCGAGCCCGATCACCTCCGCGAGCTTCTCCTCCAACGTCGTCAACTCAGCCATCGTCATCCTCCTTGGGGTTGTGGTTGGCAGGTGCCGTCCACCTACCCCGGCCAGAGGTGTTCGAACCCCTACCGCGGGGTCGCTTCGAGGGCCCGGCGGGATCGGCCGCCTAGCCGAGCCCCTTCTCCTCGGCGGCCTTGTAGGCGATCTGGAGGAAGTCCGAGATCGTCAGTGCCGCGAAGAGGGAGGCGAGGAAGCGGGTTACGCGCGGGGCGAAGAGCAGCCCGACGGAGAAGGCGGCGACGACCCAGAGGCCGAGGCAGTAAGGGCAGATCAGCAGCTCGCCGATCGCCTTGCGCAGGCCGGTCCCGCGCGAGCTCTCCTCGAGTTCGGCCGGGCCGCCCCTGCCTTCGAGTTCGGTGAAGGGCGCCCGCAGCGGGCTCGTCACCTTGTCCTTGGAGAGCAGCCGGCTGACTTTGTGGGAGGCGGTGCCGACCAGCAGCAGCTCGCCGGCGCCGACCCGCTCCGGCAGCTCCCGCCCCTGCCGTCTGGCCAGGAGCAGGGCAGCGCTGACGAGCGCGCCGAAGATGCTCATGAAGGCGAGGTAGGGCGCGAAGGGAGGCCGTTTGCCGGGCTCGGCGTAGCCGGCGATGGCCGCCGGCACGTCTTCGAGGGAGGGACTCACCGTCCCCAGCTACCCACTGCGGTGGAGCTTCCAACCCTGGCTCTTGCGGTGAGGACGCAGGCCAGGCGCGGGCTTAGGCTAGGATCGCCCATATGCCCCGGAGCGCAGCGCCGCGGCATCCTTCCTATGCATAGGCCCTTGATTACGATTTGCCCTGATG
>Ga0247774_1000008_pt1 | contig 105082 bp, 193 predicted proteins | sample UWRJL001104B6_FD_179933 | JGI IMG/M metagenome (GOLD analysis project Ga0247774, IMG submission 179933) | Plant litter microbial communities from Arlington Agricultural Research Station in Wisconsin, United States - UWRJ-L001-104B-6 | ecosystem: Environmental > Terrestrial > Plant litter >...
AGTACGGGCGAGCGTTCCAGTTCAAAACGCTGGACATGTCGCACTACGACCCGATGAACCTGGTCAGGGCGATCGCGAAAGCAGCAGAACGCCACATCGATGTCCTTATCATCGACAGCTTCTCCCACTTCTGGTCCGGGAAGGGCGGGATTCTCTCCAAGGTCGATGACGCCGCCCGCGGCATGAAGGGCAACACCTTCGGCGGCTGGAAAGACGTCCGGCCGATCGAGTCGACAATGCTCGATGCGCTTCTCTCTTTCCCCGGCCACCTGATCGTGACGATGCGCGTGAAGACCGAATGGTCGATCGAGGAGAACGAGCGAGGCAAGAAGGTCCCCGTCAAGATCGGCCTGAAGCCTGAACAGCGGGACGGCCTCGACTACGAGTTCGACCTCGTCGGCGAACTCGACCTGTCCCACAACCTGACCGTCACAAAGAGCCGCATCACCGACATCGCCGTCGGCCACGTTGAGCAGCTAGCCGGCGAGGAGTTCGGGAAACGCGTCGCGGATTGGCTCGGTACAGGCACGCAGATGCTGAACGCCACCGACTACCGCGACGCCGCGGTCGACCTGCACGCGACCGTCGAGGACCTCCGCAACCTGTACGGCGAGGTGCAGCAGCGCGGCTTGCTTGGTGCCGCTGTCATCGACGAGACCGGCGAGACCACCAACCTCGGCTCGTTGATCTCTCGCCGCGGCCAGGAGGCCGGCAAGGTCGGACCGGTGGCGGCATGAATGACCTCAGGGGAGGGACACTCGGCGCCGCAGTCCGCAAGCTCCTCGTTGAAAAGATCAACGAAGCCGACAGCATCGACCGCGGCGACACGCTTCAGAAGTTCCTTGCCGCGCACGAGCTGATGGGCGTCAAGACGCTCGACATCATGCTCCCCGACGGCACGAAGGTCGCGCGGGCGACCTTGCCGCAGCCGAAACCCGGCGTTGTGGTGGACGACCAGGCGTTCCTGAAGTGGGTCAGCGCGGAACACTCGACCGAGATCGTTGAGGCGGTCCGGGAATCGTTCCGCCGCGCCGTCCTCAAGCGCCTCGAGATCGACGGTGACGAGGTCATTGACAAGCAGACCGGCCAGGTCGTGCCGTGGGCGTCCGTTCGTCCGGCAGCGGAGAAGCCCTCCAACTTCACGGTGACGTTCGTTGGTGACGGCCGGGCGGCTGTTGAGAAGGCATGGCTGGACGGGCAGATCAACCTGCTCGACTTCACCGCGCCGCCCACGCTCCCTACCGGGGGTGACGGCGAGTGAATGACGTCCTCAACCCCGTCGACATCGAGCAGCGCATCTCCGAGATTTCCACGCGCATCGCCAACGGCGTCCGTGTTGTCACTGACGCGGAGCGGGAGGCGAAGCGGCTCCGCCGGGAGTTCGACCTCGCGTTCGCCCACGCCTTCAATAACGCCGAAGGGTCCGTCCCGGCGAAGAAGTACCAGGCGCAGATCGAGACGATGCCGCAGCGTGAGGCGGCGGAGAACGCCGAGATCGCGCTGAGCTACGCGGAACGCACGGCGTGGGCGTTGAAGGACGAACTGTCGGCCTTCCAGTCGATCGGCGCTTCGGTCCGCGCGATGTTCGACGTCGCGGGCAGGTCGTGATGAAGCGCTCACCGATGCCTCGCCGAACCAAGCCAATGGCCCGTACCTCCGAGCTGAACAACGGGAGCCAGCTCGAGCGGACCAGTCGGATCAATCCACGCAGCAAGAAGACGTCAGCCAAGTACGTGCAGCGCCGAGCTCTAGTCGCGGAGATGTTCGCTGAGCCGACGGTCTGCGAAGTGCCGTGGTGCGCCAATACCGCAACTGACCCGCACGAGCCGAAGACCCGCACCCGCGGCGGCTCGATCCTCAACCGGGCGAACGTCCGGCTGATCTGCGCTCCCCACCACAGCGAGATTCACGACACCGAGCCGGCTTGGGCTTACGAGCTCGGTTTCCTCAAGCACTCCTGGGATGAGGAGGACGCGGCATGAGCGCCGGGACCGTCATCGAGTTCACCACCCGCCGCGAATGGGTTCCGGTCGAGCACTGCGACCGCTGCGGCGAAGCCCGCCCAGCAGACCACGCCTGCCTGATCCGACTGGAGACTTCCCATGGCTGACCGTTTCTTTTCGCCCCGCAACACCACCCGCGCCATGCAGGACCCGGCCGAGCAGATGCTCGCCCTCGGCGCCTCATGGGGACGCGGCCCGGCTAACTTCATTGAGGAGCAGGAAGCCGCCGGCCAGCGCGAGATCGTGCACTCCGACGTCATCCCCTCCCGACTGAACTACTGCACCGAAGACGACCTGACCGCCCTGGGCTTCAAACTCGGCGATGCCGTCGACGGCGACCCCATGTTCCGACACGCGACCCTCCCGGACGGATGGGAGCGCGAGGGCAGCGCGCACGCCATGTGGTCCTATCTGCTCGACGGGCTGGGACGGAAGCGCGCCTCGATCTTCTACAAAGCCGCTTTCTACGACCGCGACGCGTTCGTCTCCGTCACGACCGTGAGCGGCTACGTCTCGAGCCAGGCATACGACAAGCAGCCTGTCGTGCTCGACGACACGTGGGCCACGAAGGAAGCCGTATTCGCCGCCATCGGCGAGCTCCGGACCCGTGATGCCGAGCGGGTCGAGGAGTGGACCCAGTACGGCAACGATGAGTACGTCCGCGAGTACAGCGCGAAGGTCCGCGAGTGGGATGCCTTCAAGGCGCGGATCGAGGCCAGCGATGGCTGAGCAACTCGACCTGCTGGCCGCTGCCCGAGCTGGCCGCGACGAGGGCATGGCCCGCACCACCGAAGCCGCTGGCGACGACGAGATCACCGTCCTCGACGCCGCAATCGCACGGATGGCCGCCACCGGCGACGTCTTCTCCGTGAACGACATCAGGTCCGAACTCGACGGTGTCCGCGGCCCGCTGGTCGGCGCGAGATTCAGTTTCGCCCGAAGGCGTGGCCTCATCGTCCCGGTGTCGTACACCCCATCGACGGAGCCACGAACGCATGCCCACCCGGTCCGCACCTGGCAGGGCACGGCGAAGGCCCGTAGGGACGTGGCGGCGTGAACCCCCGAACCGTATCCCAACCCGCAGCCTGGGGTTCCGCCGCTATCGCCACCGTGACGATCCTCGCCGCCCTGTGCGTCGGCGGAGCCACCGGCACAGCCCTTTTCTGGGCCACCAACATCTACGACTACGGCGCCCTCACCCACACGCTCACGATCGGCGTGCTCATCGCCGCGATCGTCGCCGACCTCTCCTGGATGACACGAACCGGCACCGTCTTGTACCGCTCGTACAGGAGGCCGTCGTGATCCGCCTCGCATGGGGGATGGCCCTCCTCGGCACAGCAGCGGCCATCGCCGCGGTCCTCATCACAGACCTCCTGGTTCAACGCCCCTCATCACTGATCCAGCACGCCTGGGCGCGATGGTGTGAACGTCAGGACCAGCGACTTGGGCTCGGCTCCTACGAGCCACAACCCGAGGACGAGGCGGCTACGACCGCACTCGAGGCGTGGCTCGCCGGCGGTGACCCGCTCGCCGACGCTCCCGCCCGCGAGATGGGCGTGTGGCTCACCCCCGACCAGGCAGACGACCTGGATCTCCTCGCCGTCGAGACATGGCCGCGGAACGAGTACCTCGAGATCGCTGACCTGTACATGCGGGGTGAGGCGCCGTGACCGCCTCCACGCGACGTAAGGCGACCCGCATCGCCGCGGGTTGCTTCGTACTGGCCGCTGTCGGTGTCCGCTACGGCTACACGCATGCCGCAGTGTTCGGCCCCGGCTGGACCGCCAAGAAGCTCGTAGCCGCAGGCCGAGGCGGCACACCATGACCGCAGCGAAACAAGAAGTCCGCCACGGCTACACCCTCGCCGACCTCGACCGCTACGCCCACATCAGTGTTGCCACCGCCTGGACCAACACCATGGACTACCGCGACCGATACGACGCGGCCTGGCACGCCATCGCCGAACGCCTCTACAACACCGAACACGAGCAGACGCCGACGACCCGCGACCTAAAGATCGCTGGAACGCGCGCAGTGAATCGCCTCGCACAAGACGAAGGCCGCCACCACGGATTCGACCGGGCCAACCCCGAGGCCGGCCTGGAAGGCATGCCCGGCTTCCAGCGGTACTGGGCGTTGCACCATGCAACCCCCTCACCCGAGGACGCCATCGTCGACCGGATCGCCCTCACTCAGATCTGGCCGGAGCTGTCCGCCACCCACCGGCAGGTCCTCCTTGTACTGGCCGTCCACGCAGACCACCAACTCGCCGCCGACGCACTGGACCGCAGCCTGCCGACCTATCGCTCACACCTGAGGCATGCACGTCAGCGATACCGGGAGCTGTGGCACGCGCCTGAAACCGCGTCCGCGATGTGGGGTCAATCCCGCGGCCGGCCTGGACGCCGCACCGCCGCGCAGACCTTGGCGAACCGCATCCAGCAACGTGCACGCCGCGAGAGGAAGGGCCGGGCCGCGTGACCGCCATCGAGGGAATGAACGCCGACCAGCTCCGCGCAGAGTTGCGGCTCACCATCACCGAGTTCACCGCGTTGCGGGACCAGCAGCACCGGACCCTCACCGAGCACCAGGCCGACATGGAGAACGCACGCCAGGCCGAGCGGATCAACGCCATACAACGCGCCGACACCTACGCGCTGGCTGCCCTACGCGGACTCCTCGACCCGCTCCGCAGTCTCCTCGAGCAGGCCGGCGCGATCGACGGCAAGACCAGTCCGGACCGCTTGGAGCAGATCGCCGAACGAGCCCGCAGCCTGGCCTCCCGGATCGAACGCGACCCGGACCTGGCGATCGCTCAGCGTGTGACCGCTGACATGGACGCCGCCCAGCGCCGCCTCACCGCTGAAAAGGCGCGGCTGTGGGACGTCCTCGAGAGCGTCCGACAGGCCGTCCGGCCGCCGTCGTTGGGTGAGCTGCAGGAGCAGGAGTACCGGCAGAACCCGATGCCTCCAATCACTGGGCAGACCGACCTTCTTGAGGAGGTCGCATGACCGCCCCCCAGCCGCTCCCTCCCTCGGCGGACAAGACCGCTGCGTCGCCGGGGGAGGGAGCCACCACCCCAAGGTCGTGGCGCATCGAGTTCCCGCCACGACAGAAGCTGCTGAACGCAAACCAGCGGCTGAACCATCACGCGAGGAACCGCATCACCCAACAGCTGCGCGGTGACGCCTTCAAGCTCGCCAAATACCACAAGGTCCCGCGCCTCATGCGGGCCCGAATCGACGCGATCTACGAGCCGCCTGACCGCCGCAAGCGCGACGCCGGGAACTACTACCCGACCTACAAAGCCGCGATCGATGGCTTCGTGGACGCCGGCGTGCTCCCGGATGACGACTCGGAGCACTGCAAGGGCCCGTTCATGGACATCGGCGAACGCCACGCCGGTGGCCGGATCGTCCTCCTGATCACCGAACTTCCCGAATCGGAGACTTCCCATGACTAGCAACCAGAAGAAGCTCCGTGAGGACTTCAAGGAAGAGACCGGCTACGAATGGCACCCATGGCGCTGGGCGCTGGGCGTCGTCGCTGCTGGCCTCGTCGTCTGGATCGGCCTCGGCCTGCTGTCTGTGGTCACGCTGCCGTTCCGCACCGGCCACGGCGTCGCCAAGAAAATCGCAAACCCCAACAACGTGATCTTCACCTACGAACACTTTCACGACCTGTGCGGCGGCATCGTCGGCTTCGACCAGCAGTACGCCACCGCGGCGAAGGAAGCCGCAGCGTTCGACAAACGCACCAACGGCAAACCCGACCCGATCGGCCGCAACGCCGAAGAGTCCGCCCGCCTGCACCAAGACGCCGCCGGGATCAAACTCGCCCGCCAGCAGCAGGCGCAGACCTACAACGCGGACTCCCGCAAGTTCACGCAGAACCTCTTCAAGTCGCACCGGTTGCCGTACCGCATCGAGGACGGCGTCACCCCGGACTGCGACGGCTCCACCACTTCCTGACCCCTCAACTTCCCTGGAGTAGCTCATGCAGTTCACGATCAGCATCAACCACCGCACCGCCAGCATCATCGGCAGCTCCGCCCTGGCCCTCTCCCTGCTGGCCGCCTGTTCCGGCGGTGACACCGCGGACCAGAAGCAGAAGCGCGCGAACTACAACGCCGCCGAGCAGAAGGTGCCCTTCCCCTCCGGAATGGTCGCGAAGAACCCACTCGAGCGGGAGAACGTCGCCGAGAAGCTGAAGCGGGACTCCAACCCGAGCCGCCTGTCCTACATCTACCTGCTGTCCCTGGACGGGAAGGTGATCTCCCACTTCGTCGCCAAGGGCAAGGTCAGTTCGTCGGACTCCCAGCTCCTGCCGACGCAGGAAGTCCGCGACGTGTGCGGCTCCGGATGCACGGACCGGTTCGAGTTCGAAGCCGCCGGCGACGACGCCACCTACGGAAACCGCGAGCCGGGGATCTTCTTCTTCACCCCTGAGGGCCAGATGGTGACGTGGTCGGGGGACTACATCCAGTCGGACCGGCCCCTGTCGATCAAGACGCCGATCTCGCTCGTCGAGGACGCGAAGTAGCCCCGATGGATCGCCTCCTCGACCGTCTCGCAGCTCTGATCCCAGCCGTGGACTGCTGCCCTCACCTCGACATCGGTGACGACCCGGACACCGCCTACCTGCCCGCAGACACCACCCGCCACGACTACCGGGGGAGCGCCACAAATGGCTGACACCAGCATCGACTGGGCTGACCGCGTCTGGAACCCGACTGGCGGGTGTGACCGCGTCTCTCCTGGCTGCGACAACTGCTACGCGCTCACGATGGCGAAGCGGCTGAAAGGCATGGGGCAGGCCAAGTACCAGCGTGACGGCGACCCCCACACGAGCGGGCCCGGCTTCGGCCTCACCGTCCACGCGGACGTGCTCCGTGACCCGCTGAAGTGGCGGAAGCCATCCAAAATCTTCGTGAATTCCATGAGTGACCTCTTCCACGCCGAGGTCCCAGACGAGTTCCTCGCAAAAGTCTTCGCGGTCATGGCCGCCGCTCCGCAGCACACGTTCCAGATCCTGACCAAGCGGCACGCCCGCATGCGTTCGCTGATGAACTCGGAGAAGTTCGCCGAGCAGGTGGCCGACGAGATGGCCGCCCTCTGGAACGTCGAAACCGTAGCGCCCTTGCGGGGACCGCTCCCCAACGTCTGGTTGGGCGTCTCAGTCGAGAACCAGCACTGGGCAGACATTCGCATCCCTGCGCTCCTCGAGACGCCCGCCGCAGTGCGGTTCCTGTCCTGCGAACCTCTTCTAGGTCCGCTCGATCTGGCCCCGTATATCCAGGGACTCTCGTGGGCCATCGTCGGGGGAGAGTCCGGCCCGAAGGCCAGGCCGATGCACCCGTCATGGGCGAGGCAGATCCGCAACCAGTGCGTCGCCGCCGACGTCCCCTATTTCTTCAAACAATGGGGCACGTGGGTCCACGACCCGATCTATGACACGTCTGGCCGCTGGCGCTTGGTTGACCACGCTGGCCGTGTCGGACCGGTGCCGTGGGGCGGCTGGGGTCGAGGACGCCGGGAAGCAGGATGGCCGGGTTGGGTGCCGATGCATCGGGCATCGAAAGTGTTCCCGGACCACAAGACCCTCGACGGCTTCGCCTGGCACGAGTTCCCGCCCACTCTCGCTGAGCTCCGGCAGCCTGTGGGGGTGTTGGCATGACCGCGATGCTCGTCCCCGAACGCGAGAACCACGCCCTCAACATCCTCGACCTCACCGACGAGAACTTCCAGATCCTCATCGAGAACAACCTCGGCCAAGAAGCCAACCCCGGCCTATGGGACGTCCTCCTCCACCCCAACGTGGTACGCCGCACCCACACCTTCCTCAACACCCGCTTCCGCGACGTCGAAGACCAACTCGCCGAACGCCGCGCCGGCATCGAAGCCATCCGACAGCAATGCCACGAGATCGGCCCGGACGGCAAAGAGCAGTACTTCGCGGCGAACGGCGACTACCAGACGTGGCGCCGCCGAGCGCTCGGCTACCGGCGCGTCCTTGGCGCCCGCCTCCGCCAAGCCAAAGAAGCGTTGAACCACGCACAGCCGTACAAGTCCCCAGGCGCTCGCCCGAACCCACCAAACCCGGTCCGTCGGATCCGGCAGATGGAGACCGTATTCAAACTCGCCTGGGCCATCCACGAACACCGGCAGCGAAGCCGCGACGAGGACATCAAACCCGAACCGCACGACATGAACCTTTGGCAGGCACTGCAGGAGATCAAGGTCGAGACCTCGGACGGGCAGATCACCGTCGCGGAGTTCCTCGCGGACATCTCATCGAAGCCCGGCTTCAGACCGCCGTCTGAGCGTGACGGGGAGGTGTCCTAGGTGGCTCTTCCCAGCCAGATCGCTTCTGCTGCCCGCGGTGACACGAAACCGGTCGTAGGCCGGACCTTCCCGAACTTCCTCGACACCGTCACCGACGCCAGCAAAGGCCAGTGGGCGACGTTCACCGTAGACGTCATCACCCACGCCCACCGCCGCAATGTACCCCGCACGGATCTCCTCGAGGTCTTGTCCATGCTCGGCATCACCGACGGGGCATCGAAACCCCGCGGGTTCGACGGCAAAGCCCTCGCCGGCCGCGGACTCTGCTCCGGATGCGACACCCGCCAAGGGCTGATGCTGAACGGCCGTGTCGCCTCCCACAAACGGAACGGGGACTACTGCCCCGGACGACACCAGCTCCCCGCCGGTGAGCCTAAGGCGGTGGCGTCATGAGCGACTGGCAGCAGTACGCGGCGTGTGACGGTCAGGACGTCGACCTGTTCTTCCCGATCTCCTCGCGCGGCCAGTCCACAGCCCAGATCAACGAGGCGAAGGGCTTCTGTAAACGCTGCCCGGCCCGGCAAGACTGCCTGGATGAGGCGCTCGAGAACAACGTCAAGTACGGGATCTGGGGTGGATTGACGGAGGTCGAGCGGGAGCAGCTCCGCCGACGTCGGATGCGACAGGCGAACGCCGCATGACCGCGGGGGAGAGGTCAGCGAGGAGGGATCTTGCCGTCCTTGCGTGCGTCACGGATGAGCCGGCGCACGTAGTCCGGCGAGTAGACCTGCCGGATCGCCCGGGTGATCTGGTTGGCGTTCTCGCCATTCGCCGCGGCTTTGAGGATCACGGCCTGGAGTCGCTTCGGTGCAGCCTCGAACTCCTGGGCCGCCTGCGCCAGCTCGGTCTCCATCTCCCTGTCCACGCCTTTCAGGGTCCCACGAGCGCGCCCTTAAACCTCGCTCGGACTGTACGCACATTGTACTCGCACTGATAGTGTGTACTCAGTGCATACTCAGAGACTCTGACCAGCACCAACCCGAGAGGCACCACGCGCGATGGCCGTCAGCACAAGACTCCGCTGGGAGATCCTCCGCCGTGATCGATTCGCGTGCCGGTACTGCGGTGCCCGCGCACTAAAGGACGGTGTGGTGCTCGAGGTCGACCACGTGCTCCCCAGGGTCCTCGGCGGCAAGGACAGGGCCGACAACCTCGTGGCGGCATGCGAAGCCTGCAATAGCGGTAAGGGATCTACACACCCGGACTCACCGCTCATCGAGGACGTCGAAGCAGATGCGCTGCGGTGGGCGCGCGTGGTCAAGCGCGCCGGGCAGAAGGTGATGGCCGATCAGGCGGCGCTTGAAGACCTGCTCAGCGAGTTCGAGGAAGCGTGGGACCGCTGGGGATACGGCGACGGCGACGAACGCCAGACGATTCCCAAGGCGCCCGACTGGGAGCGGCGCGTAACGCGCCTACTGGTCGGCGGCATTCCGATGCCTCTTCTCCTTGAGTGCATCCCGCCGGCCATGGCTGAGCAGAGACGATCACATGAGGCTCGATTCCAGGGCATGTGTGAGGCCGCGCAAGCGAAGCTCAACCAGTTGCGCCGCACGGCTGACCGTGTGGTGCGTGACGGGCAACTTGAGCCGGACTTTGCGGCTCTCAGTGTGCCCGCGTTTGCCGAGTCGCTCCTTGAGTACCTGAGCGATGGCGAGCGGGAAGCCGCGCTCAACAGGATGCGCGAAAACTACGACGAGGACATTGAACTACTCGCAGTCGACACGGCGTTTAGTGAGCTCGTAACCGACCGGTTGAGCCTGCTCAATGCACTGGAGAGACTCCTCGGTTTCTATCCACAGGATGAGGTCGCCAAAGCGAAGCGCCAGGCGCGAGAAGACTTGATCGAGTTTGTAGGGACGGCGTCTGAAGCCGAGGCCGCAGCATCCGCAGCGCTGGCTGTAGCGACCTACCGTGATGCGCTTGCGTTCATCGGCGGGCTCCCCGAGATCGAACGAAACGCTTGGCTCGACTACGTCAGAGCATGGTCGCACGGGGAACTCGATGATCGGGCTATTGCTATCCAGGCCGCCGAGGTCGCACAGCGGGCATCTCAGGGGCTAGGCAGTTGCCTTCGGGGGATGTGTGAAGGCCCTTCCAAGGACAGCCCAATCAATCGTTGTCCAATGCCCGCAACGCATTCCGTGTTCATAGAGGCGTGCGTTGGCTGTGAGGGGGAGGGTCTCGCTGGCTGCGATGGCACGCACTCGGTTTGCGAGCGACACCTTACGGCTCTTATCGACGAGGAAATCGTTCGGCCGAATGGCGAAACAGTCAAGATCCGGGACTTCGCCGAGCTGGCGGTGTCCGCCTGATGGGACGCAGCTTCGGGCGAGTCCTCGCCAGCATCTGGGACGACGACGACTTCCAGGCCGTGCCGCGGACAGCGCAGTGCCAATACGTCTTCCTACTGTCCCAGTCCGACCTTGAGCACTCCGGGGTCATTCCGCTGCGGGAGCGGCGCTGGGCCAAGTCGTGTGACGAGCTGACGAAGGATCAGATCGCCGAGGACCTGAAGGCGCTCGCGGCCGGCCGCTTCATTGAGGTTGATGAGGACACCGAGGAGCTGCTTGTCCGGTCGCTGATTCGTCGGGACGAGGTGTGGAAGCAGCCGAACGTCTTCAAGTCGGCGGCGGCAAGCGTGATGGCCGTGAAGTCCGCGCGGATCAAAGCCGTGCTCTATGGCGAACTGAAGCGGCTCGATCTTTCCAATGCATCTGAAGAGGTGAGGAGGGTTCGCGATGGGTTGCTCGCTCATTTGGAACCCTTCGCTAAGGGTTCGGAAAGGGTAGGCGAAGGGTTCGCGGAGGGTACCCATCTTGAACAGGGGAAGGGGGAGAGTAACGGTGAGGAAGTAGAGGATTCCCCTTCCCCCTTTCCTTCGTCCCCGGAGCCTGCTTCGCAGCCCGACGAGCCTGAGCCGGCACGCGAAGACGTCGAACGGCTCTGCGCCCACCTCGCGGACCGTCTTGTCGAGAACGGCTGTAAACAGCCGACCATCACGAAGACGTGGCGCGATGCAGCCCGGCTGCTCCTGGACAAAGACGGTCGTACCGAGGACCAGGTCCGGCGGGCCATCGACTGGTGCCAGAACGACAGCTTCTGGAAGTCGAACGTCATGAGCATGCCGAAGCTCCGCGAGAAGTACGACACCTTGCGGCTTCGAGCTGAGGAAGAACGCAACACCCGTGCGTCACCCAACGGCAAGAAAGCCCCGCGCCCCGACATCAACCAACGTGACGAATGGAAACTCAGCCGATGACCACAGCGGACATCCTCTCGCTGCCGCAGCCTCCCGCTGACGACTACGACCTCCCGCCCCACGACATGATCGCCGAGCAGTCCGTCCTCGGTGCGATGCTCTTGTCGGAGAACGCTCTGGAGAAGGCACAGTCGGCGCTGTCCGCAGGCGACTTCTTCCGGCCGGCCCACGGGACGATCTTCGATGCCTGCCGCGCCGTGAAGCGTGCGGGCGATGCCGTTGACGCGATCACGGTGAAGGCGCACCTCGAAGGCACTGGTGAGCTGCCCCGCGTTGGCGGCGCCCCGTACCTCTACCGGCTGATCGAGAGTGTCCCGTCCGTCGCGAACCTCGGCCACTACGCCGAGATCGTCCGGGAGCACGCGGTCCGCCGCCGCATCATCGACGCCGGACACAGCGTGATCCGCCTGGCCCGCGAGCAGGGCGGCGTAGCGGCGCACGGTATCGCCGAGCGGGCCGTCCGCGAACTCGAAGCCGTCCGAGACTTCGGTGGCGATGACAACCTGACCACACAGACGATCCACGAGTTCCTGGCGGTGCCGGACGAGGACTACGACTGGGTGGTCCCGGGTCTGCTCGAGCGCGGAGACCGGCTGATCCTCACCGGCCAGGAGGGCGCAGGCAAGTCGACCCTGTTCCGCCAGTTGGCGGTGACGATCGCGGCGGGCGTGCACCCGTTCAGCGGGACGGACATCGAGCCGAAGCGCTGCCTGATCGTGGACTGCGAGAACGGCCCGGCGCATACCCGACGGAAGATCCGGCCGCTGGTCACGCAGGCGAACGTGCAGGGCAAGCCGATCAAGGAGTCGAACCTGTGGGTAGAACTCCGGCCCGAGGGCTTGGACCTGGCGCTGGACCGGGATGTGTCGTGGTTGCTGCGGATGGTGTCGCAGATCGACCCGGACGTGGTCCTGCTGGGTCCTCTGTACCGGATGGTGCCGCGGGCGCTGAACACCGATGACGATGTAGCGCCGATCCTCGCGACGCTGAACCTGATCCGAGCCCGCGGTGCTTGTGTGCTCGTTGAGGCGCACGCCGGCCACGCGCTCGGTGTCGGCGGCCGTCGCGACCTGCGTCCGCGCGGCTCGTCGGCACTGCTGGGCTGGCCGGAGTTCGGCTACGGCATCCGGTTCTCCGACTCGGAGCAGGCGAGGCAGAAGCGCACCGTGGACCTGGTGCCGTGGCGTGGCGACCGCGACGAGCGGGACTGGCCGGAGTGCCTCACTGCTGGCGGCGTGTGGCCGTGGCGGGAGCACCTTGAGGGGTTCGACCCTGACGCGTGGAGTCCAACGGCAGGCATGTCATGACGCATCCCTTCGCTGACTGCTGCCCGGAGTGTGGGCCTGCGCTGAGGACGCCGCCTGTCGCGCCTCACACAGTCCAGGATCTTGAGGCTCCGAACGTTCGGGCTCTGTACCGCTGCCCGACGTGCGGCCACACGTGGTTCACGGGCTGGAACTCGGAGTTCGTTCTGGGTGAGCGGGAGTCCGCGGGCGGTGCCGCATGAGCGCGCTGTTCGAGGTCCCGAGCCTGCCCGAGGGCGGTGATGGTGGCGCGGTCATCAGCGCGGACCGCCGCTACCGCTACTACCTGCGACGCACCTTTGACGACACCCTGCCTATCTGCGGCGTTGTGATGCTCAACCCGTCCACCGCTGACGAGACGAAGCTCGATCCGACGCTGCGTCGCGTTCTTGGCTACTGCCGGCGTTGGGGCTTCGGCGGGTTCCGGATCGCGAACCTGTTCGCCCTCCGCGCCACGGACCCACGCGAGCTGCTCACCGCTGACGATCCGGTCGGGCCGGACAACGACGCGTGGCTGCGGAGCCTGATCACTGAGGTTGACCGCGTCGTCGTCGGCTGGGGGACTGGTCGCTACCCGCGCATCGGGAACCGGTGGGAGCGGGTCGCTGAGATCCTCGCGCCCGCGAAGCCGGTGTGCCTGGCCACCGCGAAAGATGGCCAGCCGTGCCACCCGCTCTACCAGCGGGCTGACCTGACGCCCGTCGCATGGTATCCGGGGGTGGCGGCATGAGCGCGACGGACTGCGGCCTGTGCAGCCACCCGGCCCACAGCATCCGCGAGTGCCCGGCAACCAACGAGTTCGGCCAGTGTGTGTGCTGGTGGTACATGCCGGCTGCTGTGTACGCGGCGAGGTGCGCCGCATGACGACTCCCGTGCGGGTCACGGTTCCCCGCCCTGCTCAGCCCACCTACATCCCCGGCCGGTGCTACGCGCTGGCGACGCCGGACGACACGTCCGCGCATTGCATGGCTGAGGGTGCCCGCTTCTACCCGTGCGGGTGGCGCTGTGACGCGCACTCGCCTGCGGCACTCAGAGCATCCCGCGAAACATCCCCAACCCGAATGGAGCAAGCAGCATGAAGATCCGCATCTATGGCGCCAGCGACGACCTGATCGAGGTCGAAGGCTGCACAGGTGCCGACGAGTTCAACAGCTACGAGAAGGGCTACGCGATGTGGCGCGGCGACCTCCGCGCGCCCGACGGCCAGGTCATGCGCGCGCACGCCGTGCTCAGCAACGACGGCTGCTGGAGCATCGCCCTCGGCCAGGCCGACGAGGACAGGCCGTTTCCTGCTTGGCCGGTCACGATCGCCCAGCACCGGAGCCTGCTGTACTCGACCGTGGCCGAGATCGAGGCGCCGGACGGCACCGAACTGGTCCACACGTGGCCGGCCCAGGGCAGCGACGATGACTGACCCGCGCACCGTCCTCGACACGCCGATGGGCGACAACGACGCCAACGCGGACACGATCCGCGACTACCTGGTCTGCCTACTGGCGGACGTGTGGAAGCACGGCGAGGGCTTCAACGGCAAGCGCCCATTCGGCAACTCCGGCTGGGAGTGGGAGCTGTACGCCGCTCTCGTCAAGGCGGGACACATCACTGGCCGGTTCGATGAGGACGGATTCATCGAGGACGCCGACCGGCAAGCCGGCGATGCTCTCGTTGCCGCTGCGATTGAGTCCTTGGGCGAGGTGACCGTCTGATGGCCCCCACCGAGACCTTGAACCGGATGCACATCAACCGGCCGGCGACCATCGCGATCCGCCGCATCATGCCCTGCCCGACCGAGGGTGTCCGCCGCCGCTTCGCCGCCCACGATGCGCTCTGGTACGGGCCGACGTGGACATGCCTCGGCTGCGGCGACTCCTTCGGTGATGGGGAGCGGTTGGAGCGCCCGTTCAAGCCCCGCTGGCGCGAAGAGGCGAAGGCGCACGCCCGCGAGCTGTGGGAGCGGGGCGTCCGCTGCGGCTCACCGGAGCATCAGGTCTGGCTCGACGAGCAGGTCGCTCCGTACCGCGAGACCGAAGACATCGAACTTCCCGACACCTCCACCATCCGAACGGAGACAGCATGACCACCACCACAACCGACCCCGACCCGCGTATCGGAACCTTCGACGTCGACACCTGGCAGGCCATCCCTGCACCCAAACCAGGCGACTGTGACCCCGAGGAGCGTCTCGGCGGCCACTGCATCGTCGCGGGGGACTGCGATGAGGCGGACGTGTGGATCGAGGTGACCGCCGAATACCCCGAGAAGGTCGCCGAGTTCATCGTGCAGGCCGTCCAGAACGAATGGGCCGCCGTGAACAGCAGCGTGCCCGTCAAGGTTCCCGACTACGACCTGCGCGACGACCTCCAGAGCCTGACGTCGCCATGGCCCGGTGCGGTCTGGATCAAAGACGTGATCGCGCACGTCGAACCGGAGCTGGTGAAGCTCCGCGAGGAACGCGACCTGGCCATCGCCCACGACCGGCAGCCGTACCCGACCGCTTGGGCGTACACGCAGGCATGCAAGGCGCTGGAATACCACCGCCAACGCGCTGACAAGGCGGAGGCCGAGTTGGCGCGGATCGGAGGCGGGCACTGATGGCCGCCGGGGACACCGCCATCACGATATGCGGGAACCTGGTCGACGACCCGAGCCTCCGTTTCACTCCGTCGGGCCAGGCTGTGGCGAACTTCCGTGTCGCCTCCACACCCCGCTACAAGGACCAGCAGAGCGGCGAGTGGAAAGACGGTGAAGGACTCTTCCTCACCTGCAACGTGTGGCGTCAAGCCGCCGAGCACGCCGCCGAAAGTCTTCAGCGCGGCATGCGCGTCATCGTCCAGGGACGCCTCAAGCAGCGCTCGTATGAGACCCGTGAGGGTGAGAAGCGGACGGTCTACGAGATCGAGGTCGATGACTTCGGCCCGTCGCTGAAGAACGCCACGGCGAAGGTCGAGAAAGCGCAGCGGCAGGGCGGTCAGTCTCAGGGCGGGTTCGGTCAGCAGGGCGGCCAGCAGCCTCCGCGGGGCGGTAGCCAGCCGGCCGACGACCCGTGGGCAACCGGCGGCGGTGGCGGTGGAGGGTTCGATGATAAGCCGCCCTTCTAGCCTGCGGATTCTCGTCACAGGGAGCCGTGACTGGTCCGACCCCGACCTGCTCGGTAAGGTCCTGTACGAGGTGATCAACGACAGCGGCGCGGACGAGTTCACGATCGTGCACGGCAAGTGCCCTCGCGGGGCCGATCAGATGACGACGGAGTTTTGTGAGTCCGAGGCCGCCTGGTTCGACAACATCGGCCAGGTCCTCGCCGAGGAGCCGCATCCGGCGATCTGGGATTCGTGCGGTCATGACTGCCCACAGAAACCCCACCGCATCACGAAGAAGCCGGGTGACGTCGACCATCCGGGGAACCTGCCGGACTACTGCCCGACGGCTGGCCCGCGGCGGAACCGGGCGATGGTCGGCCTGGGCGCGGACGTGTGTGTGGCGTTCTTCAAGAAGGGCGCCGCTAACTACGGCACCTCGGGCTGCGTGAAACTCGCCAAGGCCGCGGGCATCGTCGTGAAGCCGGTGAGCGGCTGATGTATGACCACGGCACCTACGCGAAGTACAAGCTCGACAACTGCCGCTGCTACCCGTGCTGCGGCGCCGGGTCTGCGTATCGGATGAACCGGTCACGGGCGATCGCCTACGGCACGTGGCAGCCCTTCGTCGACGCCGAACCGGTCCGCCAGCACATTCAGCACCTCCGCGGGTGCGGGCTTGGGATGCGGCGGATCGCAGAGCTGGCCGGAGTCGACCAATGCCAGATGCGTCGCATCGTCAACGGGATGCGCGGTAAGCCCCCGATCGCGCGCATGAGGCCGGCGAACGCTCAGGCGATCCTTGCCGTGGAGCCAACCCTCGACAACATCGCACCGAAAACCGTCATCGATGCGGCGGGCTCGCGCCGGCGCCTGCAGGCCTTGGTCTGCCTCGGCTGGTCGCAGTCGAAGCTCGCTGATCGGCTGGGGATGACGGTCCGGAACTTCTCCACTCTGATGCGGACGCCGCGGATCACGGCGGGGAAGGCCCGCCAGATCCGCGCACTGTACGACGCCCTGTGGGATCAGGCGCCGCCGGAAGCGACGCATCACGAGAAGAGCGCTGCTTCGCGCGCCCGGAACTACGCGAACGCTCGCAGGTGGCTCCCACCGATGGCATGGGACGACGACCTGATCGACTTGCCAGCAGCCGAGCTCGTCACCGAGTTGAAGCGGCGGATCGATCAGATGGACGACGCCGAGATGCGGAGTCACCGCTATGCCCGCTACACGCTCGGGGAGCGCTCCCCGTTGATTGCTGCGGCGGCGCGCGAGTTCGAGCGCCGGCGCTTGTCGAAGGTGGCGTCATGACTGCGGCTACGCCCACGATCGCCCCGTGTGAGCGCTGCCGTCTGACCCGCCCGGTGTGGCCGTACATCCCACGCCACGAGGGGCACGGCGCGGACGAGCCTGCGCTGTTGAACTGCCGCTGGTGCATGGCCACGGAGCAGGGGCGCCCTCAGCCGCTCCTGTGCGTGGGCTGCACGCAGGTTGAGGCCGCGGAAGAGTCCGGGCGTCCGGTGCCGGCGGAGCCTGCCGCATGACTTCCCCCGCAGCGCCCGGACGGCGCCCTACACCTACCCGAAGGAGACCCGAGCAGGTGACTAGTGAGACCACCAGTGCGGAGCCGAAGCCTCCCGTGATGGAGCATGTTCACACCTGGTTCAGCCTCTCGTACAGCAACTACGCGGTCCTGCCGCGGACGTTGCTGCAGTCGATGCCTGATGAATGGCAGGAACGCTTCGTCGCGCTGATCGGCGAGCTGTCGACGGCATACGCGCACATCGCGCATGCGCCGGGCTACAAGGTCGACGCTGGCGACTGGGTGTACGTCCATGAGTGCGGCGCCGATGAGTTGAAGGCTGCGGGCGTGACCTGCTCGGACGATGACCCTGACTCGGCGGACAGCGACGAGATCGTCTACTACGACGCGGACGGCAATGAGATGGGGCCGGCGGGCCGGATTTTCATCGCCAGTGCCGATCCGGTTCCGCATTACAACCGGGGCCGGACGTACATCGCTCCCCGCATCCGGGATGCCAAAGCGGACGCCAGCGATGACTGAGCACACCGAGCACAGCATGAGCCGCGACCTATACCGGCATTTCGTAGGGCAGAATTGGGCGCCGCTCATCCACATCCCTGCCGATATGAAGCACCAGGCGGATGCGGATCGCATCGCGGGCAGGTCGGCCCGGGTCATTGACATGCTCCTCATCCGTTCCGCCCGCAAGAAGGACATCGGCCCGTTCGATCTCCTTGCTATCGAGATCAAGGTGACCCGCGCTGACTTCTTCTCGGATGTACGGGAGCCCGCGAAGCAGGAGGCGTGGCGGAAGATCGCCCACCGGCACGCGTATGCGGTCCCCAAGGGGCTGGTGCGTAAGGAGGAAGTGCCGGCCGGGTCCGGTCTCCTTGAGGTCGGTCCTGGCTGGCCGGGCTCCACAGCCTCGGATGTGTCGTGGAAGGTTCGAGCGCCATATTCGGATAGCCCGGAGATGCCGCCGTCGCTGGTGATGACGATGGCGTACCGGGCAGCACATGCCGAAGCGAAGGTCCGCGGCTTCTCCTGGGATACCCGGAGCGACGCCGACCCGGAGGAGATGCGCGCCGAGCTAGTCCGGCTCCGACGGCAGGTTGAGGTGCTGAATAACCGGGTGGACCGCGCCGAAGCTGACCGGAACGCATGGCGGACAGCGTTTGCCGCGACGAGCGGCATCCCCTGCGGGACGTGCGGGCAGCCGATCCGACCGAAGAGCGTCCGCTCCGGCAACTACACGGACTGGCGGCATTGGACAAGGCGCACGATCCCGCGTGTCAGGAGATCCGCGAGAGCGCTGCGGAGGCTCGTGCTCGCGCCCGCTGGGACGACTTGGACGAGGAGCTCCGATTGCGCCACCTGGCGCGGCACGGCGACGAGGAGAAGCCGTGGCGGATCTACATGTGGGCTGTCGCCCCGATCCAACCGGCCGATATCGAGGACGAGGAGGCAGCATGACCGCCGCGTTCCGCTCTCTGGTGATGCTTCCCGGCCACTGCTCAGCATGCCGGCAGCCCGCAGAGCGGCATGCAGGGTCGGGCCGCTGGTGGCACCTGGGACAGCTGTGCGAGTGGCGGAGCGCCAGCATCTTCCGCCCTGTCGAGACCTACCCGCTTGAGGGCGGCGGCTACGAGATCGGCCCGTTGAAGGTCGACCTGCCCGCGCGGTTCATTCCCGACAGCCCGAAGGAGGAAGGCGATGACTGACGGAGGCCAGCAACCGAGTTGGCGCGAACGAGCACGAGCCAAATACGGGGCCGAAGCCCGTGCGTATCTGGAGTCGCTCGGACCGGACGATCCAGACATGCCCGCGCCGGACACCTATGAGGGGCCAGTCCCGGAATGGCGTGCAGGCAGGAGTGTAGGACGCACCATCTACCGCATGGTTGGCGAGGAGGCGTCCAAGGCGGACGTACTGATCGGGATGATGGATACACCCGAGCTCGCCGCCCAGGTGGCCTCCGCGGTGAACGAGAAGCGGTCCCGGCTGAAGCATCGTGGCGGCAACGCCGAGGACTGTCCGATCTGCTGCTGGCGTAAAGGCTTCTGGCCGTTCATCTGCACTAGCGGGGAGGGCGACGGTGACTGACCGCACATCGCTCGGCGACAGGATGAAGACCTATGAGGCGGTCACCAGGGCCGTCCTTCCTCGTAGGACATTCACCGTTTGCCGGGTTGACGGCCGCGCCTTTCATGGCCTCCTCCGTCACGCCGAGAAGCCCTTCGACCGCGACGTCATCGCTGCCATGGACTACACCGCTGAAGCGCTCTGCAAGGAGATGTCCGGTGTGGTGTTCGCGTACACCCAATCCGATGAGATCTCCGTCCTGCTGACTGACTTTGAGTCGCCCGGCACGGAACCGTGGTTCGGTGGGGTGATCCAAAAGATCGTGTCGATCGCCGCATCGACTGCGAGTGTCGCGTTCAACAACGTGTACCCCCGCCATGACCAAGACGCGACCGCGACGTTCGACGCCCGCGTCTTCACCATCCCCGACTCGGTCGAGGTCGCAAATTATTTCCTGTGGCGGCAGCGTGATTGCGTCCGCAACTCGATCTCCATGGCCGCCCAAGCCCACTTCTCCCACAAGCGCCTCCACCGGGTGAACACCGACCAGATGCAGGAACTGCTGTGGCAGGAGAAGGGCGTCAACTGGAACGACTACCCGGACGGATGCAAGCGGGGCCGCGTCACGGTCCGGAAGTCGGGGGAGCGGTCCGTCACCTATATGGATCACCGCAGCCAGCAGGAAGTGAGCACGGTCGCCTTGCGGTCGTGGTGGGAGACCGAAGCTGCACCGCACTTCAATGCGAACCCGGGCGGCTGGCTTGCCGACATGATCCCGGCGATTCCCGCTCTCGACGCCAGGAGGTCAGCGTGACTGACGGCATCCCGGCCTGCGGCACAGACCGCGCCTACCGTCGTCACCTCGCAAACGGGGAGGACTGCCCGACCTGCCGCACTGCGCACAACGAGCGGGCACGCCGGGACAACAAGAAACGTGCCCGTGCCCGCGCTCAAAGCCGGGCACTTAAAGCCCTGGCGCGGTGTTTCCCGATCGAATACAACGCGCTGTACCTCCAGGAGCTCACCGAGGAATCCCGCGCCCCCAACGCCAACAGGGAGGTCGCGTGAGCGCAGAGCAGCGCTACACCCTCGCCGAGGCGCAACAGGAACTGAACCGCCGCCACTGCGCCACGCACGGCCACGACATCGCCGTCATCTGCGCTGGCCTCAGCGGTAATCCGGTGCGGGTTGTGTGCGGCTGCTGCGGTGATTCGTGGGCCGTCCAATCGAAGGAGACTGCGTGACTGTCGAAAAGGGCGCCAGGGTCTGGGCCAAGTCGAAGGACTCGAAACGAGGCATGACCCTCGACGAATTGGCTGCGTTCGTTCAGGAAGCGATGGGTGAGGAAATCCCCAGCACCACGGTCGTGAAGATGATGCCACATGGCGTAGCAGCATCAGGAAGATCGAAGTGAAGAAGTGAGAGTCGGCCAGTTTCCTACCGGTGACGCGGAGATGGCGTTTTCGATCGTGACGCTCCCGACCCGCCGCAAGGCCGCCCGGCGGCTCGTACTAGAAGCGAAGCGGCGTCACCTCAAGGTCATCCACTCACACGATCGCGGTTGGCTGAGCCGATACCACCTCATCGAGGTCCACGGCGATGGCCGGGCCGTGGCCAGCTACAGCCGAGCGGTGAGTCGATGGGCGTACATGGCCCGGAACGGGGAGGCGCCGCCGGATCGTGCGGAGCTGGTGAAGCGGCTGCTGGGCTCGCAGTCGTCGTCTGATTGATCACGAACAGGGGGAGCGGGGCTATGGGGAAGTACAGGATCCACTCGACGGATGAGTACTACAGCGACGACGCTCAGCGGCCGTGCGCACGGGGGAGGCACTGCGCGAGCCGCAACGCGAACGGTGAGCCAGCGGAGGGGCCACGGGCTCTCTGCTCCGCCGACCGGGACTTCCTGGTCACGGCGATCGAGCGCCTCCCGGAGATGTACACGGAGTTGTACCTGCGTCTCGGCGAGAAAGGGGCCGGTGACGACAGCCTGCGCGTATCCGGAGGCGGACGAACCCCGCCCGTACCGATCAACCTCGGCACGGACGCGCTGATGCGCCGGATCGTCGATGTGTTGTCGTCGTGGGATGAGCGGGTCCGGTATGTCGCCCGCCTGTCCGGACCGGACACCGATGAGGCGCGGCGCCGGCGGGCTGGTGTGGCGATGACGACGATGTGCCGGACGTTGGCCGCACACGTCGATGCGCTGCTCGCGTTGGAGGCAGAGCCGATGATGCGGGCCATGGACATCTCCGGGCACCCGAAGCTCCCGGAGGATGCGGTGGGGGTGGTGCACACATCGGCGGGGTGGATCAGCTACCAGACGGAGTTGGATGGCGGGGACGCGGCAGAAGAGATCTTCGGCTTGCATGCGTTGTGCCGGTCCCGGCTCGGCCTCACCCGTAAGTCGGTGTTGCTGCGGTCCCGCTGCTGGGACTGTGACGCGTCGGGGAAGCTGGTGCGGGAGGACGGTGCCGCTGGCCTTGATGACCACATCACGTGTCGCGCTTGTGGGACCGAGTACATAGGGCTGCGCCTCAACGAGTTGATGGTGGACGAGCAGCGGATCATGCGAGAGATCGCCCAAGGGAAGAAGGCGTCGTGACCAACAGAACCGAACAGGGAAACACCGCAGCTGGGCCTACGAAGACCGTCGCAGTGGCCGATGTCCGGCACACGACACCGAGCCCGTTCGCGGGCATCGCCTGCATGCTGGGGCACACCTATCGGGTTGTGCTGGAGAAGAACCAGCCGATCGCGCTGGAATGCGCCCATTGCGCCGCAACATGGAAGACCGAGCGAGTCAAGGCGGATCCCGCAAGCTGAAGCCATCCGTCGTGAATGGCGCGGAATACCGGCGTAGGACACGGGCCAGAAGGCGCAGAAACCGGCGGTGACGTGGGACAATGGGATATCTCTTCCCGCTCTCAACCTCCCACGGATACCCATGTCTCGTCTTCGCCGCGTCCTTCCCCTCCTCCGCCGTCGTACCGTTCCGCAGCCGTGGGTGTGGGAGCGGCTCGCTACCCCTGAAGAGATCACCCAGCTACGAAAGACTGACCTGAAGAGAGCGGCATGAGCTCTGTCTTGCGCGTCTGGAATGGCATGAAGTCGATCCCCGGCTACGGAGTGACGTACCGGTGGACGAGCCGAATGGACGACAAACACCCCACGGCGGTAGGCGTCGCCCTCATCTGTTGTGCGGTGCTCGTTTCTGAGCTGGCACTGTTCGTTCGGTTCGCCATGCCGATTTCATGAGCGGCTCGGAGGCTGAGCCCGTGACCGATTTGGTGGAGTTCCTGCGGGCCCGGCTACAAGGCTGAGGAGTGGGCGGTATGACACCTGAGGAGATCCGGGAAATCGTGGGGCTCCTATGGGCCCGGCTCGGTCGCAGGGCTAGTGGAGGTCATCTATCAGGTACGCAGCGGGGTCGCGCTCAAGCTGATCTGGTGCCTGCACTGCTGTCGCCCGGTCGGCATACGACTAGACGCCCAGGCGAGACGTGGACGGAAGCGACGAATCGGCTCACGGAAGCCGAGGGGCACCAGTCATGAGCGACCCACTGACCGAGGTCCGCTTCTGGATGCAGGTGATAGCCGACTCTGAGCGGACGATCGTCTGCTCACCGGAGAACGAGTCGCGGATCAAGTCCTGGATCGACGCCCGCAACTGCGGTGGCATCCTCAAGGTCCAGGTCGAGAGGTACGTGCCCGACAACCAGATCTTCGTCTTCGACCACAACGCGATCTCGGCGTCCACGGAGCAGATGTTCATGCGTCCACGGAAGCCCTTCTAGTAACTGTCACTGCTGGGGAGGAGAATGATCCCCGTGACTTCCTCCCAGACCGTGGTGATCGAGGACGGGCATGTCCGCCCGCCCCGCCGGGATGAGCACCTCGTGCGCCGTGAAGACGGCCGGTGGGTGTGCGTCTTGGTCGAGCACGCAGGCCGGGCGTGCCAGGTGGAGTTGGCCGCCTGAGCCAGCCGAAGTCACTCTCTTACGAAACGCATGTCGATACCCTGAAATGTCGGCTTGACGTGGGAAAATGAACTCACGTTCGAACGCAAAGACCCCCGCGATGCGGTGAGGCATCCGGGGGCGTGGCCGACTACCAGGAGTCGACATGGTCAAGGATAGATGGCAGGCGAACCGGAATCCGTTCACCCCCAAGGAGGTTAAGGGGAAAGGTTCTGGGCTCCGTCCCAGCGTGGCTCGTTTGGTCGAGAAGCTGGACCCGGAGAGTGAGTCCTTCGCGCGGAGCACGGCGATCCTCGCAGATATGGCCGCAGCCGGAGTTGAGATCAACGAGGCCGCCGTAGACATCGCCATCAAGCTCGCGGTCCAGAACCGGGCTCGCGACTCCGGAGTCATAGCGGCGAGTCGCGAACTGGAGTCACGCCCACTTCGCCTCTGGGGAGAGCAGGACGATCGAGAGTCGATCGTCTACTACATCCGGCGCGGCGACCTCATCAAGATCGGAACGACCACGAACCCCAAGCGGAGATTCGAGGCTCTGGTTCCCGATGAGATTCTGGCTTGGGAGCCGGGAGGGACAACCGAAGAGGCTTTGCGTCACCGCCAGTTCCGTAGGCTCAAGCAGGGCATAGGCGAGTACTTCCGAGGAGAACCAGATCTGCTCCGGCACTGCCGGAAGCTCCGAGCGCTTCATGGTGACCCGGATCCGCAGTGGGCCACGACGGCGACCGTAGGGCTGGGGACCCCTGGCCGAGCACCGCTTCCAAGCGAACTGCCCCTGCCGGAATCAACGATCCTTGTCACTGCTGCCGAAGCGGCGGACCGCCTCAACATCAAGCCAGCGACCGTCCGGGGCTGGATAGCCCGAAAGAGACTGCTCCCTGTAGCAAGAGATGAGGAGAGGCGAATGCTCTTCTACCTCGACCATGTTCGTTTCCTGAAGGGTCATAGCAGGGCGTACCGCGACGTTGCGTGATAACGGGCGTGTCCGAGTTGCGGAATGTGCCCTTGACCTGCTCCAATAGCAGAAGTCCACGGACACAGGTATGCCCCGACGAGGTCACCTCGTTCGGGGCTTTTCGCACGTCAGGGGGCCTTTTAGGTGTCACCCGAAGACCCTCCAGTCGAGCCCGTCACCGTCTACGCGGCAGCCGAACGGCTCGGCAAGGCACCCTCCACGATTCACTGGTGGGCTATCCACTACGGCGCCCGGAAGCTCGGCAAGGTCGACCGGAAGACGTACTTCGACTACCTCGACCTCATGGTGATCGAGCGGGAGCTGTTCCATGAGCACCCGATCCCGGCGACGTGGCAGGAGCGTGCGGAGATCCGCGAACGCTGCCCCCTGAAGACCACCCAGCCTTTTCCCGCCGCTGCCTGACCCCTGATCGCGCGCCCGTCCCACCTCGCGGAGGACGTGAGGCGCGCCCGCCGGCGACGTGCCCCCCAGAGTCCCGTCGCCTGGCGCCCCCTGTGGTTGACGGCCCGAGCCCACGTGAAGGGGAAGTCACGTCGTCGCTCGGGCCGTCAGCCCAGCAGGAGAACATCCGTCTTCCCGCCGCTCTTCTGTAGGGCGGCTGCGTAGCCGAGGTCCCGTAGCCGGGTTTGGATGACCCGCTCCGGCCCCCACCGTGCAGGCACCTCGACAGCCGCGGACGCCGCAGGATGGTGGCGTCTCCGGATACTCACCCCGTCGTAGACGTACAGCCCCCAGAGGGCTTGTGACGCGTCGGGGTCACGCGGCTGGTGCTGCATCCACGCCATCCAGACCTCGCCGTGGACGAACCAGCAGTGGATCGACCCAGTCCGCCACGCACCCTCATACCGGATCCAGACGAGTACGTGGCGTGCTTCGACGCGCCGCATCCCTGGTGGGCGCGGGTCCACGAGCCGGGCATCATCCACCGGCCCATCATCGAACATGCTTTCGACTGATGGTAGGGCGGGGGTGTCGGATGGCACGTGAGACCACGTACTACTGCGAAGCCCCGGACTGCAGCATCCACGTCCGCTCCACCGCACCTGCACCCGTCTGCGGCTGGCTCCTCGTCCAGGAACCCCAGGACGACGGCACGGTCCGCGACATCGACGTTTGCGGTTGGACCTGCCTCCTGCGTCTCGCGGCCGGCATCGACCCGGAAGAGGTCATCGAAGCCGCCCTCTGATCGCCCGGCCTGTCCCCTGAGAGTGGGCGGCAGGCCGGGTCAGCCCACTCTCAACCCGAAAGGCTCAGCGATGAGCGAGTCACACGACGGCGCGGCGTTCACTCCTACCGATGCACTCGAGAAGCTTCACTACGTTGACGATGTCCGCACCACAGCGAAGCGCCTTGCCGCCTACCGGGACGAGTTGGTCGCTGCTGGATTCACCTCTGATCAGGCCAACGAGTTCGTCGCCACTGCCGCACCGGGGCTGATCGAGGATCTCGTTGTCGCTGCCGATGTAGAGGACGAGAACCCGCCGATCGGTGAGGTTCGCATCCACCTGCGACCCCAGATCAATGACGAGGACATCGCTCGCGTAGCGCAGGAGATCCAGCGGCGCGCGGAGATCGGCCAGCGATTTCTCGGACGGTCACTCTGATGGCGCCCGCAGGCAACGCCGAGGTCGACTTCAAGATTGTCGTCGGCGGCGTGGACTTCGCAGGCGGACTAATCGACCTGCCGGTCACGGTCACCCAGCAGGAGAACACCGATGACGGCATGCGCCTGTCGGTTATCCCGGACTGGACAGCGTTCCGGGCGAATCTGGGTAACCAGCTTCGCCGTATTGCGTCGGAGTTGCCGTACTTCCCGGACCCGGAAGCGAAGTGTTCTGCGCACGGTGACCGGATGTGCGGGCAGTGCGCCCAGAACCCATCAACCTGCGGAGAGCCCTACGGCCAGTGCGGGACGTGGATGTCGATCGGGATGCACTGGGACACCTGCCCGAACCGCGTGAGGGGCTTCTGATGGCTGACGGCACCCCCATTGATCTGGACAAGCTCCGCAGCATTGGCGTGATCTCCCGCCGCACCCGTAACCAGGTTCGTGAAGGCCGCGACGCCAGCTCAGGCGAGCGTTTCAAGGCGGTCACGGACGAGCTCGGGAACACCGTCACCCAGCGCGGCAACGACCGGCAGGACGTCACGATCCGCGCCCCACGCGTAGCACTGAAGACAACGTCCGCTGAGGAGCCACACCAATGAACGCTGCCGAACAGGCCGCGAACCTCCGCGCCCAGGCGGACAGTCTCGAAGCTCTCGCTGATCTCGAGCAGAAGGCCGACGCTGCGACGAAGGCCTATCGCAAGACCCGGTCGGAGAAAAACAAGGTCGCGTACCGCTCGGCGGCAGAAGCGCTGCGTGCTGCCCGTGCTGATGCTCGGCCCGCCGAGACGACTGTTACGACCGGCGAGGGGGCGTAACCGTGGCCGTATCTGCGAGCGGCATGTTCGTCGCCAACCTAGTCGACATCCTCGACGCCACCCAGCTGGCCGTCGACCTGTCGCTGACTACCAACAAAGTCGCCCTGTTCACGAACTCGATTACGCCCAACTTCGACAGCGACGTGGGCTACGGCGCCGCGCCTTACAACGCCAACGAAGTGAGCGGAACCGGGTACACGGCCGGTGGTGTAGCGGTCGCTTCGCCGACCGTCACAGGTGCGAGCGGGAACGTCACCTACGACATTGCCGACACCTCATGGTCGAGCTCCACCATCACGAACGCCCGTGCTGCGCTGATCTACGCGAACGCGCTGACGAACAAGAACGGCATCGTGCTCGTGAACCTAGGAGCCGACTACTCAACTGTGAACGGGACGTTCAGCATCGTCTGGTCGGCGAGTGGGGTCCTGGTCCTCGACGTCGCATAAGGGGTCGTCGTGGTCACTCTTGTCGGTGCTGATGCCGGCGGCGGCAACGTCGCCACCATCACCGACCTGACCTGGCCCGCCGTCCAAGCGAACGACGTCGCTGTCGTCGTCTGGGTCATGCAGAACACCCTCACCCCGACTATCCCGTCCGGATGGACCGTCCCCAGCGGCGGCGCCGTAGACGCGACGAACGGGGCGAGCCGCACCCGCGTCATGTGGAAGGCCTGCACCGGCTCCGAAACCGGCGCGCTTTCCCTGACGAACTCCACCAGTGCGATCAACCACCAGTCCGCGATCCTGCTCGTCTACCGCGGCGTCGACACGACAGCACCGATCGACGCACTGAACTCCCGGTCCGAGACGACCGCGGGTACGACGCACGCGTCGCCGAGCATCACGACGGTCGCGGCGAACGCCCCGGTTCTGGCTGCGGTGATCGAACGGTCCACGTCCGGCACAAACAACTGGACTGCGCCCAGCGGCTACACCGAACGCGCTGACTCCACGACACTCGCGACTGGGTCGGGCGGCACGATCGTCGCTGGCGCTGATGACGGCCTCGCGGTTACACGTTCGGGCGGGACGACAGTCACGCCAAGCGTGTGGACGTCAGCGAACTCGTTCAGTACCGCGAACGTGGTGACGTGGACGCTGAGCTTGAAGCCGGGCGCGACGAACGCGGCCCCGACCCCGTCCGCGGTCTCAGCGGTCGCTGCGGTTCCGGCGCCGGGACCGGCCACGGGAGAGACAACCTCTCCTGCCGCTGCGGTGGCGGTTGCCGGGGTTCCGGCGCCTTCGGCGTCGACGGGTTCAGCAGCCTCGCCTTCCGCCGCCGCGGCGACAGCGGCTGTTCCCGCGCCATCTGTGCAGGCGGGCGAGACGGCCTCCCCGCCTGTTGTGGTTACCGCCGCGGCGGTACCGGCACCATCGGCTCAGACCGGATCCGTTGCGGCACCCTCCGCTGCTACCGCTGCCACGTCGGTGCCCGCCCCGGCCTCCTCGGCAAGCGCTACCGCCGTAGCCGCTGCCGTCACAGCCGTGGCCGCTGTACCGGCCCCGGTCTCATCGGCCGGTGCCGCTGCGACTCCCGCGACGGTCTCTACGGTGGCGTCCGTCCCCGCGGCTGCCGAGGCGACGGGCAGCACCCTCACACCGACCACGGTCACCGCATCCGCAGCCGTACCATCTGCGGCATCCTCGGCGAGTTCTTCCGCGGCCCCGGCGGCAGTCTCAACAGCGGCAACGATTCCTACGGTCAGCGCGGCCACGGACGCGACATCCGCAGCCGCCACGGTTACAGCATCGGCTACGGTTCCGCCTGTTGCGGTCGCCGCAGGAGAATCCGCGCAGCCCTCAACGGCGTCGGCTACGGCATCCGTCCCGGCGCCTGCCGCCACGACAGGGGCGACTGCAGCGGCAACCCCCGTTGTCGTCTCAACGACCATCTCCGCCCCGGCCATCTCAGCGGGGGCGACAGCCAACCCCGCACAGGTCGATGCGTCCACGACGGTTCCAGCACCGACCGTGGACACGAGCGGCAACACGACGGTCGCCCCGTCCACGGTTCGCGCCGCTATTGATGTGCTTGTTCCGGCGACCTCGGCGAGCTCGTCTGCGACGCCGGCCACGGCCGCGGGTAGCGCCTCGACCGGTATGCCGACCGTCGCCGCGAGGACCGAAGCGGACCCGCCACCGGTCGTAACATCCACCGCTGTTCCAGGACCTTTGGCCAGCAGCGGCTCCGCGGCGCAACCGTCGGCTGTAGCCGCCACTGCCGCGATCCCCGCGGTCGTGAGCAGCGTGGCCACTGTTGTAGCCGCAACGACAGCGACGGCAGGCTCGACGGTACCGGCGCCTACGACGCTCATCAGTGTCCGCACCGATGCTGGTGTGGTCGCTGCACTCGCGACGGTCCCGACCGCGGCTACCTCCACGGACCACGGCACCGAGGCGACGCCGAGTGTCGTCCACGGACACGCGACCATCCCGCACCCGACAGTCAACGTCCCGGACATCCAGCCAGTCCCAGATCACCTCACCGGTACGGCTATCGTCACCGGTTACGCCGGGACCGTCCACCTACGCCAGCTCAGCGGTTCGGCCTCCCGCCGGCCCCGCTCTGGAGCGGCTACGCCCTACGCCTACAGCGGCACGGCGACACCGGAGCTACTTGTTGGGACAGCGAGGTGAACCGTGGCCCGCGTCACGCCCCTCACTCTCGATGAGAACAACGACGAAACCCTCGACCTGACCGTCACCGCAGACACGCTGATCGATCCGGATCAGGCCAGTTTCGAGTTGGTGATCAAGGCGTCCGCATCTGCGGATGATGCTGACGGTACGACGCTCACTGACGCGGACGGCATCACGGTCACCTCAACGGAGCCGGCCAAGACCATCGCCCTAACCGCGGACATACCGGCGAGCGTGCTCGAGACTCCAGGCACCCGGTTCTGGCGCCTGGACGTGATTGTTTCCGGGAAGCGCGGCACCGCGATGTACGGGCCTCTCCGGATCCGGGACCTGTGAGGGGACTCGGTGACCGCTGACCTCCTGATGATCGTCCCGTCCCGTGGACGCCCACAGAACATCGCCGCCCTGTGGGAAGCGTGGGAGGCCACATCTGGTGGCGTCGCGGAACTCCTCGTCGCCGTCGATGACGACGACCCGGCCCTGACCGAGTATGAGCAGGTCTGCCGGGAGCGGCACATCGACCTCACTGTCGGCCCTCGCTTGCGGATGGTGCCGACCCTTAACCAGGTCGCGGCCCGGTGGGCGCCGCATTTCTTCGCGCTCGGATTCCTCGGGGATGATCATCGACCCCGGTCTACCGGGTTCGATCAGCGGTATCTCGAGACCCTCATCGAGCTCCGCACGGGCTTCGTCTACGGCAACGACCTGCTCGCCGGCGAACGCCTCCCAACTCAATTCGCACTTACTTCGGACATCGTCCAGGCCCTCGGCGCAATGATCGCCGCGCCGGTCCGGCATATGTTCGCCGACAATACGATCTGGGACCTCGGACACGCGATCGACCGAATCCGTTACCTGCCCGACGTGATTGTGGAGCACCTGCATCCGATCGCGCAGAAGGCGGACATGGATGCGGGCTACGAAGAGGTGAACGACCCGGACGCGTTCGAAGCCGACCGCCTCATCTACGCGGACTGGTACGCGAACCAGATGCCCGCGGACGTCGCCAAGCTGAAGACGCTCCTGTGAGCCGCGCACTCGTATCCGGCGGCGCGGGATTCATCGGCCGACACCTCGTCCGCGCGCTCACCGACGCAGGCTGGGACGTCACAGCGTTCGACATCTACCCGCGCAAGATCCCGAAGGTTCGTTTCAGGGACGCACGGGCGTTCTTCTCCTCGGACGCCACGACCTACGATCTCGTGGTGCATGCTGCGGCGGTGGAGCCTCACCGGTCCGCGATCGACAATTCGCCGCTGACGGTCGGTGCCGGGAACCTCGAACTCGACGCTGGCCTGTTCCAGTGGGCGGCCCGAACCAAGCCCGGCCGCGTGGTGTACCTGTCGAGCTCCGCCGCATATCCGATCTGGCTGCAGGATGGCATCCATCCCTACCGGCTTGTCGAGAAAGACGCGAGGAAAGCGCATCAGCCGGACGCGATGTATGGCGAACTCAAGGCGATGGGGGAGCGGCTCGCATCCGCGTACCGGCAGCAGGGCGGCATGGTGACGGTCGTAAGGCCGTTCTCTGGCTACGGCGAGGACCAGTCTGAGGACTTCCCGTTCGGCGCGTTCACCGCCCGCGCTCGCCGCCGTGACGACCCGTTCGAGGTATGGGGCGACGGAACACAGGTCCGCGACTGGATCCACGTCTCGGATGTGGTGGGTGCGATCCTCGCGGCCTACGAGCACGGCGTTGACGGCCCCGTGAACTTGGCGACCGGACGGCCCACGTCCTTCAACGAGTTGGCTCTCATGTTCGCCGCGGAGGCGGGCTACGCGCCGCAGATCAAGCACGTCCTGGACGCTCCGCGCGGTGTCGCGTACAGGGTCGGAGACCCGACACTCCTGCGGACGTTCTACGAGTGCAAGGTGACGATTGAAGAGGGCATCAGGCGGGCGCTGCCTAGCGGCGCTTGTTGTTCCTGATCACCACGAACAAACTCCCCGCAGTGCTGCCGATAGTCGCAAGGATGAGCAACTCGGCTAGGTAGAGGAGCAGGTGTACGTTCACCTGGCCATCGTCCCACGGAGCAGGGCATTCGCCGGTCGCTCATGGGACAATAGAAACGTGACCAGAGAGCCGAATATGGATTGGGCCGCCCGAGTAGACGGTGAGATCATCCTCCAGATCACAGGGCCCGACGCCGAGGCAATGGTCCGCGCGGTCGCCGCCGAGCGCGGCGGTGTTGTGGCCTATCGGATAGACGAGCCGCCGAACGAGGACATCCCGTACACCCACTTTGGCCCCTGGATAGACGTCGAATGACCTGACGGATCGGAGCGTGTCGTGTCCGCACCGAACGAACAGCCCATCTACCGGCGCCTCCGACCCCCGTCCGGAACGGCAGTGTGCGTGTCCACCCGAGACGACCGCATCACCATCGCCGTCGGCGCACGACAACGCGTCAACTGCGACCGCGAAGACGCATACGCCGTGTGGCGGGCACTGACGACGACCCTGTTCGCTGACGGCGGCACGGCCCCGAAGTGGGCGATGCGTCTACCAGAAGCCAGCAGCCGGTGACCATCCCGCTGATCGTGTTGACGAACGGCCGCCGCGACTGCATCTCCCAGACGATCCCCAGCATCACCAAGCACCTGACCGGCTACGGCGACATGGTCATCGTGGACGACTCCGGGGACAAGGACTATCGGGCGTGGCTTGCCGTCGAGTTCCCGGACGCTCTCGTCACTGCCGTAGCCTCGGAGGCCGCCGGGTACTGGCGGGCGATGCGGACCGTCTGGGCGATCGCCCGAGGCTCCGGAGCCGACACGGTAGTGATGTGGGAAGACGACTTCGTTCTCCTCGACGACATCGACGTAGCGTGCCTCGACCGCGTCCTCGACGAGCACCCATACCTGACACAGATCGCTCTGCGCCGGCAGCCGTGGTTCGCCAACGAGATCGCGCACGGCGGGACGCTGGAAGCCCTGGAAGTGCAGGGCCAGACGTTCGCCGAGACCAGCGACGGCAGACACCATTGGATCGAGCACCGCGCCTGCTTCACCGGCAACCCGTGCTTCATCCGGCGCAGGACATTCGAGCGCGACTGGCCCGAGGGCGCATGGTCGGAGTCCCGCTTCGGCCGGCTCCTCTTCGCCGACCCTGACGCCCGTGGCGCGTACTGGGGACGTCGCAGCGACCCGCCCCACGTGGAGCACATCGGACACGAGCGGGTCGGGACGGAGTATTAGTAATGGACAGCCTCGAAGCTCTTCAGCGGGCAGTGCTCGACGCGGAGCGCATCTACGGCATAATCCGCGACGATCTCCAGCGTCAGCTTGACGCGGATGGCCATCAGCACCTGACGCCAGAACAGATGCGCGATCCGAACGGCCGATTCATCCTCCTGGACGCGCTCACCGCGATCGTCAATGCGCGGGCCACTCAGCTATGGGCCACACAGTCACTCGACCGCTCTTAAAACATCTTCTGAGGTGGCTGCCGCCATGGCTTTGAACGACCACGCCTCCACACTCCGCCAGGCAGCACTCGACGCCTCACAGCGCCTCCACGCCCAGATCGAAGGCGAGTTCGCTCTCCGCCCCGGCGTCGACCGCAACGAGACCACCCTCGACGCCGAATTCGACATCCGCTCCACCGCCGAGACCTTCTACGCCTGGCTGAACGGCACCACCCACCTCAGCCTCGAACGCGGCCCAGTCACGAAGCAGACCCCCGGCAGCCCCGCCGGTACAACCCTGAACGAGGAGAGCACTGTGCAGATCCATGACGACGAGCAGTTCACCCTGTCCGTCCACACCACCGACGCCAAGGGCTTCGAAACCAGCGACCAGATCGACTGGGCCGTCGACAACACCGACGCCGTCACCCTCCAGGTCTCCGACGACGGCCGCTCCTGCACCGTCGTAGCTGGCCAGCCCGGCTCGGCCGTGATCACGGTGACGGACTCCGCCACCGACCCGGTCCTGTCCGCGACCGAAGCCGTCGACGTGGTCGCGGGCGGTACGGCGACGATCACCCTGACCGAGGGCGACGTCACCAAGCAGTAGGTCTCAAGCTCCCGGCCTGCCTCGTACTTTCTGGAAGTGGGGCGTGCGTGCGCAGGTCGGGTCAAAGCCCCACTTCCAACTCAAGGATCGCTCATGCAGAGCAAGCTTCCTGATCGCGACACTCGCGAATACGAGTGGTGGCTCGCAGGCGCTACCGCCGAGGTTGAGGCACGCAAGGAAGGCCGCAGCAAACCCGGACTTCAGGTGCGCAGCTTCGTTGATGGGCTCGCCGAACACTATGGCGAGCTTGACGAGGCGCAGATCGCCGCATTTGTGTTCAAGGTCTACACGGCTGGCCTGCCGCTGCGGATTCGGATCCGTCTTGCCCTGAAGGGCCCCACGTTCTCACCGCGCGGTAAGGGCAGTAATGGGTGAGCCCCGCCGCTTCTACCTCCAGCGCGATACCGACGTAACCGGCGCGAGCGGTGTCGGCCGTGTCGCTGACGGCATTCTCTGGCCCGACGGCACCGCAACCGTCCACTGGCGAGGTGAGGACAACAGCGAAGTGTCCTGGCCGACCGGAATCGCAGGCATCGAACGCCGCTCCGGCCACGGCGGTGCGACCCGCATCGTCTGGATCGACTGACAGGGGAAGGCCAGGTCATGCCAGCCCACCAGAAGGCATACCGCCGCATCTTCGACATGGTCGCCCAGGCGAAATCCAGTAGAGACCAAGACCGCTGGCTGGATGAGGCTCTGGACCTCCGGCAGCGGGCAACAGACTGGGACGCCGACCAATGGGGTTTCAACCCCGACCTGTGGATGGAAGCCGAGCGCGCCGAACTCGCGAGCCGCGGCGGCAACGACTGGCCCCAGGAACGCGCGTGAGGGTCCTTGTAGCCATTCCGTGGAGACCGCAGCCTGACCGCATCTACGCCCACGATCTGACCGTCCAGCGCTACAGGGAGCTTCTCCCCGACGCCGACATCGTGGACGTCGACACTGACCATGACCCGTTCAGCCTCGCCGCCTGCCGCAACAAGGGCGTCCGCCTCGCCGAAGGGGACGGCCACGACGTGGTCGTACTCGGCGACGCAGACACACTCGCGGAGCAGGAGCCTCTCCTCGCCGCCATCGACAGCGCGCGCAGCAGCGGCAAGGTACACCTGCCGTACACCTTCTACAGGTCCCTCGGCTTCTACGGCACCAACCAACTACTCAACGGCTTCCCGATCGAGACCTGCGACAACGTGACCATCCCCACGGCCACGAGCGGCGTCTATGTCGCCACCCCCGCGATCTGGTGGGCATGCGGCGGCCAGGACGAACGCATGCTCGGCTGGGGCATGGAAGATGTCGCGTGGCTCGTCGCCCACCGGGCGCTACTCGGCGGTGAACCTGTCCGGCATGACGGCAGCGTCTACGCACTTCACCACGAGTCCGCAGCCAAGCAAGGCGACCAGTACGAGCGGAACGTCGCGCTCTACCACCGCTACATCGAAGCTGGCGACTCCGGAAACCCCGACGCTGTACGCGCGGTCGTCGCCGAACATGCCGACGCTGTGACCTGCGGCAAGTCAACATCGTCCACCGGCGGGTAAGCAGCTCCTACTGCCCGACCGCACTGATGCGCACCTGGGAACTCTTAGGCCCGTAGTCGACCCGGTACAACGGACTCCCTGCACTGTCGGTCACCTCAAGCGCACCCGGCCCGCCAGGGATGTTGTACATCCACACGCCGGACACATACCTACCAGGCGACGGAGCCGGCTGTTCGATACCCGCCCACTCCTGACCCAGGCCATGACACGTACCTATCGTCCCCGGAGTCGTATCCGCCTGCCGCCCATCAAGCCCGAACCACTGCGACCCCGTCTGCGCATCAGTATCGTCACTGGAGTATTTGACCGTCCCGACGTTCCGCAACTTGAAGCTGACACACAGCGTCACAGTGCCCTTCGGATCCGAAGATGCCCGCGGCCGGGTCTTGAGCCCCGTCACGGTGATCTCCAAGTTCGCTGCACCTTCCGCTGTCGGCATCTGGTACTTGAACGGCCGCCCTACCTGGACCGCCGGCACGGGGATGTCGCTGGTCTTCGCGGTCGGCATGCACTCAGGGACCGCCTCATCGCACGGCTTGCCCGACTGAGCCCGCTTACCTGAAGCCTTGTGTTCCGCTCCGCCGCAGCCCGCAAGTGACAGGGCAAGCGCAGCGGTTACGAGGAGTGTCGTTTTCATGACAGAGGGGACGGGCGAACTGCCCAGGTGGTTCGCACCGCCGCCGGATCCGGCCATGCGGGACTGTCGTAGATGCGTGAGACACTAGATCAGACGTTCGAACTTAATAAGAGACCCCCGCGAGTGCTACCAACACTCCGGGGGCATGGCCGACCTGATGAGAGCAGATCGACATGACAGAGGCTACCCCCAAGTACTGTGCCGCCTGCGGAACGCCGTTTGCAGATGAGTCGCCGACAGGTAACAGGCGGTTCTGTTGTCGCAGGTGCTGGCGTCGGGCCAAGGAGCGGAGATCGCGGGGCGTCTCAGAGCGAGATGTAGCTACGGTTTCGGATTGCGTGGCATGCGGAGCATCCCTCGCCGGGCGTCCGCACGGGACCAGACACTGCTCGAACGCCTGTTACCAGCGGGCGAGGAGACGCGAGAGGCTTGGCCAGCCGATAGCTGACCGAGCTGAGGAGATCGCCTGTCGGCGCTGCGGAGACCTGGTATATCGCCAGCACTGGTCCTTCACGCTGTACTGCTCCAAACGGTGTCGCGAGGCATACAACGCGTACCGCTACTTCAAGATGAGACGCCCCGAGATCGAACGAGCGTGCTTGGCGTGCGGTGCACCGATCTCCCCAGACGACACGCTCAGCAAGAAGTACTGCGATAGGCGATGCGCGGGACGCAATCGGTCGCCAGACGTCATCTTCAGGTACGTGAATGCACGTCGCGCCTTGCTCTCCGGAGCCACAGCGCGTCGCGTCCCAAAGCGGGTACTGAGGCGTCTACGGTCAGCGATCTGCTTCTACTGCGGGAGCAAAGCCAACACTGTGGATCATGTGGTGCCTCTATCTCGTGGAGGCCAGCACGCAGAGGGCAACCTCGTACCTGCGTGCCGATCGTGCAACAGCAGCAAGGCCGACAAACTGTTGATCGAGTGGAGGTTGTGGCGCCGTGGTCGAGAACTCGCCGAACGACGTTCAGAAAGTTCAGCGGCTGCGTGACTGGGCAGTAAGCGGCCCGGGCCGAGCCCTCTTCAACTGGGGCACAGCTGGCGACTTCGCTAGGTGCGAGGCGTTCTATAAGGGCAAGATGCCCGAGCGGATGATCCCTGGCTGGTGCGCCACGCTCCACAAGCTCGCTACTGGCGCAACACCCGGCCACGCTCCCGGAGAAGAAGTGGCACGCAAGACCACAGGCCACTAGCAATGGCAAGACGCATCCAAGAGAACCCACGTGACCGGGTCGAGTCCGCAGGGCAGTGGCGCTCAGCACCTCGACCCGTCGACTGGCCGGCCCGGGTCGAAGCTGTACTAGCTAGGGACAGGGCCTGTCGATGGGATGGCCTCGGCGTCATGTGCGGCAGCATCGAGAGGCTTGAGGTCGACCACATCGGTGACCCTCGAGACCACAGGCTCGAGAACCTTCGAGTGTTGTGTCATCGCCATCATGCGAAGCGCACCGCGCTCCAATCGGCAGCAGCGCGACAGGCAAAGCGCATCCCGCGGACCAGGCCGAAGGAGCAGCATCCCGGCCTTCTCTGATCGCTGTAGTCACGCCCCGTGAGGGTGGGGGGAGCCCCCAAGGCCATCCATGAGCGAGCCCGCTAGCGTATTGCGCCTGCCAGTCAGTACGGGTTCAGAAGCCGTGAACAGCGATTCAAATCTTGGATGACTGCGGGAGGTGGCCGATGCCTGGTCCCGTTCCGAATCGTTCCGACCAGCGGCGACGCCGGAACAAGGAGCCTGGCGGGGGAGTCACCCGCTCGGCTGGCGCCGAGAAGGTCGTCGCTCCTCCTGCTGAGCCTCATTGGCATTCGCTCGCGGTCGACTGGTATGAGAGTCTCGCGAAGTCGGGTCAGAGCGCCTTCTATGAGCCCAGCGATTGGGCCACGGCACGCTATGTAGCTGAGGCGATGTCTCGGAATCTTGAGAACAGCCGGTTCTCGGCGCAGCTCTTCGCGGCCGTGATGGCTGCCTCTACGACGCTCCTGGTTACCGAGGGAGATCGCCGGCGTTTGCGGGTCGAGTTGGAGCGGGCTGCCGCTGCGGTCGATGCCGATGAGGAGGCGGCGGTCGCTGAGCTCGATGAGTGGCGTGACCGACTCTCCGGCTAACCGGCTCGTTACGCTCCCTTCGGGTGTTCCGGAGTTCACGCTCGGCTGGGAGGTCGTGCGTTGGGCCGGGATGTATTTGAAGCATCCGAATGGGCCGCGGGCTGGTCAGCGGTGGAAGTTCGTGGAGAGCCAGATCCGTTTCCTCCTTTGGTGGTATGCGGTTGATGAGGACGCGAACTGGCTGTTCCATCACGGTGTCCGCCGGCTGAGTAAGGGGTCTGGGAAGTCGCCGTTCGCTGCGTTGATGGCGTTGGCGGAGTTGTGCGCGCCGGTTCGGGTGGACTATTTCGACCCGAAGGCGCCGGGCGGGCTGGTCGGTAAGCCGGTTGATATGCCGCTGGTGCAGATCGCTGCTACGGCGGAGTCGCAGACTGCGAACACTATGCGGATGGTGCGGGCGTTCGCTCCGAAGGGTTCCCGCCTGGTCCAGGAGTACAAGCTCGATCCGGGGAAGACGAAGTATTACAAGGCCCCGGAGGGCACGCTCGAGGTCATCACGTCGTCAACGACCGCGGCGGAGGGCGCTGAGGCGAGCTTCATCGTCGGCGATGAGACGGAGCATTGGAAGCCGTCGAATGGTGGCCCGGAGCTCGCGGCGACGCTCGAGGACAACCTCACGAAGAGCGGCTCGCGGATGCTGGAGACCTGCAACGCGTGGGTTCCCGGTTTGGGGACGGTTGCGGAGACGTCGTATGACGGCTGGCTCGCGCAGGAGGAAGGCCGGACCCGCGGCGAGTCGAAGGTGTTGTACGACGCGCGGATCGCCCCTCCGGAGACGGATCTGACGGACGAGGCGTCGCTGATGGTGGCGCTGGAGTTCGTCTACGAGGACTGTTTCTGGCAGAAGCTTCGGCCGATCATGGAGCGGATCTGGGATCCGCGGTCGAAGCCGGATGATTCCAAGCGTAAGTATTTGAACTGGCCGACGGCGGCGCAGGATGCGTGGACGACGAAGGAATCCTGGGCGGCGTGTACTGACGTGACGCAGGTTGTCGCTGACGGTGAAGAGATCGTTGCTTTCTTCGACGGGTCGAAGTCCCGGGATGCGACTGCGTTGATCGGTTGCCGCGTGTCGGACGGTTTCGTCTTTACGGTCGGCGTGTGGGAGCCGGACACGACGCACACCACCGAGTCGGTTGTGCCTGTCGGGCAGGTCGACGCGGCTGTGGAGCAGATGTTCTCGCGCTGGGATGTGCTGGCGTTCTTCGCGGACGTCAAGGAGTGGGAAGGGTTCACGAAGGTCACCTGGCCGGAGCGGTACACCGAGGACCTTCTGCTTCATTCCGTTCCGTCCGGTAATGACCCGCAGGTGATCGCGTGGGACATGCGGTCTCACACCTATGACTTCACGCTCGCTTGTGAGTTGACCGAGGCGGAGATCCGGGACCGTGGGTTTGCTCACGATGGCGACTCGCGTGTGTTGCGGCATGTGACGAACGCTCGCCGCCGGCCGAACCGCTATGGGGTCTCGATCGGTAAGGAATCGCCGGACAGCCCCAACAAGATCGATGCCGCGGTTTGTGTTGTCGGTGCACGGATGGTGCGCCGGAAACTGCTGGCTTCACCGGAGTGGAAGAAACGCTCGGCGAAGAAGACCCGAACTGGCCGTGTGTACGGATTCTCCTAAGGGGGGTTGCTCGTGGCCCCGCTGGCGGAAGGTAATGCGATCAGCATCGCGACAAAGCTACTGGCGAAGCGTGAGGACGAGCAGCCCCGTTTGCAGAAGATCGCCGCGTACATGCGTGGTGACCAGGCGTCGGTGTATGTCCCGAAGGGCGCCCGCCAGGAGTATCGGTGGCTGATTCGCCGGGCCAAGGTCAACATGCTGCCGCTGGTTGTCACGGCTGTGGCGCAGGCGCTGTTCGTGGATGGGTATCGGCCGGAGAAGTCCTCGGATAACGCCCGAGCGTGGGGTTACTGGCAGGCGAACCGGATGGACGGCCGTCAGCATGGCCTGCACCGGTCGGCGCTGAAGTACGGGGTGGCGTACAACGTCGTCCTCCCGGGTGAGCTCGCCGGCCAGAAGATGCCCGTGATCACCCCGAAGTCGCCGCGACGGATGACGGCGTTCTACGCGGATCCGATCGATGATGAGTGGCCGCTGTTCGCGATCGAGGAGATGGTCGTGAACCTCGCGCCCGGTAAGGCGCAGCGGCAGGTTCTTCTCTACGACGACAATTTTCGGTATCCGCTTGTCGGGGATGTGAAGCGCGGTGCGAAGCTCGAGCTTGACGCCGCTGGTGTCGCGGAGCATGGCCTCGGGGTGTGCCCGGTCGTCCGGTACCGCGACGGCGATGACCTCGACGGCGATGAGTGTGTCCGCGGTGAGGTCGAGCCCCTGTTTGATGTTCAGGACCAGCTGAATTCGACGACGTTCGGCCGGATGATGGCTGAGACCTACGCGGCTTTCAGGCAGCGTTGGGCGACGGGCATGGTCGCTGAGGATGAGAACGGTAATCCGCAGGCACCGTTCCAGGCGATGGTCGACAAGCTGTGGGTTGCGACGGACTCGGACACGAAGTTCGGTGAGTTCTCCCAGACGGATTTGGCGGGGTATTTGGAGAGTGCTGAGGCGTCGATCAAGAACATGGCGACGATGTCGCAGACGCCCCCGCACAACCTGCTGGGCGCCATGGTCAATCTCAGCGCAGAAGCTCTCAACGCTGCCAGAGACGGCCTGAACTCGAAGATCGCGGAACGCAAGAGCGTGTTCGGTGAGGCGCACGAGCAGACCCTCCGTCTGGCAGCGCATGCCGCCGATGATGACTCCGGGTGGAACGACATGTCCGCTCAGGTCGTGTGGCGTGACACGGAGGCGAGGAGCCTTGCGCAGACGGTCGATGCGCTCGGGAAACTCGTTCAGATGCTGGGTGTGCCGCCCGAGGTGCTGTGGGAGAAGATCCCCGGCGTCACACAAACCGACGTGAAGCGCTGGCAGGACGCCGCGGAGAAGGGCGATGCGATCGCCCAGTTGGACGGAATGATCGACCGGCAGATGAGTCCCGCTGTGCCGGCACCGAACGGTTCGCGTGTGACGGCATCACCGACTGCCGAGCCGCCCGCACTGACGTCAGGGAGAGCCGGTTAATGTTCGATTCGTCGCAGCATCCGAGAGCGGCAGCGGGCGCTGCATCTGGCGGGCAGTTCATCTCCTACGACTCGGAGAAGAAACACGGCACTGGATACGGGCACAAGGACGGCGATCCGCGTGTGAAGCGTCTCCAGGAGGCGTTGAACAGGCTCGGGTTCACGGACTCCAAGAGCCGCCACCTCGAGGTGGATGGGCAGCTGGGGCCGTTGACGACGCAGGCTGTTAAGGCCGCGCAGAAGAAGCTCGGGGTGAAGGAAGACGGGCGTGTCGATGCGGCGCTGCTGAAGCGGCTGGCGAGCCTGTCGAAACACAACGTCGCGAGTATCGGCATGGACTCGCTGCTTCGTAGCGCGGCGAAGAAGACCGCTGCGAAGCGCGTCAAGAAGGCTACGACGGTCGCTACTGTCCGCAAGCCCGCGAAGTGACAAGTCGGCATGCCGCTGACCAGTATCGCCGACAGCAGGTGTTGATCTCAGCGACTCTGAGCCGCGACGTCGTCCGCCTGTTGAAGAACCTGTTCAACCCTGCGAACCCTGGCCCGTCTTGGGCTGCAGCACGTTCGGTTGTCGCGGCGCTGGTTCGCGATCAGCGGCGCAGGTCAGCGGATCTCGCGGCACGGTTCTATCGAGATGCTCGGCTCTCAGCGGGTGTATCCGGCGGGTTCACACCGGCGGCACCGCTTGAGCTTGACGAGGAGCGGCTGGTCAAGTCGCTCGACGCGACCGGGATCGGGGCGTTCCAGAAGTCGCTGCGGGCTGGTGCCTCGCCGGATCGGGCGGTGGACAGATCCGCGGTGACGTTGTCCGGTAGCGCGTCGAATCTCGCTCTCGAGGGGGGCCGGTCGGTTGTCGACCTGAGTGTCCAGGCTGACGACGAGGCGATCGGGTGGGCGCGCGTCACGGACGCTGATCCGTGCCCGTGGTGCCTGATGATGGCTTCCCGCGGCGCCATCTACCGTTCGGCGGGATCCGCTGGCGGGGCGAAGAGCTCCCGCTTCATCGGCGATGGTGACTTCAAGTGGCACAACCATTGCGGGTGCGTCGCTGTCGCCGTGTGGCACGACGATGATCCGGTGTTGAAGACCGCCGACGACCTGTACGACCAGTGGCTGCAGGTCACTGCCGGGCATTCCGGGCGGGACGCGGTCAACATCTGGCGTCGCTACTGGGAGAACCGCGACGACCAGCCGGCCCCATAGCCGTCGCTCCTTAGACCAGGCGCCTTCACGGGCGCCTTTTTCATGCCCGCAGCCAATGAGGTGACGGGCTGACCTGCCACGCCTACGCGATGTGGGTGTGGCTGACCGGAAGAAGAAAACGATGAGCCAGGACGCGACGTCCGACGCATCTGAAAACACCACCACTGCCTCGGCGACCGAGGCCGATGACACCACCCAGACCGAGCAGGTAGCCGGAAGCGCCGTCCAGAACGATCAGCAGAGCGATGGCAAGGGCGAGCAGCCCGCCAAGAGCAAGTCCGGCACGGATGAGGACAAGCTCGGCGATGGCGGGAAGCGGGCTCTACAGGAAGAGCGGAAGGCTCGGCGCGACGCCGAGAAGAACCTCACCGCACTTCAGGCACGTCTGCAGGAGTTCGAGGACCGCGACAAGACCGAACTGCAGAAGGCCATCGAACGTGCTGAGGCGGCCGAGAAGGGCGCTTCGAGCATGCGGGTGACGAACACCCGCCTGATGGCCGCAGCTACGCACAACATCCCGGCGAACCTGATCGAGTTGCTTGGCGACGGCACCGACGAGGAGATCGACGCGAAGGCGGCGTCCCTTGCTGCGGCTCTCGCGTCTGCCGCACCGCCTCCCACTCCGGCCGAGCCGGAGAAGAAGGCACCCGCACAGACGCGCCCTGTCGAGTCCCTCACTGCCGGTGCACAGCCCGCGGGCGAGACGCCCACTGACATGAACACGATTCTGCGGCAGATGGCTGGCCGCGGCTAACCCCCTGATTGATCGCAGCAACCGGACCGTTGGCACGGGCCGGGGCCGCTGCATGCCTGAAAGGAAGTCCCCCCGTGCCGACCTACAACTCTGGTATCACTCGGGATGGCAGCGACGACCCGCTGATCCCCGTCCCGGTCTCCAACCAGATCATCCAGGAGATGCCGACGAGCAGCTTCATGCTGCAGCGCGCCGGCCGCGTCCAGATGTCCACGAAGTCCCAGCGTCAGCCGGTCCTGGACGTTCTGCCGATGGCCTACTGGGTCTCCGGTGACACCGGGATGAAGCAGACCTCGGCCGTGGACTGGAAAAACGTGTCGCTGGTCGCTGAGGAGCTCGCGGTCATCGTCCCGATCCCCGAGTCGTACCTCGACGACGCGCAGGTCCCCCTGTGGGACGAGGTCCGGCCGCGGATCGTAGAGGCGTTCGGCGCGAAGATCGACGGAGCCGCGATGTTCGGTCTCGATAAGCCGTCCTCGTGGCCCGCCGCGATCTACCAGTCGGCGGTCGCCGCCGGCAACACCGTCCGGACCGGAGCGGCAGCGGACTTCGGCGTGGACGTCGCCGCGATCGGTGAGGTCGTCGCCCGCGACGGTTTCGCTGTCAACGGCTTCGCGGCCCGCCCGGGTCTGACGTGGAAGCTCGTGGCGATGCGGTCGTCGCAGGGCGTGCCGCTGTACCAGCCGAACCTGCAGGACGGCACCGGCCCCGGCCAGCTGTACGGCTACCCGGTCAGCGAGGTCAACAACGGGTCCTGGGACTCCGACGAAGCCGAACTCATCGCCGGTGACTGGACGAAGGCGATCATCGGGATGCGGCAGGACATCACCTGGAAGATGTTCGACCAGGGTGTCATCTCCGACGGTTCCGGTGCTGTGGTCCTGAACCTCATGCAGCAGGACTCGGTGGCGCTGCGCGTCACGATGCGCGTCGCCTACGCCACGTCGAACCCGGTCACCACCCTCAACACCACCGAGAACACCAGATTTCCCTTTGGGGTCGTACAGGCCTCGACGGCGGACAGTGTCGCGGGTTCTGCCTGATCCGTGTTGGTCGGGCGTCGTGGCTGCTGCGCGCTGGCTGCGGCGCCTGACCTTTCGGAGGTGACTGATGCGGATCCTGGCGATGGTCGCGGCGTATCCACCTGACCGCTGTGTGGGCTCGTGGATCATGACGCATGCGCTGCTGCGGGCACTCGTCGCCCGCGGCCATCAGGCGGATGTGGTGCTCACGGCGGCGTCAGGGGCTCCGTATGCCCTCGACGGTGTGAACGTGTGGCCGCACGTCGACAAGGGCGACCCGTTCCGGTTCATTCAGGACGCCGATGTGCTGGTCGCACATGCGGAGTCCGCAGGCCGGGCGGTGGCGCTGGGGGAGATGTGGGGTGTACCGGTCGTGAGGCTGGCACACAACACGAGCCCGACCACGGAGTCGTCGATGCGTCGCCGTGCGGCGGCGCTGACGGTCTTCAACTCCCAGCACATGGCGGACCTGTTCGCCGCGGAGGCGGGACCGTCGATCGTTGTGCGTCCACCGGTCGACCCAGCGGAGTACGCGACGACACCGGGTGATCACGTCACACTCATCAACGTCACACACGACAAGGGCGCCGAGACGTTCTACTCGCTCGCCGAACGGTTCCCCGATGTGCCGTTCCTCGGTGTTGAGGGCGGCTACGGCGTACAGGTCACCGACGACCTGCCCAACGTCGAGATCGTCCCGCACACGCCCGCGGATCGGATGCGGAACGTCGTGTATGCCCGCACCCGGGTCCTGTTGATGCCGTCCGCTTACGAGTCGTGGGGTCGTACCGGTGTTGAAGCGATGACGAGCGGCATCCCGGTTCTCGCACATCCCGCGGCCGGCCTAAAAGAGTCACTCGGCGACGCGGGCGTGTTCGTGGACCGAGACGACATCAATGGGTGGGAGCGGGAGCTCCGGCGCCTGTTGGATGGCCGCCGGTGGCGTCATGCGTCGAAACGCGCGAAGGCGCGGGCTGTCGAGCTCGACCCGTCCCCTGACCTTGCTGTGTGGTGTGCGGAGCTCGAGACGCTGGGTGCGCAACGTGCCCGGTTCCGTCCTCTCACCCGTGCCTGAGTGGAGGTGAGCGTGGACGCTCTCGCAACCGTCGAGGACCTCGAGGCGCGGCTCGGACGCGACCTCACCACCGAAGAAGCCGTGCGTGCCAGCGCGATGCTCGCGGACATGTCCGCGATGATCCGTTCGTACACGGGCCAGGACTTCACGGTCACCGACGATGACCAGGTGACCTTGCGGGGGGTCGGCGGGGAGATTCGCCTGCCGCAGCGACCGGTAACAGAGGTGTCCACGGTCGTCGCGATTGGCGGCGACGGACTCCCCGATGTTCCACTGGTCGACTGGGTATGGGACGGCATCGACACCATCCGCGTCGGTGACGGCAGCTTCGTCATCAACCTGCCCGAAGTGTGGTGGGACGATGACGGATACCCGGGCACCTACCGGGTCACATACAGCCACGGATACGAGGAGACACCCGGGGACGTCCTCGCGGTCATCTGCGGGGCGATCCTGCGGGTCTTCATCAACCCGAACGGCTACCGCTCCGAGACTGTCGGGTCCTACTCGGTGACCTACGCGTCCCCTGGTGCGGGCGAAACCGTTGGTACATCCCTGACGCGGGCCGACCGGTTGGTTCTCGACCGCTACCGGCGTAAGGCCGGGACGATCAAGGTCAGGCGTTGATGCTCGGCCCACACACCGTCACCGTCATCCAGCCCGCGAGCCGGGACAACTGGGGTGACACCCAGACTGGCGACACCGAGACCAACGTGCCGGGGTGTTTCTGGCAGCCGCGCTCCACCTCGGAACGGACGACCGGCCAGGACACCGTGATGATCAACCCGTGGGTGTCGATGCCACCGTCAGCACCAATCGCAGCGACGAGCCGCGTCCGGTTCGACGGCGTCACCTACGAGGTCGTCGGCGAACCCGCCCTGCACCACACACCCAGAGGACCGCACCACTTCGAGGTGGAGCTGAACGAGGTCAAGGGGTGAGCTATGGCCCGGGAAATCTCCTACACGCCTGATTACAAGGGCACGGGCAAGCTGATGCGCGGTAAGGAGATGGAGGCCTTCATGCGCCTCAAAGCGCAGGAAGGCAAGCAGTACGCCGAGGTGATCGCACCGCGCGAAACAGGCGAGTACGCGTCGGCTTTCCGTGTCGCCTCGACCCGCTCCGGCGACCGCGCTACCGCCTACCTGTACAACGACTCTGATCACGCGTACCTCGTCGAGTACGTCGATGACTACCGAACCCTCGGCGTCGTCGCGGACATCATCGAGAACGGTCTGTGATGACCGTCCTCGCACCGTTCCCGGACGTGGAACGCGCGGTTGGCGACCTCGTAACCGGCCTCGGAACGGCAGGGTCGGAAACGAACATCACCCTGCAGTCCACGCTTCCGTACATCCGGATCCGCCGCCTTGGCGGTTCCGATGACCGCGTCACCGACGCCGCCCGCGTGGACGTGCACGTGTACGACACGAATGCCACGTCGGCGAAAGAGATCTCCGAGCAGATCCGGCAGCGGCTGATCTCAGGGCCATCTATGACCGCCCATGGCGTCATCGACCGGGCCTGGACCGAGATCGGCCCGCAGACGATCCCAGCCGATGACACCGCGGATATCCGTCAGGTCGTCGCCACTTACCGCATTTCGATGCGCCGCCGCTGACCAGCGGCTCCTTTTTCAGGCCCGCCAGCCTGTCCCAGCCCCGCCCGCGGGGCCACCTATCCCGCAGAGGGGAACATCCATGGCTGGCGTCAGCTATGACGATCTTCAACAGCGCAATGCCGCGCTGATCTTCAAGGCCCTGCAGGGGTCCGTGTTCGTCGCCCCGTCGAGCGTCGCAGCGATCACCGCACTGACCGACACCGACAAGCTCCTCAAGGAACTCCCCGAAGGGTACGAGGACGTCGGCTGGATCAGCGACGACGGAGCCCAGTTCTCCCGCGACACCGACACTAGCGACATCACCGGCTGGGGAAGTGTGGAGCCGCTCCGCTCGGACGTCACACAGGACACCACCACGCTGCAGATGGAAGCCCTGGAGACCAAGAAGTCGACGATCGGTCTCTACACAGGCGCCGACATGGACGCGGTGACCCCGGACCCGGTCTCCGGTGAGGTCAGCATCCAGAAGCCCGCCCGGCCCGGGTTCCGCTACTACCGGGTCCTCGCTGTTGCCGTGGACCTCACCGATGACGGCGAGTACTACGTCGCCCGGTTCCTGCCGCGGGCCCGCGTCACGGACTACGACGACCAGAACATGCAGTCCAGCGACGACTCGCCGATCACCTGGCCTGTCACGATGACGGGCTACGAGGACCCCCTTCTCGGCTACTCGGAGAACTACCTGTTCGGAGGCCCCGGCTGGGCGACGAGGCTCGCCGCGATGGGCTTCGAGCCCATCGGCTCCTGATACGTCGCGGCGGCCGGTCTAGCTGGCGGGCCCCGGCCGCCGCGACTCCAAGGCCCGCCAGCACAAGAGAAGGGTCCGGCCGTGGCCGCAGCAAGCTCCCAATACCCCGTCTACGTGTCACCGGACGGCGAGAAGGAACAGTTCGCGACGTCGCCAGCCCGTGAGGTGCAACTCAGGCATGCGGGCTGGCGGCTCAAATCCGAACCTCGCAAGAAGAAGACGCCGAGCGGTGACCTGAGCCGCTGGCAGCAACCCACCACCAACTGACAGAGAGGCCCGCCAATGGCCGCCAAGAAGAACCAGTTCCAGCTCGCCGTCTACCGGGCGGAGGCCGTCAAGGCGCCGTTCGAGCTGATCATCGACGAGAAGACCAGCGTCATGATCCCGCCGCCGAGTACCGATGATGTTCTCGCCGTCGCCGAGGCGGCCACTCCGCGCGAGCAGTTGCGGCTCCTCGCCGGCGACCAGTTCGGGACACTGATGGAGCACATCAGTGATGAGCCCGGCGGGATCTTGAAGCCTCTGCTGAACGATATGACCAGTCACTTCAAGCTGGGGGAATAGCGCGCGCTGCTGGCCTGATCGACAGGTACGGCAGCGCGATCCGCGCTGACCTGCGCCGATTCTACGGCGTGGACATGCTTGATTTCTTCCGGGACAGATTGTCGGCACAAGAGATCCTCGACTATCTCGAGCACATGCCGCGCACGTCCGCGTATCACACGGCCATTGCGGAGGACGAGGACCTTGCCGAGCAACTGGCGGGAATGCCAGATCAGAAGCCGGGACCGCCGCGGCTAGCGGAGTTTTCACCAGAGGTGCAGGTCCTTGCTGAGGTGCGGGATCTGGTGGCGACGCTCATCAACGTGCAGATCGCCCGGGCCGGCAAGAAACCATCGAAGGTGAAGCCTTACCCGCGGCCCGTATCGGCGGTTGAGCAGGTCCGCCGGCGGGAGCGGTACCGGAAGCACACGTCGCTGGTCGCACAACTCATTCCCGGGTCGGATCGACAGCGGTAGCCCACGGCACGAGTCCCAGACGGGGGTGGTGTCGTGGCCGCTCAAGTCGGTGCTGCTTACATCAAGGTCGCTCCGAACCTCGCCGGTTTCCACCGCACGATCACCAAAGAGCTAAAAAGCCTCAGCCCGCAGGTCAAGAAGATCGGGTTGGGGCTCGGCCGGAACCTTGGCGACGGCATCAAGGTCGGCCTCGGCGACCCGCTTTCCGGACCGCTGGATGAGTCCACCAAGAAGCAACGGCAGAAAGGCCCCAAGCAGGGCGAAGAGGTCGCTGGGGCGTTCGCGAAGGGTTTCGAGAAGCGCCTGAAGGCAGCGTTTCAGGCCCTGCCGAAAGCCGAAATCGACGCTGATTCCTCACCCGCCGACAAGAAGATCGCGGAGCTTCGGCGACAGCTTGAGGCACTCTCCGGCAAGACCGTCGGTGTCGACATTGACGCGGGTGCGGCTCTCTCAGAGGTCGCCGCGATCCGGTCCGAGTTGGAGGCACTGGACGGCCACGAGTCGATCCAGGTCGATGTCGACGCCGCTGCGGCCCTGGCGGAGCTCACCGCGGTACAGGTCGAGGTCGATCGGGTAGATGGGCGCACAGCCCGTGTGAACGTCAACGCGGACGTGTTGCCGGCGTTGGCTGGTATCGGGCTTGTCAGCACGGCGTTGCTTGGTCTGACGGCGATTCCGATTGCGGCGACGGTCGGTGTGGGGATCCTGTCGCTGGTCGGTCCGCTTGGTGCGGCGGGAGCTGGGTTCGCTGGTCTTGCTGCGGTCGCGACTCCGTCGATCAACCGTATCGGCGAGGCGCTGAAGGTCCAGAAGCAGGCGCAGGACGCGTCGACGGGTAGTGCCGCGCAGGCCGCGGCGGCGAACAAGAAGCTCGCCGCGACGATGGCGGCTCTGTCGCCTGCTGAGCGCGACGTGCTCAAGTCGTGGAACGGGCTGCGGACGGCGTTCACGGGCTGGGCGAAGGAACTGCAGCCTGCCGTGCTCCCGCTGTTCACGCGCGGCATCAACCTGGTGAAGCAGGCTCTGCCCGGGTTGACGCCGATCGTGAAAGGCGCGGCCGGCGCGGTCAACGGTCTCCTCGGGGACGTTACCCGCGCGGCTCAGTCGCCGTTCTGGCGGCAACTACGGACGAATATCACAGGTCTGGTGCCGACGTCGATCACGGGTTTCGGGAAGATCGCCGGGAACATCGCGACGGGTCTGGCTGGGATCGTGTCCGCGTTCTTGCCGTATGCGCCCACGATCTTGTCGTTCATCACCCGGATCACCGCGGGTTTCGCCCGTTGGGGCCAGGGGCTGGGGACCTCGAACGGCTTCGCGAAGTTTATGGCCTACGTCAAGCAGAACGCGCCGCTGATCCTCGAGACGGTCAAGCAGCTCGGCTTGTCGATCGCGCACATTGTGTCGTCGCTGGCACCACTCGGCCCGGCCGTCCTCGGCGGCTTCGGGCTGCTGCTGCGGTTTATCGGCATGCTGACGCCCGGCGAGATCCAGGCCATCGCGATCGCGTTCACGCTCCTGTCGGTGTCGATCTGGGCCGTGAATTTCGCGCTTGAAGCCAATCCGGTGGTGCTTGTCATAACGCTGATCGTCGCTCTTGTGGCGGCGGTCGTCTTGGCGTTCAACCACGTGACGTGGTTCCACAATGCGGTGGTCGCGGCGTTCAACGGCATCAAGGCCGCGGTCCTGTTCGTCTGGAATTCGGTCTTGAAGCCGACGTTCTCGGCTCTCGTGGTCGCTTTCCAAGCGATCAGCACGGTCGTGATGTGGCTGTGGCGGAACGTGATCTCCCCGGCATTCAGCGCCATCTCGCTGGCCGCACGGATCCTGTTCGCGATCGTCGCCGTTGCCGTCCTGGCGCCGCTGGTCATCGCGTTCAACATCCTCAAGGCCGTGATTCTGGCTTGGTGGCACATCGTTGTGGTGCCAGCGTTCGCGGCGGTGCAGGCGGTCATCGCGGCAGCATGGGTGGTGATCCACCCGATCCTGGCCGCGCTCGGCGTCGCGGTCCGCGCTGTTGGCGCTGCGGCGATGTGGCTGTGGCACAACGCGATCGTGCCGGCCTGGAACGGCATCAGCCTTGCAATTGCCACCGTGTACAACACGGTGATTCACCCGATCTTGAACGCGCTGAACGCGGTGCTACGGAACGTGATCGCCCCGGTTTTCCGGTGGATCTACACATCGGTGATCAAGCCGATGTTCCAGGCGGCGGGCGCTGTGATCCGTAACGTCTGGAACACCGCTATAAGTCCGGCGTTCAACGCTCTTAAGTCGGGTGTGAACGCGGTCAAGAACGCGTTCTCCACCGCTGTCTCGGCAATCGGGCGAATCTGGAAGGGCCTGGAGTCCGCCACCAAGAAACCCGTCCAATTTGTTGTCAACACGGTCTACAACAACGGCATCCGTTCCGTGTGGAACAAGGTCGCCGGCCTAGTTCACCTGCCTCAGCTGCCTGCGGCGAAGTTCGCTCAGGGCGGTATCTTCCCGGGCTACACGCCCGGCAAGGACCCGTACTCCATGCCGATGGCCGCCTTCTCTGGCGGCGAGGCCGTCATGCGGCCCGAGTTCACCCGAGCGGTCGGCCCCGGGTTCGTGTACGCGGCGAACAAGGTAGCTCGCAAGCGTGGGCCTGGCGGTGTCCGGGATTTCCTCGCGAACGGTGAGATGAAGTTCGCGACGGGCGGGATCCTGCCCGGACGGCATGTGGCGGCATTCGCGAATGGCGGCATCATCGGAGGGATCCTCGGGGCCGTCAAGCGTGCCAGCAGTCTCGTGGTTCGCGGCGCGTCATCGGTCCTCGGCGGGGGTGCGAGCGCGTTCGCGAAGACCGTCCTCAACCCGATCCTGTCTCGGATCCCGGGGGCGGATTCGCCGTGGGCGCAGGGCATCCTGTCCCTGCCGAAACGGATGATCGATGGGTTCATCTCCTGGCTGCACACAGCCATCGATCCGAAGCTCGGCGGTGACGCGCATGGTGTTGTCGCCGCAGCGAAGAAATACATCGGTATCGGCGACGATAGAGGACCTAACAACAACATCTTCAGCCGCTGGTGGGGAATGCCGGGCGGGCCTTGGTGCTTCGCGGCCGGAACACTTGTGGACACCCCACAAGGCTTGGTCCCGATCGAGAACCTCAAGGTCGGCGACCCGGTCTACACCGGAACCGGCAATGTCCAGCGGGTGTCGTGTCTGTACAGGAGGCAGAAAGAGCTGTGGCGCGTCGTCGCCATGGGAATGCCCGAGACCTTCACGACCGAAGACCATCCGTATCTTGTGCGTAAGCGCCTCGCTGGGCGGAAGCGGGCGTTTGCGGAGCCGCAGCGCACATCGGTCAAGGACCTCCGGAAGGGGGACCTGATCGGCCTTCCGCTCGGGCCGGAAGGAACGACGAAGTACGACCCGGACCTGAGTTACGTCCTCGGCATGTATGTCGCCGACGGATGCCGGAGCAAGGGCACCGTGATCTTCTCGGATGCCCCTGGTGAGACCGAACGGATCCTAACCGCCCTCAAGCGCGCCGGCTTCGATCGAGCATGGACCACACGTAACGGCGGTGGGACGAACACGGGCATCACCGACAGCGGCCTCTACGAACTGTGCGGGAAGTTCGGGGACCTGGCACACAACAAGGAGATCCCCGATGAAGTCCACGCTTGGGATGCCGCCGCCAGGACCGCTTTCGTAGAGGGGTTCCTCGCCGGGGACGGGCACCTGAACGATGCGATCTCGTGCGGTGGTTCGCCGCGCTGGGAGGTCACGACCGTTTCACCGAAGTTGGCCGTCGGGCTGGCCAAACTACTGCGGTCCCTGGGGTTCCTCCCGTCGGTGAATGACGGTCGCCCTGAACAATCGCTGACGATCTGCGGACGGGATACACACTGCCGGAAGCAGTTCAAGCTGAGCTGGCGGAACGCCCATCGCGATGAACTTACCTATCACCATTACGTCGAAGAGGACGGTGTCATCTGGGTTCCGGTTCGTGAGGCGGAGCCGACGGGGCGAGTCGAGTGCGTGTATGACATCACCGTTCCTGGCGAGCACACATTCATCGCTAACGGAGCGTATTCGTTCAACTGCGCCATGTTCGTTTCTCGTGTCATCAAGGACGCCCACGCCGAGAAGTACTACTCCGGATATCCGACGGCGCTGGCCGCCGGGTACAACTCGATGCGGCATGTCAGTAGCGGGCAAGCTGGTGACCTCGCCACATACAACGGCGGCGGTCACATCAACATCATCGAGAAACCCGCTGGCGGGGCGTACATGACGATCGGCGGGAACCAGAACGCGCTCGTACAGCGCGGTATCCGGTCTCCCGGCCTGATTTTGCGCCCGGCGTTCGCGAACGGCGGGATCATCGGCCGAGAAGCGCAGCGCCTGTTCAAGCACGACGCACCGCGGCAGATCGACAAGCACGAACTGCAGACGCCGATGGTGCAACTCATGCGTTCGCTGCCGTCCGGGCAGATGAGCAACGTTGTCCGCGCGATCACGAAGAAGCACCTCACCGTCGCGAACGCCGGCGTCTACGACGACGGAGGTGTTATTGCCCCTGGGTTGAACCTTGTCGCGAACGCGTCACGAAAACCGGAAGCGCTGCTGAGCAACGCGCAGTGGCGTGGCATCACCGAGGCCGCCGCTGGTGGCGACACGCACTATCACGCGCACCTGGACGAGATGACGCAGGCGGCCTACGGCACGCAGATCCGCTCGACATTCCACGCGATGGAAACCCAGCGGGCCATGAAAGAGCGCATCGGACGGAGGCGCTGAATGCCGCTGCTCGTCAAACGGCCGTCCGCGCCGGCGGCTCCGCAGTCACCGGGGTTCAACCCGGATCGGCTCGGTGTGACGTACATCGATCCGGACGGGCATGCGTGGGCGTGGGGTGATCTGACGGCGAAGGTGTTCGCGACGGCGGTGGCCGGTCTCGGTTCACCACCTGTCGCGTTCACCCAGCTCGGTTTGCCGTCCGGGGGTGCCTTCGCGCAGTCACATCTGGCCGCGGCTCGTACCATCACGGTCGGCCTGTATGCCTACGACGATGAGGACCAGGGCGCGTTCCTTGCGCTGGTGGACCGTCTCGCTCGAGCTCTATGGTCGCAGCGGGATGGGAAGCCCGCGCCGGGGATCCTGGTGATCGCACGCCCGGACGGGACAGCCCGGCAGATCCAGGTGTACTGCACTGACGGCATGGACCTGTCCGACGACGACCGGACGAAGTCAGGCCTGATGTGGGCGACGTATCCGGTCACGCTCGCGGCCCCAGACCCGTTCTTCGAGGACGCTGACGCGACCTCACGGGAGTTCGGCTCCTCGACTACTGCTGGCATTCCACCGATGCCACCGATCGTGTTGTCGCCGTCGTCGCTGCTCGGGGATACGACGGTCGACAATTCCGGTGACGCTGACGCGTACCCGATCTGGACGATCCACGGGCCCGGCACACCCACCTTGTCGAACGTCACGACGGGCCGATCGTTCGGGCTGGATGTGAGCCTCGGCGATGACGAGGTCGTTGTGGTCGACACTCGGCCCGGTATGCAGTCCGCGGTCGACCAGGACGGCGTTAACCGTTGGGCGGATCTGGTCCGGTCGAGTCCGCGTGACTTGTGGCAGCTCGTCCCGGGCGTGAACGAGCTAAGCCTGACGATCGGCGATTCCGATGCCGGGTCGAAGATCAGCCTGTCGTTCACGCGCCGCTGGTTGAGGGCCTGACATGGCCGTGATGGTCGAAGTCCGTGACGGTGACCTGAACAGTATCGGCCCGCTGACGTGGACGAAGGTTGACCTTACGGCCCGCTACAACGCGGTCGGGGCGTGGTCGATCACCGTCCCGGCTACCGATAAGAACATCGAGTTGACGAACATCCCGAGCCTGGGTGTGGTCGTGGACTGGAACGGCGTCTATCGGTTCACGGGCCCTATGGAGACGTGGGCACCGTCGAAGTCCCTTGACGATGCCGGGCAGGTCACGGACACGATCACCCTTTCCGGTGCCGATGACCTGGCGCTGATCGCGAACCGGACCGCGTACCCGGACCCGGCGTCGTCCTGGGCGTCACAAACGGTGTCGGGTGAGGACGCCCAGACGGCGGTGCCATGCGAAACCGCCATCAAACACTACGTGAACGTCAACGCAGGCCCGGGCGCTCTCGCAGCCCGCAGGGCACCGCATCTGACGGTCGCGTCGAGTCTCGGCATGGGCGGCACCGTGTCCTACAGCGCCCGCTTCGCTGACGGCGTCGACCTTGAGCTGATGGACATCATCCGGCTGCTCATCGCCTCCGGTGGGCCGCTCGGTGTGACGGTCACTCAGCAGGGCGGGTCGCTGGTGTTCGACACCTACGAACCCCGCGACCTGTCCGAAACCGCCTGGTTTTCGTTCGCGCTCGGGAACCTTCGTGGCGTCGACCTGTCCGATGCGGCGCCGACGATCACCAATGCGCTTGTCCGCGGCTCGACGACGTTCGTTGAGGTCGCCGGCGCCGGCGCGGGTGATCCGTGGCGGCGTATCGAGACGATCGTCGACCAGTCCAGTTCCACCGACTCAACGGAGATGACGCAGGCCGGCCAGGACGCCCTCAGCCAGGGCGCGGGCGCGGCACAAATGTCGATCTCGACGGTTGACCTGCCGTTGCTGTCGTTCGGGACTGACTACGGGCTGGGGGACACGGTCACGGTCGAGGTCCGAGATGGCGTCACGTACCAGGACATCGTGTCCGCAGTGCAGCTCACCGCGGATGACAGCGGCCAGAACTACGTGGAGACCGCGACGCCGACGGTTGGCGCGTCGGAGTCCGACATCGGCGATGACCAGACCGCCTCAGCGCAACTCGCAGCGCGAGTCAGGGCGCTTGAGAAGCAGATCCGACGACTTCAGGCAGGATGAGCATGGCCTACGACGAACCGATGCCGACCCCGGACGGCAACACCGTTTCGACGATGACTGACTGGGAGGCGTACTGGGTCGGTGGTCTCGGCGGAGCGTCTGGTGTCGTCGCGGGGAAGCTCGGGGAGTTGGCCCCGTCGATCAACTCCGGTTCCCGGACGGTGTCGACCGCGACCGGCGCCGCGTTCGTCAGAGGGTTCTACGTGCAGAACCCGACTACCACCCACACGGCGAGTGTGCCGGCGCAGTCGGTCGGGGATCGCGTGGACCGTCTGGTTTTGCGGCTCGATCGGACTGCGAGCGTCGCAGCGAATTGGTTGAAGCCCGTGATTTTGCAGGGCTCTTCGGGGTCGTCGACGCCACCGACGATGCAGGTGTCCACTGACGGGTCCTACGACGAACCGATCGCACGGTGGACCACGAAAGCGGACGGATCCCTGACGGGCCTCGTTGATGAGCGGCGCAGGTCCGGCGGCCAGTTCCTCGTGTTCAACTCCGCGGCGAGACCGCCGGCGTCGCCGCCCCGGCAGGGCTACGAACTCGACACCGGCCGTCCCGTATACGCGGACGGCAGCAACTGGAACTACTACGAAACCGATACCGGCTTCCAGAATGTGGCGATCACCGGGTTCTGGGCGGTCGGCGGGTTCACACCACAGATCCGTCTGCGGAACGGCTGGGTGTACCTGCGCGGATCTATCGCGCGGACTACGAACACGCTGCAGTCCACGGACACGAATTCACCGATCGGCACGATCCCGACCCAGTTCCGGCCGGCGGGTACACACAACTGGGCGGCTGTGACGTCGTCGATGGGCCATGTGCGGCTCCAGGTGGACTACAGCACGGGCGCGTTGGCAGTTGTTGATCTGTCCGCTGACATCACGGTCGGCCGCACGGTGTACCTCGACACGGCATGGATCGCTGGCTGATGCCGCTCCTCGTCAAGCGTCCAGTGCGGCCAGAGTCCCAGTGGGTGCTGCCACCGATGCCTCCGATCGGCTCGGCCAGCGAAGAATCCGATGACGACCCAGAGCAGGAGACGGTGTGAGGCACATGTTCGGCGGCGACTTGGCCGCTTGGTCCACTGATCTGGGTGACGAAGCAACGAGTATCAACGGTCAGGATGGGCGCGTCGCCCTGTTCATCCCCGACGCACCCATCGAGTTCTGGTCGGCGATCACAGGCGGTACACCGTACACGGATCTCCTCGACAACCTCGGTACGCCGACGACATCGGTTACGACCGACACGAACGGCGAGTTTCCGCAATTCCAGGGGCCCGATGATGTCTGGTACATGTGGGCGGACGGCTCCGGTGACGGCTCCGGCCCGCGCCGGCTGATCGTCGCCACGGACCTCGCTGACACGGTCGCGGCGAACAAGGACTCCCTCACGGACCTGATCGGCACTGTCACTGACCTGCAGTCTCTCGTCGCCTCGTCGCTGGGGATCATCGAGTACGACAGCGTCGGTGCGGCGTGGCCGGACCGACCTGAGGATTCGCGGATCTACATGTGGGTGGGGCCGACGGCACCGACGGTGGGCGGCACGGGAATGCAGGATGGCCGGGACTTCTGGCTCAACCCGGTGCCGGTGAGCTGAGGTGCCTTACGCACGCCTGTATGCAGCGTCGGGTCTGCGGCTACTGCCGTTGGATGGCGGCCCGGCAGTCGTTCCGGGCGGGGGAGGTGGGGAAGGGCCGCCGGACAACCCTCCGCCGACTGGGAACCGAAATTCGATGCTGGTCGGTGCTGCCGGGGTCAACTTGTCCGGCTCGGATTTCCCTGCGCTGGATGCGGCGGCCGGGCCGTTCACGGTCCGCAGGAGCTACGACACGAGCCTCCCTGCGACGTTCGCTGCGAGTGTCGCTGGGATTGATGTGGGTGTCCGCGCGTCGGTGTGGTCATGTAAGCCCGATCTGGCCCAACTCGCTAGTGGTGCTCTCGACTCAGCGATCCACGCTTTCGTGACGTCGATCCCGGACACACATGTGGCCTGGCTGACGGTGTGGCACGAACCCGACGGCAAGATCCGCAAAGGCCAGTTCACATTGGCCGCGTACCTCCCAGCGTTCAAGCGGTTCTGCGAGGTCGTCAAGAGCGTCGGCAAGGCTCACGTGTATACGACGCAGATCCTCGAAGCGTGGTCAGGGCAGCATCCGGCGGTCGGGACGACGTATGCGGATCTGTGGCCGGGTGATGGGCTTGTGGACTGCTACGGCGTGGACGGCTACTCCAACACCGGTAGCGGGTCGGCTCTGTGGGGTCCTGCGGTGACGTTCGCGACGGGCAAGGGGATCCCGTGGGGGATCGCTGAGGTCGGGTGTGCGGGGGCGATGGACACGTCGTGGATGCAGGCGCAGGCGGACTATGCCGGGACGCATAAGGCTGGTGGGTTGCACACGAAGTGCGCGTACTTCTGCTGGTTCAGCAACACAACCGGTGGTGTCCTCGCGACGCCCGGCACCGACTCGGCCGCGGTAGCGAAGGCGAAGAGTATCTCGCAGGCCTACTTTACGGACGTAAACAGCTACCTGCTCTGAGCAGCGCCAACGAACAATGCGGCTAGCGCAAGGTTTGGATCCACGGTTGCCTCCTGGGTGGGGTCGTCCAGGTGGGTCAGTTGCGCCCAGTCCGGCGCCGCTCACGCCACGCGGCGCGCTCGGCAATATTGATTTTTGCGATCCGGTCGGCCTCGACCAGTTGCGGTTGGAACTGGGCCACGATCTGATCGTCGAAACCCAGGCCGTATGCGAGTGTCCTCATAGTGACGATCGTGCTTATCGATTCCTCGACAGCGACCGGCATGTCGTCAGAGTTCGCCTGCGTGCTCCGGCCGATCTCCACGAGGCGGTTGTATCCCCCGCACTCCAAGCAAGAGGGCGCGTGGTGCCCAGCGAAGTGCCAAGAGGTCTCGCGGGCCAACGCTTGCCACTGCCGGCTGGTCAGCGTGATTCGGTAGGACTCGATCAGTTCCACAGCGTCTCCATTCGGTCAGGCGGCGGTGTAGCCGTCGCCGCGCAGTTCAGTCTCGCGCCCGCGCAGATAGCTGTCAGCATCATCGCTGCATACGACCGAGTCGTCGCAAACATCACCATCGACCGTGTAGATCTCGCGGACCTCTTCGCCGTTCCGGATGACCTTGACGGCCTCGGTTCCTTCGTCGGTGGTGCGGGTGTAGGTGGTCTCGGTCACGGCGGTCTCCTTGATGCGGTCGAGGGGGACTATTGCGGCGTATCGCCTGCCGCGTCGGGTCAGGTAGGTAACGGCCCCTTCGAGGGCGGCATCGTCAACGAGGCTCCCGAGGGTTTTCCGGGCTTCCTCGACTCCGATCTCTTTCTCACTCACAGGCTCAACCTTACCGAACCTTAAGGTTCCTGTCTATCGCTATCGCGCCGCCGTGCGCATTCCTCCGTATCTACCTGAAGGAGCCGCATGGCTATCGCGTTTCGTGCGTCCGCTGAGGCGCACGTCACCTCCGGGTCACTCACCCTCACGATCCCCGGCGCTGTCCAGGCCGGTGACCTCCTCGTCCTCGTCGGCGGTATGAACAACGCAGGCAACGCCGCCTACGACTGGAGTACGCCGTCCGGGTGGACGAAGAAGGATGATCGCAGCGTCGGCTCCAACCTGTACGGCGTCGTCTACGTCAAAACCGCCACCAGCGGCGACTCCGGCGCCAGCCTCACCCTCGCCTCCAGCAACACCGGCAAGAGCTGCGCGATCATCGCCGCATACTCCGGACTCGACCAATCCGCGCCCGTCGACGTCATCGCAGGCCTCTCCGAGACGACCTCCACCGTCTCCCACGCCACCCCAACCGTCGCGTCGACACTGGACCAGGACTGGGTGATCATCGCCGCGGTCCAGTCCAACTCGGTAGCCGAGTCGTGGGGCACCGCATCCGGCTACACGAAACGGCAGGACTCCCTCGACAACACGCTCCCGTCCGGGCACGTCACCGCGACACTCCAGGACAAAGGACCGGAGTCGGTCGGCACGTATGGGGGAGAGGTCCTCACCGCCGCGTCCGCGTCGTCGAAGGCGGCGATGTGGACGATCGGGATCTCCCCGCAGCAGTCCACGCAGACCGCGCGCCCCACCTCCGACATCGATATCACCAGCGCAGTCGGCGTCCCAAGCCCTGGGGTCGGCAGCGGCGTGTACGCGCGCCTCGCCGAGAACACCGACTCCAGCTACGCCGAGATCAGCAACGGCGGCGACGTCGAGGTCGGGTTCGCCTCGCTGATCGATCCGCAGGCCAGTACCGGGCACACCCTCACCTACCGCGCTTGGTACGCCGGCGGGGCATCGAGCGGCACCCAGACGGTCACGCTGAAACGTGGGTCGACGACGATCGCGTCGTGGACGGACACTCTCACCGCGAGCCCGCAGACGTTCACCCACACCCTGAACGGGACGCAGGCTGACAGCATCCCGACGGGGGACTACTCCAACCTTCGGGTCCGGTTCGCGCCGAGCGTGAGCTGATGGCCCACATCTCCAGCATCACCAAAGTCCAGAACTCCTCCGCGACCGTCGTCACGATCACGCTCACCGCGGCCGTCTCCGCCGGCCACACGCTGATCGGCGGGATCTGCTGGGAAGCCGCCGCCGGGACGGTCCCGACGATCTCGAGCATCGTCGACTCCCGCAGCAACACGTGGACGACCACACCCGATGACAGCGTGGTCGCGGCGACGACACTCGCGGTCGCGGTCATCCGGGCGAGGGTGACGACGGCGCTGCAGGTCGGCGACACGATCACCATCACGATCAGCGCCGCCCGTTCCAAATGGGCGATCCAGATCGACGAGTTCGATGATGTCAACGCCTCAAGCCCGAAAGACGTCGTCGCACACAACGCGCCAGGGTCCTCTACCTCCCTGGCGTCGGGTACGACAGCGACGACCGCGCAGGCCTACGAACTCCTGTACGCGGTGTTCGGTCTCGGCACGGGCCGCACGATCACGATCCCGTCAGGCTGGTCCGGCGGCGCGTCTGTTGAGACGACCGGCGGCACCGACCGTGCCCTGCAGGCCGCCTGGAAATACCAGGCCACGACCGGCGCGCAGTCGGTGACGTTGACGCTCAACACGGCATCGACCTACGGCGGGGTCATCGCCGCCTACAAAGCGACAAGCCTCGCCCCACCGCTCGGCCGCGTATCGCAGGTGAAACTGCAGGTGCCGCAGGCGACAGCACCCGCTGTGGGTCGTGTCTCCCAGGTCCGGCTCGCTGTCCCGGTAGGCGCTACCGGCGTGGTCCGCGTCGCACAGGTCAAACTCCGGGTCCCGACCCTCACCGGCCAGACGCCGTATTCGGGCATCAAAGGCGCGGTCGACGGAGTACTCACCGACTCCGCGATCTCGACCGCGCAGAACGGAGCGGTGTGATGCGCCACCCCGGCTGGCGGCTCCGTTTCGAAACCAACCCGTTCGGCACCATGGCCGCGTTCGCCGCAGTCGTCCTCGGCTCCCTCGGCGTGATCCTCGGTGACGGCGTGAGCCAGGGTATGACGCTCAGCTTGCATGCCACCGCGAACGTCACCGCGCACCTGTGGGGTGCGGCGTTCGCCGTCGGCGGGATCTTGAAGCTGGTCGGCCTCTACGCGGGCCGCACGACCATCGAAACGCCAGGCCTGTGGGCGATGACCGGAGGCTATGCCTTCTATTCGATCACCGTCACTCTCGGCCTGGGCATGCACGGCCTGGCCGCAGGGATCATCTCCGGCGCGATGACGATCGGATGCCTGATCAAAACCCACATCATCATGGCTCGAGCGAGGCAGGTGACACGCCGCGTCGAGGCGACCGGAGGCGATGAGGAGGCGTGAGCGTGCACACATCAGATGTGATCGTCTCAATCGCTCAGGTCGCCGCAGGAGGCACGATCGTCCAAGGCGTACTGGCGTTCTTCCGCCGCCGTACAGAACTACGGCAGCTCGACACTCAGTCCGACAGCGTCATCGTCGGGACCGCCGAACACGTCGTGGTTTTGCTGCGGACCGAACTCGACGCCGCGAAGGACGAGATCAAAAAGCTCAAAGCGGATCACGCCAGTGAACGCGCGGATATGCAGCGTCAACTCACGCGCCTCGGAGACCAGATCTCAACGGTCCGCGCGGAGAACGTGGTGATGAAAGCGGAGATAGAGCGCCTGCAAAAAGAAGCATGACATGCCATTGCTCGGTTAGGGGCTGCTCGTGGCTGATCATGTCTGCTCGCTGAAGTACGACCCGGCCGTAGATGGGTCGCAGTCGATCCCGGGCGACGGCGCATACCACCTCGTCAGGTTCCCCTACGGGGGTCACGAGTCGTATGACCCGGACAACATGCACGCCCAATCCCGCGGCGGCAGCGACCACCCGTTCAGCAGCCAACAGGCCGGGCTGATCTGGCCGGCGCTCCCATCTGGCAGATCAGCGTGGGCCGAGATCAAAGCGATGATCCAGTGGAAGCCAGGGAACGCGACCGAGTACCGAGACCGGTTCACCCGCGACCCGCTGAACCTGTCGACCGGAGCGGACTCCACCTGCACTGAACACCGTCCACCATCGCCGGGCATGCAGTGCTTCGCGAAGGCCTGGGCGATGTGGATGTCCCCAGAGACCCCCCTCGGGCTGATGGTCGCCCACAACTCCTCCTCGCCGATCCGGCTTGACGTGTGCGAGTTCAAGATCTCCTACCGCACGTAAACCCCCGAACCATCCCACCGAAGCCTCAGGCACCCGCCTGGGGCTTTTCGCATTGAGAGGGGCGACCATGCCCGATCAGGACGTCGAAGAGTTCGTTCCGCCGCCGGCAGGGGAGACGGTCCCGCCGCCCGGCCCGTCTGACCGCGGCGCACCCGACCTCCCGGACCCGCCCGATGACGGCGTCGAGTACGTCGACCCGCTCGCACACGAGGAGGGGGACCGCCGGAAGCTGACCGCTGCGGCGACAGCACCGACGGGTTCGCAGGTGCTGGCGTATGCCCGCACATTCAAGGGCGTCGCGGACGGCCGACGGCGGGAGAACGAGAACGACTTCACCCACTGGTACTACGGCAACTCCACCGCCGCATCGTTCTGCCTGATCTTCATCTGTTACGTCTTCAACCACTTCGACGTGCTCGTGACGTTCCTGGGCGGGAAGATCGCGTACTGCCCGGACGTGAAGAAGCGCGTCGGCTCCAAGTTCCACACCACCAGATCCGACATCCGGCCGGGCGACCCGGTCCTGTTCGACTTCAACAACACGAACGAGCCCGAGCATGTCGGCCTGTTCGTGAAGTGGCTGAACGACTCCCACACCATGTTCGAGTCGTTCGAGGCGAACACGACCGGCGGTGGCAGCAGCGACTGGATTGGCGCCAAGACCCGCTACTGGTCGGACGTGTTCGGCTACGTCAAGCCTGGTCTCGCCCCGGAGAACCCCAATGCGTACCCCGGCAAGATCTACCGGTATGTCAAGGGTGACCTGATGCACGATGACCACATCGAGTGGGCGCAGGGCCGCCTCAACGCGAAGGGCGCATCGCCGAAGCTTGTCGCGGACGGCGTGTACGGCACGAAGACCCGCGACGAGGTTAGCGATTTCCAGTCCGCGAACGGACTCACGAAGGACGGGGAAATCGGCCCGAAGACCTGGGCGAAGCTCGGGGCCTAACCCCCCGTTTCCTGCCCTCGCTGATTCCTGCCGGGGGCTTTCGTCGTGTCTGGAGGGCAATTTGACGATCAAGTTCCAGGGCGGCCGGCTCGCACCGGACCGCAGCAAGCCGCGGCTGTTGCTGCGCCCGTTCATGGGCACTGTCACTGCGGCTCCCTCTTCGGTGGATTGGCACAGCAACGTCGCTGACTGGCCCATGTACCTCAACGATCAGGTGGGGTCCTGCACGGAAGCGATGGTCGGCCACAACCTGCAGAACACCTCCACCTACGGCGACGGTGCGACCGTCACCATCGGCGACGATGACGTCCTAGCCGCCTACGTGCGGGTGTCCGGCTACCGCCCAGGCGACCCGTCGACCGACAACGGTGCCGTCCTGCAGAACGTGTACAACGACTGGCGGAAGAACGGCGTCGGCGGACACCGGACCCTGGCGTTCGCTGAGGTCGATGTCTCGGATCTGAACGAGGTCAAGACCGCCGTTGCAACGTTCGGGGCCGCAGGCTTCGGCATCACTGTGACGCAGCAGATGATGACGGATTTCAACGCCGGGAAGGGCTGGACCCGTGCCGGCGACAGGAAGCTCGGCGGGCATGCGGTCGTCGCGGTCGGCTACGACGTCGACGGCGTAGACATCGTCACGTGGGCGACTGCGATCCGGATGACGTGGACGGTGTTCCAGAAGGTCTGCGAGGAAGCCTGGATAGCTGTCCTGCCCGAATGGCTCAATGATCAGTCCGGCAGGGACCCGCTGGGCGTGGACCTGCTCGGGCTCGGTGAGGCCTTCTCGGCACTCACCGGTGAGGTGAACCCTTTCCTCCCGTCCCCAGCCGCAAGCCCGGCCCAGGCCCTTCCGCAGCGCCTGTTGACGTGGCTGATCAGACTCTTGCAGCGGCTGCTCGGGCGTGGCTGAGGCTGCGCCACCTCGGCGCTAACGAATCGATGGCCAAGGAACTCATCGCGTGGATAGCGGCGAAGAATCTATGAGTGAAGTGCGTCGCGTCGAGCGCGACGAGGACGGCCACCCCGTCTGGGTGCACTACTGCTCGGCCACATCACCGGGATTCGATCCGGTGGCCCGGGTGACGCTGCCGCTCGGCCCGCAGGGCTGGGAATGGACCGAAGACGGCGGGCTGACGCCGTCGATCCTGTGCCACGGCTGCGGCGCGCACGGCTTCTGGGTCGGCGGCGAGCGTCCGTACTGGCGCGCCTGCTGACAATCGGATTTCAACCCAAGCGGCTCCGGCTTACATTCCGAGCCGCCAAATGTAAGTGCCCCGGCCCGCCGTCGCGCGGGCTTCTCTCATGTAAGGGGAGGAACCTCCGTGAAGCACATCAGCTTTTCCAAAGATCCGGCCCTGTGGCTTACGCTCGCCCTGGCGGTCGCTCAGTTCGTGTCCATGTCGCTGCACCTGTCGACGGACCAGCAGAATGCGACGTCCGTGATCGTGACGGGCGTGTACACGATCATCCTGGCGTTCACGACCCGGCCTCTGCAGGTGGGTCTGATCACCGGATCGATTGCGACGATCGCCACGGCGATGGGCGCGTACTACGTGCACATCGGCCCGGACTGGGTGTCCGCGATTAACGCCCTCGTCGTCGGGGTGCTCGGCGCGCTGACGATGCTGCGCGTGTCGCCGGCCCCGTCGTTGGCCGCCAAGCCGTAAAGACCTCCGCTGCGCGTCATCGCCTGCGCGTAGCGGAGCCCAACAAGAAGCCCCACCCCCTGTCGCCTTTCGCGGCGGGGGTGGGGCGGCTTTTTGCTGCCTGGAGTCAGTGCTGGTTGCGTCGCCGCCACATCAGCAGGCCCGTACCGCCGCCAAGCGCGACCACCAGACCGCCGGCGACCATCAGCGCCGTGTTCGCGCTGCCGCTGCTCGACCCGTCACCGGTCTGCGGTGCACCCGACGGAACAGTCGTGGGTGTCGACCCGCCGCCACCGCTCGGGCTCGTCGGTGTGGTGCTCGGGGTTGGTGTGGGGGAGTGGCTCGGCTTATGCGGCCTGCACCCCAGCGAGTAGACGTGCCCATCGAACGACACCGAGGTCACCAAAGCCGTGTTGCCTGCGTCGTTCGCATACCCCACCCCGAAGCTGAGAATGGTAGTGGCCGCCGTGTAGTTCCACTTCCCGACCAGGTCGGCTGGGGAACTGGCTGGCTGACCCTGACTACCCTCACCTGATGCGATCTTGCTGGACCACCACTTGCCGTCCGCGGTCTTGTTGATGGTGCTGTAGGGCGCGGTGGTTTCCAGTTTGAACAGCGGCAGCACGCCCTTAAACAGGTGCGCTTGGAATCCGCTGTTGGGCACGTGTGTCAGCGTGTACGCCGCTGCCGGTTTGTGGTGGATCAGCGACGGCCCGTCGAACAGCATGCCGCGGCGGAGCTGCTTTGGTTTCAGCGCGGTCTCGTCAGGGTTGACGTACCAGTCGGCGTTGCAGGTGCTGTGATCGCCGGTGCTGCCCGTTTGTGCACTCGCGTAGGTGGCGGGTGCTATCGCGAGCATGGCCGCGGCGACGACGCCAGCCATAGCGAGGATGCGTCTCATACGACAGGTGCTCATTTCTGCGGGGAATGACGTAATGAGACGCCTGTTGCTGGTGTGGGGTTGGCGGTTGGCGCATTCAGGACACCCATGACCGATAGTCATGCGAACGTGACGGGTCGTGTCGCACCCCGTACTAAGGGAGGCGGCTGGCGGCGCGACCGGCATGAGTCCACGGTTCCAGGACGGCGGCGATACCTGGCGCTCTTTATGCTGTCCCGGACCCTATAGACCGCTAGAGAGCGCGAGATCCGGCGCTCCGCCGTCAGCGTCGCCTGAGGAGACGTTCCCACCAGGTCGGAGGGACGTAGTCGAAGATGTAAGCCCCATCCTCAGTAACAGCGCCAGTCCTCGACTTCGCGTAGACCGGACCGCGATCGTCTCCAGTTACCGGCTTCATCCCTGCGATATCTGGGAGGACATTGAGCTCGGACACCTCACCGTCATACGGTCCGCCGGACAGGAGGATACGGTATTGCTGGGCAGCGGACGCCTCATCGCCGGCCGGCTGAGGGACAGCGTGAAGCGCTGGCTTTGCCGGTTCGTTGCGAGCCGCCGCGGAGTGTTCGAATGCGAAGACGTGGGCACCGTCGGAGGTCGTCTGCCCCGTAGGGACGTAGAACAGGTTCACGCCCCTTTGCCTCGGGTGGCGCAACTGGACGATGTCAGGGAATTTGCGGATCCGCACTCGTTCGCCGTCGCACGGTCCGCCGAACAGGTGGATCCGGTACTCCTGGCCGCCGGAAGTCATCGGTCGCTCCGTCTCTGGGCGGGTGGCGCGACACCTCAGCGCGAAGATCAGGTTCCGCATGCGCCCCCTCCCGCCCTGTTCAGCGTTGTGAAGCAGGGGGGCGTTACGGGAGCGGCACGAACTCAGCGCCCAGCCGCCTCAGTTTCTCCGCCGCGGCCTGCTCGTCCATGCCGACGAGCCGTAGCCCCCGGCCGCGTCCGTAGGGTGCAGCGTCCACGACCTTCCCGTTCCGGATGACGATGCCGAACGTCGCGCGGGGGAGCGATACCCAAATCATGCGGTCAGCAGGATCGACCAGCTTCACGATGCGCTGTCCTCGGTGATCCCGCACGCCCCGCATGTCCACCCCGAAAGGGCGCAGTCCGACCCGCAACCATTCCAGTTACGGCACGTCGAACACTCTCGCCCGTTATGAAGCGCCCTCGCGGGCTGGCCGCACGTAAGGCATACGGCGACCTGGCCAGAGCCTCCACCCATCGCGCGGGGAAGGACGTTGCCGCTGTGGTCGGTCTCGTGGACGTCGCGGACCTCGAAGTTGCTCACGTCTCGCTCGCTTCCTGGTGGAGAGGCTCAGCCTCGCGGTCAGCCAACGTCTTTCGTCTGCGGGCCGCCAGGACGAGCCCAGGTCGCTTGTCGCGCCGGTTGCGCGCCCGGTCGTACCGACGAGTGGTCTTCGGATCCCGATGCCCCAGGGCGTCCTGTACGTCCACCAGCGGCACGCCTTCGTCCAGCGCGTGCGTGGCCATGGTGTGTCGCAGCGAGTGTGGGCCGAGCCGTTCCCACGACTTGATGCCCGCCGTGCGGGCGAGATGCCGGATCAGCCTCCAGGCATACGCCTGATCGATGCGGAAGCCGGAGACGTTCAGGAACAGAGGCTCATCTTTTGCGGGCTTGCCGCGCTCCGCGAGGTAGGCATCGAGCGCTTCGGCGGCAATCTCCTCGATATGGCGGTGCGTGATGCTGCCGCCCTTCATAGTCAGGGCGATGGTCCGCTCGCCCTCGTTCCAGCCGAGGTCTCCGATGTTGGCGGCTACCACTGAGCCGACGCGTAGGCCGGCGTAGAACAGGACGGCGATCAGGGCCGCCGAACGCTTGCAGTCAGCCTCTGCGGCGTCGAGCAGCTGGTTGAGTTCGGCTTCGCTCAGCCCGACGGCGTTAGAGACGCTCTGGTCGATCTTGGGCCGCTTCACGGCCTTGGCGGGGTTGGTCTCGATGACCTCTTCGTCGGTGAGGTACTGGTACCACGAGGACACGACGGCCAGGCGGCGGGAGATCGAAGCGGGGGAGTAGCTCACCTGCTGGAGTGCGTGCTTGTAGGCATCCACGTGAGCGCGGCGGACCTTGAGCGGGTCGAGGTCGCGCTCGGCGCACCAGGGGAGCCAGCCGGGAACCTTCATACGTGGGGCGGTGCTCATGAGGTCGCGAGCGTAAGCGACCTTGGTGTGTTCGCTGCCCTGGGCGAGTAGCCATGCAGCGACCATCTGCCGGATCGTGTCTTCAGCATCGTTTGACCGCGCGGGAAGAGGCGCGACAGTCGGTTCGAGGGCGGTCATCTCTTCCACAAGTGGACCTTCTCTCCGCCGAGCATCGGCGCTCCCTCGGGGCCTTTAACATGGGGGGCGATCCAAACCGGGCGATGAACCTCACGCTTTGGGTGCCATTGCTGTCGCCAGTGTCCCCTGACGATCCACTGGTGGTGGTATTCCCGTCCTGATGCTTCGGATTCGTCCGAGGATGTCTGGGAGCGTCGCAAGGTGATGATCCTCACGGGGGCCGCTTCAGGATCGATCCGAGCTATACGTTTGCGGTCAGCGCGAGAGTAGGTCGCGTCTTCAATGTTCAGGATCGACTGCTGCATCAGTGTCCAGAATGTCTTCGTGACCGCGCCGTGTTTCTGGGCGCTATCGACATCGGCTGGCTTCCCGGGTTCTTGTCCGAACGACCACCAGCCGGGGACATGTGTCTCGTGAACTAGCGGGAGCATCCGCCTTGTCGCTTCGACCAGTTTGGGATACGCGGAGATCTGGTCCGTGTAGTCCCGGCGCTCTGTCAGCCAGATCGTTTGAACACCCTGGCCTTCGAGTACAGCCCAAGCGAACCCGTGGACTCTCTCCGTAATGGGTTCGAACACGTTTGGAGCTACTTCGACTTCGTAGTCTCGATTCCAAAGAGGTTCGGGAGTGTAGAGCAGGCCGACCATCGAGGGAAGATCCTCTTGTTGCAGAGAGTAGTCAGGGATGGTTTTTGCAGCCTCGACCGCCAGTTGGGCCATCTGCGGAGCGACGTAGTAGAGGTCAACGCTCACGGAGGCGAGAAGATCAGCAAACTTGATCCGCATTGCTGTAGGCGTCTCAGATGGGTAGACGTTGTCGAAGAACGCCTCGGCGCGACCGTCTCGGTACCAGGCCAAGAGGTCATGCTTGATCATCGGTAGATCGACTGCGCGGATCATGTCTCATTCTCTCATTTCCGCAGGTCAGATTCAGATAAATGGAATTATCCTTGCACTGATTAGGGGCCCCGAACCCCTGTTGAGCCGGGTTTCTGTCTGGTCGAGCATGCGTAGAAGTAGGTCCGCCAGCAGGACCGCCTCACTGGCTATCACCGGATCGTCGTAGTCGACGGCCCGGTGAGACGTCGGGTTCTTGAACAGTCCGATCGCGCCGGCGAAGAGAAACATCGCCGCTTCCTGCTCGCCGCCGTCCGCTGCCGTGTCGACCAGCGGTCCCGGGCCCTGCCGAGAGAACGCCTGCTTCATCAGTGCTACGCCCAGTGTCGAGCCAGGCAGATTAGCGAGTTCGCGTACTCGGATTTCGACTTCGCGCATAGCCGCGAAGACCGCCAACTCGTACTCACCAAGGAGGAACTGTTGCTCTACCTGCTGAGCAATCCGGGAATGAAGGGCCATCCCGAGCCGTTCGGCTGCCGCAAGCTTGGCTATTCCGTACTTCAGTGTCTCACGACCAAGCCTGCTTACGCGGTATGCGTCTGGGGACATCTGAGAGGGATCAGGTGTTACTAGTCCGTGTGTCATGAGCCACCCCCAACCCTCGCCGAGCGCGGCGCTGATCTCTGGGTCCTGTGCAGTGCCGTAATTCTCTGCCGCGCGCATCCAGTTCCGCCAGTTCGAACCTCTGCTAGAGGCATAGCTCTGGAGGATGAGGAGAGCCAGCGCATCGATTGGTAGGGCAAGTGTCTCTTGCTTCGAACGGTTCCAACTCATCCGGGCATCATCCTTGGCGGCGGGCGTGGGGGGCTAGCTTCCTCAACTTTCTAATCTCGACAAGATCAACTATCGCTCGGCCGGTCCCACGTCTCCCGAATCTCAATGACCTCTACCCGCTTCTCGACCGGAAGGTCATCAAGGAACCGCGCGTCGCCGTAGGCCGCCCGCTTGGCTTCAATGGCCTGTTCCTCGCTGGCTGCGATGAAAGGCACCCATGTTGCGGTGCACCACGCGCCGTTTGGGTTCTCGCGGCGGAGGTGGAATGTATGTATGGAGTCGTCCGTGGCTGAAGCACCATGCGTAGGTCTGCTCAAGCATCGCTGCCGCCTCTCCTTGGTGATCTTGGGGGTTTGTTTTGCGTCACCCGTATTGGAGTGCGCAGCCGTGGTCGGCGCAGTGCTCCATGCCGTCGATGAGCGACCGCAGCGCCTGAAGGTCGAACGACTCGTTCTCGTTCAGGTTCGGTGCGATCCCCCACTGCTCGGCGACGACACGGAGGCGCGGCAACATCCGCCGGCAGTTCTCGGAGGAGATGAACCCATGCACGTCACTGGAGTTCAGGAGCGGCTCCAGCGCGGTCGGGTGGTCTTCCCAGTCGCGCGGGAGTACTTCGGTGCTGAAGCCGCGCATCTTGTCGAGGTCGATGCCGTCAAGCGAGGCGAGGCGCTTACGGAACATTCCGTAGCCGACGTAGTCCCACTGGGCGCCGCCGGGGCTGAACGAGACTCCCATATTCGCCCCCCTATCTATCGCTGGTGGGCGGTTCGTTGATGCTGGCTGGTTGCGGCTGATGGCCCTTGCCGTTGCCGCCGCACTTCTCGGTAAGCATGCGTCCGCGCGGGAGATAAAGGGCTCCGCCGCAGTCGCCGCACCGGGTGATCATCCAGACCTTGTCGACGCCCGCGCCGCATTCGCACATGGCGGGCGGGTTGTAGCCGTCGAAGTGGAGACCGTCGTGGTCGCACCGATATCTCACGTATCCGGCAGGCCGGGACGTGTCGTTGCCGTAGGTGGCGGCATAATTGGGGGTGAGCATGGGTCAGGCTCCTACTGGTCGCGTGATCCACTGGACTCGGATACGGGGGTGCTCCCCCGCGTGCTCGTTAGCGGACCTCTCGGCGCCGCGGCGGGTCTTGTAGTTGTTCGCAGTCCACGGGCAACTCCCGCAACGCCACGAGTACGTATCGTCACGGAACGGGTTCGCATACACGTTCATGGACGAGCCGACGATGATCGAGCCGGCAGGTGGCGGGGCTGCCTTGGCGACGGTTTGGACGATCTCGCTGATGGAGGTCCGTTCCGCAGCGGACCTGAAGACGCGTTGCGCGGTGTCGATGTCACCGCGGGCGATCGCAGCGATGACGGCCTTGGCGTCGCTCATGCCGCCTCCCGCTTCTCCGGGTAACGGCGGTGGGTTGCCCAGCCGTCCTCGGTGAGGACGTAGCGGCCCTTCTGGTAGCCGAGGTGTGTTGGGACCGGTTCGGAGAGTAGGCCTGCGTCAATGAGCGGGTGGATGTATTCCTCGGCTCCGCGAGGCAGGCGATCCGGATACCAGACATGCTTGGCGTCCGGCCGGTCCGGATTCGTCATCATGTCCAGTAGGTCGTCGCCAGCCTTCGCGACCTGTACGCGCGTGAGGTGGCAGCCGAGTTCGCCACGGGCGGCCATGGCGAGGATGCGGCGTTGTGTCGCGTTCGGCTTGCCCGTGTACGGGTCGTACCAGCCGAGGAACGGCTCACGCCCGGCTTCGGCCTTGACCCACTCTTCCTGGTAGGTCATCGCGCCATGGCGGCAGTCCTGGATACCGGTGTGGAACATTGCGGGCGGGCCACCGGGAAGTTTCAGGTTGTCGCCGGGGAACGTCACGGGCTTCTGTCGGGTCGAGATCGGTTCCTCGCAGTACCAGCAGGCGCCCTCAGGGATCGACATGAGGCGTCGCGCTCGGCGGAGGGCATGGCTCGCTTTCGACTGCTCGCGCAGGTCCCGGCACGGCACGGGTTCGCCGCAGTGGGCGCAGACGGCGTAGTGCTCGGGCAGGACACGCCACGCTTGGTGGTCCTCGCCGTAGATGGAGATGCCTTCGGCTGCGGGGTCGTCGGCGCGCTGGAGGAAGATCTGCCCGGAGCCAGCGAGGACATCGATGACGCGGTACACGCGATCTTCGTGGGCGATGAGCCGGCCGACTGGTGGCGTGCGGCCGTACACGCGTCGCTCACCGATCTCATCGAGGACGTGCTGGTACTCGCTCACTGGCCCTCCTGGTCGGTGATGGACTGCCGGGTCCGCTCGATCAGCGCAGCGAGTGCGATCACGGGGAGCCCTCCTGTGTCTCTCCAGCCCTACCGGGGGCATCGGGCGTCTCGCGGTTGATCAGGATTAGCTCGCGGACGCAGGTCGCCCGGATGTCGCGGACGCAACCGGCGATGAAGCGCTCACCGCGCCGGTTGAGTTGGACTGTGGTCTTAACACCAGCCAAGCCGTGCAGGTTGGTCCACTCCGGATCGTCGGAGTGGATGTGCAGGTCGATGAACAGGTTCGGGCCCCGGTTCTGACGGCAGAGCGCTCGGTAGTCACGCTCGGCCCTCCTTTGTTCGCGGACGAGCCGACCTGCTTCGAGGATCGCGCGGGCGACGACTCGGGGTGCGGCGATCACGCCGGACATATCCATCTCAGCCCTCCTGAGCCTCTGTGGCCCCGCCGGTCGCCTCCGTAGCCGCAGACACGGGAGAGGGGGCGTCAGCGTTGCTCTCAGGCTCGCTGCGGTAGTCGAGGTGTGGCACGCCTGCCACGCACATCGCCCCGCAGTGCTGGCAGTGGAACTGGCCCAGCGGCGCGCCAACGAGCTGTTGCGGCTCCCACGGCCATGGGCAACGCTCGCCCATCTCGTTCAGCGGGGCGTCGATGCTCATGTCCCTGGACAGGTCCAGGGCGACGGCATCCTTCGGTGCAATGTCTTTCCAAGATCGGACGGTCTCAGCCATCGGTTCAGTCCTCTCCGCCCGTGGGGGCGTCCGGGGTCGTCTCAGGGAGGAGATTGCCGCTCCAGTCGACTCCGGCTCGGCGGGTTACCTCGGCGTCTCCGGGGGCCTCAGGGGCGTCCAGGGCGGCAAGGACTTCCGTGGCGAGACATTCGTAGGCCGTCCGCCAGGCGTTCCACCTGACCTCCTCGACGCCGTTCTTAGCCTCGTTCACACGCGTCGCTGCCGAGCGGGCTCGCCTCTTCCAATCGGACGTGAGCGCTCGGATGGCGGCCTTGAGCGCGTCCCGCTCGGTCTCGGCCGCGACAACACGGTCATCGTCAGGTGGCGGGACGTCCAGCGGAACCCACACGCCGCCGCGCTGCTCCTCGGTGCGGAAGACACCGAACGCGCGGCGGTAGCGGATGCGGTCACCGGTCTCTGGGCTCCACACTTCGTGCCAATTCTCGCGGTGACTACGCGGCAGGTCGCACTGGATCGGGAATGACCAATGGACGGAGATGCAGCGGCTCTCGTCGGACAGGTCCGGTGTGATCTCAGCGCTCATCGTTTGTCTCCTCGGTGGTGGCCTGTCGCCCTCGGCCGCTATCGCGCGGGTCACGGCCCGCTGGTGCTGCTCGATACGGGAGGACAGCTCGGCCTCGGCGTGCTCGGCGCGGGCGGTCAGGTGAACCAGGTGCTCGTCCCGGACCGACAGGGCGGCAGCAGCCAGATCGGCGAAGCTCGCACCGACGAAGTGGGCGAGGCCGACGGAGCCGTCGTATGGCGGGCGCTCCGGCAGGACGCTCGCCTTGACGCGCGCTTCGATCGCTTCGGCCATCCGGGCGGGCAGGTCACCGGGATCACCAGCCAGAGCGGCCAGCATGCGGTCGGCGATGTCACGGCCCCAGGCCGCAGCGATGCTGTCCGCGATCGTGTGGACCTGCCCAAGGGAGTCGCCGTCAGCGCAGGAGAAGAACCCGTAGTTCGCGAACGGGTACATCCGCATCCAGTTCGTGGCGACCTCGGTCAGGCGCTCGCGCAGGCCCTCAGCGGTTACGGGTGCGCGCTCGCTGGCGGCACGAAGAGCGTCGAGGAGACGGCAGGCGGAGTGCCAGACCTCACCCTCCCCGTAGGTCTTCAGGTGCTGAGCGACCTGAGCGACATCATCGAACGAGGCTGTCACAGTCGCCGGGTCAGCGGTTACGGGTGCGGTTGTGTCGTCCGTGGTCACGATCGCTCCTCACCGGTTGCTGCCATTCGGTAGGTATCGCACGGCCACATGTCTCCACACGCCACGCAGTAGTTGCCAGTCATGCCGCCCGGCGCGGTCTCACGCGCGTGCCATGCGCCGATCCTGGACAGGCGCTCTTCCAGGGTCTGGATCCGCTGTATGGCGAGGTAGGTCCGCGCGTCGAGGTTCCGCTCGTCGATCCATGCACCTCGACCGCGAGGAATGTTGGCCAGGTCGAGTAGATGGTGCGCGACGACCGCGAACATGAGTTGCTCGGCGACGGCCGTCGGCAGGTCCGGCGGCCCAGGGTTCGGGAGGATCGGGTGTGGCTTGCCCTGGAGGATCTGGAGGAGCGTCCAGTTGATCTCCCCCGGCTCGGTGGTGTCGTCCTGCGGTGTGCGCTCGGGTGCGGGCTCAAGCATCGTTGCCTCCTGCCGATGCGCTCTGCGGTACCTGCGTGTGATGCTCGGCCTGCCACGCCACGATCTGCTCACGAGCCGCAGCGATACCGTCTAGATGCCGCTGCGGCGATCCCGCCCGGCGGCACAGGTCCTCGTACTCGACCAGCAGCCACGGCGTCACCTGATCCTGAGCGCGGAACACGAACACGGGCTCGTCCTCGCCGATGTCGCCGCACTCCAGCTCGACACGTCCGTACTTACGATCACAGGCCATCTCAGGTCTCTTTCTTTTTGGGTGATGGCGGGGTTTTCTGCGGCGCTCCTTACTGCGGAGGATTCGCATTCGCGTGGTATCGAGTTTGAGGGGAAGTCGCTATCGGATACGCTCCCGCCATTTTATCAAGTTCGACGTGATCGGCAGGCGTTAATGAATGGCTACCGGGAAAGCGTGATTAAGCTGATTGCGGAATCCAGCTAGTTCCGCACCTACGACAAAGACAACTGCGGGATCTAGCGTGAATAGGTGTCGGCTGCTCGCAGTTCGGCCAGGGCGGCTGAGCGAGAAGCAGCGGATCGCTCACCGGATCACCCGGTCCCGGTCGGCGTCCCACGCGGTGCAATGCGAAGCGGTCCGGCCGTCGTCCCAGCGGATCGTGATCTGCCATGCCGGCCATACGGGACGGTCGGTTTCGATGCCTAGGACGTCGTACTCCTGCCCCCAGTAGCCGCAGTAGTAGCGGCCACCGACGCGCTGGGGGCCGATCTCGCGGGCGAAGGCGGTCACCGGTTGAGCCTTTCGCAGTTGCTGCAGTTAGGTGCGCCGAGGTTCATGGGATCGGCCCTGTCCGGGTCGGCGACGAGAAGGACGCCGCACAAGGCCCGCGGCACTTTCAGCCCGAGGCGGTCCAGCCAGTACTGGATGTCTCCGACGATATGGACGTAGTTGTCGTCGCTGCTGCTGGGGGCGAGGCGGGTGTCGGTCTGTGGAGCGGATCTGGCCATGGTCTTCCTTCTCTCTGCTAGCTGATGGTGTGGCCGTAGACGTTCATGGGGTGACTTCTTGGCAACACGAGATCAGGGAGGTATCGCGGTGCCTCTGCTGGTGTTTCCCTGCGGCGGTGCGCGCCTTATCGATGCCTTTGACGTGCTTGATCGCCTCGCATCGGCCGCAGTAGACGAAGTCGTGGCGTGGTTCCGGCCCGGGCCCGTAGCCGATCGCGTCTTCTATCGGAACGCTGACTTCGGCAGCGAAGTGGGCCAGTAGAGCGGCGGCGGCGTCTTTGCTGATTCGGCTCATGCCTGACCTGCCCTGCAGGCGCAGTACACGGTCCGGCCTCGGCCGCCGTTGCGGTACTCGACCCACTCCCCGCGGTCCCAGCACTCAGTGCAGTCATACGGAGGCATGCCTCAGCCCCGCTTCCATGGGTCCGGAAGGCGAGCCGCGCGGGATCCCTGCGTGACCATCGTCGCGAAATCCAGCTGCGTCATCTCGAAGCTCATCAGGAGCTTGCCTCGGGCGTAAACCTCGACCTGCACGCCGCCGCCACAGGGCTTGAACTGAATCGTGTCTGTCATGGCTCAGGCCACCTCCACGTCGGAGACGGTGAAGTCAGGCCAGTCATCCGCTGCCATGCCTCTGACGGCGTCCTCGTTCGCGCCGCGGTAGTCCATGTCGAAGCTGCCGTTCGAGCTTGAGAGGGTGACGACGAAGAGCGCCATGTTCAGGCCGCCTTAAGGAACGCGTAGAAGACCTCCGCCTCGGCGATCAACAGCGCCGGGTCATCATCCGGATCGCGATCGAAGTCGCGGTTGTTGGACGCCCTGAACAGAGACCGGTAGCGGGCGTCCTGCTCCGCTGCGTCTCCGGTCTCCACCCAGTCGATGAGGACCTTCGCGTTAGCTGCGACCGCGCCCGGGTTGCTTCGCTCGGTGGTCAGGTCGCCGGCGTAGCCGAGTACGTGATCGCGGCGGATCCGGACGGTACTCTCCCGAGGTTTTTCGGGGGCGTTGATCGAGTTGAGTTCCATAGTTCAGGCCATCGCTTTCATGTTGGCGAGGTGGCGCTGGCCGACCTCGGTGATCGTGTACGACGTGTGCACCGCACCGCGGACCGCGGACAGATAGCCGGAGTCGGCGAGCTGGTGCAGGGCCGCGCGGATGTAGGAGGCCGGCACGCCAGGCTGGACGCGCTGCAGATCCCCGATCGTGTGCGGCAGATCGTTGGTGAAGGCGGCCAGGACCGCGTTGTTCACGTCATTCCAGGCGGCGTCGGTAGAACCCATGGCGGGTGTGTCCTTTCGGGAGTGGGGGGAGGAGGGTTAGGCGGCGACTGACGCCAGCCGCTGTTTGCCCCGTTCGGTGATGCGATACAGTCCGCGACCGGTCTTCTCGATCTCGCCCGAGGCGACCAGGTCGGTGAGAGCCTTGGTGATAGTGCGGAGCGCCGGCGGCGGGGACATGTGGGTCTGGATGAACCCGACCATCTCCCCTCGGTTCACTTCCTGGCCGTCCCGCTCCGCCAGATAACTCAAGACGGCGTCTTCGCCGATGCGGGACTGGTCGGAGTCGTCCTGTGTGTCCGCCTTCGATGACTGGCTTTGTGGGGTGTGGGCGCTGGCTCCGTCGCCGCCGGCGACAGGACCGACGAACGGCTCGAGTTGCGCCGGCTCCCCGCTCGTTGCCCAACGTCGCGGCTTGATGATCAGGAACGTTCGCATCGTCGCGGGACGGTCAGCGCCGGGCCCGAACACGTAACCGAGACCTGAAGTCGTGTCTCCGTTCGGCCATTCCTTGGGCAGCGTGCACGGGTCGACGGGCATCGACCCGTTGAACGCGACCTGGCCCGAGAGGCGGTTCGCGGTGCGGAACACGATGACGTTCCCGGCGGCGACTGCGTCACGGATCGCCATGGAGTTGCCCAGGCTGTTCAACAGCGGCACTTGGGTGATTAGCCGGAATTTGATCCCGCACTTGCGGGACATCGCGATCATTTCCTCAACGAGCGCACAGCAGACAGGGTCACCGAGGACGGTCTGCGCCTCGTCGACTGTGACGCTGATCATTGGCAGGCCGTGACGCGGGTCGCCGGGGGTGAACTCCTCGATGCCCTCGATCTCTTCGCCGTCCTCATCGACCCACCGGATCGTGGACATGAGTTCGTTGCGGGCGTACATACGGTCGCGGAGTTCACGGAGCCGGCCGCGGATCGCGTCGAGGCCACCAGCGAACTGAGCGACAGCGTTCTTCCACCCAGACTCGGAGTAGGACTGCCCGCGTTGCGGGTCCAGAAGGATCGAAGCGATCACACCAGAGTGGCGTTCCTCGGCGAGGAGGAGTTTGACGAGGACAGACTTCCCGGCGTCGGTGGATCCGGCGATGAGGTCGTGGACCGGCCCGGACCGTGGCCGGTAGTGCCGGTACGAGACAGGATTCCCGTCGGTGTACACGCCGATACGGGAGACACCAGTGGCGGTTTTGAGAGTCGGCCCAGGCCAGTGGTGAACCTCCTGGAGCGGGTTCTCGGCCTGCACGAGCACCCGGAAGTGCCGAAGGGACCCGTCGGGGGCCGGTTCGATACTGATCGAGCCGGTCTTCAGGTGGAGTGCGCCACCGATGTCCTCGGTCGCCATAATCGCGCGCTTGTAGGTGCCTTTGGTGACTTCGCCCAGTCCGGCCCAGCCGCCGCGGATCTTCTCTACTTCGAGGATCCGCGAGTGCTCGAGCGGGCCGCCTGAGCAGGAGACATGGAGGCGCCACGACTCGACCAGCTCCGGGTCCTCCGCGACGGGCGCGACCTCGGGCGCCTGGTGGTTGCGGATGCGGTAGCGCCACCACCACGGCAACGCGAACGCCCCACCGACGATCGCGAGCCACGCGGGCATCGGCTTGCCGACACCGTGCGCTGCGGCTTCCATGAGCCACAGCGTCGCCGCGATGATTGAGGTGACCGCGTGCAACTGCCGCCAGATATTCACGGCCTTGGCGTAGAGGGCCCACCATGTGCCGCCGGCGGTTACCGCGCCGGTTGCGAGGACCGCCCACCACGGGGCACTGAACACCTCCAAGGCGAACCCAGTGACGTAGGCGCCGCCCATGACCTCGACGGGGATGAGTTGGCGGCGGAACCGTCTCCCGACCTTGAACGTCCCGGCGAGGGCCCGGTGCTCCTTCTTCGGAGCGGACGCCGCAGCGGCAACCGCTGGCTGGGACACGTCAACGCGAACCGTCTGCGGGTCCCGCTGCTCAACTGCTACGGCGTCCATGGGTCTCCGTCCCTGGAAAATGTGAGATGTGGGGTGGGCCCGGGCGCGTCACCGCCCGGACCCGAATGCAGGTCAGCCGCTGTAGAAGCTCGTGTCGCCGACCTTCGCCGTGGCGCCCTGGACGGACTGCTCGACGTTCTCGTGGCCCTGCGTCCGCAGCTTTGTGCGCGCCGCCTCAGCGTTCGCGACGGTCTGCTCCGCGGCCTGCAGGCGCTGCGTCGCCGCGGTGCGCCGCTGCATCGCTGCATCCATCAGATCCGTCATCCCGCCGGCGGTCTCAGAACCCAGGCCCGCGTTCAGCAGGCTCGTGTTCGTGGACTCGTGCGCGGCGATCTCCTTGTCCGCTGCGGCGATCTCCGCTCGGGCTTCCTCGATCCGCCCTGCCGCTGCGCTGATCGTCGCGTCAAGGTGGGTGCGGTAGGTGCCGATGTTGGTGGTCTCACCGGTCATCGTGTCGGTCACTGTCGTTTCCTTTCCTGTTGGAGACTCACTGCCTGCCCCGGCCGGGACAGCCCGGAGAACGGCCGCGCCTCGAACACGCGACGTCGGCTCCTCTGGTTTCGGGGTGGGTGTCGTCGGCTCCGGCTCGCTCGCCTCGGCCGCAGCGCCTCGCCGGAACTTCGCTTTGGCTCGTTCCCAGCCAGCGCGGATCGCGTTCCGCAGCGGCGGTACCGGCTCTCCGGTCGCGGCGCGGCGTTCCTGCCATTCCTGGTGCTGCTTCTTGGCAGCGACGAATCCGTCCCGCATGTCGGCGACGGTCGGCGACCAGCCGTGCCGCAATTGGTATGCGAAATGACCGAGGGCGTTTCTTCGGGCACCCCACCACAGAGCGCGGGCGCGCCGGGATTTGTCCCAGCTCGGGTGTCGGCTTTTCAGTTCTTTGTTGAGTTGTTTCCGGTAGCGGTCTTGGGCGGTCCGGTATTCGGCGGCTTTGCCTTCGAATATGTGGCACAGCGCCCAGCCGATTGCGACGAGCAGTAGAAGTCCCATTACGTCACACCCCGAACAATTTTCCGATGACGGCGGCACCAGTCACCGCGACGGTTGACAGGAAAGTGGCGAGCCAGCTACCGATGGTCCCGCCGATCTGCGGCCCGAAAGCGGGAAGTAGAAGCGCGGAAATCTCGGTGGTCCGGTTCGACTGGTGTTTCGGCCACAAGTCGTAGATGACGATGTAGGCGAGGACGAACGCGATCACAACGGGGATGGCAGCACCGACGTAGGGGATGGTGACGGCCCACCGCATCACGGTGACGGCCCACGAGGCGAGGAACGCGGCGGCGAACCCCACCCCGGCGATCAGGTACAGCCACGGCTTCAGGAACTCGATCTTGCCGAGGGGCTTCCAGTTCAGCAGCAGCGCGAACGTGATGCAGATGCCAGCGGCGCCGAGCGAGATGGCGGTGAAGTGGTGCGGGACAGACGCCGATACGGCGGCCTGCCTCGCAGCTACGGATGTCAAGGGACCTCTCCTTCTGTGAGCAGGGATTAGTGGAGTCGCCACACGATGACGGCGAAGATCAGGAAGCAGATCGAGCGGGCGGGTCGCTGGATCAGCCATGCGGCTGCGTACAGCGCCCAGGACGCGGGGATCGCGATGAGGAAGCAGTGGATGCGTTGCGCCAGGCGGAGGAACGGAACGCCGCCAGCCATGGGGGCGGCCTTCGCGTAGGCGAGGAGCTCGTAGGTCGACGCAGGGTGCTCGGCTTTGAAGCCGGAGTTGCGCCCGGGCCAGTTCCCGAGCTTCGCGAGGGTCTCTTTGGCTTGGGAGATCCACAGGTCGACGACCTCGTCTACGGCGCTGAAGTCCTCTTCCTCATCGGTGTCGGCGCCGCGTTCGCGGTCACCTTCGGTTACACTCTCCTCGCGCGCACCCGGGCGCGCCCGCGCGTCGCGCCCCTCCGTCGCGTAGGGGACCTCTTCTTCGAGCAACGGCCCGTTGCCCATTGCGCTTTGCCTCATCACTGCCCGTCACCTCCTTCCAGATACTGGATGCGCGTGTTGATGAGCCTGATCATCTGGTCGACCTCCGTTACGGACAGGCCTGCTGGCAGGTCGGCGACGATCCGCCGCCAGCGGTCGAACTGGACCGCGACGCGCTCCTGCGGGGTCCGCACCCGGCGGGCCTTCCGGTCAAGGAGTGCCTGGCGTCGCTCGGCGCGTGCCTCGGATCGAGTGCTCACGGGGTCGCCTCGACGTCTGACTGCTCGGCGTGAGCGCCCTGCGGCTTGATGTAGGTCCGGTACGCCCAGATGGCAGCGATGCCGAGTGTGATGATCACGATCAGCCCGACGAATCGCATGTACGTGTGGAGGTTGCGATCCATAGCGGTCGCGACCACTCCGCCGGCGACCGCCCCGGAGATGGTTGCGGCAACAACGGTCGTGACCACTGGCCTGATGTTGGTGGTCATCCGGTCTTCACCTCACTGGTCTGCTGGTGGTCTTTTGGGGTGGTCGCGTCCGCCTGGTCGTTGCCGCGGTGTCCGCCTCCGACCGGTCGCGGACCGGCCTCCTGGATCCGCTTGAGAGCCCAACTCGGGGAGAACCCGAACCGCTTGGCGAGGGCACGCTTCGACAGCGGCGACCCTGCCTGGACACTGGCGAGGTACGCGTCCACTGCACGCTGGTTGTCCTCGGTGGATGGTTGCGGCTTGGTGGTCGCGTTCACATGGTCGCGTCCGGTCTTCCGGGTGGACTTCTTGGCCGGTCGCGTCCGGTTGGCCGGGTGGTCTTTTGGGGTGGTCGCGTCCGCCTGGTCACTGGACGCAGGAGGCTGGACGTTCGGGTAGTCGCGTCCACTGGTTTCGATGGCGGCGCGTCCGGTCGCGGTAGTGGTCGCGTCCACCGGTCGCGGGGTGGTCGCGTCCACCGGTCGCGGGGTGGTCGCGTCCACCGGTCGCGGGGTGGTCGCGTCCAGGTGGTCGCTCGGCCGCGTCCGGGTGGTCGCGGACAGGGTGGTCGCGGCGCCGTCCGTCCAGAACAGCCGGACGCGGGTCTTGGGTCCGGTGACCGGACGCGCGACGGTGGACGCGACCACCAACCGGACGGAGGGCCGGCGGTCTTTCGCGAGCCGCTTCTGGTTCTTCGCGATCGCCCTCTTGCGGTCGATCCTGTCGATCTCCGTGACGGCCGCGGTCCACGCCTCGTCAACGGTTCTGATGCCGTAGCGGACCGCGAGGGACCATGCATGCCACGTGATGCGCGGGAACCGCAGCCACCGGAGGATCCCGAACCGCGGCCGGGCCTCAGCGACCTTCCCTTTCGCGCGCAGGTGCTTGCGGTGAATCAGCGAGGAGTACAGCTCCCACAGGGCGATGCCGACGAGGCTCATGGCACCGTAGGAGACCGCTTTGGGGTTGGGGTCGAGGTTGATGTGCTGACGTATCGTCTGCGCGTTAAGGCGTTCGGTGACGACAGGGCAGGCGTGCCAGTAGTTCATCGCGCCGGCCGAGCAGGCGAACAGCCAAGTCGCGAACCGGAATAGTGCGCCCCGGTCACCATCTTTGCGCGCTTGGTGGTACATCCAGCCGGTGAAAGCGGTCGTCAGCTCCCATGCGGCGGCAAATATCAGGGCGCCGAGAAGGGGCCAGCCGAGTTTGTCGTGCGCGAATCCGATCTGCCCAATCCACGCGACCGCCATAGGAGCGAGAATCGGCCCCGTGATCATGACTCGCCGACCGACCGTTGGCATTAGCGCCTGGATCTTCTTCGCAAGTTTCTGCCGGGCGTGCTGGCGTCGAATGCGGCGCTTCGCCTGTTCGTTGGCGCGGGTCTGCTTCTTCTCCTCGTCGAGGATCAGTTTCTGCCGCTCGCGCTGAAGGCGCAGCTGTTCCCGTTCGTGGCTGAGACGAACACGGGTCTCTTCGGTGATGCGTGCCTGCTCGGCGGAGACCTGGATACGGGTGGCTTTGCGGTCGGCGGGGATCTCGCTCATGCCGCCACCTCGTCGCGTTGCTGCTGGATCTTCTGGCGTTCGTCGATGTTGTAACCGCCCCAGATGCCGTACTGGTCGTGACGGTCAAGCGCGTCTTCCAAGCAGTCGACACGGACCGGGCAGCCCTCGCAGATCGACCTAGCGAGCGGCGCACGCCGTCCCTTCGCCGGGTACCAGGCGTCCCCTCCGACGTCACGGCACGCGGCGTCGTCCTGCCATTCGAGGCCCCGCATGTCCAAGGCGAGGGCATGGAGGAAGGAGGCGACACCACTGCCCCAGGGGGAGGATGCGTGGTGGCGTTGGCGGGCGGTCATGGCTCAGACCTCTTCGTTCGCGTTGTCGGGGAACAGCTCGGCGTCCAAGGCGGCGAGCCACTCTTCGTCCTTGCGGGACAGTTCGACGGTCATGGACTCGGGATGGCCAGCCGGCGGGGCGTCGAAGGAGCGGACGACGCTGCAGCAGGAGCAGGTCTCCCCGTACTGGCGGAGCTCGCCATCGGTCACGTACTCCAGCGGCACCCAGCCGTGCCCGTCCCGGACGCAGTCCTCGATCTGCGTGCATGACGCGCACAGCATCTGCAGGGACCCGTCCGGCTGCTCGGTGATCGACCACATGAAGTCGACGGGCAGGAGGCGGAGGGCCGTACCGCGGGAAGTGAAGAGCGGCTGGACGTCCTCGTAGCCCTTCCACCAGTCCGGTCCACACATGTCGCAGGTTGCGGTGGTCGCACCATAGGTTTTGCCGAACGTCATCGGGTTCACCTCCCGTTGGTGGTCGTGTCGGTGGTCTGGGTGTTGTCGGCGGCCTGCTGCTCGAGCTGGCGACGCAGGAACTGCTGATCGACTCCGTGGCCGACCGGGTCGGTGTAGGCGCTCATGACCGACCTCCTTCGGCGCGGGCGGGGTAGTGGTCGCCGAGGTGGTAGCGCTTGTACGTGCCCTCTGGCACGTTCAGGGAGTGCCGCTTGCCGTTCTTGCCGCGAACCACGAGGACCCACACAGACCGGCACTCCACCGGGAGGGGCATCTGCTTGCAGTACGGGGCGGGGCTCACCATGCGCAGGGAGCGTCGAGCGGTGACGACACCGGTGATGTTGGGCTTCGTCGTGGGCCTTGCGCTGGTGGGCCCTGGGTGGGTGGGTGCTGCGCTCGGAGGCTTTGTGGGCTCCGTGCGCGGCGCCGAGCCGGTGCTGGCGCATCCAGCCGTACCTACGAGCAAGCCAGCGGCAGCGACCACGCTGATGAGTTTCGTCATGCCGTCACCGCCCGGTCAGGGTGGAACTCGTGGTCGACGTCAGCGGCGCGGACGGTGTGTCCACCGTCGTCCCAGCAGTCGAACTGGATCGGGCCGCCGGTCAGGGACGTCTGGTGAATTGGGCAACGAGCGTTCATCGGACGTCACCGCCCGCGCTGTAGAGCGAAGCGATGACCTCATCGAGGTCGACGCCATCGTCCGCACTCAGATCCGAGAACGCCGGATCGGTGCTGTAGCCGTGGCGTCCCAGCACCTCACTGATCTCAGCGAGTGCCTCGGTGGCGTTCGCCGGGACCGGCCCGCCGCTCCCGCTGAGGCCCTCCACGATCCGGCTGACCGAGCCGGCGAGCACCGCCAGATCCATGTCGGCGCGCACCGCGGCGGGAATCCGCAGGTTCGGGTGAGGGGCGTGACCCTCGTGCTCGTGGCACTCGACCGTGGTGACGACGAGGGAGTGAGTGGTTCCGCGGGTCTCGACGCGGCCCGTGGCGGTGACAGTTGGCGGTTGCAGGATCCTGCCCGGTCCGCGGACCGGACCGATCAGATCACGGAACTCCTGGTAGTAGAGCGGGAAGACGATGATGCCGATGGATACGTGTTCGCCGCTCAGGCGGAACTCTGCCCAGTCGTTGCCTTGCCTGGTGCGGTGGGGGCTGTGGCCGTTGAGGATGCCGGTGACAGTGACGATCTCGCCGTCCTCGTGGAGACCGGCAGCGATCGAGGTGATCGACGGTCCCTGGATGGTGTAGGTCTTCATCGGTTCGCACCGCCGTCCTCGTCACCGAGGAACGTGCCGAGCACCTGGATGCCGTTCGAGATCGGAACCTCACGGACCGCAGGCTTGGAGATGCGGTCGCGGATCACGGAGACGAAGATCGCCAGGACGATGGCACCGAACGGGACGATCAGAATCGACGCTTCCGTGTAACGGATCCATGCGGGTGCGCTCATCGGGGTGAGGAGTGTGAGACCGAGGACCGCGTAGTAGGCGCCGACCGCAACGGTGGGCTTGTAGAGGGTCATGTCGTCACCTCCCGTTCTGGTGTTGGGTCTTGTCGTACTGGTCGCGGAGGAAGTCGCTCTCGCTGCTGTCGAAGTCGTCGCCGTAGTGCATGACGATGGGGAGGGCACGCATCAGGACACCCCCGGCAGGTTGCGCTGGTGCTCCATGCCCATCGCGAACGCACCAGCGACGGCAGCGAGGAAGCCATCGACCTCGTCGGTGACGTCCGCGCCGTTCAGCTGAGCGTCCAGCGCGGCAGCGAGAGCGGTCACGTTGATGGAGGCGGGTACCCGGAACTGCGGGATGCTGTCGTCGTCCGCGATGGGGCGAGGAACGCCATGCTCTAGAGTGAGTGCCACAGGATCGGTTCCTCTCGTGATGGGGCGGTGACAGGTCCTGCTCGCCCCGTTCCGGTGTTCGCGCACCGGGCGGGGCTTCTTGCTGTTCGCGAGGGCGGTCACCATTCGGCTCGCCCCACATCGGTGATCTCTTGTTGACACCGGCAGGTCTGGCAGAAGGCGGTCTCGCCGATCGTCCACATCGATGCACTACCGGTCGGCCACAGGTAGTGGGCGCAGACGAGCACGACTCGTAAGGCAGCCATCAGGCGACCGCCTCAGGTAGTGGGGGGCTGATCCGACGCCGCTCCAAATATTCGGCGACCGACTGCTTGTAGATCTTGATGGGGGCGTTACGGGCAGGCCCCTTGACGGCCTGAAGCTCCCCGTTCCTGACGAGCCGCCTCACGGTCCACCGTGAGAGATGAAGCTCTTTGCAGGTCTCCGCTGTCGAAAGGAACACGTTGCTACCCTCGCTCTCCATGTAGCAGTACGCTACAAGATGCACCAAGATGCTGCAAGGGGGTCTGGCCAAGAGGTTGTTCCAACTTGTTGCAAGGCGCTACAACAGACCTATGAGCGCAGATGAACCGGGCGCCCGTTTCGCAGCCGAGGTCGACGCCAGACGGAAAGCGATGGGTCGCGCGGTCGGGTGGCTGGAGGATCGATCGGGTATCGCTCGCAGCACGGTTGGCCGCTGGCGAAGAGGCCTTGCTGCGCCAACACCAGAGCCGGTGATCGCGATTGCCGATGCCCTCGGCATGGACCGGACGACAGCGCTGCAACTCGCTGGGCTCTCTCCGGCGATCGCGGTGGGTGAGGCGGGCGAGCCGATGGCGTTGACCAGGATTCACATTGATGTCCTGCTGGCCGAAATACGTAGGCGAATCCCCAATGCTGACGACACTGCGTCTGAAGGCTCGGACTAGTAAGTGGTGGCAGGTTGTGGTTTCTTGGCGCACGACACCACCGTCCGCCTTGCGGGCGAACCACTGCCATGTAGCAAGGCTGCAACTCGCTGCAGTAACCATGGAGGGATACTGCAGTTCTGTGCACCATCCGCAGTTACCCTGCAATTACACGTTGAGAAGCCTCTAGGGAGGCGGGATGGACCCGGCTCAGGAGTGGACGGGGCGCACAGCCACCGCGCTCCGCAAAGCCCTACGATTGACCGTCGACCGGTTCGCCAGCCGACTCGGAGTAGCACCGCGGACTGTCGCGAATTGGTCAGCGCAGCCCGATATGGTCCCGCGCGTAAGCGTGCAGGACGCACTCGACGACCTGCTCGGCCAGGCGACTCCCGCCGTCCGAGAGCGCTTCACGGAACTTGCTGATGGCAATGAGGGTGCGTCGGTAGGCCATGCTCAATCGCTCCGTGTCGCGATCTCGGTGGTAACCCGGAATCGAGACGTGCTGCTCGTGAAGCGCCGTGATGACGGGGCAGGGATCTCTTGGCAGTTCCCGGCCGGCGTCATCAAACCGGGCGAACGCGGCGAAGACGTAGCCGTGCGGGAGACCCTTGGGGAGACCGGCGTTCACTGCATCGTGCAACAGCCGATCGGCTCCCGGCTCCACCCCGTGACGGGTGTGTACTGCGACTACTACGCCTGCGACTTCCTCACGGGAGAAGCAGTGAACCGGGATACCGTGGAAAATGCCGGTGTCGCATGGGTGTCGCGCCAGGATCTGACCCGGTTCGTCGCCCGTGACAAGGTGTACCCGCCGATCTTGCGCTTCCTGGAGGAACAGCGTGACGCAGCCCACCGATAGCCGCCCCGTCATCGCAGCGGCCGTGATCGTCAAAGACGGTCGCTTCCTGCTCGTGCAGCGGGCCGTCTCGGAGGGCAGCCTGTCGTGGCAGTTCCCGGCCGGCGAAGTCGAGCAGGGCGAATTGGTAGAGGACGCGGCTGTTCGGGAGACCGCCGAGGAGGCCGGGCTCGTCGTTGTCGCTAAGAGCAGGCTGGGGGAACGGATCCATCCCGCCACGGGCCGCGAGATGGTCTACGTCGAGTGCGAAGTCATCGACGGAGAAGCGCACGCCGCGGACGATGAGGAGATCGCTGCAGTCTCCTGGATCCGTCTCGACGAGATCCCCGAGTACGTCCCCTACGGCTTCTACAGGCCGGTGCACGAACACCTTGCCGAGAGGCTGGGAGGCGGACCGCGCGAGCGCACCACCGGCGAGTGAAGTTCGGCTCACCCGAAGCCCTGGCCTAACGGCTGGGGCTTCTGTCATCTCTGGGGTCGATGTAGCAGCGGGGCGCTGAGAGCCACCAGGAACTCCCATATGGCTCGGACCTATAGTCGCCCATGAGCAAGGGGCTTTGCGGCCCGCACGTTCCTCCTGGGTGTCGTTTTTGAGGGCATGGCGAAACATGCGCCTCGCTGTCGAAGGCATAGCAATGGACTCCGTCCTCTCGGAGCGCCGTTCTCGCGTGCGCACGCGCGAGGGGCTCCTGGAAGGGGAAGGGGATAGGGGAAGGGGAAACCAATACTTCCCACCGTTACTACTCCCCTTCCCCTGTGCCCGACGGGTATCCCTCGCTTAGGGTTCCCGGAAGGGTTCGCTAAGGGTTCTTGGAACCCTTAGCGAAGGGTTGTGACCTGCAAGGACGCTGGTTCACGGGCTTGCGGCGAACCATGACCTCCCGCCCTCGAAACGGTTGGCCGAAATAGGGGTAGGAAAGCTGCAAAAACAGGGCCGGTGGCCGCAGTCAGCACGTCCGGTTGTGAGCCTCGTGAACTGCGAGCAGGAAAAATGCGGCAGGGCTTATGTTTCCCCAGGTAGAAACCCCCGGCGAAGGGTTCCCGTAACCCTTTATAGAACCCTTGGGGGAACCCTTAGAGAAGGGTTGTGACCTGCGCTTTCGCGTATCTCGCGCACAACACTGAGAAGGACGCTGATCGGCGCGTGGTGGACTACCTGATCGAGCATGACCGGCGGGATCTGCTCGCGCCAGCCGTGTCCCGCGGCTAGACCCGCACGCCGTGGATCACCCAAGGGCGAATCTGGTCCTGCGTCGCTGACCCGCTGTACACCGATGCCGCTACGTTCGCGAGCGTTGCATGGACCTGGGCCTCAAGCAGAAGGTTCGTCTTCGTGGTCTCGTTCTTCTCGAACCTCGCCTTGTTGAGGAGGCTCTCGGCTTCCTTGACGTGCTGTGGTCCGTTCATCGCCATGTGCTCATCGTGCCCGATCGTTAGCTCTGCGAGCACCTGGTGACCTATGGCCGGTACCGGACCGATGCTTGCCCGGCCAGTCCCGTGAGCCCTGAAGGTGGCTGGGTTTAACGTGACGAACCGAGACGAGATCCGATCAAAGGAGATCGCTGTGACTACTGATGCGCGCTCCGGCGCCGCCCCCGCCGAGAACCCCCAGGTCGATCGGGCCATGGCTGTATACGACAACCTGAACGCGGCCGAGCAGCGTGAGGTGTTCCGGACGGTCTACCGTGCCGTGGCCGAGTACGGCCGTACACGCCACGTTGACCACCTCATCCGCCTCGCGGAAAGTGTGGAAGGGATGGTCCGCATCGAAAGTCACGACCCGGGCGCGCGCGAAGCGATCCGAGACAGCGCCAGTCGGCCGCTACCTCACAGCGCAGCCGAGGGCACTGACCTCGATGACGTGATCAAGGAGCTGCGGGAGGCGTAATGGGCGGGTGGCGGTTAACCCCACACGGTGAGGCTGTCTTAGCCGAGTGGAAGAAGACCGCCACTCCCGCCCACCAGCACCGCTTAGGTGAGGTCCTCGACTCGATCGGAGATGGGTCGTGGGAAGGCCGCTGGTGGAATGAGCCGTACCCACCTAACCCGGACTTCACGGAACTCCGCGCCGGCGACGGGCTCATCGTCCTGGCGAAGGGGACCCTCGACGGCGAGGAAGAGCTCACGTGGATCGACTTCGCCGGGATCTGGGTCGTGGACCGTGACGACGCAGACCTGCCTATTTCCGAGGGCACCGACTAGATTCACCGCGTGTCCCGCGGTCGTGCGGAGTCCCCGTAAGCCAGGCCCGGCGTCCTGAACCCCACAGGATCCCGGCGGAGCGAACATTCCTGACTTTGGACAATCCTTCAGAATCACCAAAGGTTAGAAGTTACTCTGGCCGAGCAGGCGACCGAGCGACCGCCTACCTGGGAGCAAATCCCGATCCGGCAAGTTGTAAACGAATCGCCTCAAGGCCGCCCGGACTGGTGCACGTCTGGTCTGGGACACAGAACGAGGCGCCCTCCACTGGAGGAACGCCTCGTCTGTCCGGACGGTCGGTCGGGTCAGGGGATCAAATCTGAGCCCGACCGGCCATCCGCTTCAACCTTCTCGCTGCGAGGGTGACTCCGAGGGCGAAGCCCCCGGCGCCGATCGCGAGTGCGCTGGCATAGAGTGCCGTCGCGTCGCAGCCCCGCAACGCTCTTCGTGCGTGCCGGTCCATATGGTGGTTCACCTCCTCTCCGTCTTCGTGCGGACTGTTGACGTCCGCTGTGGAGGTGAGTGCCGCATGGGCGACGAGGGGAACGTTAGTCGTGCCAGGGGTGGTGAGGTGGGGGATCGGACATTTGTTGCATGTGTCCGGTTTGGGGGGATCCTGCCCGCTGGGCTGTCGGGGGCGGTTCCTAGGATGCGGTCATGGCCGACTTCGACATCCCTGCTGACCTCGTACAACTACGTCGTGACTTCGTGAAGGCCGATGCTGCCCGGGCCGACGAGGGCGAGTCCGCTGCGGAGGCGCACCGTGAGGCGCAGAGACTCGCGGAGGCGATCCACGACCACCCGTGGTGGGCCGTGTGCGGCGGGAACCGGTTCGACGCCCGTATGGCGCTGATCGCCGCGGCGAAAGCCTGATATCGGGGGTTCAGGTCGCCCGCAACTAGACGACTTTCCGCAGGTCACTTCACATGCGACCGTGCGCGGGTACCGTCCCCATTGACACCCCTGGGAGGGCTCGATGGGCGCACACGGCGGCGGTGGCAACTCGGACGGCAAAGGCGGGGACGGGAACAACCCGCGAGGTGGCTCCCACAGCGGCGGTTCCGGATCCGGCGGTAACGCCGGCGACGGCAACAAGCCCGGCAAGTGACACCTGGCGACCTCGCCGCACGCATCGACCGCCTGTGCGACCAGCTCGTCTCCAGCGGGGATCTACGAAGCCCTGTCTGGCGGGCTGCATTCCACGCGGTCCCGCGGCACCTGTTCGTCCCTGACAGGGCCTGGGCTTCCCCGAACGGCCCCGAAGCCGGCTACTCGATCGACCGTTCCTCCGACATGGACGGCTGGCTCGACGCCGTGTACTCCGACGCCGCGATCATCACCCAACGCAACGACGGGCGAGCGGACGTCAACGGCGGTGGTGAACCGTCGAGTTCATGCTCCGCGCCGGCGACCGTCGCAGAGTTCCTCGAGTATCTGACCCCGGACGACTTCAACCGGGTCCTCGAGATCGGCACAGGAACCGGCTGGACTGCGGCGCTACTGTCGCACCGGGTCCGGGCCTGCAACGTCACATCCATCGATATCGATCCGGTCGTGTCCGAGACGGCAGCGAAGAACCTCGCGGAGACGGACTACCATCCGCGGCTGATCGTGGGCGACGGGACGGCCGGCCACGGGTCCGGGGCGCCGTTCGACCGGGTTCATGTGGCGGTGGGCGTCGCGGACATCCCTCATGCGTGGGTCGACCAGACACGCCCGGGTGGGGTGATCGTGTTGCCGTTCATGCCCGGGTACGGCTTCGGGTGGCTCGCCCGCCTGCACGTCCTCGGTGACGGCACGGCGGTGGGCCGGTTCGTTGGGTCTGCCGGGTACATGATGCTCCGCGGGCAGCGTCCGGCATGCCGGGCGATCCCAGATCTGCCGAAGGCCGGGCTGGTCGAGTCGACTACGCGACTGGATCCGCGGCGGGTCCACACGGACACGAACGTCGACCTGTTCATCGCTGCGTCGATGCCGGGCGTTCAGGAGCGCCTCTTCTACGGCGACGGTGATGCGGCGGACGAGTGCACGCTGTGGCTCATCGAGTCGGGTGACACGGGGTCGTGGGCGTCCGTGGACTACGTCCCGGGCCGGGCCGAGTTCGTCGTGGAGCAGTACGGTGCGCGCCGTCTGTGGGACGAGGTTGAGGGGACGTACATGCGGTGGCTTGGCTGGGGGCGGCCGGGCATCGAACGGCTCGGGCTAACGGTCTCACCGGACGGCCAGTACGTGTGGTTGGACTCCCCGGACCGCGTGTTGACGCCGGGTGGGGGATGACCTCGACGAGGCTCGTCACGTCAACGAGGGCGAGCGCCTGGTCCATTTCGCTGCGGCGGTAGTAGCCACGCCCGAGGAGGATGCGGTGGTGCCAGGACACCCTGATCCACTGCTGCGGGCCGTGGCCACGGTCGAGGACAACTATCTCAAGGCGTCGTCCGTCTGCGTCGACCATGACCATGGCGGACAGAGTACCTACCTGGCAAAATGCGGTGTGGAGCTTAGCGCCCCCGCTTACTACTGGCCGGCGGGGGACTTCCAGGCGAACTTGTTGTTCCGGTTCAGGTCCCGCATCGGTCAGTCCTCCAGCTTGATCGCTCGCAGGGCCGCGTTGACCCGCTGCTCCCGTGCCGTGTTCGCGTGACTCGGGCGCGGCTTGCAGCAGGCAAGCTGCACACGCCATCGATCCTTGCCGAGATGGTCAGGAACGAGCTTCCACGACGCGGTTGTCGGTTCATCCACGATCAGTTCGAAGCCGCGCCACTGCAGTTCGGCGTTCCGGCCTACCTGCTCCAGCACGATCAGTTCCAGTGTCCGGCCGGCAAGGCGAAGGAACTCTGCGACGAGGATGCGATGAACGGCTGCGGCATAGCGCTGGGCGGCCTGCTCTGTGATCGTCGCCATCGGGTCAGTCCTCAACTTCCTGCCAGTCGGACACGACCGTGTGTGTCGTGGCGTCGTAACTCAGGACGACGAGGACGCCCTCGCCTCGCTCGTTCTCCACGATCGCGTCCTCGGCATCCTCGCGCGAACCGAAGGGGAAGACGACACCTGTCTTCCAGCGGGCGCCGTACTGCTGCTTAATCTCGGGCTGCTTCTTGCGTGTGGCCATCAGTCAGCGCTCCAGCTCTGCCAGGTAGGCGTTCAGGCTCTCGACCGTTGCCCGGAGATGCTGGACATTGATGACACCGCCGGTCTTGAGGATCTCGGCGGCCTTCTGGACGTCCCAGAGCGCGCGGTAGTAGGGCCTGTCGTCCGCCGCCGTGTTGGTACTCATCTCGTTTTCCTTTGCTGCTGGGGGATGGTCTTGTCTGGTGCCCTCCCGTGTCTCGCTCACGGTGCCCGGCAGACCGGGAAAGGGCTGTGGAGGTCAGAAGAACTCGTGCCGGACGAACAGGACGCCTTCTTCCATCCACTCACCCCTCTCGGCGCGCGGACGGCGGATGTTCCGGCGGCCCGGCTCCGTGGGAACTACCTCTGCGATCATCTCCTCCGGGCTGTACTCAACGCCGTGCTCGGCGAAGATCCGGTGACCAGCCAGCATCGCCTTCCAGTCGGCGAAACTGTCGACACCCTCGGGGGCCTTGGCCGTGAAGTGCCCGGCGGCCCACTTGCCGATGTGGTCTGCCTCGTTGTCGGGGCTGTCGAGGTAGTAGTTGGTGCTCATCCGGAACTCCTTCTCACTGGGGGTCGTATCTGGTGCCCCCCCGCGTCGTGAACGCGGAGCCGGTCTCACCGGAAAGGGCTAGGAATCAGGCTTTACCAGCTGCGGCGTCCCGAGACGACACGATCCGCATGCTCCCAGGCGCCCTTCACGTCGAACCCCCACCCGCGCGCCTCATCGAAAGCGGCGGCCCAGAGGTTCTTCTCGATGTCCTTGATCTCCACCGCACGGTCTCCTCGCTCGTTTCGGGGCTGGCTGATGCAGGCAGGCAAGGTCACCCGCAGGTCGGGCACGCCTCGTTGTTGTGCTCGACACCGCACCCACGGCACCTGTGGAACGACGCCCAGTACGCCTTCGCGTCGATGCGAGTGAGGGAGGACTCGCGGACCCCGCGGAGCTGAACGTCCCGGTCCGGGTCGGTGGCGAAGGCGATGTCGTAGTGGCCACACATGGCGCCGACGATCACGACCGTGCCGTGGTAGTTCGGCTTGGAGCCGTGGTACTCGGCGACGTCTCCGACCCGGAGCGTCATGGTCGCAGCGGTCATCTCGGTCTCCTCGGGTCGCAGTGGCGGGTGACCTCTACCCAGACCGTGTCGCCGGTGTGGGGGTCGGTTCCGATCTCGGTGCGGGTCATCCGTACTCCCTCGTGCTGTTTCTGTACTAACAGATTAAGGCTCGACATGCTGGTCATGCAAGGGTTCAGCTGATATTTTTGTGAGTACAGAAACTGATCTCCAGCGGGAGGGTACGGCTATGATTCCGTTCTCACAGAAACCAGCCCCGAGGAGCGCCGTGCCACGCCCGCCAACAGGCGAAACCCCGATCCAGCACACCCGGGTTGACCAAGACGATTGGGACGACCTGGAGTCGGCGGTCGGACGCCAGCGCGCGAGGATCGTGCGCGACCTCATCCGCTGGTACCTGCGACGACCTGGCGCGGCATTGCCTGAGCGCCCATCCCGCGAACAGATCGCCGAAATCGCGCGGGCGCGGATCACGGGCGAATGAGCCGAGGGACCGCCGTCTACCGCCTCTACGATGCCGCCGACGTTCTCCTGTATGTGGGGGTAGCGAACAGGCCCGACGAGCGCTGGGGAACACACCGGAATAAACCCTGGTGGTCTCAGGTGGCACGGACCGAGATCGAGTGGCATCCGACCCGGGACATTGCGCTGCGGTGTGAAGCCGCAGTGATCCACGAGAAGAATCCGCTCCATAACCAGGTGGTCCCGAATCTGGATGGGTCAACAAAAGGGGCTCGTCTTCGGAGTGACGCATCATGCCTCGCTATACGGCGTGGTCCTCGCCCCCGGAAGAGCCGGGGCTGAGAGAGAGCCGGGCCCGCTGCCACCCCTCAAGCGGAAACGGGCCCGGCGGTCTATGGGGTTACGCAGCGACCGTGACATCAGCAGCAGCGAGGACCCGGTCACGCCACTCCCGATACCGGGCCATCTCCTCCTCCGCCGCACCCTCAGCCAGGAGCTCACGCCCGAGGTCATGGACCGCGAGGATCTCAATGGTCGACGTCTCATCCATTGCCGTCTCCCGATGGAACCTCGACGGTGAAGTACCTGTAGCCGGCATCATTCCCGGTCCGGGTGCCGGGGCTGTCCGCACGCCACACGACGATCCCCACATCCCGCATGGCCGTGACGAGCCGCTCAACGTCATCGTTGTTGCCGCGGAGGCTCATCTTCGCGATGCCGGGCACGAGCGTGACCCCGGAGCGCTCACGATCCTCAGCGCGTGGCGAGGGTTCGCTGGCGCGCACGGCAAGCGCCTCATGCTTCGTGCGTTCCCACGAGTCGGAGGCGTAGCGGCTCTGATCTTCGCTCACGGCCCGCTCAACCGCGGTCCCGGCGGCGCGTCGCTGGAGAGACTCGCACGTCACGTTGCCTGCCTCGACGATGTCCTCGTATGTGGAGGTCACCCAGTGGTCGCCCCGGCAGGTCTGCACGAGACGCTCGACGCGGATGGCCGGCTCATTGAGGCTGGACACCGACAAGTACGCCTCTACCGCGGACTCGCGTACCGTGCCCGAGTACAGGACGTCCTCGCCTGGGTGCTTCACGGTGTAGCGGTAGTCGCTCATCGGCCGCTCACCCCTGTGGCCCGGCCGTCGCCATCCACCTGCCCCTGGAGTTCACGGGCCTGCCGCCATGCAGCAGAGGCGACCTCCCGCGACTCCTCATCCCCGTGCTCGCAGGCGATGAGCGTCAGCGTCTCGGCCTTGCGGCGCTGGTAGGGGAGAAGCTCGGCGGCAGGGACACCGTGGCGCTGCCCGAAGGCGGTGGCGATACGGGCGATCTCGCCGATCTCGGCGGCCAGACTCTGGGCGCTCACTGCTCCACCGCCTCGTGGTCGTCGCAGGCGAAGAGCGGGGAGTTGTCAGGCAGCGACCCGATGAACGTCTTCGGTCCGATGAGGGCGCGCTGGCAGTTCGCGTACACGCACCGCATGCCGGAGCGCTGGGCGAGGGTGAGGTTGGCGGGGTCGATCACTCGGCCTGGTTCGGCGGCCAGCAAACTTGGAGTCATTTCGACTGAGTCGAAAATCGCGTCGCTCACGAAGCCACCTCCGTAACAGCTCCCAGTCGCTGCGCTCTCTTGCGCTCGGCTCGCTTACGCTCCCATTCGTTGTGGCACTTGCGGCACTTCCGCTCGCCGTGCGACCCGAGCTTGATGTTCTCGGGGGTATAGGCATGGCCGGCGGGGCATTCAGTCTTCAGGGTCTGCCAGTTCTTCCGCTGACCCTCTGTATTTATGCGGCCCCTGTTCACCTCAGGTGTTACTGCACGGAGGTGGAACGGGTTGCAGCAAGACCGGTGAGGGCACCTGTCTCCTGCGACACAACTCGGATTCCAGCTATGGCAGATGTGGTCGATCTCCAGGCCAGGAGATATCGGTCCCACCATCTGCTCATAGACGAACCGATGTGGCCGGATCGTGGTGGTCTTTCCGCCACCCAGCCCGATGGAATGGATCCCGTAGCCTCGGCCGTTCTGTGTGCCGAGCCACGGCCAACATTCGTCGGGACCTCGTTTTTGGATCCGGGACCAGATCCGGTCCGCGAGTGGGATGCGAGATGCGCGCGACATCAGGTTGACCTCCGGTCGGGAGCACGGGGAGCACGGACGTGCTTTTCGGGGGTGCTCTCGGTCCTCTGCTGTCCGAGCCTGTCCGGTCTCAACCAGGAGATTTAGGGTCTGACCTGCGTGGAGGTTTAGGGAAACCTCGTTCACACCGAAGAGGTCACTGGTTCGAACCCAGTATCGCCCACCCAAGGTCAGGCCCGCTTTTCCGGTCAGGACAAGATCGGCTAGAGCGGTTCTCGGGAGCACATCTGGGAGCACGGTAACACGGCAGAGAGACATTTCGCCTGTCATGCGGTCCCACCATCCGTGTCGCTGAGCAGCTTGTGTAGCAACGGTACGGGCGATGTCGGACAGATCTCCCGACGTGCAGCGAGTGTTCTCAACCACCGACGTTGCAGCGCATCGATCAGTTCCGCTCGCATCGCGTCGGACACATGGGTATACCGGCCGCCCATGCCTGGCTCGCGGTGCCCCATCCGCTCACGCTGCAGAATCCGCGGGATGCGGTCTTCTTCCATGTGCGTGTTGTGTCCATGCCGAAGCCCGTGCGGAACGACGCCCTTCTTGACGGGTAGCCACGACGCGAGCGCAACATCCTCGGGGATCCGGGAGCGCCCTTTACCCTGCCCGACCGCGGGCGGGGAGAAAGGAACACCGGGTTCGGCCATCGGCCATGCCTGTAGCGGTCGTCCCGGCCACGGATCTGCGTCGACCAAGACAGGTCTTGCCGGCACCTCAACGTCGCCGCGCTTGCGGGCAGGGTAGATGCCGTCCCAAGCCGGATGCCAAAACCGGCGCGCGTAGTTGCTTCGACGGAAGTGTCCACCATTTGGTCCCAAGAAGACCCAGCCGGTGCCGCCGCAGTCTCTGCCACGTCCATCGCACTCGCATCGCCCGCTGTGTTCGCCCGAGACGCCCTGGAGAAGATCGTGGAGGAACGGGGGCAGATCGACCCGGGAGATGCCGTCGCCGGGGTCGTGCGTGCGGTAGGAGTCGCTCTTAAGCGGCTCGCGGAGGAACTTCCCTGCGACCTCAGGTAGTTGCCAGTCGAGCTCGTAGAAGTATCCGACGCCGTCAGCCTGGAGGTACTTCCGCTGCATCCCCTGGACCTCAGCCCACCGCATGCCTGTCCAGCCGATGGTGACGACCATGGCGAAGTCCAGGTCCCGGCCGGACAGGACCGAGATCCGCTCCGCGGCGAGTACCACCTCGAGCGAGGAGGGCCACTTCTTCGCTGCACGGCCGCGCCCCACTCTCCCCGAGCGACGGCCGCGAGCTCGAGGTGGCCGGGCGGCTGCGTTGGTTCTCAGGTTCGTGTTCGGGTCGAGAGCAGCGTCTCCGAGGATGGTGAACAGAAGGCTCCGTGCAGACGCGGCGGTGGTGGCGGCGTAATCGCGTTTGATGCCGTTCTCCCACACTGTGATCTCCAGTGTGGTGAGCGTCTCGAGAGTGCGGCCCCCGAACGCGGGCAGGATGAACGCTTCGATGTACCAGCGGTAGTTGTTGGTGGTGTTCCGGCTGAGATCTTGCGCCGGCCACCACATGTTGACCCATGTACTCACCGTCAGGCTCTCTGGGCTGGCTGGATCGATAGGTGCTGCCTGGCCGAGCTGCTCCCAGCCGTACTTCTCAGCAGCGACTTTGTCGGCGAATGGCACGCCTTCGCCGTCGCGGGTGGCGGAGCGTAGGTCACCGTTCTGGTCGGGCCAGCGGACACGCCAGCGGTCGCCACGTCGCTCGACGAACGGGCGTCTACGGTTCGGCGGCATGGTCAGAGGTTACGGCCGGCTGCGGCTCAGGACTCTGCCGCAGCCGACCTTGATGTGAGTGACGAGGTCGACGGTGAGGCAGACGCGATGTAGCGGGGTCCTTGGTGGGACGGTCGGGGCGACTTTGACCGGCGGGGCCTTGACGGGAGGTGGTCTCACCGGCCGGGGCATCGACGGTTCTAATGCGGGCGCCTTCCCGCTCGTAGCGCGTTCGGTTGGAGTGGTCCTCTCGGGTGGTGGCGTGCTCCTGGCGGGCGGTGGCGTGTCGGTGGATGGATCTACATCTGGTGGCGTCACTAGCGGATGCGCGTGCTGCGGCGGGGGCGTTTGTCTCGGTGCCGGGGCTGCGGCGGGCGGATGACGCTGGCCCGCGTCGCTGTCGAACGCCGTCGGCACGATCGCGGCGGCGGCAACACCGGCTACTAATACTGCGGCACAGGCCGCTACGACGGCTTGCCGCTTCGGGCTCACGTGGCGGATCCCACCGGCCGGCAGCAGGAACGGGATCGCGATGCGTCGTCGCGTGGATTCGATGCCGTGCTCGGCTTTGGCCTGGGTTATGTACCGTTGCCGGGTGACCTCGTCGAGATCGCCGGCGAGCTCGATCACGAGTGTGTCCCCTGTGGTGTACACGTTGGCTTCGATACCTTCGGGTGCCTCCCGGATCTCGACCTTCAACGCTGGGTCCTCCTCGCGCGAATGGACGAGCTTGCTGCTGTCCATGCGGCGTCCGCGTCGGTGCCCGGCCGGGGGAACACGACAGCTCCGTACTCGGGCAGGTCGACTCGCTGGGCGCCTTTCGCGGGGTCGACGGCGACGGCGTGGTCGATCTCTGGGGGCCGCGGGTCGCCCGGCTGGGGAGTCTCCGGTTCTGAGGCGGGTGCGCCCAGCTCCGCGAACGCGGTCGTAGCGAGGACTTTGGTGATGCCGGTGTCCTTGCGGATGGCGACGGCCCACCGGTCGAAGACGTTGGCGGCGTTGTCGACGCGTTCCTCCACTGTCGCCATCCGCCGGGCCAGTTCCTCGTGGAGAGGGTCGAAGTGTTCGGCTAGTTCCTGTCGCAGTTCTTGTTTGAGCGCTGCGATGCAGGTGTCGACATGATCGGTGATGCGTCTGCACATCAGCTCTACCGCAGGGTCGGCTGCGGGTTTGGTCTCGCGCTGCACTCCTGGTGCCTCCTGTCACATCGTTGTGGCAGACATGGCGTGCCCCCCAGGCATACGTTGGACGCTCTCACATTCCGGACGGTTGTCACAGGTTGATACGGCCATACAGGGTGTAAAGGTGCTGGTGATGACGGGTCGTCATCGTCTGTGAGCTATCGAAAATCCGTCTAATTGCGGGCAATCCGGGCCCTCTGGGGCCGGTTGGCGACCGGGTGTCCGAATCCGGACAGGCGTGTATCGGGCGTCCGGAATCCCTCTGGTGCGCTCGCCTAAATGGACCGTTGATCGTCCTCGCTCTGTGTGGTCGTCTCCAGGGTGAACCGGTCACCTGGGAGAACCTCGACCTCGCCGTCCCGCTCAACGATGAAAACCGGAACGCTCTCCGGTATGGGGCGACCCTCGGACTCACTCAAAGCTGTGCGTTCTTGCGCGGTGGGCAGCCGGCAGCTGATGGTGGCACCGGGAAGGATCTTCACGACTACACGCTCCGGCATCTCCAGTACCCGGGACCCTCGGCCGCGCTCCGTGACGATGAGGCCTTCGCTGCGAAGAACACTCAAGCCTTGCCGGATCGAGACCAGGCTCACGTCATAGCGCTCAGCCAACACCCGCTCGGGTGGGAGTAGGTGTCCTGGAGTCAGCATGCCGCTCGCGATGGCGCTGCGGATGTCGTCTGCGACCAGGTGGTATAGCGGTCGCCGGAGCGACCGTCCCCTCTGACGCATGGTCGGTCACGATAGGAGCGGGCCGTGATGGGGGCGCTGAGTGAACTTATTGCAATAAGTCGTGTCGCCTTCATGGCGTGGCGAGTTACGCTGATTCTGCGGCTAGATCACAACGGCGCCCCCGGCCGGGTCAGCCGGGGGCGCCGTCGCTTGTTGTCAGCCCGTCAAGGGCGCCGCACCGCCACGACCGCGATGTCTACGCAGTCGTTGCCGTTCGGTGTGCTCTTGCTGGACTTGCGCCACACAGGGGTGGTGGTGAGGTCGATCATGCGGCTGATCACCTCTCTTACGCGAGCGCAGCAATGAACTCTGCGCTTTTACTTGGTGTAAGAGCAGCGTCGGTGACGCTGCCCCATGCGAGTCTAAAGCGCTGAACCGCCGTTTTACTCTCCGAGTAGGCACTTCCGGACAAATTCTCGGTATGTACCACATCGGGATAGTCTTCATGGTCGAACTCGAAAATGATGAACGGGCCGCCAAGCCCAGCGTGTGCGCCTGCACTGTACGGCAGCACTTGAAGGGTGACGTTCTCACGTTGCCCCATTTCCATCAGGTGCCTGAGTTGCGCACGCATAACATCGGTACCGCCAACCTGCTGGCGTATCGCTGTCTCGCCTAGCACAGCGTGCAATTGTGGCGGATTTATTCGGTCAAGGATGGCGCGGCGTTCACGGCGAGCACGGACGCGCCGTTCGAGATCGTCGGTCTCCCACGTGTCCGGTGCCGCGAGTCCGTCTGCGAACAGCGCGCGAGCGTAGGCGTCGGTTTGCAGGAGGCCCGGCACGACCTGAGACTGAAATGACAGGATCTGGTGTGCTTCGTCTTCTGTGACGGCGAACACGTCATGGAGGACGTCGCCGTATTCCAGCCACCAGCCCGATCGGAATGCCTCGGCAGCGAGGTCGAGGAGTTCGCGTTGTTGATCGAACGTCAGGTGGTAGCGGTTGAAGAGCGCCTTCATGGTCTCTTGGTCGCTCTGGTGGAGGCCTCTTTCGATGCGGCTCACGGTTGAGGCGTTGACGTCGATGTCGGCCGCGACCTGCGCAAGGTCCAGTCCGAATTGTTCACGGGTTGCTTTGAGGATCGCGCCGAGACGGCGGGCCTTAATGGTAGGGGTGTGCCCTCGCGCCATGGCTGTTGAGTCTGTCATGGCGTAGGTGGTTCACCGCGCAGGGTGGCCGGTCCGGGCCAAAAGAATCTTGCAAGCGGCATGGTGATCTTGCAACCGGCACGGTAATCATGGGAACCGTGACGCAACCGGCATCCACGTTAGGCGCACGGTGACGACAGTGATAGAGGTCGACCCCAAAGACCCGCGGACCGTGCGGGTCGGCGCCACGTTGTGGCGGCTCATGCAAAGCGACACGGGAGCCTGTTATGCGACACGCGGCGGCTTCCTCACTGACGACCAGCTCATGTGCGGCTACGAGATGACGCTGGACGCTGACACTCAAGAGGAACTACACGAACGTCTCCTGGCCCAGCCCGACGCGCACACCGCGGAGGACTGACCCATGGACCGGGACCGCCGGGGGCGGAATGCCCGCAAGGGCGCTTGGCGGTCCCCGTGTGGTAGCACGACGAGACGCTCCGGCCGGTCCGTCCACGGATCTGTGTGCTGCCACACGAACCCACCCCGCACGGCTCAGGCCTGGCGTGCCCCCCAGGCCGCCACTGTCCAGGGTCGTGCGGGGCCGGGGGTTACCTCAAGCCTTCTTCCGCCGTGTCGGACCTTGCTTCGCGCGGCGGGCGGCCAGTTCCCGAAGCATCAGGACCGCGCCAGCTACCTCTGCCGGCGCGTAGTCCATATTGCGGAGCATGGTGACTGTCGCGTGCTCGTTGTCGGAGAGCTTGCCGAGACGCTTGATGGCCTGCTCCATGGTGACGCCGGTGTCGACGACGACGTCCGCGTGCAGGCGTTGATCGTCGTACTGCTCGACGTGGACGCCCTGTGTTCGTTCGGGGGCTGTGAACTTGACTTGACTCACGTGGAGAACTGGTTCGGGTAGCTCGCCTGGTTCGGCTAGCCCGGCGAAAACCATCATCTGGCCGAGGCCGTAGCCGAGTGCCTTGCCGATAGCCCGTAGGGCGGGGAGGTCGGGAACGCGGTCATCGTTGAGGATGCGGGAGATGATCGAAAGAGAGATCCCACTCTTCTTGGCGAGCAGTGTTCGGCCTCCGGCTCGCGGACCGTCGACCTCGTAACCCTGGCGGAGCATCTCCTCGCGGAGCCATAGCCCGAAGGGCTTTTCTGCTTCGGTGCTCACGGGCAAGCACTCTAACTTGCTTGACAGCATGAAGTCGATGACTTGCTCACGAGCAAGCTAGGGTTCCCTACCTGCATGTATGGCTCGCCTGCGGATTTACCCAGCTTGTCAGAGGGATCTGCAGGTCAAAAGATCTCCGCTGAATCCCTTGCATGCTCGACAGCAAGCAGACTAGCGTTACGTGCCATGGAGCAAGTAACGCCTCACGTAGCGCTCCGGCTCAGGGAATTCTCCAAACTCTGCGGCCGGAAAGGGTGGACCAACCAGGCCCAGCAGGCCAGGGCCCTCCGCCACTCCGAGGCGTACATCAGCCGCCTCGTTCGAGAAAAAACAGCCCCCACCGCTGCCTTCATCGCAGTCGCGCTTGAGGTTCTGGAATGCCGCTTCGAAGAGGTCTTCGAAGTCACCTCCGAGGCAGCTGAGATGCGGAGGGCGTCGTGATTCTCGAAGACGGTCCGCTCTACACCCCCGAGCAGGTGAGCGAGAACCAGTGGCTCGGGGACCGGTCTCCTGCCGCAATCCGTCGGGCAGTGAGCCGCGGTCAGCTTCAGCACACCAAGTCCGGCGGGAAGGTCTGTTTTTCGCGGGCGAACATCCTCGCGAACCAGGCGGCTGGTCTGGAGTTGGCCGATTGGGACCAGCCGGCCCACATGGTCGCGCCACACCGGAAGCGGCGCACCTCTGATGCTGCGGCAAAGCCGAGCGTGACGGTTCTTCAGCCGCGCCCGAATGCGGCCCGCCGACGTAGCCGACGTGACCAGGCGGCCTCCTAGCCCAAAGCAAAGGCCCCGGGAGGCACCCCGGGGCCGGACCACGAGAACGCAAAGGAGCCAGGACTCGTGACCACTGACAGACAGGTTAACAGCCGACCGGCCCCCCGCCCGGTTGACGGCAAGGGGGAGAAGTGAACGACCGCGACAAAGCCATCCGGGAGCGGTTCCAGCGTGAGACCGCCAACCACGAGATGACTGTCCTGCAGGACAACGGCCTGTACCGGCACATCCGGTTCGAGCAGCCGGATCAGAGAGGCGACTGGTTCTCGATCGTCACGTGGCCGCAGAAGATCGTCGTCAACGGCACCGTCGGCACTTATGTGTTCTCACGCATGGAGGACATGTTCGAGTTCATCCGCTCGTCGTGCCCAACTGGCGTCCCGAACTTCTCCTACTGGGAAGAGAAGGTTGTCGCTGCAAGTGACGGTCCCGTCACCTACTCGATGGACCTGCTGGACAAGCAGGTCGCCGAGGATTTGGCCGAGGCTGAGAAGGACTGGCCGGGTGTCACCGCGTCGTGGGATGAGAAGGTCAACGGCTTCTTCCCTGAGTACGACACCACGAACGAGCATGGCGCCCGGTACGCACTGAACGACTTCAGCTACAAGCCGGAAGACGCTGGTGCGGACGACGAGCCGTTCCAGTTCTACGACACCGGCGACTGGGACCTGCGCGACTACGACTGGAAGTACCTCTGGTGCTGCCACGCCCTCTTCTGGGGCATCCGCCAGTACGACCAGCACAAGGCCGCGAGCAAGCCAGCTGACGCTGGGGCGGTGGCGTAATGGTCGCCGACCTGCCCGCACGCGTCGCCGCGAACGTCCGCGACGGTCACACCTTCGAGAACGACCCGCCGCATGCCCTGTCCTCCGCATCCCGCTGGACATGCACCACATGCGGTGACGCGGTCCTGGAATCCAGGGGCAACATCTACGGCGGCGCGACGGAGCGGACGTGTGATGAGTCCGTCGCGTTCTGGGGGCGGCTGTCATGACGCTCACCGAAGAAACCCTGGAGATCCTCGGGATCAACCTGCCGCGCATGGTCTGCCCGTTCCAGGTGCAGATCGGCGACCTAGTCCGCATCGACAACGAGCACCTGCCCGTGTTCATCACCGACAGCCACCTCGATGGGGTGGAGCGGGTCCTGGAGTACGTGTCGGAGATCCGCAAGTCGGACGGTGAGCCGGTGTTCGAGGGCTCGCGGGTGTTCGAGCCGGGCACGCCGATCCTGTTGATGCGTCGCGCAACTAGGGGCGTGGCCGCATGAAGACCCTCCTGGTTGTCTCCGAGATCCAGGCGCGAGCCGCGGACCTCATCGAGGAGCGCGGACTCCACAAGGGCGACTTCGTTCCCGATGATGCCGCAATCGACCTGGCCGCATGCCCGCTGTGCGTGCTCGCCGCGTTCAACGTCGCGGTCGGTGCGCACATCGAAGGCGAACTCAACGAGGACGCGGACCGGGCAGCGCGAGCGTTCGCGGACTGGCTCGGTGTCGACCCCGGCCGGGATCTGGTCGGGGCGCTCGGAGATGAGTGGAACGACAGGGCCGAGCAGACCCAGGCGAACGTCGTCCGGCAGCTCCGCCGGTGCAGCACCGAGTTGGCGAGGGCCGGCCGATGACCGACCCCCGAAACAGCCAGGTCGACCGCACCCACGCGCTCCTCCAACTCCTCGCACGCACCGACCTCCCCACAGTCAGCACCTGGTCCATCGACGAACTCAGCAACCGCCTCGCAGGCCTGATCTACGCCGACTACCGCGACCGGGACAGCTCACGGCAGCGGGCGAAGGTCGAAGCCTGGGCTGCCTTCCTCGGCACTGACCTCATCGAGACCCGCACCCGGAGCCGAGTCGAGCTCTCCGCCGAAGGGGTCTTCCACCAAATCCCCGTTCGTATCTGGGCGCTACTGCGCACCGACATCCCCCAGGAGGCCGCCGCATGAGCAGCACCGGTACGAGGCGCCGCAGACGCGGCCACCACAACACCCCGCCGCCGGCCGAGCCCACCCCGATCGAGGAGCCCACATTGAACCTTCAGGACCCGGACGCCTACATCGCGTGGCTGGCCACAAACGCCGACGGCTTCCAGCGCAACGGAGAGCAGCTGCGCGAACAGTCCCGTCAGGTGTGGACCGCCGCCGCCGAACACGACCGGAACGTTCAGACCCTCGACGGTCAGATCAAGGACATGCAGGACCAGCTCAAGGGGCTGGAGGCGAAGCGCGAACAGGAGCGGCAGGCCAAGGAGATGCGGGCCGCCGAAGCGCAGCAACTCGACGACCGAGCACAGAACTCCGAGAACGCCGCAGCTGACATCCAGTCGTCCATTCCCGTGATCCAGCAGGCGGTGGCCAACGGGAGCGGCCAGTCGCCAACCACCACAGCGATCGACCTGGACCCAAAAGAGACCGCGCGGATCGACAAGTCACTCGCCGCCATAGACGCCGCCCGCGCGGAGCTGCCGGCCGACCAGCGCGACGAGGGGGAGCTGTGAGCGGCTTCCGACGCCTGGTCAAGGGCTGCCGCCACGCCCGCCTGATCTCGCTGAAGCGCGAGTACTCGCCCGGCTTCACGCCCCGGCACGCGAAGCCCGCCCCGGTCGAGGGGTCCACGCTCACACCAGAGATGGGACTCGCGGCATGACCGAGATGGATTTCGTCGACGCCACTCCCGAAGCGGAGAAGGCGCGCATCGCACTGCAGGGCCCGTCCGGCTGCGGGAAGACATGGTCCGCGCTGCGGATCGCCGGCGGTCTCGGC